>SXGT01452292.1_pt1 | contig 34503 bp, 26 predicted proteins | sample 3176221 | NCBI WGS metagenome assembly SXGT01 (sample SAMN11356862, study PRJNA531348) | freshwater metagenome | isolation source: freshwater sample F1-120 | place: China: Fuxian Lake, Yuxi | collected 2017-12-25 | reverse complement strand
GCAACACACCTCAATCAAGGACGCTCCATGCCCCTGAAACTCGTGACCTTTGGCGAAGTGATGCTTCGCCTGTGCCCTGAAGAATTCTTGCGGATCTCGCAGGTCATCCCTGGCCGCTTGGACGCGACCTTCGGCGGCGGTGAGCTGAATGTGGCGGTCTCGGTTGCTCTGCAAGGCGGGACGGCTTCGTACCTGACCGCTCTGCCCGACAACGCGATCACCGATTGTCTGGTGCAGGAAGCACAAAAGTTGGGAGTGGGAACGGAATTGATTCGTCGCGTGAAGTCCGGCCGCTTCGGAATCTACTTCGTCGAGACCGGAGCCAACCAGCGCGGTGGGACCGTGACCTACGATCGCGAGGGAAGCTCGATCGCGCTACAACCGGCTGACTCGTATGACTTCGAGTCGGCGTTTCGCGGTGCGAATTGGTTTCACATCACCGGGATTACTCCCGCGATCAGCGCCAACGCGGCCGAGGCCGCGAAGCTCAGCGTGCAAACGGCCAGGCGACTGGGACTGTCAGTATCGTGCGATCTGAACTTCCGCAAGAAGCTGTGGAATTGGCGGCCCGGCACGAAATCGACGGACCTTTGCCGTGAGACGATGCGCGGGTTGATGCCGTTCATCGACGTCGTCATCGCGAACGAAGAGGACGCGGAGCACGCTCTCGGCATTCACGCCGCATCGACCAACGTGGAGGCCGGCAAGTTGAACGTCGCCGGTTACGAGGCGGTCGCTCGGAAGATCGTCGCCGAGTTTCCAAACGTCCGGCAGGTGGCGATCACGCTGCGCGAAAGCTTTTCGGCCTCGCACAACAACTGGGGCGCGCTGCTGTTTGACGTCGCCGCGAACAAGGCGTTTCTCGCGCCGACCGATGCGAACGGCAGCTACTCGCCGTATGAAATTCGCAACATCGTCGATCGAGTCGGAGCGGGAGACAGCTTTGGTGGTGCGTTGATTTTCGCCCTCAACACGCCAGAGTTGTCGTCTCCCGAAATCGCGATCCGTTACGCCGTCGCTGCGAGTTGCCTCAAACACAGCATCAAGGGAGACTTCAACACCATCACTCGTGCCGAAATCGAATCGCTGGTTGCCGGTTCGAGCTCCGGTCGTGTGCAGCGGTAGCACGCCGCGCAAGCGAGTGGTTGAGCTTAGACCACTCGCTTGCGCGTCGTGCTTGTTATGAATCAAGGCGTTAGGCCGAGAGCCGTCATTCTTATCCTTAACTCGATTGAGCACCCAATGCCCGAACTTCTCGACCGATTTCTGAAGTACGTCCAGATTGACACGCAAGCCGACGACCACAGCGAGTCTTCGCCGAGCACCGCGAAACAGCTTGATCTCAGCCGCTTGCTGGCGGACGAGTGCAAGCAACTTGGACTCAAGGATGTCTCGCTCAGCAAACACGGTGTGGTGCTGGCGACGATCCCGCAAACAGTCACACATCACGCGCCGACAATCGCGTGGGTCGCCCACGTCGATACGTCTCCGGAGACCAGCGGCACGAACGTCAAGCCGATCGTGCATCGCCAGTACGATGGCAGCGATCTCGTCCTGCCAGGTGATCCGACGAAAGTCATTCGCGGCGAAGAGAACCCCGATCTCTGCAACTTGCTGGGCGGGACCATCATCACGTCCGACGGCACGACGCTGCTAGGGGCCGACGACAAAGCGGGCGTCGCGGTCATCATGTCCGCCGCCGAGCAATTGATGAAACGCCGCGATCTCGCTCACGGTCCGATTCGGTTAGTTTTCACATGCGACGAAGAGATCGGCCGGGGGACTCAGCACCTGAACCTGAATGAAATCGGCGCGGTGTGTGCCTACACGTTGGATGGTGATGGACAGGGGAAGATTGACACCGAAACGTTTTCGGCGGATCTCGCGATCGTGACCGTCACCGGCATCAACACGCATCCGTCGGTCGGCAAAGGAGCGATGGTCAATGCGGTCCGCATTCTGTCCAGTTTCATCGCCGCGCTGCCGAGCGATCATCTCAGCCCGGAAGCGACCGATGGTCGTGAGGGTTTCATTCATCCGTACTCGATCGAAGGGGGCGTAGCTCGCGCGGAAGCTCGCATGATTCTGCGGGACTTCGAGGTTGAACAGTTGTCTGAATACGCGAGCCTGCTCGAACGGATCGCGTCCGATCTACGGAAAGCGAATCCCAAGGCCAGCATCGAGGTCGCGATCAAACAGCAATATCGCAACATGCGCGAAGGCCTCGCCGAAGAACCACGAGCGGTCTCGAAAGCGGTGGAAGCCACCGAAGCGGCTGGAATCGAGCCGCAACTCTCGATCATTCGCGGCGGCACGGATGGCTCGCTGTTGACCGCGCTGGGACTGCCGACTCCGAACCTTTCGACCGGCGAACACAATCCGCACTCACCGCTGGAATGGACGAGCCTCGAAGAAATGCAATCCGCCGTCAATGTGCTCGTCCAGTTGGCGATCGCCTGGGGTCGAGAAGAGGAATGATCAATTCCGCAGCTTGAGCCGCAGCAGGTCGAGGGCCGATTTCGCGGCACGGTTGCGTGCGAACGAGACGTCAGCGACGGGGATGTGCTCTTGGACTTCGACTCCGTTCGCATCGGCCAGCGCGAGACCGAGTCGCGGAATGCCGTCCGTTTTCAGCGAGCCGGCAATCGCGAGGGCAAAGTCGGAGCCGAATCGCTCGCGGGTTTGTTGGGCGAGTTGGCTCGCTCGATCGTGGAGCACGTTTTCAACGTGCTCATTCGGGACGGGCACGTTGAAAACGTGCCCCACGGCGGCGGGGCCGACCACTCCACCTAAGAAGCAACGTTCGCTGTCAGCAGTGGCGGTCAGCCAGAGCGAGAACACGCCACCGGTAGCTTCGTCGGCAATCGCGACTGTCTGACCTCGGCGGTTCAACTCGCGAACGATGACATCTTCGAGTTGCTCGTCCTCTTCGCCAAAGACGAGTTCACCGAGTCGCTCGTGAATCAATTGTTTCGTCGCAGCGATCTTCGCGTCGCATTCAGATTCGGTTGTGCCGTGGGCTTCGATGCGGAGCGTGATCGTCCCTTCGTGGACGGTGATGCCGACTTCGGGGTCTCGGCCGCGCGTGGTCACGTCGCCGAGCATCTCTTCGCAGGCCGACTCGCCGACGCCGTAGCAATTGACTCGCGCGCGACGGATGACCTTGTCCGAACGTGGCAGCCGTGGGAGCACACGGTCGCGGAACATCGGCTTCATCTCGCTGGGAACTCCCGGCATCGCGGCGATGAGGCATTTGTGAGTGCCCGACTCTGGCCCCCTCTCCCTTTGGGAGCGGGCTGGGGTGAGGGATCCATTCGCGATTGACGGCTGCATTTCACGACTCTGTGGATGAGAGTCGAACGCTGATCGTCCCTCACCTGGCCTTCGGCCACCCTCTCCCGGAAGGAGAGGGGTTGGGATTGTGAGCTCCCACCAAATTCCTGGCGCGCTGCCGTGCGGGTTTTCGATCGGCTCGCTGCCGGCGGGGAACATGGCTTGGATGACGTTCCGCTCCGGCATGATTCGTTTGCGTTTGGCAAACATGTCACGGATGTGCTGCAAGCTTGGCTCATGCAGCACGAGCTCCACTCCGGCCAGATCGGCCAAGACCTGTCGCGTGAGATCGTCAAGCGTTGGGCCGAGTCCACCGCTGATGAGCACGATGGGCGATCGCCGCACAGCGGCTCGCAAAGTTTCCAAATTCGCCTGCAGGTCGTCGGCAATGGTGGTGTGCAGCAACACCGGAATTCCGACCGAGGCGAGTTCGATGCTCAACCACTGGCTGTTCGTATCCAGTTTGGCTCCGGTGGTCAGCTCGGTTCCGATGGCGATGATTTCAGCGTGCATGGTTTGGGAGAGGGGTTGGGGGTTGGGGAGCAGAGGTTAGGGAAAGTACAAACGCGAGGCCGCTGGCAGAAGTGTCGCTGACTTATCGTTCGTCTTTCCCTAACCCCTATTCTCCAACCCTACTCCCCTGCCGTAGCCGGTCGTATCGGTCATCCGCGTGGCACAAGCAGCGAGAAGTTTTCGCAAGCCGGAGCGGTCGTGGCTCCGAAGTCGAAGACACGGGATGGCGTCTCTCGAACCAGGCACTTGCCGGATCGGGAAGCCGCCGTCTAGCTTGATGTCGTGGAATTGGCCGTTCGAACTCGCCGGAAACCGACCGTGAGAAAGCTGCATCTGATTCTGCTGTCGCTCGTCGCCGCGGTGCCGGGGGGCTACTTGTGTTATTTGCTAGGAACGGCTTTGACCGTTCCTCGGCACGACCTTTGGAACAAGCCGCTGTTGGGCATCGCCGTCGTCTCGACGGGCTTGCTGGTCTTGCTGGCGGCGGTGGTTTGGCCGCTGCTCTACGCGGTCGCGTTCTACGACGATCCCAACAAAGGCAAGAAGGCGGAGGAAGCTGAGGCTGGCGAGGACGGTGAAGGCGTCGCTGCACAAATAGGAGTCGAAACGCCCAAGACTCCGCGTGGCGACAGCTTCGAGGAAGAGGACATCGACGCTTTTGAGCGTGAAGGGATCAAGCCGGGGAACGACGACGACGCGGACGAATTCGCGGAAGACTCGGAGTTCGGTGTCGATGACGAGTCGATCGACACGGCGGAGACGGCCGACTTCGACCTCGGCGACGACGAATTCGCCGACCTCGACATGGACGACGAGGAGGAAGAGGAAGAAGAGGCCCCGAAGAAGAAGGCCAAGAAAAAGAAGTAGTAGTGCGCGGCCGAGCCGCGAAGCTCCAAATCCCAAGCTCCAAATCCCAAGCTCCAAATCCCAAGCTCCAAATCCCAAGCTCCAAATCCCAAGCTCCAATGTCCAAGGAAATCCCAAACTCAAGGTCCAAGAGTGGAACCGAGCTGAATTTGGGATTTGGACGTTGGGATTTCCTTGGACATTGGTGCTTGGAACTTGGGATTTCCATCACGCTTCCGGCTTGGTGAGGAAGCGGTAACCGGTACCTCGCACGGACAGGATGTGGCGCGGGGCCGACGGGTTAGGCTCGATCAGCTTGCGGAGCCGCAGCACGAAGTTGTCGATGGTCCGCGGCATGACGTTGGAATCGCTGCCCCACACGTCTTCCAAAATCTGACTCCGCGACAGCACCTTGCCGTCGTTGTCCAGGAAGTAGCGGAGCAGTTGCACTTCCATCGTCGTCAGGTCGTGCGTCTGGCCGTGCACGGTCAGTTCGAAGCGGCTGAAGTCGATCTTCGCGTTGCCGAACTGACGGACGTCCGGCTCAGGCTCCGGTTCGCGCGGGACGGCGGGCAGCGACGAGTTGTCGATCGGATGCCGCTCGATCAAGTTGCGGACTCGGCTGAGCAGTTCCGGCAGCGCGAACGGCTTGCTCATGTACTGATCGCAGCCGGCGTCGAATCCGGCCGTGCGGTCCTCGCTGAGCGTGCGGGCGCTGAGCACCAGGATCGGCACCTGTTTGTCGATCAGCCGGATCTCGCGGCAGATTTCGTAGCCGCTCATTCCCGGCAGCATCAAATCCAGAAGGATGAGATTGAACCGCGGTTCGGCTTTGCGAAAGGCCTTGAGCGCGACTTCTCCGTCGCCGGCGACGACGGCATCGAAACCTTCCTGCTCGAAGTTGAACTTCAAGCCGTCGGCCAGAGCGGATTCATCCTCGACGATCAAGATTCGCATGACGGTTGACTCTTTGAGCAAACAAACCCGAAGCGTCAGCGAGGGCGAACGCTCCAACGGCTTGGAATTGCGGGTCAGTGAAGCGTCCGCTCTCGCTGACGCTTCGGGTTAGTTTGCAGCACGCTCCGTGAAACTCTCCGATGGCAGTGACGGGTCGAGCGACTCGTTGATGATCGCGCGGCCAGGTAGATCGACCTCGAACAAGCTGCCCGAACCGACTGACCGATTCAGCACGCGCACCTTGCCTTTGAGCAGTCCGACCAGCGTTCGCACGATGTACAGGCCGACTCCGGTCCCTTTCTGCCGGCGTTCCAGTTCGCTGCCCCCTCGGTAAAAGATTTTGAAGATGCGGCTGCGCAGATGCGGAGCGACCCCTTCGCCGTTATCGAGGATCTGCGTGACGACTCGGCTGTCTTCGGCCAGACGAACTTGCACCTCGACTCGTGGTGGGTTCCCGCCGTACTTGATGGCATTGTCGATCAGGTTGCCGAAGATCATTTCCAGCGGCATCCGTCGCGCCCGGATGACGGCCGGCTCAACGTCGAATGTGAAGACTTCGTCCACGACCTTCTTGTGATGCCGAGCGGCCAGCTCGGCGCAGCGATGCAGCAGCGGTTCGAGTTCGATGTCCTCCGGGTCCGCCTCGTGCCCGACCGCGTCCAGCCGAGCAACCTCCAACAACTGGTTGATGAGGTGATCCAGCCGGATCAACTCGCCGTCCATGACCTTCAAGAATTCTTCCTGTTGCCGAGGCTCGACATGCCGCATCCGCAGCGTGTCGAGATACAGCCGCAGCGAGGCGATCGGCGTCTTCAGCTCGTGCGTCACGCTGTCGATGAAGTTCGACTGCCGCTGATTCAACCGCACCTCTTTCACGGTGAGGAACAAGTAAAACGCCGAGACCAGTAGGATCAGCGAGAAGACAACCGTCCCAATCGTCAACGCGGGCCAGGCGCTCCAGTTCGCCAGCAAGACGATCCAGCACACCATCAGCGCGACGTTGAGCACCATCAAGACGACGCTCAGCGTGATCGGCAAATGCAGCGTGCGACGTTTGCGGACGTGGGACATGGCGGCTGTCTGTCCCCCTCGCCCCTTTGGGGAGCGGGGTTAGGGGTGAGGGGCGATTGATCACGGACGCCGGTGACACGGTTGCCCCTCACCCCCGATCTCTCTCCCCGTAGGGGCGAGGGGAGGAAGATAGGACATCATCCACGCACCGGCACGCGGCACAGTCTGTCGAGACCCAACCGAAAAATCACCCACAACGCGGCGACCGACTCTTTCCAATTGATCTTCGAGGTTCCGAAGCGGCGATCCTCGAACGTGATCGGCGTCTCCTCGAACGAGCAGCCGACGGCACGGCAGCGGTACAGCAACTCCTCCTGAAAGGCGTAGCCGCGAGCACGAATGCGTCCCCAGTCGATCTCGCTGAGCTTGGCGACTCGATAGCAGCGGAAGCTGCCACTGTTGTCGCGCGTTCGCAGGCCGAGAAACAGCCGCGCGTAAAAGTTGATGCCGCGACTCATGAAGTGCCGCCGCCAATTCCAGCCGACCACTCCGCCGCCGCGGACGTAGCGCGAGCCGATCGCAACATCGACACGACTCAGGCAGTCGCGGATCGCCGGCAAGTGCCGCGGATGGTGGCTGAAGTCCGCATCCATGTTGAGCACTTGCTCGTAGCCCTGTTCGATGGCGAATCGAAAACCGGCGACCGTCGCGGTGCCGAGTCCCAACTTGCCGGCTCGATGCAGCACTTTGATCCGCGAGTCCGCGGCCGCCAGATCCTCCGCCAACTGCCCAGTCCCATCGGGCGAGTTGTCGTCGATCACCAGCACGTCCGCATCCGGAGCGATCGCGTGGATTTCGGGGATCAACTTGGGCAGGTTCTCGCACTCGTTGTACGTGCAGAGCGTGATGAGCAATCTCGGCATTGGGATACTTTGGAGTGCGGTGACCAGAGTCACCGCTTTTCAACAGACTCAGTTTTTTCAAAGCCGTCGATGCGACAAAACGCTTTGAAAAGCGACGACTCAGGTCGTCGCAGTCCAATTTTAACGGTTCTCTTCCGGCAAATAGACATCGGGCAGGATCAACTGGCGTCGAGCCGGTTCCGGAGGAACCTCCAGCGCGGGAAGTTTGGGACCACGAGCGTCCCGTTGCGGGATCGGCTGTGGCTGGCGAACCTCAACCTCGATCGGCAGCTCTTCGCGTGGCACCGGAGGGGGCGGCAACTCACGACGGTTTGCGATCGGCGCGGCGGGAGCTTCTTTCGGTGGCGAACCAGGAGTTTGCAAGAAGGCTTGAATGTGCGGCCCACGTCCGGCCATTTTCCAAGCGGCGTTGAGGAACTCGCCAGACCGAGTGTCTTCGTCGAAGTGCAACAGCACGCCCATGAGGAACAGGCGATCGGGATCGCGGACGTCGGCGTTCGTCCAATCGGCGACCCGTTGAAGGTAATCGACTTTGTGATCGACGTTCTCGACACCGTATACCGTGTCGAGCGACTGACCAGTTCGGGCCGATTGCGGATCAACCTGCAATCCGCGCTTCAGTTTCGAGACCGCGTGCGAGTACCGGCCCATCGCGACCAGCGCGAATGCCTGACGGAGATAAACCTCGCCCCGATCCTCGGCCTCGCGCTGAGCTTCGAGGTATCGCAAATACGCTTTGACGTTCTGGCCCTCGTGCAGCCAGCGGTCCCCTTCGGCTTGGAACTTTTTGCTGCGTTCCTTGCCCATTCGCGACGATCCACTGACCGTCCGAATGACGGTCTCGTCATCTGGTGGAGGCGGAAGGTTCCCGCGTCGCTCGGCGTGTTGCTGCACGACGTCGAACACGTTGGGCTGCTTCGGCTGGAACGGATCGGCGACCACCACTCGTGGCCGAGCGAACGCTGGATCGCGCGGAGGATTCACGATGGTCAGGTCGATCGGCACGGTCGTCTGCTGCACGATGACTCCGGGGTAAACCGGGTAGACCGTCGGTGCCCAGCCCCACTGGGCATATCTCACTCCGGAAAAGCTGGAGCGGTAAAAGCCACCCGACGACAAAAAGTCGCTGTTGTCGAAGCCCACCAGCGGAGCGTGCCAGCCGTAATAGTCGGTGACGCAATGCGGCCGAGCGTAGTAGTTCAGCCCGAAGTGAAAATGACCGGCCTGCGTCGGTTGAGACGGAACGCCCAGGCAGGCCGCCAGAATCAGCACGCTCATCCAAACGTTTCGCATGTTGGGTTCCCCAGGTAGGTCAGCCTTTCCAGGCTGACCCGAACGCTTCAAACCGAGTCGATGACCAATCGAGTCAGCCTAGAAAGGCTGACCTACGGAATTCACGCGACGGATTATCGAGGCAACAGACCAATCAGGTCAAATCGGATTTCCGAGAGCGGGGCACAATCAACAAAGGAGGTGTCGCTTGATCCGCTGAAACCGCTGCGACACATTCCCGGTACGAGCGGGTTTTATGATCGCCCCGTTGGCCGATCACGTTTCAGGAGATTCCGATGCTTCGCGGTTTTCAGGTCTGTGTCTGTTTGATTCTGGTGCTGTCGAATGGTCCCGCTTGGGCCGCGGAGTCCGTTGGGAAAGATCGCTTGGGGCGAGTCGTCTCCGACGCGGCTCTCACCGACTATCGCGGCGCGAGCGTGTCGCTGGCGGAGCTGAAGGACAAGCCGGTCGTCGTGCTGGCGTTTCTCGGCACCGAATGCCCGTTGGCAAAGTTGGCGGTGACGAAGCTCAATGTGCTGGCGAAAGAGTTTGAACCGCGTGGCGTCGCAGTCCTTGGCATCAACTCGAATCGGCAAGACTCACTCGTTGATCTCGCTGCACAGGCGAAAGAGCAAGACGTCGGTTTCCGTCTGCTCAAAGATGCTGGCAATAAATTGGCGGATGCGGCTGGAGCGGTTCGCACGCCGGAGATCGTGGTGCTCGATCAGCAACGAGCGATCCGGTACGTCGGCCGCATCGACGATCAAGACGGCATCGGCTATCGCCGCGAGACCGCGAAGCGAAGCGACCTGAAGATCGCGATCGAAGAACTACTCGCCGGCAAGCCGGTCAGCGTCTCGACCACCGAGGTTGAGGGTTGCTTCATCGGCAAAGTCCGCGAAGCGAAACCGGGTGCCGAGGTGACGTACTCGAAGCACGTCGCGTCCATCTTGCAGAACCGCTGTGTGAATTGTCATCGACCGGGTCAGGTCGCTCCGTTCGCGATGACCAGCTACGACAAAGTCGCCGGTTGGGCCGAGACGATTGCCGAAGTCGTCGAAGACAATCGGATGCCGCCGTGGCACGCCAGTCCTGATCACGGCAAGTTCGCGAATGCTCGCAATCTTCCGGACGACGAGAAGCGAGTGCTGCTCGATTGGGTCAAAGCGGGTGCTCCCGAAGGGGATCGCAACGACTTGCCGCCTGCGAAGTCGTTCACCGACGGTTGGCAGTTGCCACGCGAACCGGACCTCATCGTCAACATGCGCGACAAGCCGTATGACGTGCCGGCCTCCGGGACCGTGCGGTATCAGTACTTCTCCGTGGACCCGAAGTTGACCGAGGACAAGTGGGTCACGGCCGCCGAGATTCAACCGGGCGAACGCTCGGTGGTGCATCACGTTTTGGTCTTCGCCAAAACCGATGCCGAGCTGCGCAAGTTCGACGGCGAGGGAGCGTTTCTCGCCGCCTACGTCCCCGGCTTCCTGCCGCAGCAGTACCCGACTGGCATGGCGAAGCTCGTCCCGGCCGGAGCGAAGCTGATCTTTCAAGTTCATTACACGCCCAACGGCAAAGCCACGAAGGACACCAGCCGCATTGGTTTGCTCTTCGCGGACGACGCGTCGATCACTCACGCAGTGATGACCAGCGAGGCTCGCAAAATGGGAGGCTTGATCATTCCGCCGAATGCGAACAATTCACGCCACGAAGCGAACTCGCCGAAGTCCCCGGTCGATGTGCAACTACTGAATCTGATGCCGCACATGCACGTCCGCGGCAGATCGTTCCGCTACGAGTTGCAAACCGCCGACGGTCGCAAAGAGAGGGTGCTCGACGTGCCTCGCTACGACTTCAATTGGCAGACGTCGTATCAGCTTGCCGAGCCGCTGCACGTCGCGGCCGGCAGTTCGATGCATGTTGTCGCTCACTACGACAACTCGGAGAACAACCTCAACAACCCGAACCCCAACGCAACCGTCCGCTGGGGTGAGCAGACTTGGGACGAGATGCTGATCGGCTACTTCGACATCGCCGTCCCACGAGACGTCTTCGACGCGACTCGCAAGTCATCGACGGAATCGAAGCCCAAGGCCACCGGTTCTATTTTGCCGCCGGCTGTCCTCAAGCAACTCGTGGAACAACTTCAGCAGCTCGATGTGAACAAAGACGGAGTCCTCGCGAAGAGCGAAGTCCCGGCCAAGTTGATGCCGATCTTCAAGCGGCTCGACACCGACGGCGACGAACGACTGACCGTCGAAGAAGTTCGCAAAGCGATTGAAAAGAAACGCTAAGAAGCGAAGACAGAGGGGTACGACGAATTGAGGGAGACGACGAATCAGAGATGAGGTTATTCGTCGTCTCCCTCAATTCGTCGTACCCTTTTGCCTTCATGCCTTTACCTTCCCAATATGAATCACGGCACCACTAATTCGACACTCCGTTTCGCGATTCTCGGCTGTGGCCGGATGGGGCGACTGCACATCGAACGGCTGATTGCCGACGGCCGAGGCCGAGTCGTCGCGTTGTTCGACACGAAGGCAGACGCGGTTGAAGCCCTGCGGCGCGAGCTTGCTCCCGATGCTTGTGGCTTCACGAGCTTTGACGACTTGCTGACGCAGACCGAAGCCGACGCTGCGATCATCGGTACGCCGACGTCGCTGCATTTCGACCACATCCGAGCCTGTCGAGCACGCGGTTGGCATGTGCTCTGCGAAAAGCCGCTCGCCGATCGACGCGAGCATTTGCTGACGCTGATCGACGAGTCACGCAGTGGGCCAGTGTTGACCGTCGCCTATCAGCGGCGGTCATGGCCGGTGTATCGCGTGCTGCGAGACGAGATTCAATCCGGTCGCTGGGGAGCGGTGCGAGCCGTGACGTCGATCAACTCAGAGCGCTGGCAACAGACGATCGGTGGGACGTGGCGAGACGATCCGGCGATCAATCTTGGCGGGTTCATTGGCGACGCTGGCAGCCACAAAATCGACCTTGCGTTTTTTCTGACCGGACTGAAACCGCTGGACGTGTTCGCTCGCAATCAGACGTGCGGCAGCCGAGTCGAGATCGTCTCGTCCCTCTCCGCGCAGCTCGAACAGAACGTGCTGCTGACGATGCACTTCACCGGCCACGCGCAGACGTTCCGCGAAGATTTTCATTTTCACTTCGAGCACGCTGACCTGCTGGTCCGCGACTGGCAAATCTGGCTCGGCCGCAACAACACGCTCGAACCGCTGGCAGTCGCCGATCCGCGAATGCAAGCCGCGATGGGAGTCAGCCCGCTGACGCACCCCGAACTCGACCGCCTCGGCAATCCGGTCAGCGCGTTCCTCGACCAACTGCTGCTCGGCACACCGTCAGTGGCTCCGCCGGAGTGTGCTCTGCCAGTGTTCGACTTCACGCAAGCGGCGTTGCAGTCGGGACGCAGCGGAGCGGTCGAGAAAGTCAGGGCAGGCGAGTTTTGAACCTGCGCGACTCGTAACCCGACGCGTCAGCGAGGGCGAACGCTTCCTCGGCTTCCGATCCTCGCGTTTTGAAGCGATCGCCCTCGCTGACGCGTCGGGTTACGAAACGTCCAGCGTCACGAGCGAGGTGGGATCGCGGTCGCGACGAACAGGTGCAGTCCGCTTTCGACGAGCATGTTCGAGTCATCCTCCGAACCGCTGCCTGTGAAAACCAGCTCTCCGCAATCGAGCGGCGTCGGAGTGTTGCGGATCGCGACTTGTCCGACGATCCGTGCCAAATGACGCTCGCCGTGAGTGAACTCCGGAGGTCGAGGTTGCCAGTCGCGTGCGACCAGGACTCGAGACAGTTCGACCTGGAAGCCGTGAGCCGGTGCGAAGCATCGCTCCAGCCGAGCTTGGAACTGCTCGATCGACGAAACCGGTTTCCAGTCCCAAGAGAGATTCGGGTAGCAGCCGACCAAGCGTTCGATGTCGCCGACCAACTGACGCAACGACTCACGCTGCCGCAGGTCGTTCGTGAACGACATGAACCAATCCGACATCTCGCGAGCCGATCCATGGAAGCGACGGTCGTACTCCGACAGCGTTCGCCCCAACGGGTTGCCGCTGTCGGTCAAGTACTGTGCGATCTCCAGCAGTCGCGTGCGTCGGCAGACCATCAAATCGTTCAACAGCGACGCCTGGTCCGACGCGAAAGGGGAGTTCAGCGCGTGATCGCTGACGAAATTCGGGAACGGCACATCTCCGGCTCGAATTTGCGACTTCAAGATGTCGTCCATGCAGGCCAAGCCGAGATCCAGAAAGTGGACGAGCCGACCACCTGGCCGCAAAACTCGGCGAATCTGTTCGCGAGCTGCCTCCAAGTCATCCAGTGCATCGAGCACACACAGGCCGAGCACTGCGGCAAACGAACCCGCCTCGAACGGAAGGTCGTAGACCGACGCCGACGACAGCGTTGCGGTCGGAAACCGTTCGCGGAACTGGCGGCAGAATTCTTCCGACGGCTCACTGTGAACGACGTGACCCAGCCAGTCCGGCGGCAACCAATCGCGCAGCTTGCCGTCGCCAGCTCCAACTTCCAGACAATGATTCTCCGGGCCGATCGAACTCAGCCATTGCTCACCGACACGAGCCATGATCTGACGATTCAGCGGCTCAACCGGTGCACGGACTCGCGCCAATCGGTCCAGCCATCCGACATCGCGCCAATCATTGGCTTCGGGAAAAGAAGACATCCTGCCTCCGCAAGGTGGGACTACGGGGACATCGCCGCGACCGGCACGGCCCCATGCGTCGGCGGAGTCGAGGAGCGTCCGCCCGCCAAGACGGCGATCGCTTCGACAAGCATCAATGCGGCCAGAGCCAGCAGCACGACGCCGACCCAAGGTACAACTTCACCGGGGACGATGAAGCTGTTGGTCTTCGCGTCGAAGAATTTCGGCCAGGTCATCGAGATCAACGCCCAGGTGCTCATGACGTACATCAGCACGGTCGGGATGCCGGTCACGAACCAAACCCACTTCTCGCGGCGAGTTCGCCAGAGCCAGACGGTCACGCCCAATAGCGTCAATGCCGCAAGCAACTGGTTGCTTGCGCCGAACAGATTCCAGAATGCTCGCCAGACAGGGGGAAGCGGTTTGCCAGCGGCATCGACTCCCGGTTGCAGCAAGAAGAAGAGCGGCGCTCCGGCGGTCAGGCCGGTTCCCAGCCAACGACCGAGCCGACCTTGCAGGCCGGTGAGCTCCTGGATGATGTACCTGCCCAGCCGCGTGCAGACATCGAGCGTGTCGTAGACGAACGTCGTGAACGCCATCAGCCCGAACGAGACTCCGAACGTCGCGGGGATTCCCAGCACGCTCAAGAAGTTGCCGATGCCGCTGGCGTACAGGTAGTTCGGGCCACGTTTCAACGTCGGGTCTCCCGGCGCGAGCATCATCACGCAGCACAGCGAGACGATCGCCACCATCGCCTCCAGCAACATCGAGCCGTAGCCGATCACGCGGGCGTCAGGCTCGCAACGCAACTGCTTCGACGTCGTCCCGGAGGCAATGATCGAATGAAAACCAGAACACGCGCCGCACGCGATCGTGATGAACAGGAACGGAACGAGCGGCTGCTCCATGCCGCTCGACGTCGCGACCCAATTCGTGAAGGCGGGGTACTTCACTTCGCCACCGCCGAGGATCAACCCCAGCATCCCCCCGCCGAGTGCGACGTACAAAAAGTATCCGCCGAGATGGCCGCGCGGTTGCAGCAGCAGCCAGACCGGCACGACCGCCGCCACCAGACAGTACAACAGCAGCCCCACGTCCCAGACACGCTGGGCATTGGACATGATCGGGAAGTATTCCTTTGCCAACGGAGCGGTGATGGCGGTGAGCTGCTTCGATTGGTCCTCGGTGAGCTTCGCATCCTTGGCGAATTGCGGAGTCGTGACGACAAACGTGTCGCGAACGTGTCGAGCCGACTTCTTGAACTGCGCGAGTTGTTCGTCGTTCAGCACCTTTTCGACATCCGCTCGCATCGCCGGGAGTTTGGCGACCACTTGCTGGACTCCGCAGAAGTCGTCCACCGAGAACGGCACGAACTGACCCGCCCAAATCGCCACGCCCACCAGCGGCATGAAGATCAGCGTCGCCAAGCCGATCGACAACTTGGTGTACCGCAACAGCAGTCCCATGATGATCGGCAGCACGAGGTACATCAGCGACGAAGAAGCGACGCCACCTCCCGAAATCAGTTCGTCATTTTCCAAAGTCTGAATGCCGAGGAACGAACTGGCGGTGACGTCGGTGAACGCCACGATGATGTAAACCAGCGCGATCCAGACGAAGCTCAGGAAGAGCAGGTACGACCGGCGCGTCATGTGGTCGCGCACGACCTCCGCGATCGACCGCGCCTTGTGCCGGATCGAGGCCACGAGTGCCGTCAGGTCATGCACCCCGCCGATGAAAACCGACCCGACCAGAATCCAAATCAGCGCGGGGACCCAGCCAAACGCGATCCCCGCCAAGATCGGCCCGACGATCGGCCCGGCGGCCGCGATCGCCGAGAAATGTTGGCTCAGCAAAAACTTCGGCTCGATCGGCTCGAAGTCCACGCCGTCGTTGAGTTCGACGGCTGGAGTCGGCTTGTTCGGGTCGAGTCGCAGCAGCCGCGCGAGCACTCGTCCGTAGGTGACGTAGGCAATCGACAGCACGATGGCAGACAACAACACGACGGGCAACAGGCTCATGACTCACCTTTCGGAGGGCAACGGGATCACGCGGAGATGATCCTGTTGTCGTCCGATCGTGTCGAGCCAGATCGTTCAACCCACGTCACTTGGCGAGCCGGGGAGCGTCAGCCCCCGGACAAGGCACGCCAGACGTCCGGGGGCTAACGCTCCCCGGCTCGCCTGCTGATGTTCGTGCCTCTGCCCATCCTCAATTACAGTGTGTCGAGCGCCGCCAGCACCGACGCCGGGAACGTGAACGACTCGTTGATCTCGGCTGCGTCGTCGATGATCGTGTCGGCTCCCTCGTTGCCGGCGAGCACATCGGCTCCGCCTTGACCGTTGAGCGTATCGTCGCCGTCACCGCCGAGTATCGAATCGCTGCCGCCTCCGCCGAGCATCGAATCGTCGCCGTCGCCTCCGAGCATCGAGTCGTTGCCCGCTCCGCCGTTGAGCGTGTCGTTGCCGTCCTCGCCGCCGAGCAGGTCGTTGCCGAGTCCGCCGATCACGGTGTCGTCGCCGTTGCCGCCGTTTGCGGTATCGTCGCCGTCACCACCGTCGAGCAGGTCGTTGCCGTCACGGCCGAAGAGTTTGTCGTTGCCGGCTTGGCCGAGCAGTGTGTCGTCGCTCTCTCCGCCGTCGAGCGAATCGTTGCCAGCGCCGCCATTCAAGGAATCGCTGCCAACTCCGCCGCGCAGCGAGTCGTTGCCGTTTCCACCGGTGATCGTGTCGGCTCCGTCGCTGCCGGAGATCGTGTCGTTGCCGTCGCTGCCATCAAGGTTGTCGTTGGCCGCGCCGCCGTCAATCGAGTCGTTTCCGGCTCCACCTTGGACGACATCGTCGCCGTCACCGCCGGTGATGTTGTCGTTTCCGACCTCGCCCTTGAGGGTGTCGTTGCCGCCGTCGCCCAACAGAATGTCGTTGCCGCCGCCGCCGAGGATCGAGTCATTCCCGTTGCCACCAAACAGCGAATCGATCGCTCCCGTGCCGGTGAGAACGTCGTTCCCCTCGCCGCCGTTGAGCAGCAGCCGCACACCACCAATCGCCGAGCCGCTGCCGTTGAGCACATCGTTGCCCACTTCGCCGTTGATCTCGATGAATACCGGGCTGACGGAATTCAGCGCCCCAATTGTGACGGTGTCGTTGCCGTTGCCACCGTTGATGATGACGTGCGAGACATTCGGTGCCACCGTGATCGAGTTCGATCCGACCGCGACTTTGACGAAGCCGCCAGACTGCGTGATCGAAATCGAGTCGGCCGAGTTTGTGCCGGCAAGCACGAGTTTGTCTGATCCGCCACCGTTGCCACTTCCGGCCGTGTCGGTTCCGTCATTCGGATCGAAGACGATGGAGTTCGAACCAGTCCCACCGTTGTTGCTGTCGTTGCCTCCTTGCCCGTTGAGTGTGTCGTCTCCGTTGCCCCCTTCGAGCGTGTCGTTGCCGTTGCCGCCAAGGATGAGGTCGTTACCGCTGCCGCCGACCAGCGAATCGTTCCCCGCTTCACCGTTGATGAGGTCATCGCCGGTTGTCAGCCCCAGTAAGTCATCGCCAAAAACTTTGTCATTGCCATCGCCGCCACGCGCCGTGTCGTTTCCGTTGCCTCCCTGGATGAGATCGTTGCCCCCTTCGCCGGAGACCGAATCGTTGCCGTCACCACCGAGCAACGCATCATTTCCGATGCCGCCGACGATCGTGTCGTCCCCTGCCCCGCCTTCGGCCATGTCGTTCCCGTCGCCAGCCGCGAGTGTGTCAGTGCCGTTTCCAGTTCCTGCGGAGTCATCGCCGAACATTTTGTCGTCCTGCGTGCCGCCATCGACGGAATCGTTGTCAGCTCCCCCCTCGAGTGTGTCGTTGCCCGCCTGGCCGTTGACGGTGTCATTACCCGCTTCGCCAAGACCGATGTCGTTGCCCGCTCCACCAAAAAGCGTGTCGCTGCCATCGCCGCCGCGCAGCGAATCGTTGTCGAGACCGCCATTCAAATTGTCGTCGCCGTCGCCGCCGCTGAGCGAGTCGTTGCCAGAACCGCCGTCGAGGACATCGTTGCCGGTTCCACCATTCGAGTCGCCATTCAACACGTCGTTGCCATTGTTGCCGTAGACCGAGTCGTCTCCGTCCTCACCGTTGAGGCTGTCGGTTCCATCGCCGCCGAGCACTGAATCGTTGCCGAGTCCGGCGTTGACCGTGTCCGATCCGTTGCCCCCATTGATCGTGTCGTCGCCAGCATCACCGTTGATGCGGTCGTTGCCATCATTGCCAAACAGCGAATCGCCCGCCGTGCCACCGGTGATCGTGTCCGCTCCGTTGCCGCCATTCAGAGTACTGGAGAGCGTCGCGCTGCCAAGGATTGTGTCGTTGCCATCACCGCCACTGACTTGAATTGACGTGAGATTCGAGAAGCTGCTGTCGACGCCGCTCAGGTCAAGCGTGTTGTTCCCATCGCTGCCGGTGACGATCAGAGTCAGGACAAGATCCGGGGTGATCGACGGCATTGAAAGAAGCGGCGAACCGTTTGCGAGCACTTGAACATTGCTCGTCGCGGGATCCACGCCAATCGTGACGTTGTCCGCAGAAGTCATCGAGATGTTCAATTCACCGGTCGTGTCGATGAACAGCGCGAAGGCCGACGGGACGGTCCGCTGCTCCAAAGATTCCATCGCGGAGTCGAGAGAGTTGCTCGCCCCCCGCATCAACGGAGAACCCGAAAACGCTGCTGTGCGATGTCCACGACGAACCTGTTGGCACCTCGAACGGCTTCCTGCCGATTTCGGCCGCAATGCAACGCCACACAAAAAGCTCAACCACGAAGCAACACGCATGGCACACAGTCCTCGCAAGAGTTGGCCGACGTGGCCGAAAGAAGGAGGTCAAACGCTGTGGCCCGCGCTGTCCCAAAGTAGCCAAGTCACTCTGTGACTCGATTTTTCCGGTCACGGAGTGACCGGTCTACTTAAATCGTCCCCAAACAATCGCGATTGTCCGGGTGGCTTGGCCCGCCAGCCCCGTGTCAACCTTCCGTGGCTGACCAGTGGTTCGTGTATCCCATCGGGATCATCGCTCGCGTGGATCGAACGGGGCACATGCTGAGAACGCCCCCAACGCGCTGTCAACGGGGCTTACAGCTTCGTTCGGAAAAGTTTTCAAAGAAGTCGAGTTCGACGGTTTCACACTTCGCGCGATGCCTCCATCTTTCGCCCTTCATTATTTTCTGCCAGCTCGTTCGATTCAAAGACGGCTGGCGGAAAATGAAAGGCGAAAAATGCCGAGACGGATTCAGACGATGTCCATCCACTCCGGCTCACCGGGCGGATCGTCGGAGTCGGTCTCCCATTTCAGACTCCCCGTGATTTTCTCCAGCAGAGTCTGAAGCGTATCGAGTTCCAAGTCCGCTCCCTGGTACAGCACCAGCACCGTGAAGTCCGGTGTGGCGACCGCTCGCAGGAACGCGCTGCCGATCAGGTCGTGGCAGACGAAGTCGAGTTCACAGGCGATCGTCGGCTGATCGTTCAACGAGACTTCGCTGGGATAGACGTCGATCTCGGTGTACTCCTCGCGGAAAGCGTCGAGAGCCGAGTCGATGACTCGCTGCGGATCGGGGCGGTCGAACAGCAGTGTCAGGGACCAAAACGACGTGTCCGGGCTGTTCACCGTCAGGGTGATTTCGTCTGGTGACGATTGCTCGTGCAGAATCCAATCGTCGGGGTATTCGAAGCGAATTCCGTGGCCTTCAAAGACGCTGTCCATGAGCTTTCCGTGGGTCTTGATCCCTCGTGGGGGTTCGATTAAGTTCGACCCCGTTGGGTTGGGAATTGGATGGCGAACGGACATCAAACTCAAGGCCCTCGGTCGCGAAGGCACGACAGGCAAATGAACCTGATCGGCGCGGTGACTCGGCAGGGCTTCTTTTGTTGGCTCATTGCGAAAGGGAGCAAGACATGGCGTCGACTCGTGCGGAAGAAGTGGCGGAACTGTTGTGGGAATTGAAGCGAGCCTCGAAGGTCGCCAAGTACAGCGTGATCGCGAAGCGAGCTGGCTTCAGTGCCGGAGCGAACGGCAAAGCGATGGACACCTGCCTGAAGACGGTTCGCCGCGACTGGCCGCACCTGCAATGGTGGCGAGCGGTTGCCGACACCACGCTGGTTGCGAAAGATTCTGAGCAAGCCAAGAAGCTGGCTGAAGCGGGCATCAGCTTGAAGGCCGGCAAAGACGACACGATGGTTCTGGCCGCTCCGGACGACGTTCTGATGGAATGGCCCGAAGCGCCGGCCCCGGCGGTCGCGGAAGAGCCGGTCGCCGCGGCGAAGTAACTTGCGAAGCGAAAAGTTCGATCGAAAGAGGCCCGACGAAAAGTCGGGCCTCTTTCGTTTTCCAGGTTTCGATCAGCGAGGTCTCACACGAAGGCACGAAGCCACAAAGGGACGGAAGTAAGCAACTTGAACACTTTCCTCTTCGTGCCTTGGTGCCTTCGTGTGAGCCTCCTAGATCCGATGGACTACGGCACCAGCACGATCTTGCCCGTGAGCGTTCCCTGTTTCTGAAGCGTGTTCTCTTCCTGCAAGAGGTGCGCAGCCGCAGCATCGGCGAGCGGCAGCGTGCGGCCGATCTGCGGATGCCAACCGCCCCGTGTCGCCAGCGAGTTGATCGCCTCTGCACACGCTCGCTGTTCGTCAGGAGTCGCGTTGAACATCGCGAAGCCGAACAGTCGCAGATCTTTGACGTAGAACGCTCCGTTCGGAAATTCCGGCCGAGCGTTCCGTCCGGCCATGACGATGATCCGTCCTCGCGGTGACATCAGTCCGATCGTTCGATCGAAGTTCGTCGGCACCTGCGTCTCGTACCACACCTGCAATCCGCCGTTGGCCGAGGCGAAGGCTTTGATCTCGTCATCCAAACTCGCCGAGTGATAGTCGAGCACGCAGTCCGCTCCCCAGCTTTCGCACAATGCTTTCTTCTCCGCGTTGCCGACCGTGGAGATGACTTTCGCTCCCGCCGCCTTCGCCAACTGAATGACCGCCGAGCCGACTCCGCCGGTCCCGCCGTTCACGAACACGACCTCGCCCGGTTTGAGCCCCGCGTTCAGAAACAGTCCGAGATGCGCGGTGATCCCGGTCAGCGCACCCGCCGCTGCTTGCGAGTCGTTCATCGCCGCAGGTATTGGATACAGCCACTTCTCATCGACGGCGGCGAACTCGGCGAACGAACCGCGCCGGCCGAACAAGCTTTGATTACTCCCCCAAACTCGGTCACCGGACTTGAAGCGAGTCACCTGCGAGCCGACTCGCTCGACCGTCCCTGCCAGATCGCAGCCGACGATGTAGGGGAACGAGGTCGCGACTTTGATCATCCCGCTGCGAATGTAGGTGTCGATCGGATTGACCGACACCGCTCCGACTTTGACCAACACTTCGGTCGGCCCCGGTTCGGGAGTCGGCAATTCGCCGTACTCGATGACATCGGGAGTCCCCGTTTGACGAATGAACGCCGCTTTCATGGTCGATCCCCACTTCAGGAATGTGTGCTCGATGTCATTGCTCCCATTTTCCGCCCTCCATTTTTCGCCAGCCGTTCCCGAAATGTCGAACGGCTGGCGAAAAATGAAGGACGAAAAATAGGCGGCAAGAGCGTAGCGGCTGCAGTTGCGGTTCGGACAGGACGCGGTTGCGTTTCAGGGACGGCGTCCGATAATCCGGCCTCGAAAAATTCTCAACCCGACCAGGAGAGCTTCCATGTCGCTCGCACAACGTTGGATGTTAAGTCTCGGACTGCTTCTCTCGCTGGCTCTGTTGCCCTTCGGGATGGCGGAGGATGCGAAACCGGCGGCAAGCAAGCCGAAAGAATTGAAGAGCACCGCTCACTTCGGCGGCTTCGACAACTGGGCGACCAGCGTGGCGTTCTCGCCCGACGGCAAGACGTTGGCGGTCGGGACTCACAACGCGGTGCAGTTATGGAACGTCGCCGAGAAGAAAGCGATCGCGACCTGGAAGACCGGCAGCGGCTATGCGAAGTCGCTGGCGTTTCTCCCCGGCGGTCAGAAGCTCGTGATCGGAGCCTATCAATCGGTCAGCGTGTGGGACGTCGCGAGCGGCTCGAAGGAACGCGATCTCCCGAAGCATCGAGGATTCGTCACCTCGTTGGCGGTTTCGCCCGATGGCAAACTGTTGGCGACCGGATGCGATGACGAGGCGGCCCGGTTGATTCGGCTCGAAGACGGAGCGTTGCTGAAGACGCTAGAACACGATCGCGATCCGGTGCAGAGTGTCGCGTTCTCGGCAGACGGCAAGACTTTGGCGACAGCCGCTGGTGACGAGACGCGCGTCACTCGCCCCGGCATCGCGAAGTTGTGGGACGTCGAATCGGGCAAGCTGATCCGCGACTTCGAGGGGATGACAAAGGTCGCCACCTCGGTCGCGTTCGCGGACAAGGGATCGACGCTGATCGTCGGCAGCATGGACGAGAAGGCGTACGTCTTTGAGGTCGAGAGCGGCAAACCGCTCGGCTTCTTCGGCGGGCATTCTCGGCCAGTGACGAGCATCGCGATGAATCTCGACGGTCAAACGGCAATCACCGGCAGCGGTGGTCGCGCGAAGGGGAAGAACGAAATCAAACTGTGGAAGATCGCTGACGGCGAAGTGATCGGCACGGCCGACGAGCATGAAGCGAAGATCGCGGCCCTCGCGCTCTCGTCGGATGGCAAGACGGTCGCGACCGCCAGCTACGACAACCGCGTGCGGCTGTGGGACGTCTCGCTGTCGAGCGCGTCGGGTTCGCCGCCGGCGGAGAAGTCGCTTGCCGCGAAGCTGGCGGAAGGGCTGACGAGTCTCGCTCAAGCGGAGAAGGCGACCGCTGCGAAGGACGGAAAGGACTCGAAGGACCAGAATGCGGCGGCAGCCGAGCCGAAGCCGCTGAAGGTCGGCATCATCGGTTTGGACACGTCGCACGCGACGGCGTTCACGAACATTCTCAACGGCGACAAGCAGCGACCGGAAGCGTTCGGCAGTCGCATGATCGCTGCCTATCCGAAGGGCAGCCCGGACATCGAATCAAGCGTGAAACGCGTGCCGGAGTACACGGAGATCGTGAAAAAGAACGGCGTCGAGATCGTCGACACGATCGAAGAGCTGGCGAAGCGAGTCGATGTCGTGTGTCTCGAAACGAATGACGGCCGGCCGCACTTCGAGCAACTGATTCCGGTTTTGAAAGCGGGCAAGCCTTGCTTCATCGACAAGCCAATTGCCGGATCGCTGACCGACGCGGTCGCGATTTTCGAGGCGTCGAAGAAGTTCAAAGTGCCGGTCTTCTCGTCGTCGTCGCTGCGGTTCGGCAAGAACACGCAGGCGGTGCGCGGCGGTTCGCTCGGCAAGATCACTCGCTGCGAAACGACCAGCCCGGCCAGCTTGGAGAAGACGCATCCCGATCTGTTTTGGTACGGCATTCACGGCGTCGAGTCGCTGTTCACCGTGATGGGAACCGGCTGCGTCTCGGTGAAGCGCGGCACGACCGCCGACGGCAAAATCGAAGTCGTCGGCGATTGGGGTAACGGCCGAGTCGGCACTTATCGTGAAGCGGGCGGCTACACCGGCAAAGCGGTCGGCGACAAAGGGGAAGGCCCGGTCGGCAGCTACGACGGCTACGAACCGCTGCTGTTCGCGGTGCTCAATTTCGCTCGCACCGGCCAGCCGCCGGTCAGCGAGGCGGAGACGCTCGAAATCTACGCCTTCATGGAAGCGGCCGACGAAAGCAAACGGCAGAACGGCGCGAGCGTTACGCTTGAAAGCGTGATGGCGAAGGCTCGCTTGGAAGCGACCGAGAAAATCAAAGCACTGAAGTAAACGGTACAAATTCGGCGAGCGGCAGGGCGTCAGCCCTCCGAGTGGTTTTCATTGATTGATCGCTTGCTCGGAGGGCTGACGCCCTGCCGCTCGCCTGGGACAAGGTTTCATGATCAAGATCGTCGACTACGGCATGGGGAATCTTCGCAGCGTGCAGAAGGCGTTCGAGAAGCTCGGCCACGCGGCGGAGATTTGCAATCAACCCACCGAGCTTGGCGATGCCGACAAGATCGTGTTGCCGGGAATCGGAGCGATGCGCGACGCGATGTCCGAGCTGCGCCGTCGGCAATTGATCGCGCCGATTCTCGATCATCTCTCGGCCAACAAACCGTTCTTGGGAATCTGTCTGGGGCTGCAACTGTTGTTCGACGTGAGCTACGAAGACGGCGAGTGGCCGGGACTGGGAGTCATCCCCGGCAAGGTCGTCCGATTTGAAGATCAGCCGGACCTGAAGATTCCACACATGGGCTGGAACCAGTTGCAGATCACCGGTGAGCCGCCGCTCTTGGCGAACATCCCGCGCGACGCGCATTTTTATTTCGTCCACAGCTATCACGTCGTCCCGACCGACCGCAGTGTCGTGATCGCCGAATCCGAACATGGCGGACGCTTCGTCGCCGCCATCGGACGAGGCAACCTTTGGGCCACTCAGTTCCACCCGGAGAAGAGCCAGAAGCACGGCTTGCAGTTGCTGGCCAACTTCGCCGGGATGTGATTTCTTTTTCAACGCAAAGACGCGGAGAACACAAAGGATCGCGAAAGACCGAAAGTGCGAAAACACGAAAGACTCTTTTCGCATTTTCGCCATTTCGGGATTTCGCGATCCGCCTGACTGTTTGGTCGTGTTGCTTGGCCAGTTCCTCTTTGCGACTTCGCGTCTTTGCGTTGAAAAGTTCCGAACCGATTGAGGCTCCATGTCCTGGCGAATTCATTGGGTCATCCTGAAGACCTGCGTCTCCGAGCGGTTCGTGTACCGAGGCGATTTCGCGTTTGCGACGTTGGTGCGGTTCTTGCCGATCGTCACGCAAGTGTTTTTGTGGAGTGCCATCTTCGCGGCCGGGACGTCGAGCGAGAAGACGGAACTCAACGGCTACACCTACGCCAACATGGTGGCGTACTACCTGCTGGCGATGGTTGGCCGAGCGTTCTCGTCGATGCCGGGACTGGCCAGCGGGATCGCTCGCGAGGTGCGTGACGGGACGGTCAAGAAATATCTCACGCAGCCGATCGACATGCTCGGCTATCTGTTCTGGCACCGAGTCGCTCACAAGCTGGTGTACTACGTCGTGGCGCTCGGCCCGTTCGCATTGGTTTTCTGGCTGTGCCGTGAATACTTCAGCGGTTGGCCGGATGCGTTCACGATCACCGCCTTCGTGGTCTCGCTGGAACTGAGTTTCTTCGTGGGATTTCTGTTGGAAGCCTGGATCGGCTTGATTGCGTTCTGGTATTTGGAGGTCAGTTCTCTGCTCTTCATCTACATGATGGTCAACTACTTTTTGTCGGGACACATGGTTCCGCTGGACTGGATCGCCAACGCTCAGTGGTGGGGACTGCCCGTCGGCGAGTGGACTCGATACCTGCCGTTTCAGTATTTGGCCTACTTTCCAGCGGCGATCGTGCTGGGCAAGTACGACCATTCACAGTTGGTGACCGAGTTGGCCATCGAAGCCGCGTGGGTCGTCTTGCTGTTCGTAATGTGCCGAGTGACGCTGGCTCGCGGAGTGCGGCGGTACGGAGCATTCGGGGGGTGAGAATCAATCCAACTGGCGAGCCGGGGAGCGTTAGCCCCCGGACGATGTCCGGTTGTTTCGCCGTCCGAGGGCTGACGCCGCCCGGCTCGCCAAAAGCCCGCGCGACTGCTGTAATTCTGCCGAATCGTCCCGACCTGGAAGGAGCCTCCTGATGCCGAAGACTTGGCGGTTTGCCCCGCATGATGCCGCTGCTGTCCGCGAGTTGTCTCGGACGTTGCGATTGCCGGCGTTGGTGGCGCAGGTGCTGGTCGCTCGCGGACACACCAGCGATTCGGCGGCCAGCGCGTTTCTGCAATCGAGCTTGATGGACCTGCACGATCCCGACTTGATGCCGCATCTCTCGGAAGCGGCCGACCGAGTTGTCGCGGCGGTGAAGTCGGGGCGGCGGATCACAATTTATGGCGATTACGACGTTGACGGCGTCACGGCGACGAGTATTTTGTGGCACTGCTTGCGGCTGACGAACGCGACCGTCGATTACTACATCCCGCATCGGATGGAAGAGGGCTACGGCCTGAACTGCGACGCGATCCGGCAGCTTTACGAGGAAGACCCGCAACGGCTGGTCGTCACCGTCGATTGCGGCATCTCCAGCGTTGCGGAAGCGGCGCTCGCCAAAGAACTCGGTCTCGAATTGATCGTCACCGATCATCACGAGATGGCGGCTGAACTCCCTCCGGCCGTATGTCTGGTGCATCCGCGTTTGCCGGGTTCGACGTATCCGTTCGGGCAACTTTGCGGAGCGGGTGTCGCGTTCAAGTTGGCTTGGGGCATTTGTCAGCGTCTCGGCGACGGCAAGAAGGCATCGCCACAGATGCGCGAATTTCTGATGAGCGCGGTTGGCCTCGCCGCGATCGGCACTGTGGCAGACTGCGTGCCGCTGGTCGATGAGAACCGAGCACTCGTGCGGTACGGGTTGGGGAGTCTCGTCGAGCGTTGCAGCCTCGGCATGAAAGCATTGATGCAGGTCAGCGGCCTGGGGGACAAGAAGGAACTCGGCGCGGACGACATCGGATTCACGATCGGCCCGCGCATCAACGCGGTTGGGCGCTTGGGACAGGCGCGGCTCGCCGTCGAGTTGCTGACGACCGACAACCCGGAACGAGCGATCGCGCTGGCGAAGTACCTCGATGAACTCAATCAGCAGCGGCAGACGGTCGAACGGAAGATTCTCAAACAGGCGAAGGAAATGGTCGCGGAGAATCCCGCGTGGCAGGAAGCTCCCGCTCTGGTACTGGCACACGAGGAGTGGCATTCGGGAGTCATCGGCATCGTGGCCAGTCGCGTGGCCGAGCAGTTCGAGAAGCCGGCGATTCTGATTTCGCTGTCGCGACAAGATCGCGTCGGTCAAGGATCGGGCCGCACGTTTGCGCGATTCGATTTGCATGCCGGGTTGTCGGCGTGTGCTCATCACCTGAAATCGTTCGGCGGACATCAGGCGGCGGCGGGACTCAAAATCGAAGCGGATCGGATCGAGGCCTTCCGCACCGACTTCTGCGAGCACTTCTCGAAGACTCACGAAGTCATCGCCAGCGATCGCGAAGTCGCGATCGACGCGGAAGTGCGGCTGGCGGACCTGACGAAACAAGCGGTGCTGATGCTGGCAAAGCTCGGCCCGTTCGGTCGCGAGAACCCTAAGCCAATCTTCGCAGCGGCTCGCTGCGAACTGGCCGAACCGCCTCGCAAAATGGGCGAGGGTGAACGGCATCTGTCGCTGCGACTGAAGCACTACGGCACCGTGATGCGCGCCGTCTGTTTCGGAGCGGGCGACTGGGCCGACGAAATCGCGGCGGTCGTCGGACCGATTTCGGTTTGCTTCGCCCCGACGATCAACAGTTTCAACGGCTACGAAAACGTCGAGTTGCGGCTGATCGACTGGCGAGCGGATGCGTAAGCCAGCACGACGCGCCAGCGAGTGGCGAACTTCAACGACAACCACTCGCTGGCGCGTCGTGCTGGTTTCAATGGCGAGTTGTCGGCATGACGGATAATGTTTACGCGGTAGATATCCTCCTTTCTCATGCTCCCAATGATGAGGTTCGTGATGCGATGGTTTGCAGGTGCTCTGACTCTGTGCTTGGCAACGACCGCGTTCGCCGACGATGTTCCGTGGAATCAATTCCGTGGTCCGCGTGGAGACGGCACATCGACCGAGAAAGGACTGCCGGTCCAATTCGGTGAAGGCTCGAAAGAAATCGTTTGGAAGACGGCGATTTCGGGGCGAGCGTGGTCGTCACCAGTCGTCTGGGGAAACCAGATTTGGCTGTCGAACGCGCCCGAAATGCAGGCCAGCCTCAAGGAACGGGTCAAGCTCGACAAGCCGATGGAGCTGTCTGCCGTCTGCGTGGACCTGGAGACGGGCAAGATGATTCACAACCGGAAACTGTTCGAAGTTTCGGAGTTGCAGGTTACGCATCAGACCAACACCTTCGCCTCGCCGACGCCGTTCATCGAAGAGGGCCGAGTCTACATTCATTTCGGCAGTTACGGGACTGCGTGTCTCGACACCGAGACCGGTGAAACGATTTGGGAACGCCGCGACCTGGAGTGCGATCACTGGCGCGGACCGGGGTCGTCGCCGATCGTGCATGGCGATTTGCTGTATCTGACGTTCGACGGCTACGACTTTCAGTACATCGCGGCTCTCAACAAAAAAACCGGCAAGACGGTTTGGAAGAAGGATCGCGACATCGACTACCACACGACAGACGGCGATGCCAAGAAAGGCTATTCGACGCCGGCGATCATCGAAGTGGGCGGACGTGAATTGCTCATCAGCCCATTCGCCTACGCGACGATTGCCTATGCGCCGAAAACGGGCGAGCCGATTTGGACGGTTTACCACAAAGGCATGAACGCCGCAGGACGACCGTTGTTCGGCAACGGTTTGCTGTACATCAACACCGCCGACGGTCCGAACCCGCTCGTGGCCGTGAATCCCGAAGGGCAAGGGGACATCACCAAGAACATCGTCTGGACAAGTTCCAAACAGATTCCCAAACGTCCCTCACAGATTCTCGTTGGCGACTTACTCTTCATGATGAACGACACCGGCGTGGCGTCGTGTCTCGATGCGAAGTCCGGCAAAGAAATCTGGTCCAAGCGAATCGCAGGAACGTATTGGTCCTCGCCGCTACTGGCCAACGGTTTGATTTACTGTTGGTCGCAGGAAGGGGATGTGCCAGTTTTCAAAGCCGGCCGCGAGTTTGAACTGATCGCGGAGAATAAATTCGAGGACGGCTTCACGGCGTCTCCCGCTGTCGCCGGCAAGTCACTCATTGTGCGGACGAAGACTCACCTGTACCGGATTGAGAAGCGAGATTGAGATGATCGTGTCGCGACGATTGTCGGTGAGTCGAACCGAGTTCCTCGCGGTGCTCATTGGACTGTTCGTCGCCACGATCGGCGGCTGCTCAAAACCAGAGTCGAACGTCACTGTCGCCACCGAAGCGCAGGCCACGGCGACCGCCGACGAAGCCGTTCGCAATGTGCTCGCGGGGTTGCAGCGACAGGAACTTCAGGCGTTGTGGGAATTCCTGCCACCGTCGTATCGAGGCGACGTCGAGAAATTGGTGCATGAATTTGGCGAACGGTTGGATGAGAAGTCTTGGGAACCTTTTGTCCGCACCTGCCGCAAGGCACGACAGGTCACGTCGGAACTCGTCGTAAGGTCCGGCAAGACGGCGAATGAAGCTGACCGTGATTTGACCACGCGATTGCAAAGAGTCCGCCAACTGCTGAGTGCGCTGTCAGAGAGTGAACTCAGCGATCCGGACCGGTTGCGTCACCTGAACGGGCTCCGATTCCTGTCTGGAACGGGCAATCGCTTGATCACGGCGATATCGAGCGGAGCACTCGGTGACGCTGGATTGGGGCAGGATACCTTCTCGCAGTTCGGTGAGGTGAAGGTCGACCTGTTGGAGTCGACCGGAGACTCTGCCGTGCTCACGGTGCAGTGGCCGGGACAGGAACCGACGCAACACAAGTTTGTGCGTGTCGAGGACCACTGGATTCCACAATCGCTGGCCGAAGCCTGGCCGACGGCGTTTCCCAAAATGCGAGAGCAATGCCTCGCTTGGGCAGACGACCTTCGCTCGAATCCAGAACCGTGGCACGCGAAGTTATGTGAAGTCGATGGACTGCTCGATGAATTGGCGGCGACGAAATCGCTGGCCGAGGCTCGGCAAGTTTGGCAAGTCGGCGCTTCGCACTTGGCTGTGGAATGGTTTGGCGCGATCCCGGTCGAATCACCGAAGTCGCAAGAAATCCCGATCAATTCGCCACCACCCGCGAAGCCCGCTCGCGTCAAGAAGCCCGACACGGAAGTGCTGCTGCCCGATGAGCCGCAGAAATAGTTCCGGGGTCCGAGGCTACTGCTTCCGCGGCTGAGCGGTTAAAACATCCGGCCATCACGATTTTGTGTGGATTGTTGATCGCCGTCACCTGGGAGCCGTCTGCTCATGGCTGTCTCGAATGGTTTGCAGTTCCTTCACGAACTTCATCTGAAGCTGAAAGCGGTGGAAGAGGAGCTTGAGACTGGCCCGCGACTCATCAAGGCCAGAGAGAATGTCCTGGCCAAAAGGCAAGCGGAATTCGATCAGGCCAAGGCAAAACACACGGACCAGCGAAAACTGGCGGATCAGAAAAGTCTCCAACTCAAGACCAACGAAGCGAAGCTGGCGGACCTGAACACCAAGCTCAACATGGCCAGCACGAACCGAGAGTTCGACATTCTCAAGGGCCAGATCGCGGCCGACAAAATGGCCAACAGCGTGCTCGAGGACGAAATCCTCGACTGCATGGAGCAGGTCGACAAACTGAAGAACAAAATCACCGAAGCGGAAAAGCTCGTCGCCGACGCGAAGGACGACGTCCGCAAAATTACGGAACAAGTTGCCAGTGCCCGATCTGGCCTGAAAGAACGATCCGAGAAGCTGCATCCCGCAGTCGCTGAGGCCGAGACCGTGATTCCGACGGACTACATCGCAACCTATCGTCGGTTGGTCCAGGCTCACGGAGCGGAAGCGCTGTCCGTGGTCGAGAACAACGTCTGCACGTCTTGCAACGTCTCGCTCTCGCCGCAACAAGGGGTTGAGTTGCGATCTGGAAAACTCATCTTCTGCATTAGTTGTGGCAGGCTGATGTACTCGGCAGCGAAGTAGGTGGAGCTGCTTCGATCGGACGCCCACGCAGACCGAAAGATTGTCCGCCGCCGACGACGCTCGCTTATCTCGCCCGACGCACGAGGCGCATGCCTTGGCCGAGGCCGAGTTGGCGCAATTCGCCTTCGGTCCAACGCTCGCGGCCCGCGTCGGGAGTTGGTTCACCGATTTCGAGCAAGTCTATTTGGTCGTTTGCAGACAGATGCCTTCACTCCAGGCATTGCCGCAGTGAGGCGCGACTCCCACGCACGGCGAGACCATGAAACAACGAGCGAGTGTGACGGCGAGGACTACATGAGACCGCCGAACTGACGCACCGCTTCATACACGACCGTGTTGGCTGTGCTCGCCAGATTCAGACTGCGGACGATGTCGTGCATCGGCAGTTTGAGATTGCTTGCCGGATTCGCGTTGCGGATTGCTTCAGGCAACCCACGCGACTCGCTGCCGAACAGCAAGATGTCTCCGCGCTGAAAGTCCGCGTCCCACACCAGCCGAGTCGCGAACTTCGTCAGACACCAGACTCGTCGTCCAGGCAATCGCTCGCGAACTTCGTCGAGCGAATCAACCACTTCCCAATCCAGATGCTGCCAGTAATCCATGCCGGCTCGGCGCAGGTGCTTCTCGTCGAGCCGAAAGCCTAACGGTCGGATCAGCCACAGCTTGGCTCCGACGGCCACGCAAGTCCGCCCTATGTTCCCTGTGTTTTGCGGGATGTCCGGCTGATACAGCACAACATGGAGCAGCGGGTCCGATGTCGTCTCGGTCGTCATGTCACTGCCCCTCTGCCGCGCGACGCCGAATCTCAGCGAAGTCACTCGCCCCAACAACGCGGCCGTTCTCGAAAACGGTTTGCAAGAGGCTCGGAGAATTTGGCTCGTCGCTCTCACGTACGGTCTGCAAGCTTCCGTCAACACGGATCAACTTCAATCGCCCTGCCTTCGATTTCTTGCCTCCGTCAGTCACTGGCCGTTTGAAAACATCGCGTTCCTGATCGCCGACAACCACCGACGAGCACTTGAACGCGAACCGCTGCGTGTCGCGATTCAGCTTTTGCAGCAAGCCGCCACCCGAACCAAATGCAATGTTGTCGGCCGACCACCCCGACTCCTTCATCGCCGACAGGATTCGGCAGAGCATCGCGAAGTCGATTCCGTCACCTTGGATCACTCGCACTTTCGGATGCAACACTCGGAAGCCGAGCGTGTTGGTGGTCGTTCCGAAGGACTCCCCCAGCCGCCGCAGAACTTCGACCACGATGGCCGGCGGATCACCGGAATCGGGACGCACGACGAGTACTCCCTCGCGAGCCAACACCGCATCTTTCAGCACTCCACCCCAGTATTCGCTGCACGCGCGGAAAAGGTCGAAGCTGTCGCTGACGCACGCCACCAACCCGGTAGGGTACTGCGTCAGCATGTTTCGCATCGCGTCGAGTTCTCGTTCCTCACCCCAACTGGTGATCGTGCTGTGCTCGGCGGCGGGGATGCTGAACCCCACCATGTCGCAGCCGTAGAACTCCCTCGCGAGTAGCAATCCCGGAATCGTGTCCGTCCCCTGAAAGTTGACGAGATGCGCCGCGCCACCGAGAGCCGCCTGCTCCGGACACGTCACGCCGCGGAAGCCGAAGTCGTGCAGCTTGAAGTCGATCAACGTCGGGTCGCCGGTCTCACACAACGACCGCAACAGCACTTGCTTCATCGCTCGGCTTTGAGTCGCCACCGTGCTTGGATACCACACTTGCACAAGCAGCGTCTCCAGCCAATTCGTCAGCCAGTAGGCTTCATCGTCCGTGTTCTCGACGGTCATCAGCACGTTGCTTTCGGGGACGATCGTCCCTTCGGGCACGGCCTTGATGGTGATCGGCAATCGCCCGTCATACTTGTCGAGAATGTGTTGCCAGCCCGCTCGGTGGAAGACATCGCTGCCGAAATGCTGACGAAACAACGACTCCGCCGCATCGATCTTCTCCGACGTCACCACCGCACCAGCCAAGTACCGCTCCAGAAAATACCGCAGTCCAAAGAAGCAGACCGCTGGATACGTGCTTCCGGAACGTGACTCAAAGTACGAGTAGACTCGCCGAGTCCCCGGCGGGTACTGCTTGAAGTGTGAAACCTTGTAGCTGTCAGTCAGCCAGCAAATGTTGTTGAGCCAGTCGCCCATGAGGATCCTTCCACGAATTTCCTGTCATTAAACTTCCGGCAAGACCCACGGTTTTCGCCACTCGGGGCGACCACGCAACGCGTTCGCCTCCGCATCGCTGACGAACGTCTCAGTCGCGGCATCAAGCGTCAGCTTGCGGCCAACTCGCGCGGAGATGTTCCCAGCATGGCACAGCACCGAGGCCGGATGCCCAATCGTTTCGAGATCGCAATACGGTTTCGCTCGCGACTTGATGCACTCGATGAAGTTCTGGACGTGCGGGCCTTCGTGGCTGTCCCCTTCACCCTTCGCGAGCACTTGGCCTCCCTTGTCGTAAGCCGCCCAGCGCGTGTTGCCGAGCACGATGTAGCCCTGATCGCCGAACAATGCCGAACCTTCCGATTCGCCGAGGTAGTTGTACGGAGCCCAGACGCGCATCTCGTAAGTCAGCAGTTTCGGATGCTTGCCGTCTTTGACGTTGCCGGAGCCGAACTCGTAATTGACCTGCATCGTGTCCGGAAACTCTTGAGCGTCATTGAAGTACCACTTGCCTCCGTTCGCGAACACGGATGTCGGCAAGCCCAGCGGTTCATCCTTCTGCGCTTCGCACGCCGCCGCGAGCACCGCGACCGCCATGTCCAAGCGATGCACGCCGTCATTACCGAGATCGCCCGTGCCGTAGTCGTACAGCCAGCGCCAACGTCCATGAAACCGATTGATGTTGAACGGCCGCTTCGGAGCCGGCCCCATCCACATTTCGTAATCGACCCCGGCCGGCGGAGTCCCATCCGGCGGAAATCCAATCGGCCCCTGCTTGGAACTCTCCCACGCCTTGGCCACGACGCAGCGGCCGAGCTTACCCGTTTTCACGAACTCAATCGCCGACTGCATCCGCGTGGTCGAGCGATGCTGCGATCCCATTTGCACGACGCGTTTGTGCTTCCGCATCGCGGCGACCATCCGCATCCCTTCGATGATGTTGTGGCTGTCCGGCTTCTCGACGTACACGTCCTTTCCCGCCTGACACGCCAAGATTGTCGGAATCGCATGCCAATGATCCGGTGTCCCGATGACGATCGCGTCGATCGACTTGTCGTCGATCAGTTTCCGAAAGTCCGACTCGCCGCGCGGCTTCTTTCCCTGCAACTTCTCGGCGGACTCCAGCCCTTTCGGCAACTTGTTGGAATCGATGTCCGCGATCGCCACGATCTCCACTGACTTGTTTGACGCGAACGAAGCAATCAGCGATGCCGCTCGCCCAGCCGATCCCATGACCCCCACTCGAACCCGCTCACTGGCCTGAGCCTTCGCGACTTGATCTAAGTGTGACAGCAACACGCCCGAAGCCACAGCCACGGACGAACCCTGCAAAAACGAGCGACGAGTTTGAGATGACATAACCTGTTCCTTTCACATCGGCGGAGCAAGGAGAGAGTTTCTGAAATTCCATTGTAGGCAATTTGGGTGCAATCGTATTCCACTTGCGTTCATCGAACGACTTCGATCCAAATCGTGACCTTGGCGTTGCCCACCGTGACTGGCTTGGCATCGAGTTGCACAGTGTCGGATCGTTCGAGCGAAAGTGCCAATGTCTCAGTCTTGATGTAGTCAGCCCACGCGGCGATCGCTGCGAGCACGTCGGCGTCGTCGGTCGAATAGAACACCTTGATCCGCGCTTGGATTTCGAGGTTGGCGTCTTTGCGGAGTTGTTGGACTTGGCGGACGAAGTCGCGGGCGATCCCTTCTTGGAGCAGCTCCGGCGTCAGGTGCGTGCTCAGCGCGATTTGGACGCCCCGTTCGTCGGAGCTGACCCACTCGGCGGCTTGTTGGGTGGTGATGACGATGTCGGTCGGCAGCAGCACGACCTCGGTGTCGGCGACCTTCAGCGTAACGCTTTCGCCTCGGCGGAGCGGGTCGAGCGTTTTTTCGCTGGGGTCGGTGGCCGCGAGCGTTTGGGTGATCGCTCCCAGCAGCTTGCCGTACTTGGGGCCGAGGGCTTTTTGGTTCGGCTTGTAGACGTAGCTCACCAGGTCGTCGAGGTGGTCGCAGCTCGTCAGCTTTTTGAGGTTGAGTTCTTCCTCGATGACGTCGG
>SXGT01354121.1_pt1 | contig 34507 bp, 27 predicted proteins | sample 3176221 | NCBI WGS metagenome assembly SXGT01 (sample SAMN11356862, study PRJNA531348) | freshwater metagenome | isolation source: freshwater sample F1-120 | place: China: Fuxian Lake, Yuxi | collected 2017-12-25 | reverse complement strand
TCACCGATATCGTCGGTAGGCGCCCCGACGGGGCGCTGGTCACTCTCAAGCTCCTCTCGGAAGATCCCACCGAGGACCGGGATCCGGTGGTCCTCGGGATGAGGCGCCTGCTGGAGGCCCAGGGAGGGATCGCCCCGGGGGCGCCCCTATCGAGCGAGGTGATCGGTGCCGTCAAGATGGGGACCACCGTGGCGACCAACGCGCTGCTCGAGCGCGAGGGAGAGCCGACGGCGCTCGCCATCACGCGCGGCTTCGGCGACGCGCTGCGCATCGCCTACCAGGACCGGCCTCGCCTCTTCGAGCGGCACATCGTGCTGCCGGAGCTCCTCTACTCCGCCGTCGTCGAGATCGACGAGCGGGTGGGTGCGCGAGGCGAGGTGCTCGTGCCGCTCGACCTCGCCGGGGCGAGGATCTGCCTGAGAAGGATATATGAAAAGGGCATTTCTGCCCTGGCGATCGTGCTCATGCACGGGTATCGGTACACGGCCCACGAGGAGGCGCTCGAGCGCCTCGCCCGCGAGATAGGCTTCTCCCAGATCAGCGCGTCGCACTCGGTTTCCCCCATGATGAAGCTGGTGTCGCGGGGGGATACCACGGTCGTGGACGCGTACCTGTCGCCGATCCTGCGCCGCTACGTCGAGCGGGTGGCGGAGGAGCTGCCCGGCGTGAACCTGCAGTTCATGCAATCCTCGGGAGGCCTGACCGACGCCCGCAGCTTCCAGGGCAAGGACTCGATCCTCTCGGGGCCCGCCGGCGGGATCGTGGGGATGGTGCGCACCAGCCTGGGTGCAGGCTTCGACAAGGTCATCGGCTTCGAGATGGGGGGCACGTCGACCGACGTCTCGCATTTCAAGGGCTCGGGGCCAGGGGATCTGGAGCGTAGCTTCGAGACCCGGGTCGCCGGCGTGCGCATTCGAGCGCCCATGCTCTCGATCCATACGGTCGCCTCGGGCGGCGGCTCGATCCTTCGCTTCGACGGGTCGCGCTACCGCGTCGGTCCCCGCTCGGCGGGGGCCGATCCTGGACCGGCTTGTTACAGGCGCGGCGGACCGCTCACCGTGACCGACTGCAACGTGATGCTCGGCAAGATCCAGCCGTCGTTCTTCCCCGAGGTGTTCGGCCCGGACGGGGATCAGCCGCTCGACGCTTCGCTGTCCTGCTCGGGCTTCCTGGCGCTGGCCGAGGAGATCGCGGCGGCCACGGGCGAGCGTCCTTCTCCGGAGGAGGTCGCCCAGGGCTTCATCGAGATCGCGGTGGGCGGGATGGCCAATGCCATCAAGCAGATATCGCTCTTGCGCGGGCACGACGTCACCGAGTACACGCTCGCCGTGTTCGGCGGCGCGGGCGGCCAGCACGCGTGCCTGGTGGCCGACGCGCTCGGCGTGACCCGAGTGTTCGCGCACCCTCTCGCGGGGGTGCTCTCGGCCTACGGCATGGGCCTGGCCGACCGGACCGCCGCTCGCCAGTCCTCGGTCGAGCTCGAGCTCGAGGTGACCTCCTCGGTGATCCTCGAGGAGAAGCTGGACGAGCTGGCGAGCGCCGCCAGCGCCGAGCTGGTGGGGCAGGGGGTCCCCCGGGAGCGGATCGTCGTCCTCCGGCGGGTGCACCTTCGCTACGAGGGCACCGACACGGCGCTGGTCGTGCCCGAGGGGACACCCGACGCGATGCGAGCGGCCTTCGAGGAGATCCACCGGAGGCGCTTCTCGTTCCTCATGGAGAAAAGGGGCCTGATCGTCGAGGCGGCCTCGGTCTCGGCCTCCTCCCCTGGAGAGCCGGCGGGCGAGAGCCCCCGCGATCTCCCGGCGCGCCCCGGCCCTCTCTGCCCCCGGCAGTGGGTGCGCTTCTTCTCGGGCGGGCGCTGGCACGAGGCGCCTTTGTACCTGAGAGACGACACGAGGCCAGGCGACGCCATCCCGGGGCCGGCGATCCTCGCCGAGGAGAACCAGACCACGGTGGTCGAGCCTGGCTGGAGAGCCGAGGTCACCCCTCGAGATCACCTGGTGCTCGAGCGCGCCCTGGCGCGCCAGGCGAGCCAGGAGGCAGGCACCCGGGTCGACCCCGTGAAGCTCGAGCTCTTCAATAGCCTCTTCATGAGCATCGCCGAGCAGATGGGCCTGCGTCTCCAGAACACGGCCCACTCCGTCAACATCAAGGAGAGGCTCGACTTCTCGTGCGCGATCTTCGATTCGAATGGTGATCTCGTCGCCAACGCCCCGCATATCCCCATTCACCTGGGATCCATGGGGGAGAGCATCAGGACCGTGATACGGGAGAGCGGCGCCTCGATGAGGCCCGGCGACGTCCACGTGCTCAACGCGCCTTACAACGGCGGTACGCATTTGCCGGACATCACGGTCGTCACTCCGGTGTTCGACGAGGCGGGGCGGCGGGTCCTCTTCTACATGGGCTCGAGGGGGCACCACGCCGACATCGGAGGGACCGCGCCGGGCTCGATGCCCGCGGACAGCACGAGCGTCGACGAGGAGGGCGTGCTGATCGACAATTTCAAGATGATCGACGGCGGGGTCTACCGGGAGGCGGAGACCGTGGCGTTGCTCTCTTCCGGCCGCTGGCCGGCGCGCAACGTCGAGCAGAACCTGGCCGATCTGCGGGCCCAGGTGGCCGCCAACGCCAAGGGCGCGGAGGAGGTCCGCGAGATGGTCGAGCGCTGGGGGCTCGACGTGGTCCACGCCTACATGCGACACGTCCAGGACAACGCGGAGGAGTGCGTGAGGCGGGTCATCACCGCCCTCTCGGACGGCGCTTACGAATACCGTCTCGATCCCCCCTCGGGGGGCCCGGGCCGGAGGGGAGGGGGGCCCGGAGGGGGCGGAGGGATCATCAGGGTCGCGATCCGGATCGACCGGGCCAGGCGCAGCGCCACGATCGATTTCACCGGTACGTCCGGGCAGCTGCCGAGCAACTTCAACGCGCCGAGATCGGTGACGATGGCAGCCGTGCTGTACGTGTTCCGCTGCCTCGTGGACGACGATATCCCGCTGAACGCGGGCTGCATGAGGCCGCTCGAGGTCATCGTGCCCGAGGGCTCGATGCTCGATCCTCGCTACCCGGCCGCGGTGGTGGCGGGGAACGTGGAGACGAGCCAGTGCATCACCCAGGCGCTCTTCGGCGCCCTGGGCGTGATGAGCGAGAGCCAGGGATCGATGAACAATTTCACCTTCGGCGACGAGCGCAATCAGTACTACGAGACGATCGCCGGGGGCTCCTCGGCAGGGGTGGTGCGGGGCGAAGGAGGAGCGATCGTCTCCGGCTTCGACGGCACCGACGTGGTGCAGACGCACATGACCAACTCCAGGCTGACCGACCCCGAGGTGCTGGAGTGGCGCTTCCCGGTGCTGCTCGAGCAATACCGTATTCGCGGGGGCTCGGGCGGCGCGGGGCGCTTTCGGGGAGGTGACGGCGGCGTCCGGCGTATTCGCTTCCTCGCCCCCATGACCGCCTCGATCCTGTCAAACAACCGCGTCTACCCGCCGCGGGGGGCGATGGGCGGGGCCGATGGCCAGATCGGAGTAAACCGGGTCCTTCGCCGGGACGGCCGCGTGGAGGTGCTCGCCTCGTGTGAGAGCAAGGAGATGGATCCGGGCGACGTGTTCGTGATCGAGACGCCAGGCGCCGGGGGCCACGGGCAGAGCTCCTGACGCCGGGGACTGCGCGAGCCCGCGCGGGAGCGAGAGCCGAGCTCCTCGCCAGTGGGACACCGGGCGGTCAGCGCGCGGCGAACCAGTAATGGAAGGTCGCCAGGGTGCCTCCGGAGACGGCCAGCACCAGAGGCGTCTCGGCCTCGGCGACGTCCGCGGGGATGGGGAAGCTCTCCTCGGTCCAGTCGGCGGTGCTGGCGGTGAAGCGACCGATCTCGCGCCCCTTCGCGAACACCCGGACGACCAGATCTCCGTCGCCGTGACCCGCTCCTCGAGCGCGAACGACCCCGAGGTGGGCCACGTGAGGGCGTAGCCTGGCCACGAAGCGCTCCTGGATCCGGCCCGTTCGCCCTCCGTCGATCAGGGTCTTGCCGGTGCCCGCGGGGCCGCTCTCGGCGGTCTGCTCTCCCTCGCTCGCGCCGAGCAGCTCGTAGCGGTGCTCGGCCTCGCTCTCCAGATCCGCGACGTCCAGCGTGTCGACGAGGTCGGGCAAGGGCGAGACGGGCAGCTCCCCGCTCCCCAGCTTGGTATAGTCCGCGACGAACACCCGCATCGAGCGCCCCCCGAGGATGGTGCTGTCGGTCACGGTGGCGTCAAAGAGCTCCTTGCCCAGCACCGGCTCGCAGGCCATCCACTCCGGGTAGACCGCGAAGTGAGAGGGGAGCCTGGACGGGCTCTCCCTGGCGAGGCGCTCGTAGTGCTCGAGGCGCGAGCCCGCGCCTCCCAGCCAGTAGCGGGCCTCGCTGGGCGTGGTGAGGCCAACGATATCGAAGGTCCTGCGATCGCCGAAGTAGGCGATGGCGCCCGTGTCGTTGAGGCCGATGCGGGCGTCCTCCGGGAGGTGGGCCTTGACCCATTTCCCGACCTTCACGTGCTGGCGATCGATGCCGCTCGCCGAGTTGGCCACGTCGTCGATGACGCCGTCGAGCTTCATCGAGAGCATGCCGGCGATCCCGAAGCCGACGAGCGGCGCGACGACAGCGTAGCTGCGCCTCACCCGCGACAGCAGAGAGCCGATGACCTCGGCCAGGCAGGCGAGGGCGACGAGCCACCCCGTGGCGAAGGGCCAGAGGTAGCGCAGGCGGTTCCAGAGGAAGGTGACGTAGGCGCAGGGCGCGAACATCGCCAGCGCGAAGGCCAGCACCGCGACGGCGCGGACGGGCCTTCGCGTCGCCGCGCCCCGGGCCACCACGGCGACGAGGCTCATCAGGGCGATCCCCGCGCCGCCCCTGGGGAGAAACTCGGCGGACCACACCTCGCCGTTCAGGAGGGTGTTGACGAGCAGCCTGGCGTTGGCCTGGAAGGTGGGGAGCAGGGGGTGGTAGGGGTTGCCCACCGCGAGCTTGACCTGGGTGGTGCTCGTCGTCAGCTTGCCCGTCATCGCGAGGAGCAGCAGCGGCGTGATCAGGAGCCCGAGCAGGGGGAGGAGTGCCTCCGCCCGGCCCCTCGGGCCGGATCGCCTCGGGTGCCAGGCCACGACGAGGGCGACCAGCAGCGGGACGATCGCTCCCTCCGGTCGCATCAGCGGCGCGGCGATTGCGAGCGCGACCAGCTCCCCCAGGCGGCGGCCCGTGCGCGCCCCGGAGCCCTCCGCCCACTCGGAGGCGCGGCGGGCGCTCCGGGCCAGGAGCCAGGCGAAGGGCACGACCTCCATGCCGCTCGCCGCGCACCACAGGTGCCCCCCGAAGGTGAGCACCATCGCCGCTGCGGCCACCGCCACCACCTGCGACACGAGGCCCCTGGCGATGGCCCAGGCCTCGTAGGCGAGCCCGGCGAGCGCCAGGAACGAGAGCCCCCAGGCGGGCCACAAGATCGCCTCACCCCGGAAGCCCATCGCGTAGAAGGGCGCGAGCAGGGCCGGCCAGAGCTGGCTCGTGGCTCCGCTCGAGATGGGCTCGCCGCCTTGGTAGCGCATCGGGTGACCCTCCACGATGGCGCGGGCATACTGAAAATGGATGTACGAGTCGTCGAGGGTGCCGGCCGGGTGCCCCACCCGGGCGAGCAGGGCGCGCACGGTGATCACGCCGAGGAACAAGGTAGGGAGCGCCGCGGGCAGCACGCGGAGGGCCTCCCGCACCCCCCGTGACTCGAGCTCCTCTCCTTCTCCCTGTTCGGTCATGGGCGTGCCCGACGCTAGTGCCTCGGGTCCACCAAAGGGAAGCACCCTCTGCTTCAGGGATCGGTCTCGCCCGGGGCGGGCCGAGGCGCGGGGAGAGGCGCAGGGAGAGGTGAGGGCTCGCCCCCAGGCGCTGGAGGGGCCGTCCTGGCAGGAGGAGGCGGGACGCCGTGCTCGTAGGCAGGCTCGCTCATGCGCTCGATCTCCCTCAGCCAGCGCCGCTCTCTCCCCTCCCAGAGCTCGAAATCGACACCCACCGAAAACAGACCTCCGGGGCCGTAGTTCACCGGAGAGTCATAGGTGGTGACAGGCCAGAAGATCATGCCCGAGAGGTGCACCACGTCGGCGATCCTGGCGCCGTAGCCTACCCCCGGCGTGAAGAGGATGCCGCTCGACGTGATGGTGCTGTTGTTCTGCGCCTTGGTCGCGAAGCCGTCGTTGGCGAAGCCGGTCGTGAAGCCCAGGTTGGCGAAGACGTGCCCGTACACCCCGCCCGGGCCGAAGGCGTAGCTTGGCACGATCGAGAGCGAGAAGGTGTTGTGCGTTTCTCTCGACTCCGTGAAGAGCTCGTAGCGCACCCCGTTGGGATCGGTGACGCAGCGGACGCCGCCGTCGCAGGTGGCCGTCGACGTGCCGACCCGGGTCCACTGGGCGAAGGGCACGCTCTGCCAGAGGACGTTGCCGCCGAAGCCAAGGCCAAAGGCCTTGTCACGACCGAAGCGCACCCCGCCGTGGACCTCGGGCCCCACGCCCCAGGTGGCGCCCCGGCTGGGCAGGGGCAGGGTCCCGACGGTGGAAGGCTGGGACCAGCGGTAGGCCGAGTAGCCGCCTCTCACCCCGAACTCGAAGCCCCGGGTCACGGCGAGGAGCGCGCTGCCCTGGGCGGTGATCTCGGGGACGAAGAGCGCGGTGTCATGGACGTCAGCGTAGGGCTTGGTGATCACCTCCTGGACGGCGAGCGTGCCCTCGGCCCTCAGGGTGCCGTCAGGGGCGATCCGGCCGTCCCAGGGGATGGGGTGCGCGGCCGGGGTGAGTCCCGTGTAACGGTAAGGGGTGCTTGGCGTGCAGCCGCTCGAGGCCAGGAGAAGCAAGGGGAGCGAGGCGATCGGGAGGGTGAGGCGAAGCATGGTCGGCCGAGCTTAGCCAGCATCGTGCCACGGAAACATCCCACGAAAGCGCGTTGACGAGGCCTCCGCACCCATGACATCTAGGCCGCGCTCCCGGCCCGTATGGTTCACAACATGGCCACACCGAAGAACCCCTATGCCCGCTGTCCCCGCCTGCCCGAGGGCGACGAGGTCGACGTGACTCGCCTGGTCTCGGGGAGCTCTCGTGAAATCGAGGTGGGGCCCGGCCGGGGAGGCTTCCTCTTCGAGCGAGCGGCGGTCGCGAACGAGGCTGGGCTGATCGGCCTGGAGGTGAGGCGCAAGTGGGCCACCCTGGTCGACGAGCGGCTGGCTCGCCACGGCCTCTCCTCCCGCGTCCGGGTCTTCGCCGAGGACGCCAAGATCGCGCTGGGCCGCCTTCGCCCTGACGCCTCGTTCCAGAGGGCCTTCTTGCATTTCCCGGATCCCTGGTGGAAGAAGCGCCACGAGAAGCGTCTCGTCATGGGAGACGCTTTCCTGATCGAGATCTCCCGCCTCCTGGTCCCTGGGGGGGAGCTCTTCCTCCAGACCGACGTCGAGGAGCGAGCCCTGGCCTACGAGGCCGCCGTCGGCGCGCACCTGGCCTTCACCCCCTGGGGTGACGTCCCTGGCTCCCCGTGGCTCGCCGAGAACCCCTACGGAGCCCGTAGCCCCAGGGAGCACCGGGCCATCCAGGATGGCCTGCCGGTCTATCGCCTGCGCTACACACGTGCGTGCTCTCAGAGCAAGGCGCGCCTATCCGATCCGGCCCTCGCCTCAGGGCGCCAGTCGCCTCGCCCGTAGCCTGACCTGGCCAATACGGATCTCGTCGCCGTCGGCAAGGTGCACACGGCCGCGATATCCCCCTGACCTCTCGTTGACGAAGATACCGCAGTGGCTCTCCAGATCCTGGATCTCGAGGGCGCCTCCTCGATTGCGAAGGACCGCGTGGCGGCGAGCCACGGTGACATCGTGGAGGATGAGATCCGCGCCCAGATCACGGTTACGCCCAAGGACGCGCTCGGTGCCCGGCGGGATGACCTCCCGTACCGGGGGGTATTCTGCCACGATCTCCCAGGCTGCCTCTTCGGTTTCCGGTCTTGTCACGAGCTCCTCCGCACGGAGCCAAGAGATAGCGCACCACCTCAGGGCGGCTATTTCACGTCGGCTATTTAACGTCGATGGAGGTGATCAGGTCGGCCTTCTCGATCTGGCAGTTCTTCTCGGAGCAGACCGAGAATTTGTAGGTCCCGACCAGGTTCGTCTTCCCGGCGTCCTTGGCCCGGAAGCGCACCTTCATGGTGGCCTTGGTCTCGGTGGGGGCGTCGTAGTCGCCGGCGGCCTTGGTGAACACCTGAGGGCCCGCGGGATCCTTGCCGAGGAACTCGACCCCGCTCGCAGGCTCACCCGTGAAGCGATAAGGGTATTCCTTGTTGATGTGGTAGCCCGCCTGCGAGGAGAGATCCACGGTCGCCAGGCACTCGGAGCCCGGCTTGCAGTCGCCGGAGGGCGCGAAGGTGAGGGTGAAATGCTCGCTGTCCACCCGCGATGTGGGCTTTACCGTGGAGGTCACGGCGGTGGCCGTGGCGCCTGGCTCGTCCTTCTTGCAAGAAGCGGTCAGGAGGAGGCCGGAGGCCACGAGGCCGACGGCGGTCAGGACGACGAGGTGTTTTGCGCGCATGGGGTTCACAGCGGGGTGTCCAGGATAGCAGTGAGCGTCTCTCTCAGGTAACGAACCGCAAGCTGGATGGTTGTGGTCGTGGCTTCCGGGCTCTCTCCGAGCGGAGGGGCGACCTCCATCACGTCCCCCCCGATAACACTGAACTCTTCCGCCATGCGGCGCATGAGTGCAACGAGAAATTCAGGAGAAAGGCCCCGCGGCTCCGGTGTACCGGTCGCGCTCGCCCAGCGGGAGTCCGTGCCATCGATGTCATTGGAAAAATACACCGACGTGGCATCCGCAGAGCGAAGGTGAGCCACGATCGCGTCGATCGCCGCGCCCTGATCGCTCATGCACTCGTCCGCCCAGAGCTGCCTCACCCCGAGCGTCCCTTCCCAGTGGGCCTTGTCCCGCCCGGAGGCTCGAATGCCCACCTGGACCAGGCGCCCGTCGCGCTGGAAGAGCTCGTTCGCGTGCCAGGACCAGGTGGCGAAGCAGTACTGGACGCCCAGCCGCTCCTCGAGCAGATCGGTGTGAGCGTCCGACTGAACGATGGCCCAGCGATCGGTCCTCGCCCTGGAGAGCGCGGACACGACGGGCCAGGCGGTCGAGTGATCGCCGCCCAGAAGGACGGGGCATAGATCGCGCTTGAGGGAGAACACCAGGTCGAGCGCCCGCTCGGCGATCGAGAGGGGCGAGACCGGGAGCAGGTCTCGAGCCTCGGCCGATAGATCGGGGTAGAGAGCGCGGCGGCTTCGCTGGAGCTGGGCCTCGGAGAGCATGGAGTCATGCAGGAGCTGGGGCACCACGAAGACATCCCCCAGATCGACCAGACCGCTCTCCCTGGCCAGCTCGGGGAAGGAGGGGACGGCCTGGAGCAGGGCCTCACGGATGGCCTGGGGCCCGAGGTTGGCTCCCCGACGAAAGCCTGCGCCCACGTCGGAGGGCACAGCGAGCAGGAAGGCCCGAGCGTCGGGCAGGCGATCGATCGCGGCGTCGAAGGCCCTCTTCACCGAGGCGTGGTCGGGCGCATCGTAGAGCCGGCGCTGCAGGGCGAGCTGCTCGGCCTTGCCTGTGGACACCAGGTAGAGGCCTCCACCGGAGGGGCGCAGCAGGTGGCGGAGCTCGTCCTGGGGGTGCACCCGGAGAAGGTAACACGTACGGTGTCCCGGCACGGCGGTAGTACCTTGCCTCCAAGGATCGGAGCGCTCTTGAACATCGCTTTCCACGTGCGTCGCGTCGTGATCTGCGTGCCTCCTTCGGTCGTGCGGCAGTGGCAAGACGAGATGGAGGCGCGCTTCGGGCTCCCCTTCGTCGTCTATGACCGCGAGTACGTCGCCCGGGTACGCCAGGAGCGCGGCTACGCGGTGAACCCGTGGAAGACCCACACCCGCTTCATCCTGTCCCACGCCCTCGTGCGCGACGAGGTTCGCGCAAAGCAGCTCGTCGCTGGACTCGAGGTGTGGCGACAACGAAAGAAGCTGGACAAGGCCACCTTCGCGGGCTTGCCCTACACCATGCTCCATTCGCTGGCGCACCTGATGATCGCCGCTCTGTCGCTCGATTGCGGCTACTCCGCGAGCGCCATCCGAGAGCGGATCTACGCCGGGGAGTCTGGCCACGGCATCCTGCTCTACACGGGGACGCCTGGCTCGGAGGGCAGCCTGGGCGGCCTGGTGGAGATGGGGAAGAACATCGGCCGGCACCTCGAGCGCGCTCTGGAGCTGGGCCGGTTGTGCTCCAACGATCCGGTGTGCGCCCAGCACGAACCCGCGGATCTCCACGAGGAGCGCTTCCTTCACGGCGCGGCCTGCCACGGCTGCTTGCTGATCGCCGAGACCAGCTGTGAGCGAAGGAACGAGCTCCTCGACCGGGCCCTCGTGGTGCCCACGGTCACCATGCCTGGCGCGGCCTTCTTCCGAGGGGACGGATGAACCACCCGCTCCGCGCGCTCGGGCGATCGGCGCTGGCGGGGCTCGCAGAGGCGCTCGCTTCGGGGCGGCTGGTCGCGCCCATCACTCGGACTGCGCTGGCGCCGCACGTTCCGGCGGAGCACCTCGGCCCTGTCTGCGCCGCGCTGGCCGCGCTTGAGAGCGACGGGATGGCGCCGCGCCACATCGCGCGCTCTCTCCAGCTCCTGGTCCGACGCCTCGCCGTCAAGGAGCCCGCCGCGCGCCTCGCCCGCACCCGCTTCCTCTCCATGATCGACGCTCGGGTCTCGCTTTGGCCTGGTCATTTACAGAGAAGGAGTCTCTTCAGCCTGCTTTGGCACCGTACATTCCAAGGGCCAGGTCCAAGTCCCGGGGGTCCGCTCGCAGTAGCCCACAGATCCCTGTAAATTCCAGGGGCCAGGTCACAGTAGCCCGATGCAGCCCCAAAGCCTGTGAACGCCTACCGGAAGACGCGTGGGAGGTGGCGACGCCCGCGCTCGTGGGCGCAGCACGAGGGCGCGTGGCGGACGGCTCTAGCCACGGCCCAGGTGGACCTCGCCCGAGGTCAGGCGGAGACGGACCCCGTCGTCCCGGCGGAGGAGCAGCCTGCCCTCGGTGTCGATCCCCTGGGCCGTGCCGCTCCCGGCCTCGCACGAGATGGCCTGGCCGGCCAGGGCGTCGGCCTCGGTGAGGCGAGCGTGGACAAGGCCCAGGCCTCGCCCCGCCACCAGCTCCAGATCGCGGTGGAGACCCGAGAGGACGTCGACCAGCACCTCGGCTCGATCGACAGGAGCTCTGGCCTCGAGGGCAAGAGAAGTGGCGCGCCCGGCGAGCTCGTCGGGGAAGGAGCGGGTGTGCACGTTGATCCCGACCCCGATCACCAGGGCCTCGACGCGACGGCCCGTGAGGGTGGATTCGACCAGGATGCCCGCGATCTTCTTTTGCCCGACCAGGACGTCGTTGGGCCACTTCAGCCGGGCCTGGGGGCCTCCTGACCCTCCGAGGGCACGGGCCACCGCGTCGCGTACGGCGAGGCCCGCCACCAGGGCGAGCTCGGGCACCCTGGCCACCGGGCAGGTGGTGCGGGCCAGGACCGAGAAGAGCAGGTTCTCCCCCCGGGGGGAGATCCAGGAGCGACCCTGGCGGCCACGGCCCCTGGTCTGGGACTCGGCCAGCCAGGTCGAGCCGTGAGGGGCGCCCTCTCTCGAGGCCTGCTTGGCGGAGTCGTTGGTCGACTCGACCTCGTCCAGGAGGTGAAGGGGCTTGCCCAGGGTGATGCCGCGCTCGGCGATGCGCTCGGCGAGCCCGACCAGATCAGGCATGCGCGAGGCGCCCACGTGAGGGGGCATCCTCAGGGGGCCTCGAAGTCCAGACCTATGTCGGCCGCGGGAGCGGAGTGGGTGAGGGCCCCCACGCTGATCGCGTCGACCCCGGCCAGGGAGAGCTCCGTCACCCGCTCCAGCGTGATCCCGCCAGAGGCCTCGATGACCACGCGGGCGTCACGGGCCCGGACCAGCAGCACCGCCTCCCTCACCGCTTCCGTGCCCATGTTGTCGAGCAGGAGGATGTCGATCCCGGCGGCCAAGGCCTCCTCGACCTGGGCAAGCCCGTCCACCTCGCACTCGATCTTGCACGTGTGCGCCGCATAGGCCCTGGCCCTGGCGATGGCCGCTCCCACCCCTCCAGCCGCCACCACGTGGTTGTCCTTGATGAGGATCGCCGAGCCCAGATCGTCCCTGTGATTGCACCCTCCGCCGGTACGCACCGCGTAGCGCTCCAGCAGGCGGAGGCCCGGCGTGGTCTTGCGCGTGTCGGTGATGCGCGTCCCCGTGCCCTCCGCCACCCGGTCGACGTGGAGCCGGGTGAGGGTGGCGATGCCCGTCATCCGCTGCACCAGGTTGAGCGCGGTGCGCTCGGCCATGAGGATGGAGCGGGCGCCGCCACGGACGGTCCAGAGCCGGGTGGCGGCGGCCACCCGGACGCCGTCCGCGACGTGGACATCGAAGGTCAACGAGGGATCGACCCGCCCGAAGACGCGCCTGGCGATCTCGGTGCCGCAGGCGACCATCTCCTTGCGGGCGACGGCGTGGGCGACGGCCCGGGCGCCGGGCTCGATGCAGGCGTCCGTCGTCACGTCGCCCCCCGAGAGATCTTCTGTGAGGGCGCGGTCGATGATGGGGTCCACGAGGAGCGCAGGGAAGGGGAGCATGATGCTCGCTATCTACCTCGAATCCCGCCCCGATGCAGAGCTCTCACCAGCGCTCGATGCGCCACCCTCTCTGCCTGGCGATCCGTCGCAGGCGGAAATCCGGGTTGACGCAGACCGGCTCGCGCACCCGCTCGAGCAGCGGGAGATCCGTGAAGGAGTCGCTGTAGAAGGTCGCGTCCCCCAGGGTGAAGCCCAGCTTTGCGGCCAGGCGCTCGGCCCTGACGATCTTGCCCACCCCGAAGCAGAGCGGCTCCACGAAGCGCCCTGTCATGCGGCCTCCCTCGTCGACCTCCAGCTCGCTGGTGACCAGGTGCTCCACCTCGAGCAGGCGGCCCAGAGGACGGGTCGCGTAGACCGACGCTCCGGTGACGATGGCCACCACCTCGCCCCTGGCCCGGTGGGCCGCCACGGCCTCCCGACCCCGCTCGCACACGTGCGGTTCCACGTAGCGAGGGAACCAGTGATCGCAGCGGGCCGAGAGATCCTCCTCGCGGATGCCCATGAAGGGACGGAGCGCGCGGGTGGCGACCTCGGGGGCGTCGATGATGCCCGCGGTGTACTGGAGGACCCAGTAGAAGACCCTGAGCGTGTCGACCAGGGTCGCCTCGCCCATGGCGCGCTGGTACTTCACGTAGAGGCTCGCGGTCTCCTTGCGCACCAGCGTCCGATCCATGTCGAAGAGAGCCGCGCGCACCATCGGCCCCGAGTCTCTCACAGACGCGCTGTTTTGGGGTGTTGACCCGAGGTGGGAGCCCGGTGCGGGAAAACTGCACGCCGGGTGATGGAAGGGGGGCGGCCCGAAAGGGCCGTCCCTACCGGGACGAACGCCCTCCCTCGTCAGGGACTTCCCAGGGTCGTCGCAGCCGCACAGTGGGATGATCCGGTGGGGATCAGTTGAGGAGCTTGGGATCGGGCCCTTCGTCTCCGGAGCTTTCCTCGGGCTCGCCTCCCTCGGCCAGCTCCCGGTCACGGGCAGCGTTCCGCTCGTACTCGGTCCGCTGCTTGCCGGGTTTTTCTCGCTCGGCGGCCCTGTCCCAGAGGCGGGCCGCCTCCAGGTAGGCGCGCGATCTCGCGTTGTCGTCACCGGCGTCCTTGGCCTTCTGCTCGGCGGCCTGGGCCTTCGTGACATGGGGGTTCTTGCCGAAGCTCATGGCCCCTTTCTAGCGCGACCGGGCCCTCTTGTCGCGGAGAGCCGGGGCCTCATTGCCTGAGGAAGACGGGGCGGGCCTTGAAGGAGAGGGCCGCCGATACAAGCTTGCATTTGCCCTCGGCAGGGTCGTACGCGAGGTCGGCGAACAGGTTCCCTATGGCCTTGATCTGGGGGATGAGGGGCGCCACCCCCGCCCCGTCCTTCACCCCCTCGGCCACCTCGTCGATCGATACACCGCCGCCCAGGAAGCCCTCGGCGTCGCCATCGTCGTTGATCGTGAAGCGGATGAGGGCGTCGCGGATGAAGATGGTGAAGCTCACGTCGAAGATCGCTAACGGGATACGTAGCGGGAATGGCCCGATCGAGAAGGCGCGATCCTGGATCTTGCCGCCGGTGCCAGGGCTCCTGAGCTGGCCTTGCTTGCGCATATCGAAGGTCTGGTAAGCCTCGACGACCCCGTCGGTCCCCAGGGTGGGCTTGCCCTCGCCCAGCTTGACCTCGATGTCGACGCACGCGTCGTTGACCGTGTTGTTCACGCCAAGCAGATCCAGGGCGATCAGTAGCCTCCCGTCGTTGATCGCCCCCTGGATGATCCCGTCGATGGCGTTGCCGACCTGCTTCTCCACGTCGGGGATCAGCAGGGCGAGCTGGTTGTCGATGCCCGGGGTGCCGTCGGGGGCTTTGAGATCGAGCTTGCCGCAGCTCGCCTCCTCCGGGACGTTGCTCACTCGCCGATCCAGATCGAAGCCCGGCGCCACGCCCTTGGGGAGCTCCCGGGTGAACGACAGCGAGGTGAGGACATAGGCCTTGGAGCTGCCTCCCTCGCAGGTGGAGTCGCCCGGAGGGGGCGCCTCGGAGGAGGACGAACAGGCCGAGGCGAGGAGGAGCGCGGCGGCCATCGATGAAGAGAAGATCCTGCGCATGGCTGGTTCAGGTCTCTATGGCAGAGAGTCCGGTGGTGGCCTTTCCATCGGCGGTGCCGAAGGAGTCCAGGGTGAGCCCCATGGCCCTCGCCAAAGACAGTCCGATCTTGCTAGTGTTGTCGACGCTGGGGGCGCGGTAGTGCTGGCCCGTCCTGAGCGCGCCGTTGCAGGAGCCGGCGAGCACGATGGGGTAGTCGTCGAGGGTGTGCTGGCGGCCATAGTTGCAGTCGCTGGTCGCCAGGATACCGCAGTGATCCAGGAGAGTGCCGTCGCCCTCGGGGATGGAGTCGAAGGCCTTGAGCATATAAGCGAACTCGGCCATGATCTGGAGCAGTATCTTGGCCACCTCGGGCTGAGGGGTCGGCTCGTCGTGGGTGAGCTGGTGGTGCCCGGCGGGCGCCCCCGTGAAGAGGGTATTGTTGACCGGGTGGGTGAACCAGAAGCTGAAGACGCGGGTCTGGTCGCAGGCCAGCGCCATCGCCAGGATGTCCACCATCGCCCTCGAGATCTCGGACAGGAGCGAGCGGCCTCCGACGTCCGGGAACGCGGCCTTGGGGGCCGGGGGGACGCTGCAGGCGGCGAGGTTGGGTGGAGACTCCTGGAGCTTCTTGATGCGGCGCTCCAGGGCCCGCACCCCGTCGAGGTGCTGGTCGAGTCGCTGCTTGTCCGTCGCTCCCAGGACGCCCTGCATCGCCCTGGCGTCCTCCATCACGCCGTCGAGCACGCTCTTGCGTAGATCGAGCGTGGGGTTGGGCGCCGCGGTGCTGCCGGGCTTCACGAACTCGGGACCGAAGATACGGGCGAAGAGCGCGGCCGGCGAGCTCTCGGCCGGGTTCAGGCTGTTGGGGCCGTTGTACGAGAGCCCCGTGGTCCCTGGCTGGACAGCCACCTCCAGGGAGCGGAATCGCGAGTCGGCGCCCACCACGTTCGCTATCACCTGGTCGAGCGTGGGCGCTCCGAAGGAGCTCTTGTCGGAGGCCAGCGGCGGAGAGCCGGTGAGCAGCCCTATTGGCCCCGAGAGGTGCGGGACGGCGTTGACGATCGGCACCTTCATCCCGGTAACGACCGAGATCTTGGACCGGTGAGGCGCGAGCGGTGCCAGGGTGGGAGATAGGGTATAGGCGGCGCCGGTGTCCTTGGGTACCCAGAAATCAGGGAGTACCCCGTTACCCCAGAAGAAGAGGCCGAAGCGCTTGGGCAGCGCGTCGGGGGCGGCGTGCGCCCTCTTTTCGCTCCCGAAGATCTCCAGGAACGGGAGGCCGAGGGTGACCGCTCCGCCCGCGAGCATGCCGCGTAGCACTGTGCGTCGATCGATCGTACGTCGCATGGAAGGGGTCCTTGGATTCAGTGAGGGGCGCCGAAGGCGCGGAAGGCAGGGCTGGTGGCGACCAGGGCGATGAGGGCCTTGAGGCGGTAGCCGCTGGCCCCGAAGCGCTCGGTGAGCGCTGTGATCGTGGGCTCCTGCGCCTTGTCGGGAGAGCTGCCCATGGCGTACTGGTAGACCTTTTTGGAGATGCAGCCAGGGAACCTGGGATGATCGTGGATGGCCCGGGCCAGCCCCCTGGGGCCATCGAAGGACACGCCGTCGAGATCGCCCGTGGGATCGATGACGGCGCCGTTCTCCTTGGTGCGCGCCCGGCCGATCCCGTCAAACTGCTCCAGCCCAAGACCTATGGGATCCGTCATCTGGTGGCACGACGAGCAGCCCGGCTGGACGAAGTGGATCTGCACCCGATCGCGGAGGGTCTTGGCCTTGTCGTTGGGCTCGGGCAGCGCCGTGTTCAGGTTGACGGGGGGCGGAGGGATCGTCATGCAGAGGAGCTTCTCCCGGACGAATTTGCCGCGCAGCGTGGCCGACGACGAGGTCGGGTGCGCGTAGAGCGAGAGGATGGAGAGCTGCCCGAGCAGGCCGCTGCGCAGCCCGTCCGCAGGCAGATCGATGGGGGCGAAGCCCGCAGCGCCCGCGGCGGCGGGGGCGGGGAGCTGGTACATCGAGGCGAGCTTGGCCGTGACGAAGGTGCGCCTCGTGGTCATCACCTCCCGGATATCGGCGTCGCGATCGAAGACCAGATCCTCGAAGACCCGCAGCGTCTCCTCGCGCGCCGCAGGGCCCAGGTCGGGCGTGAAGGTGGTGAAGAGCTTGGCGTCCTTCTGGAGGAGATCGAGCTCGCCCAGGTGAAGCCACTCCCTCACGAAGTTGCGCACGCCGTCGCGCGCCTTGGGGGAGGCGAGCATGCGCGCGACCTCCTTGCCCACACCCTCGTAGCTGCCGAGCGCGCCGCTCCTGGCGGCCTCGAGCAGCGCGTCGTCGGGGATGCTGTTCCAGATGAAGAACGAGAGGCGAGTGGCGAGCTCGTAACCGGTATAGCGCTTCTGCCCGGGGTTCTCCGGATCGGCCTCGCCCACCGAGGAGCGATAAAGGAAATACGGCGCCTGTAGCATCCTGGAGATGCCATAAGAGATACCCTTGTTGAAGGAGCCGAGGGTCTTGCCCGAGGTGGTGATGACCAGAGCGATCTGCGAGAGCTCCGGCTCGGTCAGGGGGCGGCGGTAGACGCGGGGGCCGAGCGCGGAGGCGAAGGTGCGGGCGCAGGCCGCGTCGTCCGCCGAGGCCGGCTTGCACGAGAGGACACGGCCGAGCAGCTTCTCGCTCTCCGCGACCTGGTTGCCGATCGCGAAGGCGGCGGCCTCGTACTGCTCGACCCCTCGGGCCGAGATCGTGCTGCTGCTCGCGCCGATGGAGTCGAACCCGTCGATCGCCACGTCGGGCTCGAGCGCCGGCGGGACGATCACCTCGGGTCCGAAGAGGTCGCGAATGGCCGCGGCGTACTGGGATTTCGTGAGCCGCTGGGCCGCGCTGGGGGAGGCGATGGCGGAGCCCACGGGGCCCGTGAGCACGGGCGGCGCGGGCGCCGGGTCGGCCTTGCTGCAGGCCGGGAGCGCCGAGGCAGCGGCGAGCGCGACCAGGAGAGAGACATGCCTGAGGAGCGACATCGAGGGTTTTCCTAGGGACCTGAGGGGGGGGTGAGGACGCCCTTGTGCTTGAGGGTGATCAGGGGAGACAGCGGCAGGGCGCCGGTCACGATCCTGGTTGTACGATCACTCGCGTCGCCGAGCACGTAGCGTCGCCCCCAGGCCAGGGCCCAGGTGTTGGTGAGCTTCCATCCCAGCGTCTCGTCCAGCGTCTTGCAGCCGCCAAGGGCGAAGAGCTGGTGGCAGCCGCCCTCGAAATCGAGCCAGGTGAGGTCGAGCTCTCTCGCTCGCTCGAAGATGGGCCCTCCGGGGACGTCCAGGCTGCCGCTCATCAGGAGCGTGGGCTTTCTGGGGGCGTCGTAGTCGGCTATCCAGTCGAGGACCCTGCCCGCCATCGGGACGAGGGCGGCGACGCGAGGGTCACCGAAATTCTTGCCGAAGATCGCGATCTCCTCGGGCGTGCAGGGGGGGAGGAACTCGCCGAGATCGCACGCGGACTTGAGGGCCTTGGTGTCGAAGGTGACGCCGCCGGTGGCCCAGGTCGTGTAGGCGCCGAAGCTGTGGCCGCTGAGGAGCACCCGCCTGGTGCGCAGCTTCCCGGCCAGAGGATCGGGCGCCGCCAGCTTCTCGACGGCGTCGAGCGCGGCCGTCACGTCGGCCGCTCTGAGGTAAGAGAGCGAGAGCGCCTTCTTCCCCTCGGGATCGCCCAGCAGGTTGCCGACGTGGTTGGGAGCGACATAGACCCAGCCGTGCGAGACGAACCAGTGGGCCATGTCGCTGCTGGTGCCGCCGAAGCCTGAGGATCCATGGGAGTAGACATGCACCGGATAGCCCCCGGGGGCCATCGGCGGCGCCGCGCTCGCGCCCTCGAGCACGTCAGGGTCGCCGAAGACCCCCCTGTAGACCGTGCGGCCGCCCTCGGTGTCCAGGGTCGGATACCAGAGATCGATGGGGATCGTGCGAGGGGGGGCTCCCGGCAGGAGCGGGGGAGCGTACGTGAACTCGAAGGATCGGTGCCCCACGTTGAAGGGGCCGACCGCGTCCACGGCCCAGGACAGCGGGTCGCCCTGGGGCATCGCCAGCTTCGCGGGGCTCGGGCTGTCCTGGGTCGCGTCCGGGCCCGCGTCGGCGACGGCGCCCGTGGAGGTGGAGCTACAAGCTGAAACGTATCCCGTGAGCGCAAGGGCGAGCGCGGCCCAAGGTCTCGATGATGTCCGCATGGACTGCCTTTCGTAGCTTGTATCCCGCCTCGAGGGCAATCACCGTTCGCTTTTTCGTCTCCGTCTCCCTCCCGGTTTCGTCTTCGCCTCGGGCCTGTCCCGGGCTTGTCTCGAGCTCGTTCCCCAGTCCGGGAGTCGGACGTGGAGGGATCAACCCTGGAGCGCCGCCACCAGCCCGCTGGCCACCCTGTGGGCGGTGCGCTCGTCGTCGGGGTAGTCGAGCTCCCGGTAGACCTGGGTCAGCTTGGACACCTTGCTTATACCCAGATCGGGGCCGCGCAGTATGGCGACGAGCGAGAGGAAGAAGAGGCTATACCCGAGGTGAACCTGGTCGAGGCTGGCCACGGTCAGCTTCCAGGTGCTCCGGGCAAATTCGAAGTAGGGAGGGATCATGGCCAGGACGTGCGCCCGGTTGGCCCTGAGCGAGGCGTGCAGATCCCGGGTATTCACGAGCCCGGAGAGCCGTAGCATGCGCACCAGGTAGTCAGGAAAGAAGACGTCGGCGGAGAGCGGTTTGCCGAGGAGGCCGGCGACGGCCTCGTCGAGCTCGCGCACCTCCCGGCTCCTGGCCACGGTCTGAAGGGAGATGGAGTCCAGGGGGACAGGGCGGTCCGGGTCCTCGAGCTCGGCCGCCACCGCACGCTCGTAGCGAGCGAGCTCCCGGCGAATGGAGACGAACTCCTGATCCGCGATCTCCAGGAGCCCCGCGATACGGCTGAAGCGCCGCCGGATGTCCTCCGGCACCACGTCCTGCGCCTTGTAGCCCAGATCGTGCTCCACCTCGGCCCAGGCGTGCTGGAGCACGGTGCGGATCTGGATCTCGAAGCGAAACGCGGGAGGCAGGCCCGGCTCGTCCGAGGGCTGGCGGGCAGGGGCCGGCAGCGAGCAGACGTAGTGCAGCGAGCGGTAACCGAACCTCCCGCTGTCCTTTGCCCGTAGCTTGTCCGCCGAGTGGCCGAAATCCACTCGGTAAGACTCCTCGATGGCCCTCGCCACCTCCTCGATGGCGTCCTCGAAGTACGTGGTGATACGCAGCCCCACCAGATCGGTCACGCTCCACAGGGACTCGTAGGTGCGATCGGGCCTCCCGAGCTTTCGTCGGAGGCTCCCCTCGGACTTCACTCGCCCCGAGATCAGGTGGATCTGTATCCCTCGCGCCGAGAGGAGCGAGGTGAGCCGGCGCTGCTGCTCGGCGAGCTGCCCAAAGAGGCGCTCACAGTAGCGCTGGTACTCCTCGAGGATCCGATCGCTTGGCATCCGGTCGGCTGTCTGGCCCCTCCGTGGCGGGCCGTCAATACCCGTTCAAGGCGTCAGGACCTCGACCGTGGCCACCGCGCCGAAGGCCTGCTTGTCGGCGCCGCCTGGCACGTACATCTTGCCGCCGATCTCGGCGGCTCCCGTGCCGTGGCGAGGGGTCTTCATGGGGGAGAGCGCCGTCCAGCGATCCCCGGTCGGATCGTAGCTCTCGACCTGGTCGAACACCCCGCTCGTCCGGTCGGCGTTGCCCTCGCCCCCCGCCACCAGGAGTCGGCCGGAGACGATCGCGGCGGCCGCCCCTCCCCGGGACGTGGGCATCGCGGCCCGGGGCGACCAGGTTCGAGCCACGGTGTCGTAGGCGGAAACGCTCGCGGTGTGCGAGGTGATCGCCGTGTTCCGTCCGCCCACGACGTAGACCGTGGTCCCCACCGCCCCGGCGACCAGGTGATCGGTGGGGGCGGGGAGCGCCGGCAGATCCTCCCAGGTGTCGCTCGCCGTATCGTAGGCGGAGAACATGGAGACCGCGCCCCCTCGCAGCCCCCCTGCCACGTAGATCTTGCTCCCCACCACGGCCACGGCAGACGCTCCTCGCTCGGTCCCGCTGGGCATCGATGTCCGGGGCGTCCAGGCGTTGGCCAGGGGATCGTAAGCGAGCGCGGTCCCGACCTGGATGAAGGACGAGCGCAGCGCACCCACCACGTAGATCTTGCCGTTCACGGCGGCGGCGTTGGCGTGGTGGAGCGCCGCGGGCAGGGGAGCCACGCTCGCCCAGACCGCCCGCCCCGGGTCGAACACCTCGACGTCCGCGACCACCTGGGGCGCGGCGTCGAAGCCGCCTATCACGTAGAGCTTCCCGTCGAGGGCGACGACGGCCGTCTCCTGCCTCGGGCCTCGCCCCAGCGGAGGCAGCGAGGTCCACGCTCCGGCGCCCGCTCCCCCGTCCGAGGGCGCCGCCCCGTCTGCAGTCCCGTTGATGGGCGCCCCGTCCACACCCGCCTCCGCTCCTGCCGCGTCGGGGCCGCCCCCCGTGGAGCTCCCGCAGGCCCCGGCAGCGAGGAGCAGGGCTGCCACCATCCCTTTTTGCGCCGTGTTCATGGGTTGCGGAGCTCGCTGCAGAGGTGGCTCCAGAAGGCCTCCAGCCCCTCGCGGAGCCCCATGGAAGGGGCCCAGCCGAGCAGGGCCATCGCTCGTTCGGTGGAGGCCACGAGCTCCTTGGGCTCCCCGGGCCGCATCGGGAGCTTGCCAAACTCGGGGCGGACCCTGCGCCCGGAGATCTCTATCGCGAGCTCGACCCCGTCCCTCACCCGGACGCCCACGCCCGTCCCCAGGTTGATCACCTGCCCGGGCGCCGCCGGGCAGAGGGCGGCGCGGAGTATCCCCTCGGCCACCTCGTCCACGTACACGAAGTCGCGGAGCTGCGTCCCCGCGGTGAAGGCCACGGCCTCCTGCTCCCCACCCTCCGGCTCGCTCCTCCTCCTCGCCGCGCTCGCGAGGAGCGTCGGGAGGAGGCGGCTCGGCGGCTCTCCTGGGCCGTAGACCACGAAGGGACGCACCACCGTCGTCGGAAGGCCAAAGGACCTGTGGTAGGTCAGGCCCAGCTCGGTCGCGGCCAGCTTGGACGTCGAGTAGGGATCGAGGGGCCGGTGCGCCCCCTGCTCGTGGAGCGGGTTGGGCGCGTCGCCGTACTCGCCGGACGAGCCGACGAGCACCATGCGCTTGCAGCCGACCTGCCTCGCGGCCTCCAGGACGTGCGCGGTGCCCATGGCGTGGAGCGCCATCATCGGCAGGGTGAGCGACGGGTCCTGGCGCCAGTCCGCGCGCCCCGCGGCGTGCACGACGATGTCGGGCGACGCCCCGGCCACCGCGGCGCGCACCTCCTCGAAGGAGAGCACCTCCGCGCAGGCCCTCCGCACGGAAGGATCGAGGCGAGAGAGGGACGTGCTGGGGCGGACGAGCGCGGTGACCTCGGCCCCGGCCGCGCAGGCCGCGGCAACGACGCGGGCGCCGATGAATCCGGCCGCGCCGGTCACCAGGAGCTTCTGGCCCGACAACGAAGCGAGCGGGGGCATCTCTGGCGATGGATACCGCAACCTTCCGGCCCTTCCTCGACAATTCGACACCTCGAGCATGAAACCTCCGAGAAACCTGGCCCGGGTACTTCTCGGATGAGGCTGCGTGCCGCGTAGCCCTGGAGGACAACGATGCGTGCCGATACCGGCGATACGGCCTGGCTCCTCATGAGCGCAGCGCTCGTGCTCTTCATGAGCCCTGGCCTCGCCCTCTTTTATGGCGGCATGGTGCGCCGGAAGAACGTGCTCTCCACGCTGATGCACTCGTTCTCGAGCATCCCGGTGGTGCTCGTCGTGTGGTTGCTCTTCGGGTACTCGCTCGCCTTCGGTCCGACCCACCACGGCCTCATCGGGTCGCTCGAGGGGGCAGGCTTCGAGAGGCTCGCCACCAGCCCCCACGGCACGGTCCCGGAGCTGGCCTTCGCGGCCTTCCAGATGATGTTCGCGGGCATCGCGCCGGCGCTGATCTCGGGCGCCTTCGCAGAGCGCATGAAGTTCACGGCTTACCTGCTCTTCGTCTTCCTGTGGGCGGTGTTCGTCTACGTGCCCATGGCCCACTGGGTCTGGGCCGAGGGTGGCTGGCTCGCCTCGATGGGGGCGCTCGATTTCGCTGGCGGCGCGGTCATCCACATCACCTCGGGCCTCTCGGCCCTGGTCTGCGCGAAGGTCCTCGGACCTCGCCTCAAGTATCCCCACGAGCGCCCGCTCCCTCACGATCTCACGATGACGATGACCGGCGCCGGTATCCTCTGGTTCGGGTGGTTCGGGTTCAACGCGGGGAGCGCCCTGGGCTCGGGTTACCTCTCGGCGCTCGCCTTCGTCACCACGCACCTGGGCGCGGCCGGAGGCGCCATCGGCTGGACGATCGTCGAGTGGCGTCACCGCAAGAAACCCACGGCGCTCGGCGTGGCCTCCGGCGTGGTGGCGGGCCTGGTGGCCATCACCCCGACGGCCGGCTACGTGGCGCCCTGGGCGGCGCTCGTCATCGGCGCTCTCTCCGGGATGGCCTGCTACGCCGGGGTCCTCACCAAGTACAAGGTCGGCTACGACGACTCCCTGGACGCGTTCGGGGTGCATGGCGTGGGCGGCATCGTGGGCGCGCTGCTGACCGGGGTCTTTGCCAGGGCGCGCACCTTCCCCGGCGCCGATAAGCCCTTTGGAGCCGACGGCGCGCTCTACGGGGGCTTCCGGCTACTGGGGGTGCAGGCGCTCACCGCCTTGGTCGCCGCGCTCTACGCCGCGGCGGTCACCTGGGTCCTGCTGAGGGGGGTCGACAGGGTCATCGGCCTGCGCGTCACCAAGACCGACGAGCGGGAGGGGCTCGACACCACGCAGCACGGCGAGAGCGGCTACGCAGGGTGAGGTCGAGCTGCCCAACCGACCCCCGACGCGAAGCAGAGGTCACACCTGGGCGACGGCCAGGCTCCTCCGCCGCTTGCCCGGGGTGCTGCGGGTCTCGAGCTCTCCGAACGCTCGCTTGTAGGCCGCGAAGCCGCCGCCGTTGGACACGGCCTCGAGAAGGGCCAGGCCCTCGGCCTCACCGCCCTGCGCCAGGACATACTCGACCCAGGCCCACTTGGCGCTGGTAGAGCGCACGTCGACCCGACCTCGGAGGCCACGCTTGAGCCGATCGAGGCGGTGGGTCACCAGGTCGATGCCCGCGAAGGGCTCCCCGTCCATGGGCGTGTTGCGCTTGGCGCAGAAGGGAGCGATGCCCAAGGATACAGGGATGATCCTGGAGAGCTCGGTGGTGAAGGCCACGCACTCGTCGATGTCGGCGTCGGTCTCCTCGGGGAGGCCGATCATCAGGTACAGCTTGAGGCGATCCATGCCGTGCTTGCGAGCTCGCTCTGCGCACGCGACCAGGTTCTTCACCTTGGCCTTGCGCTCCAGCTTCTCGCGGAGGCGCTCGCTCGGGCCGTCCATCGCGGTCGTCAGGGTCTTGTAGCCCGCGCGCTTGAGCGCGGCGACGAACTCGTCGCTCAGGCGGTCGGGGCGCAGGGACGAGAGGCCGACCTCGCGCCCCTGGTCGGCGAGGGTGTTCACGATCTGGACGATGCGCGGGTGATCGCTCACCGCGGCGCCCACCAGCCCCACGCGGCGGGCGCCGTCCGGGATGAGCCCGAGGATCTTCTCCATGGGGGCCATCCTCATCCCGCCGTTGGTGCTGCGGCGCATGACGCAGTAGGTGCACATGCGAGAGCAGCCCCGCTCGGTCTCGATCAGGAACATGTCCGAGAGCACCGCGTGAGGGGTGCGGATGGGGGCCCACGCAGGGATGAGCGCGTCGTTCGCCTTGGCGACCGAGGGCAGGACAGCCCCGTGGAGCTCGGGCACGTAGACGTGAGGGATCCTGGCCAGGGCTTCGAGCTGGGCGGCTCGATCCTGGATGGACTCGAGGGCGCGCAGGACCGAGATCACCAGCTCCTCGGCCTCCCCGACCAGGATCGCGTCCACGAAGCCCGCCAGGGGCAGGGGGTTCGAGAAGGTGAGCGGACCCCCGGCGAGCACGAAGGGGTAGCGCCCGTCGCGCTGGGAGCGGCGAGCCGGGATGCCTGCGCCCTCCAGCAGCGACGCCACCCCGGCGATCTCCAGCTCGTAGGCGACGCTCAGGGCGATCACCGGGAAGTCGTCCATGGGGCGGCGCGACTCGTAGGTCTGCGGGCGGCCCTGGAGCCCCGGATCCTTCTCGGCCTCGTCGTCCAGGAAGAGGCGCTCGCAAGCCATGCCCGGGGCCTCCATGATGGCCCGGTAGATCCGCTGGTAACCGAGCGAGCTCATGCCAGCCGAGTAAGGGGACGGGTAGGCGAGGGCCACCGTGAAGGGGGCCTCCTTGTCGAGGCGGCCCGTCTCGTCGGCGAGGCGGCGCCTGATTCGTTCTCGGAGGGCTTCAGGGGAGGGCACTGCGGGCTCTCATGAAGGATTTCCTCGGGACAAGCAAGTCGGGCGCGCTCCCGGAGGCCTCCGACCTTGCGACGAAGTCAGGAACAATCGACGCCGATCTGTGATCGTTTCTGCTGGCCTCACCCACATCCGGTGGAAAGAGGTGAAACGCATGGATACGACGAGACGCATCATGGTAGTGGCGGCCCTGCTCGCGGCGTGCGGCGGGTGCGCCCTGGTGACCTCTTCGAGCGAGGGCACCACCGGCGCAGGTGGAGGACCGTCGACCACCTCGGGCGGAGGCGCGAGCCCGGCGGGCAGCCTCTTTTGCCAGCACAGCGCCAGCGTGGTCAACCCGGCGGGCATGACCAGCACGGTGAGCATGACCTGCACGGACACCTCGCGAGTGCTCACGGCCAACGGAATTCCCGACCACGCGACGGGGGCCTTCCCCAACGCGGGCAACCCCAACACCATCCGCGCTCAGACCGTGAGCTTCAGCGCGCCGCGGAACCCGGCCAAGCTCGCCACGACGACGGCCGTCAGGGAGTCGGGCTGCGCGTTGAATGGCATCAAGCTGGAGCCGGGCACGGCCGAGAGCTACCAGAACGCCGGGGTCTGGCGGATCGAGGCGCTGGGGCAGACCTATTTCAAGTTCGGTGTGGACCAGAACAACGCCCACGTCCAGCCGACAGGAGCCTATCATTACCACGGGATGCCCGAGGGCTACATGGATCGGCTGGGCAAGGGCACGGCGATGACCCTGGTGGCCTTCGCGGCCGACGGCTTCCCGGTCTATGCCCGCTACGGGTTCGACAAGGCGGCCGACGCGGCCAGCGCGCTGCGCCCCATGGTCCCCAGCTATCGTATGAAGGCGGAGCCCGCCGCCGGGCGTCCGGCGACGAGCGCGGTGGCGATGGGCACATTCACCCAGGACTACGAGTACGTCGAGGGGCTGGGCGATCTCGACGATTGCAATGGCCGCACCGGGGTCACCCCCGAATTTCCGGCCGGCATTTATCACTATTATATCACCGACGGCTATCCCTATATCCAGCGTTGCGTCAAGGGGACTGCCGCCTCGGCGGGCGGCCCGCCGGGAGGAGGCCCGCCGGGAGGCGGGCCTCCTCCTCGAGACGGCGGCCCTCCTCCCATGGACGGCGGCCCTCCTGGCCCTCCCCCGCCGTGAGAGGAATGGATCGAAGAGGATGAACATCATGCTCGATGCCATAAATGGAAGAGGCGCCTGTATCCCTCGAGTCGTCCTGCGCGCGCTGCTCTCGCTCCTGCGGCTCGTCGCCCTCCCCACCGGGGCCTCCGCTCACCTGATGCCGCCTGGGCACGGTACGCTGCGCGTCGAGGGCGATACCGTATTTTCCCTGGTGTCGGTGCCCGTGTCGGCGCTCCGCGGCTTCGACGACGACGGGGATCGCCTGCTCAGCGTGGCGGAGCTCGACCGCCACCGCGCGGATATCGTCCGTGAGCTCGCCCGGAAGCTGGCCCTCCACGACGGATTACGGCCAGGGCAGACCGTGTTCGAGGATCTCCTGATCTCGCACTCCGACGACGGAACCACGAAGCCGACCGAGCACCTGGTCGTCATGCGACGCACGCAGTGGCCGTCCCCCGTCACGGCGCTCGGGGTGCACGTCGAACTCTTCGATGACGCGGCGCCGAGCGAGCAGCGATTGAACCTGACCGCGCTCCAGGGCCAGCTCAGCGAGCGGATCGAGCTGAGCGCGCAGCGCACCGAGCACCGCTTCTTCGAGCCCCCGAAGGTGCCCCTGGCCAGCTCCATCGATCCGGGCGCGGAGCACATCCGTTTCCAGCACCTGGCGCTCCTGGGGCTGTTCCTCCTGGCCGTTCTGATCGTGGTGGCTCTGGCTCCGCGCTGGCGCTCCCGGGCGCCGCGCGCTTCTTCCGCCTCGTGAGGCGTGCATCCAGGAAAACTCCGGCTATGCTCCCGCACCCCTCGAACTCCGGGTGCGGTCCTCATCGCGCCCCGCGGAGCCCAACTGTATGAAGCGCTGGTCGTACGTTCTCTTTCCCCTCCTCGTAGGCGCCGCTCAGATCGCGGCCTGCTCTTCGGACCCGGCCCCTGCCGACACCACGGATTCTGGCGCTGGCGAGGCCGGCCCCTTACCGCCCAAGCCTGACGGAGGGCCCAGGCCGGACGCGACCCCGGAGCTCGACGCGGCCCCCGACGCGGCTCCCGACGCCCCGGTGGGGCCTCCGGCCGGCTGTACGGTCACCAAGGCCGGCACCAAGGGGGTCGTCCTCAAGGGGACTGTGCTCCTGCCAGAGAGCATCGAGGATGGCGGCGAGGTCTTCTACGACGGGGCCACGATCCTCTGCGCAGCAGCGAGCTGCGCCCAGGCCGCCGGCTACGCCGCGGCCTCCCAGGTCACCTGCGACGGCGTGGTGATCTCGCCGGGGCTCATCAACCCTCACGATCACATCACCTTCGCCAACAACCCCCCCAAGGGCCACGGCAACGAGCGGTACGAGCACCGCCACGACTGGCGCAAGGGCATCCGCGGTCACACCAAGATCACGGTGGCGGGCGGCGCGTCCGCGGACGTGGTCCGCTTCGCCGAGCTGCGCTTCGTGATGAGCGGAGCGACCGCCACGGCCGGCGCGGGGGGGGCCCCCAACCTGCTGCGCAACCTGGACAACAGCACGGCCCAGCTCGAGGGGCTCTCGGCCAAGATAGCCAACTCGGACACGTTCCCCCTCAAGGACAGCGATCCGGCCAACACCCTGCCCACCGCCTGTTCGGGCTTCAGCGCGACCCGGGTCACCAACGCCAGCATCGCCAACCTGGACGGGTACCTGCCCCATATCTCCGAGGGCATCGACAACCCGGCGCACGCCGAGTTCACGTGCCAGAGCGTGGATGGCGACACCCACGATCTCATCGTGCGTCAGACCGCCGTGGTGCACGGTATCGCCGTCTCCCCCGCCGACGTGGCCAAATACCGGGCGGACCAGAGCGTGCTCATCTGGTCGCCTCGCTCCAACGTGGATCTCTACGGCGACACCGCGCCGGTCGTCCTCTACGACAGGCTCGGCGTCCAGATCGCGCTGGGGACCGACTGGGTCGCCTCGGGCTCCATGAACCTCTCCCGCGAGCTGCGCTGCGCAGACGAGCTCAACCAGAAGTATTATGGAAAGCACTTCACGGACAAGGCGCTCTGGAAGATGGTCACCATGAACGCCGCCTTCGCGACCGGCGTCCACCAGGTGACGGGCATGCTCAAGGCGGGCTACGCGGCCGACATTGCCCTCTTCAACGCTAGGACCAGCAAGGGCTACCGGGCCGTCATCGACGCCGGCGTCGAGGACACCCTGCTTGTGCTCCGGGGTGGGAAGCCACTCTACGGCAACGCGGCGATCCTCGATCTGGATCCCATCGGGGGCAAGGCCTGCGAGCCTCTGGACGTGTGCGGGGTGCCCAAGAAGGCCTGCGTGGCCCAGGACTCGGCCAACGCGGCGACCCTGGCCAGGATCAAGACCGCCGGCGAGGCGTTCTATCCGCTGTTCTTCTGCAAGGGCGTAAAGCCCACCAACGAGCCCTCGTGCACCCCATTCCGGGCTTCGTACCCGGCCGGCATCACCGCGGCCGACAAGGACGGGGACGGGATCGCCGACGCCCAGGACAACTGCCCGGCCGTCTTCAACCCGGTCCGCCCCATGGACGGCACCGCCCAGGGCGACGCGGACGGCGACGGCGTCGGCGATGCCTGCGACAAGTGCCCGCTCACCGCGGGGGAGACCTGCACTCCCCCCTCCGCCGACGACATCGACGGCGACGGGGTGGCCAACGGCGTCGACAACTGCCCGGAGATCGCCAACCCCCTCCAGGACGACTGCTCCAGGCTCTACACCGTCCAGTCCATTCGTGATCCCGCCGATCCCGATCACCCCGCGGCGGGCGCGCAGGTCCGCGTCCAGAACGTCTTCGTCACCGCGGTCCGCACCGCGGGCAGCGGCAACAAGGGCTTCTTCGCCCAGATCAACTCGCAGGCGCCCTTCAGCGGCATCTACGTGGACACCGGGGCCACGGTCCCCACGGTGGTCGTGGGCAACGAGGTCAAGGTGAGCGGGAAGTACGCCGAGGTCTTCGGGATCTCGACCCTCACCAACCCGACCATCACGGTGACCAACCCCGGCACCACGCTGCCCTTCCTCCCCATCGTGGTCACCGCCGCCGAGGCGGCCGATCCGGTCGGGGGCGAGGCCTACGAGGGCCTGCTCTGCCAGATCGACGCTCCCTCGGTGAGCAACGCCAACCCCGACGCCCCGAGCGATTTCGACGAGTTCGAGATCGACGGAGCCCTCCGCGTGGACGACCAGCTCTACGACGCCATGGACAACAGCTACGCCGTGGGGGCGACCTTCCCCAAGATCGTGGGCATCTGCGCCTTCTCGTTCTCGAACCGGAAGGTCTGGCCCAGGTCGGCAATCGACCTCCAGTAAGGGGCCATTTTGCCGAAGCTTGTGCCCTGCCCCAAGACGGGCGAGGTGCAAAATCACGGGGAGGAGGCGAGAGCGCCCACCGCCTTCTCTTTTGTGCTTTCTTTGGGGGAGGCGGCAAGTTGCGTCTATCCTGGGGCCATCGATGCGACAAAGGCCGGTCTATCTCCTGGCGCCCCCTGGCAACGATCTCGTCGCCATGCAGCGCGCCATCGCCAGCGCCAACCTGACGTGCACCCCCGTCCGCGAGGGCACGGCTGTGAACAGCGCCCAGGTGGCCGCCGTCGTCGTGCATATCCTCATGTACGATCCTCTCGACGGGATCCGGCGCGCCTGGGCCGCGGGCGTGCCGGCCGTGCTGGCGTCGAGCATGATGAACCTCGGCGGATCCATCGGCCCCACGTGGGACGAGTCGACCCAGCAGCGCGCCCTCTTCTGCCGGGCGGACGCCTATGTCTGGCAGGACGAGAAGCTGGCCGAGGCGCTCTACCACGTGATCAACGAGGCCAGGGCGGCGCGAGCGCAGGGCCCGTTGCGCCTCACGTACCTGGGGCGTTCGGGCGCCGACAACTCCGTGGGCGACGGCCCTCGCATAGGGACGGTGATCCAGCTCCCCATGTCGGGGGGCATGCTCCTGGGGCGTGGCCCTCAGGCCGACGTCGATCTGGGCGCCAGGGCGATTGCCCGCCAGCACGTGCGTATCGAGCGCCCGGATCGCCGGGCCTTCATCATCGACCTGCACTCTGCCAACGGCACGTGGATCCACCGCGCCGGCCAGGTCCAGCAGGTGAACCCTGGCTCGCCCACCCCGCTCATCCGTGGAGACGAGCTCATTCTCGCCGGCTTTTTTCGCTTTCGCCTCGACGGCGCCGCCTAGACCCTGGAAATTTTTCCTGCTCTGGCCGGGCTCCTGGGCTGGCTGGTTCGTAGACTCTCCCGGGTGTGCTCCCGGCTCGTGCTCCTCGGCTCCTTGGGCCTCGCGCTCCTCGCGGCGGGGTCAGGGCCTGGCTGCACCACGGGCGAGGCCAGGCCGGAGGAGCGTTCGTGCCGGATCACGATCTGGCATCGCCCTGCGAGCCGGGCGGCCCGCGTCGAGATCGTGGGGGATTTCAACTCGTGGGCGAGGCCAGGGCTCCTGCCGGAGCGCGTGGGGGACGAGTGGCGAGCGCTTTCCCTCGAGCTGCCTCCGGGGGAGCACGGCTACCTGATCGTCGAGGACGGCGTGGCCCTCACCGATCGCAACGTGGCCACGACCTCCTTCCACGAGGGCGAGGAGGTCACCTTCGTGGACATCCCCGACTGCGGGAAGCCTGCCATGAGGGTGGACTCGGTCCGGGTGGATGCGAGCGGGAAGGGGACCGTGGAGGCCACCTTCCTGGCGGCCAGGGGAGGGGCTCGCCTCGACCCATCGAGCCTGCTCCTCCGGGCCAGGGACGGGCGTGCTGTCCGGGGCGAGGGAGATCCCTCCACGGGCCGAGCGGGCTTTGTGCTCGAGGGCCTTCCTTCCGGCAAGACGCTCTTCGCGCTCGAGGGCAGGGCCCAGGATGGCGTCCGGGCCGAGGGAGCCTTCGCGACCGCGTGGGTCGAGCCCAGGCCCTTCGATCCTCGGGATACGATCCTCTACCAGATCGTCCTCGATCGCTTCCGTGGCGAAAATGGGCCTCTCGCCCCTCCGCCCACCCCCGCCGATCGGGCGGGTGGCACCCTGGGCGGAGCCAGGAGGGCCCTCGAGGAGGGGGTCTTCGAGCGCCTGGGCGTCAACGCTCTCTGGATATCGCCCGTCTACCAGAACCCCGAGGGCAAATATCCCGGTTCGGACGGCCGCTCCTACTCGAGCTACCACGGCTACTGGCCCACGGATCCCAGGGCCGTCGACGCCAGGCTAGGAGGCGAAGGAGAGCTTTCGGCGCTGATCTCGGCTGCTCATTCCCGTGGCCTGCGGGTGCTTCTGGACGTGGTCCCCAACCATGTCCACCAGGATCACCCCTACGCGAAGAATACAGAATACATCGATGGCAGCGCCTCCTGCGTCTGCGGGGCCAAGGGGTGCGACTGGGCGACGAACATCGACACCTGCTGGTTCGCTCCCTACTTGCCTGATCTGGACTGGACCCACCCTGATCTGGCCAGGACCGCGACCGAGGATACGGTGTGGTGGCTGGAGCGCTTCGAGGTCGACGGCTTTCGTATCGACGCGGTCCCCATGACCCCTCGCGCGGCCACCCGCAGGATCGCCAACCTGGCGAGGCGCCGCTTTGCCCACCCTGGAAACCCGCTCCTGGTGCTGGGCGAGAATTTCACGGGCCCTGGGGGCTATAGCCTTCTTCGCCGTGATCTAGGCCCCTTTGGCCTGGATGGCACCTTTCATTTTCCCCTGATGTGGACCCTCCGGGAGAGCATCGCCGAGGAGCGCTCGGGCCTGGGCGCGGTTGATCTGTCGATGCAGGCCAGCGAGAAGGCCTGGGGGGGCTCGGGCGCGGTCATGGGGGTGATGCTGGGCAACCACGACGTGTCCAGGTTCGCCTCGGTGAGCGCGGGCACCACCTCGGGGGACACCTGGGAGCCGGCCAAGGACACCAAGAACCCCCTGATCTTCTCCAAGCAGCGCCTTGGCTTCGGCGCTGTGATGGCGCTCCCCGGGATGCCGGTCATCTATTATGGCGACGAGATCGCCCTGGCCGGCAAATCGGATCCCGACTGCCGCCGGGTGATGCCCGACGAGGCCACCCTCTCGGCCGAGCAGAGATCGCTGCGCGATTTCGTGGCCAGGCTTGGCAAGGCCAGGAGCTGCTCCCTGCCGCTCAGGCGAGGGACCTACCGCGGTCTCTACTCGGACTCCGAGCGCCTGGTCTTTGCGAGGGAGGGGGCCGACGGGGATCGCGTCGTGGTGATCCTGTCCAGAAAGCCTGCTGGAGCTCTGGATCTGGCCCTGGTCAACATCCCTCCTGGCACCTACACGGATCTGCTCACCGGAGAGGCGCTGCCTGTCGCTGCCCAGGGTTCCCTCGATCTGGAGGCCTTCTCTGTGCGTTATCTGGCTTCAAACAGAGCCTGCGCTGCCCCCTGAAATCGTCACTCTCGTCGCAGATTTTGGTGCCATCCCTCTCCTGGTTATCCCCGTAATTTACAGGGACAAAGCAGGCCAAGGTGACCGCTCGGGTGAATCGAAGGGCGGCGCTCTAGCGCAACGTATGAAGGAATAGCTGGCAGGACCTTCACTCCACCGTCGCGTGTGCTACGACGTCGCCCGCCATGGTTGCGCCAGAGCGCGTTCATGCGCATTTTATGCTTGAGTGCGAACGGAGATCCCTGGTACGGACGTTCGTCCTTCAATCGACCCCCAACCCATGAAGATCGCGTTCGTCTTCAACAAGAAGACCGACGACTCGGTCGAACAGGCCGAGTTCGACACGCCTGACACGATTGCCGCGATCCGGACGGCGCTCGAGTCTGGCGGGCATCGGGTGATCGAGGTGGAGATGCCGCGCGAGGACACGCGGGCGGCGCTGTCGCGGAGGCTCGGCGCGATGGGGCCCGACATCGTCTTCAACACGGCCGAGGGGTACCGCGGCGTCGACCGCGAGGGCGTCGGCCCCGCGGTCTTCGAGGATCTCGGCATCCCGTACGTGGGATCGAGCGCCGAGGTCTGCCGCCTGACGCTCGACAAGGCGCTCACCAAGCGTACGGTAGCGGCTTCGGGCGTGCGGGTGGTGGAGGGCCGCTTTCTCTGGCGGTCGGCGGACCTCCGGGCGGCGGCGGCGGCGGTCGGCTACCCGGTGTTCGTCAAGCCGAACTACGAGGGCTCGAGCAAGGGGATCAGCCCGCGGTCGGTGTGCCGCAGCCCCGCCGAACTGGTCGCCTGCGGGGCCGAGTGCCTGGCGCTGTTCCCCGAGGGGATCCTGGTCGAGCGCTTCATCGCGGGGCGCGATATCTCCTTCCCGTTCATCGCAGGGCTGGGCGACGAGGACACGCTGGATCCGCTCGAGTACACCTACGCCGGCCGGCAGCCCTCGGAGGAAGACATTTACGACTACGAGCTCAAGAACGTGAACGAAGACGACGTCGATTGCCATTGCCCTGCGCGGCTCGCATCGGAGACGCGCACGCAGTTGATGTCGATGATGAAGCGAGCCGAGCGGGCCGTCGGGGTCCGCGATTTCGGCCGCGCCGATTTCCGTGTCTCGGCGAAAGGGGAGGTATTCTTTCTGGAAATGAACGCGCTCCCCAGCCTTCAGCCGAACTCCGGGCTCTTCGCCGCGACGCGGCAGCGAGGGCTCGGCTACAGCGAGACGATCCTGAAGATCCTCGCGGCGGCGATGGCTCGGTACGAGATCGGGTAGGGACGGGCCCCATGGGAGCGGGTCGAGGACATGGCAGGAAATGTCCGGGAGTGGACCTCGAGCGGATACTCAGGAGATTACAGCCAGCCCCGTGGCAACGCAGAACGTGTCTTTCGCGGCGGGAGCTGGAGCAGCGTCAACCCGGCGCTCGTCCGCGGCGCGGAGCGCCAAAGGGTCGCACCCTCGTTTCGTAACAGCGACCTGGGGTTCCGCAGCGCCCGGTAACACGTTTCCGGGTAGGAGGGAGGCCTGCGCTCTGACGGGCGTCAGAGCGTAGGTGCGTCCTGGGGCCTCGTACCCCGTCGCAGGGGAATTGAAGGATTGATGGGCGACCGTTGGGAACGGCGCGGCTCGTCGAGAAGCCCCCTGACCCCGGCCCTTTCCCCCGTTCTCACGGGGGCAAGGGAGCGGAGCGTCCACCAGAAAGCCCCCTAACCCCGGCCCTTTCCCCCGTTCTCACGGGGGCAAGGGAGGCCCGCGTCCGCCCATTGTGGATTCCTTTATTTCGGGCTCGTCG
>SXGT01015822.1_pt1 | contig 34532 bp, 38 predicted proteins | sample 3176221 | NCBI WGS metagenome assembly SXGT01 (sample SAMN11356862, study PRJNA531348) | freshwater metagenome | isolation source: freshwater sample F1-120 | place: China: Fuxian Lake, Yuxi | collected 2017-12-25 | reverse complement strand
GTCTGGTACAAAAATCGTAGAGACACCCTCTTGAAAGCATATACTAATGCATAGCACTTCTTTGGGCAGGGGATATGCACCTCTTTGATGTCATAGACTAATGCATGGCACCTCTTTGGGTCTGGTACAAAAATCGTAGAGGCACCCTCTTGAAAGCATATACTAATGCATGGTACTTCCTTGGGCAGGGGATATGCACCACCATATTACGGTCCATAGCATCATCGGTAAAAGCAACTTTGCCAAAAGCACAGATGCATCCATGTTAAAAACAGATGGTTGTAATAATACAACAAGAATTACAACAAGCATTACAATCCATCTGTTTTTTCAACTTTTTGGTACACGTGTACCGTCTCTATACGCGTATCCCAAAAGGCGTATGAGACGTAACGATGCGACCCTTCACGGTAAAGGATTTCACGCGGGACCCTAAACAAAGGTTCCTTCACTATCCGGACCTCGTAACCAAGTGGCACGTACAGAGTATGCCCATAGACATCCATATCCATGTCCCTCATATCAGTGGTTCCGAGGCTCAAAGAGAGGCCATCACAGTCCCTCTTGCTCCACCTATCCATGTAGAGGACGGGAACTGTTGGTGTCACACACTCCTTTTCAGGGCGGACATACCCAAGGGCCGTGGTGGACCCAATAAAGGCCAAAAAAAGGAGGATTGGGATTAGTTTGCTCATTTACGCTGAAGTAATGCATTAATCATAGCACAAACAGCCATAACAAAAATTCAAATTTTATTGACAAAAAAAACGAGCACTATTGATGTTCTTGCTCCTTTTCCACCACAACACCACCACCTCCTTCACCACTATCAATAACGGTGGTCATGGCCTCCTTCTTCTCCACCACAACACCAATCATAGGTGTATCAAGGATGCTGTAGCATATGCCATGGATACCTGGTCCATACTCCCATACGCGTGGGCTGACATTATGCTCATCAAAGTACCGGTGTTTGTACACTGTTACCGACATACCAGGTGGCACATACAGATGGGTCATAGTTAAACCATGGTATTCCCACATGCCAGAGCGTCCAACTTTGGAAATCCCCATCGGAAGATATAATGGGCGTCGGAACGTGAGTTCATACAGGTAGGGATACGATGGTTTAACAGTGGACTGGCGTAAGTGCATGTGGGTTACAACACCGATGGCATAGTTATCCACAACTGCTTCACCTGGCCCAAAGATGAAAGTATGGCCGTCCATATCCCATACCTCCAACGTATGGTTAGTTGGGACAACCCATTTACCAATTGCAGAAGGAGGGTCCAATGCCATATGACCCGTGCCTATCAACCTCTTGTCGCCCTTAATCCACACATCGGCATAGGAACCTTGGTTAGGACCACACTCCATGCTAACTGCGTCGGCATTTGGTTTAACGTAGTTGCGCGTTGCGCATAGGCTGTCAATGCGCTTATTCGCGGACCATATAGAGATACAGCATGTTGGGTCTCCAATGTTGACATACACTAACCCCTGCGTAGGTAACTGGACAATTGTTGAGGTTGCTGGAAGTGCTACTGCACGTCCATCCATGCCAAAGACAGCGTTTTCACTTCCGTTATAAGGCTGTACTTCCCACATGATATCCCAGAAAAGGTAAATGGGAAAGGAGTGGGTCGCCGTGGTTTTATCGGCGGTATATACCCTCACGTACCTGGTAGTATGGAAGATTACGATAGTGCTTGGGAGAACGGTCAAATCGCATCCATACTCCTTGTATCTCGTACGGTCGTGAGAACTTTGGGGCGGGATTGTGGGAGTTTCCCATGACCCAAAGGAAAGGGACCTTACATAGGTCTGTACCCCGCGCTTGAGGCTCATGAAGACCCCGTGTTTGTACCCCATGGGTGCTGGGTTAGGAACAGGGAGAAAGGGTTGTTGTTCCCTTATCTCTTGAAGAGTTGAGTCATTGATCTCCTTGTATGAGCCGTCTGTATAGTAAACAGTGATGGCGGTGACGTTGGTGATGGTGGCAAGTAAGGCCAGAAGCAGAAGCATAGAACGTGTCATAATTGACGCAATTTGATAGTATTCCAATAAATATAACCTCTACAATAAGTTACATTTATCAATTTTTACTTGTGCTTTTAGCGTTATAACGCGATTACAAAAAGGACCATGTTATGGCTTATGGGGGTACAAGGGTACGATATAGCCCATGCCTGTCAGCATTTCTGTTAACGACGACTGCGGCTGACTCGAGCCAGTATGTGTGTGACAACCAGTTCCTGGTTGGCGGGGCATTGTTGTTTATGGTTGTATTGGTAAATATATTAAAAATTCAATTTTTACATAATGATATCCATTCTTGGTAGCGTTCCTTAGGGTCAAAAATTTGTTTAGGATCATGCCATTTATATAGTTCTTTATTTGGAATATCTTTTAAATGAGGTAACCATTTTTTGATATATACACAATATGGGTCCCATTTTTTAATCATAGAATTATCAATAGACATAGGTCTACCTGCAATAGTAGAACCAGATGGTGAAAACTTTTTACCAGGAAAATCTAATTCGGTTACCCATTGTGCATTCAATTTATTTTGTGATGTTGAACAATCAACAAGATGTCTGGAAAACCAATCATGTAAGCCATAATAACGACAAAGAGGATTAATTAATAAATATTTTACTGAAAATACACCAACAATCATACGACATCTATTATGCATAAATCCTGTATGTAATATTTCTTGAATCGCTGCGTCAACTAATAAAAATCCAGTTTTAGAATTCATCATTATTTTCCATTCATCTTGTGATTGCTTATTTCTTTTAGTAATAACAGAATTATTAGATAACCATTTTAATTTATTATATCTATCATCAATATGATCAACATAACTTGATGCTTTTGGTAAAAATCGTAATAAAATATGATAATAGTCTCTCCAAATAATTTGATTTATTAATTGTGATGATGAACCTATTTTATTAACAACTTTTTCATAAAATTCACGTTCAGATATACAACCAAAATTTAGATATGCAGATAATCTTGTTGTTTCATAATCTAAACTATCTCTTTTTGTATTATAATCTTTAAAATCACCCAATTTTGATAATTTTAATAAACCTTCTTTACGACCACCTATTTCAACTGGTTCTATATCCATATTTCCAACTTTCCATAATTCATTAATATCTTTTATAGATAATGCAACAGAATCTAATTTTAAACTTGTATTACTAAAATCTATTTTACTATTATCCACCTTATTAAACTTTGATTTATATTTTAACATATTTTTTTTAAATGCACCATACTGTTTATATGGTAAACTATTTTCTGTGTCTCGTAATAAATAATCTGCAGATATTAATGTATAATCATCATTGTTTGTGTATATATCAATATCATTCTTATTACAAACATCTATAATTAAATTATCACGATATAAGGAATATTCTGTATAATCTTCATTCATTCCAAAACAAAATTGCTTTTTCTTTTTTTTTAATTCTTCTATTATTGATTCAACTACTTTCCACGGATGTCCTTTAAAAACATGTAATTTACCTTTTGCATTATTAATATCATCACGTAAATCAATAACTGATTCACATAAAAATTGTAGAGCAGGATAACTAAGATAATCCTTATTCTTATTATTTTTAACTGCTTGATTCGGATCAAATATAAAAATTGGAATAATTGTTGATACAATATCATTAAATTTAATTAATCCTCTATTATCTTTTATTCGTAAATCTTTTCTAAAAATGTAAATTCCTATCTTCTCACCTCCATCCCCACCTCTATCACCATCACCACCATCACCACCCTTATCACCACTACCCTTATCACTCTTATTTTTGCTCATATTTATAATTATTGTTATTATATTTATTGTTTATATTTATTGTTTATAGTTTATATAAAAATTATAATTTATAAAAAGGGGGTGGTGAAATACATCAGTTAACCGATAGGTATACTTAGTTAACCGTGAGAGTATATGGATCAATATTATATTCAATAATTGTATCAATTTCTTTTTGCAAGTTGTTCATGTATTCTTGATTGTGTATATCTTCAACACTACCATTTTTTTTAGGGATTATGCTATAATTAATAACAAGGGAATCACGCCCATACTTTTTAATAACATCATTTACATTTAAAGAACCACGATGTCTATAATATTGCCACACTAATGTTTGCATGTCTCTATTCATTTTAGTTTTTTTTTTAAGATATATAGATTTTACTATCATCTCATTTTTAACATCTATGACATTTTTCTTAAAAGTAGGGTTATTAAATTCTTTATTGCTCATGCTTTTGGGGAGTATAGGGGTCTAAGGGGTTATAGTGGAATTAGGGTTATAGTAAAGATATCACTAAAAGATATAAAAATCATTTTTTTTGATATACATATAAAAATTGATTATTGTTGTTTATACTACTGTGCAAATTATAATTTATATATATAATCTATAGATATGGTTGTTTGTGAGCATTGTAAAGTTAAAAAGGTACCAGTGATGCCATTTACATGCAATTGTGGTTATAAAAATTTGTGTATAAAATGCAGATTACCGAGTGAACATAAGTGCACATATAATTGGCGAAAAGCAGGTATGGAACAGATAATAAAAGAAAACCTAGTAATAGTAGCAAAGCAGATTGACCCATTGTAGACATATAACTGGCGAAAAGAAAGTATGGAACAGATAAAAAAAAACCCAGTTATTAAAGCAACGCATATTGACCAGATGTAAACATCAATCTAATTCATGCATCCATGCTAACCATGAACAAATTGCACTTCTCTTACTCGTTGGTTCATGTTCATTCAATTCTGACGCATATGAACATATATGCTCTTTTGCATTGTGATGCATCAATGAAAAGCGTGTACAACTTCCAATGATATCCATGAAATAATTACGTAACCGCGGGTCAATGTCATCACTGTTTATCCTATTTGGATACCGTATCGGTTGTGGCTGCGTCGGTGGTTGTGGTGGCTGCGTCGGTGGCTGTGACGGTTGTGGTGGCTGTGACGGTTGTGGTGGCTGTGACGGTTGTGACGGTTGTGACGGTTGTGGTGGCTGTGATGGTTGTGTCGATCGTGGTCTTTTTGCCATGATATAAACGTGCAATGCTCTAAATATATTTATTGTTAATATATATATATATTCAATTTTAATTTTTATAATAAAGTACAAATATATACAGTATATAGTATATATAATAAATAATGAAGGTATTAGTATCAGGAGGCACGGGATTAATAGGTTCTGCTATTAAAAAATATAGACCAGATTGGATATATTTAGGTTCAAAAGATGGAGATTTAACTAATTTTGAAGAAGTTAAAAATATATTAGAAAAACATAAACCAGATGCAATTATTCATTTGGCTGCAAATGTGGGTGGATTATTTAAAAATATATCTAATCGTTTAGAAATGTTTAATAGTAATATTATAATTAATTACAATGTTTTAGAAAATGCATATAAATTAGGAATAAAAAGAGTAATATGTTGTTTAAGTACTTGTATATTTCCTGATGGGTTAAATCGTATTCTTAAAGAAGAAGACTTGCATTTAGGTGAACCGCATAACTCAAATTATGGATATGCATATGCTAAACGTATTATGGAAGTGCAATGTCGTTTATATAATCAAAGTGATGCTGGTTGTAATTATCAGTGTATAATTCCAACAAATGTATATGGTCCAAATGATAACTTTAATCTTGATAATAGTCACGTTATTCCAGGACTTATTCATAAAGCATATATGCATTCACAAAGCAGTAATAAATTAGAACCATTTACAATTCTTGGAACAGGATTACCTAAAAGACAATTTATTTATTCATATGATTTAGCAAGAATAATTATTAACTTACTTATATGTAATATAAAAGAACCCCTTCTCATTTGTTCAAGTCCTGAAAGTGATGAAATATCAATATTAGATGTTGCAAAAATTATTGCTACCCACTTTAACATATCTGTCGTTAAACCTGAAGAAGATTGTAAGATTGTAAACGGTAGTAATGTAAGAGATGGGCAACAATGTAAAACAGCATGTCCAGCAAAGTTATTACAAATTATGCCAAATTTAGAATTAACTGCATTGGAAACAGGTATTGCTGATACTATAAAATGGTTTTTACAATCTTACCCTAATGTAAGAAAATAAAAGATATATAAAGAGATACTATGTATATAGAGTATATGCCCCTATAGCTCAGTTGGTGGAGCGCTGTGCTTATAACGCAGAGGTCCAGGGTTCGAGCCCCTGTGGAGGCATGTGTATAATATAAACTTATTGCTTGTATTATATTTCTAATTATTTTCTTTATCATCAATATACTTTTCATTTATATTATAAACTTCAGAGCGTGTTGTAGATATAACCATATTTATATATAAATATACATATATAAAAAGTTTCTATTTATCAAAGACGTCGTAAATTGTTAATTCAATATATAAAAATTGTTAATTCAAGACAGAATGCATGTGGATGTTATACTACTACTTACATTCTTACAACCAACAAATTCATTTATTTTATTCATAATACGTTCTAATTCTTCTTTATCGTGTTCAAAATCTTTATTAACATCAATAACAAGAACATTTTTGTCATTAAGTAACCATTCATCATGATATTTATGTAATAGTTGTAAATATTCAAGTGGTACTGTATCTTCTTCACTTCTTGAACGAATTTTTAAACGTTCATAACTTATTTCTGGATCACATCTTATATAAATATATCCCGATGGTTCACCATTGCTTTGAATTATATCATTATAAATCCATTCAGACCAATCATTATACATTTTCCATTCTAATTCACTCATTATATTAGTTTCATATAATGCTTTTGCAAATACATGTTTATCAGTCATAATACATCTTTCCATAAAACGTAATGGTTTTTTTTGTTTTTCTTTTAACAATTTTGCACGTGTTAAAAATGCATATGTTTGTAATGTATATGCATAACGTTCTTTATTGTCATAATATAATTTTAAAATATTGTTGCCGTCACTATCAGTAAGGCTAATCCATTTATCAACAGGTTCATAAATAACTTCGGTTTTATCAATATTTTGTAATTCTAATAATTTACATAAAGTAGTTTTTCCACTGGCAATATTACCTTGAACAATAAATGTTTTATCTTCCATGGCTTATATATGTTGATATGTATAATTAGTATATCTTTATACACAATAAATTATATTTATTAATTAAATCAATTTTTATAATAATGGTAAATTAGGTTAAATATATGTATATATATCATAATAAACACATGAATAATAAATACTATGAATTATACAAAAATTACAAAACTGATTTTTCTATAAAGGAGGTAGAACCTATATTAAATTTTACTAATTATAATACACTTGCATATAATGATAGAGACCCAATGAATAAAGATATTATAAACAAGTTGGCGATTGTAAAATTAAACGGTGGTCTTGGAACAACTATGAAATGTTCCAAAGCCAAAGGATGTTTAGAAGTTATTGATAATAATACATTCTTAGACATATTCATAAATCAAGTTATATTTATAAATAAGAAACTTACATCTAATATCCCAATCGTGTTAATGAACTCAGAATATACTGAAAAAGATACAGGGGTTATACTTGATAAATATAAGGAACAAATTGATATTTATTGTTTTAATCAAGAATTTCTTTACAGATACTATGAAGAAGATTTAGATAATAATGTTGTAAGATTACATGATACAAGATATCCACCAGGAACAGGAAACTTTTATGAATCATTATATAATTCCAAAGTTTATGGACAACTTAAAGAGAGAGGCATTGAATATTTATTTATTTCCAATATAGACAACCTATATGCAACTTTTGACAATAAAATTTATAATTATGTTTATGAAAATAAGATTCCATTTTTAATGGAAGTATGTAAAAGAACAGAAACTGATAAAAAAGGAGGAACACCTGTATTATGGAAAAATAAGTATCATTTATTAGAAATTGCCCAAGTTAGTAGTAATGATTATGATGATTTTACAAATATTACTAAATTTCCATATTTCAATACTAACAACTTTTGGATAAGGTTGGATGGAATAAAAAATAATTTTGATTTATATATAATTTCAAATAAAAAAACTGTAAATAATGAAAAGTTGGTACAATTAGAATCAGTTATTGGTTCGGCTTACTCAGTTATAACCAATTCTAAAATAATTGAAATAAATAGAAATAGATTTTTTCCTATAAAAACACTTGATGATTATGATAATATTAAACAAAATTATTTAATTGATAAAGAATATAATTTACAGCAATATAGATTCTAAAGATTTAATAAAACTTTTTGGTTTATTGTTTCTAATATAGTTTCCTCTATATTTTGAAATGCCAATTTTAATACATCCTTTTTTATAGTTAATGGTGGTGTTATACGTAATGTATTATTTCTTGATGTACATGTTATATACCCTTTTTCAAGAAGACGTAATTGTAAATCATTAAGATTATATCTTTCATTAAATTGTATACCCCAAAACATCCCACAACCACGAACTGCTGTAATGTGATCACCACCTCCACCTCCTAAGGAACGTAGAAAGTTACTAATATAACCTGTTTGTACTTCAACATTTGGAATACATTCATTTTGAATTATTTTAAGGGCCTCAATGGATACAGCACATGCAAGTGGATTACCTCCAAAAGTTGAACCATGAGAACCTGGATTAAATACATCCATATGTTCATTATTTGCAAGAATACAACTCATTGGCATCATACCACCGCTTAGTGCCTTACCAAGAATAAGAACATCAGGTTTAATTTTATTGTATAATATATTACCAGCAGTTAAACCACCAGAACGACCTAAACCGCTTTGTATTTCATCGGCCATAAATAAGATATGTTTCTTAGTGCTTTTAACTTGATGAAGAGCATTAAAAAATTCAGGTGATATTGGATTTATACCTCCTTCTCCTTGTATGGGTTCATATAAAATTGCACACACTTCTCCATTCTTCTCAATTGCATTATATAATGAAAGTGGATCATTCATTTTAACTTGGATAATATTATCTAACAATGGTCCAAATCCTTTTTTATAACTATCATAATCACTTAGACTAATTGTTCCTAATGTTCTACCATGAAAATTACCAGTTAAACATATAATTTGGGGATTTTTGTAATTATAAGTATATCCCGCTCTTCTTGCAAGTTTTAATGCTGTTTCTACTGCTTCAGCACCACTGTTCATTGCCAGAACTTTATCGTATCCAAACAAATTAGTAATATAATTAGACCACTTATTCAAATTATCATTACCAACAACACGACTGGTTAATGTTAAATTTTTACATTGTTTTTTCATTACAGATACTAATTTAGGGTGGCAATGTCCTTGATTTACTGCACTATATCCAGCAAGTAAATCAATATATTTTTTACCACATACATCCCATAAAAAAACATCTTTACCTCTAACAATATTTACAGGTAATGGATTATAATTATTTGCAATTCTCATTATTTGCTTCATGATGTATATATATTATAATACATAAAAAGTTATATATATTTACAAAATGTATAAAAAGTTGGGGTTCATATATGTGTAAAAGCATTTTTTATTCAGTAAATATGTCAATATGTTTAATTTCATGAACTAAACCAAATTTAAGACATTCGTTGGCATCCCAAATAATATCATGTTTGAGAATATCAAGTAATTTCTTTTTAGGAATTGTTGCATGACGAGAATAGATGTCTGTAATTTTATCCATAAGTTTTTGGCAATTATCCAATTCTTCTTTCATAATTGAGTATTTACCCCATGTTCCAGCACTTAATTCATGAATAAGCATATAAGAACTTGGAGTAATATATCTTTTTACACCTGCCATACTAATAATAGTTCCGGCACTTGCAACCATGCCTTCAATTATAGTATAAACAGGTACAGTCTTATTAAGTGAAATAATAAAATCATATAATGAGAATCCTGCATGTAATAATCCACCAGGTGTATAAAGATGTAAATAAAGTGGTTTTATCTTTGATGATTCTAAAAGAAAATTACCTGTTGCTTTTCTTGTTTTCATAACATAATTACGCATTAATTTTTTAACTACATCAACCGTATGCTCATTTATTTCATCATTAAAAAATAGATGATTTTCATTTAAATATATTTTATTATCACTTTTAAGAGATATAGGGAAAGGGAATAAAGGAGGCATAGTTTCTCCTTCGCTTCCATCACTGTCTCCATCATCATCACTAACATTACTGTTACCAGCACCAATACGTTTACTTAATTTCTGCTTCTTATTACCCCAAAAGCAATCAATAACTGTTCTCTTCATTGGTATATATAAGTTGGTATATATAAGTTGGTATATATTAAATTAACACTAATACTGCTTTATTAACAAAAATCAATTTTTTAGGTATCTTATAACACGTTGAATAAAGTTATATTTACTATCAAATAAGTAGTCATAATCATATATACTGATATAATAAACATCATCTGTTTTTACTTTAATATTTAATAATAAACAAAAAAAACAACTTGATGACATTATAATTTTAGATGCATTTTCTATAGTTTTAATATAATATGCTATTGGTTTCATTACAAAATTATTTGCTAAATTAAAAAATCTATGATTATTGTTATAAATATTTTTATTGGGATTAATAATTAATGTATTATTAATATCTATTTTTTCTTTTTGAATAATATCATCTATAGAGAACATATCACCATTTGATGAACTATTAGATATAAAACAGTAATTTATATCTTTAACTAATTCAAATAATTGCATAGATTCATCTATATTAGGTAAAAACATAAAATAATAAAAAACATTTACATCAATATTAACCTGTCTATAAAAACTATAAGGAATTGTATCAGGGTCGAATTTATTTTCAAGTCCATAAATATTTTTATTTGTTAAATTTTTTACAAATGGATTATTTTGATGGAATCCGAGAACATAGACATTTTCAACCTTATTAAATAAATCATCTGTAAAAAAATTTTCATTATAATCTATTACTAATCTATAAATAATCACCCTACTATTATTTTTATAAAATAATTTAACATTATCATATAATTTGGGATTACATAAATAATAAACAGTATCATATATATTTGATAAATATTTACACATACTAACCATATTAATATGATCTCCTAATCCATTATGTGGAATAACTATGCACGAATTCATGAGTATATACTTATTATAAATATTTAAAATTTATAAAAAATGCTTATATACTCATTGGTTTATAGGTTTATAGGTTTATTGGTTTATAGGTTTATACGGACAAAGATTTATAAAATTCGTCCTTTGATATTACTTTTACATTAAGTTCATTTGCTTTAACAATTTTACTTGATTTTTCGGTTGTATCGGCTGCAATTAGTATATCAGTATTTTTAGATATTGATGTTGTAACCTTACTGCCAATTTTATCTAATAAATCTTCAACTTCTTTGTCTCTAAATCCAGTAAATACAATTGTTTTATTAGCATATTTATTGTATACTCCTGTTTTTCCCTTTTCTTTCTTATCTTCTTCCTTTCCCTTTTTATCTTCTTCTACTTTAGAAAGTACATAGGGTTTTAATTTAATTAATTCACCTAACCATTTGATAAATAATTTAAAATTATCAACAATTTTAGTAGTAGTTTTATCATCAAATCCGTTTATATTATTAATAATTTCTTTAATATTGCCATTTTTATTAACAATATCAAGTATATTTGGATATACATCAGTAATAAGTTTGAATTTTTTACTTCCAATACCACGACCAAATATTTGAGACGCTGCCATTAAATCGCATAAGTTCCTATTAATAAGAGATTTATTTATTGAATCATAAATCTTTTCTATTAACTTGACACCAAAACCATCAATCTTTCCAAGTTTACTAATATCTGCAGATAAAATTTTCCACAAGTCATTATAGCCATTATCAACAAATTTTTCTACTGTACCTTCACCCATGTATTTTACATCAAGTGTTTGGAAAAAATATGATAACTTTTTAACTATAATCTTATTCATACTTTCATCATCTAATTCAATTGCAATAATATCAACACTGGTTTCATTCCATTCATATTTAATAGACGGCATTTTAGGTTTTTTAGAATCAGATTCTTTTAATACCTCCTGAATATAAGGAATAACATCGCCACTTTTAATTAATTTAATAATTGAACCAGGGCCTATTTTATTATCAACAACATATTTTGCATTAAATGCGGTTGCAAAAGTAATTTCAGAGCCTAATAATTCAACTGTATTAATTTTTATCTTTGGTTTTATATATTTATCTTTAGAAATTTCCCAAATAACATCAACAACAGTTGCTTCTGCAATTTGGTCTGTTAAAATTTGTTTAAAGGCAACACCCCAGTCAGGATTTTGTCCTTCAATTTGAATATTTATTTTAGAATTGTCTATTATAACAACACCGTCTATTTCATATTCTAAACTAGTTCTACCTTTAATTAACATTTCTGATAACAATTTAACCGATACATTCTTTTTAACTGCATAGTCAACACATTTAATATCCTTATTTTCAATATATTTTAATTGATCTGATTGTTTTAATTTAGGTTCTATTACCCAATATGCAACAAAATCAATTAATTTTAACATATTAACATCGGGCTTTTTAGTATTTATAATTCCAGATACCGCATTTCGTGCATTTGCCATATTTGCTTCTATCTTTTTAAAATTCTTCTTACTAATAACTAATTCACCACGTATCGCATCATTATTAATTATTTTACTTGTATCTATGTTTATATGTGGTAATATATGTGATATATCTTGTCCATATGTACCATTGCCGCGCGTATACATACTTATCTTATTATCTTTTTTGTGAATAAGTGCTGATATACCGTCTAGTTTATAACTTAATACATACGGTCCTGTATATTTATCAATCCATTTTTCAAACTCAGTTGTTGATGGCTTTACTTTATCTAAACTACCCATATAATAAGGCAGTTTTACTTTCTCTTTACCTTTTATATCAGCACCGACACTTTTCTCCTTTGGTTTATATTTTTCTTGATAATATTCATTAACATAATCAAATAACTGATCAGATACTAAACTAATGCCTTTATTATGGTAAGAATCAAGTAAATAATCTAATAATTCTGATAACTCCTTATTATTCATTGCCTCTACAACATTAGTAGGATTTTCCTTTAAGGATTGTATAATAGATGCAAACTTATCTCCTTTCTTCATATCGTGGTTATGGTTATGGTTATAATTACATTTAATTTATTTAAATCAATTTTTTATAGTCATACAAACAATATAATTTTAATATATGTGTATATTATATACTATATATTATAACCATGGCAACTGCAATAACAGAATTTATTGAAAATGTAAGAACAATTTATAACAAGTATAATGAATTAATTGTATCATACTCGGAACTCCTACATTCATATATAAGTAAGAACTATCCAAACCTATTGTTTATATTACCCATATTAACATACATAAATCAAAATCCATTAGTTTTTATGATTATTACCGTCATACTCTCATTCTTATTTTCAGGCATTATATTAAGTACATTATTCTTTTTATTACTTATTAACTGTGTTGTATTGTCTCTATTTGTATTAAATTCATCTAATCTTAAAAATAAAAGTAAAAGATTAGCACGTAATATAATTTCATTGGCTATATTATATTTTAACCCACTTGGAACAATTATAACACTTATAACAGTATTTTTTCTTTTTAATGATACTAATAAAGTAATAACATCACTTATAATTAAAATTGTAGAAAAAATATTTAACTTTATATCCAGTAATGTACCAATCATTGCAAAATTATATCCTTCAATTAAAGAAATAAATAATATAAAAAAGAAAGATAATAAAGATGATTAAAATACAGAAAATAGATAAAACAATAAATTATAGATTATAATAACAATAACAATAAAAATAATTAAATATGCAATTTCATACATATACAATTTTGATTGACCTGTTCTATTTCTTATAACTTTTATACATTTATTATCTAGACTAATAGAATTAAATAAATTGTATTTTTTTGTTAATAAACTAAATATTGATTGATCATGTCTATGTTCTTTAAAACTAGGATAATTTAGTATTATTGATGGTGAATCATCAACATTGTGATAATCACAACATAATTCATACCATTCATTTACTAATGCTCTTGTTTCATCACAAACTAAAAATAAAATTACACTTGCTGATCTTTGCGGACTGTCTATAAAATTAGTATTATTCATACCTAACTTTACAATTAAATCTTTTTTATTCCATTCTTTTTCTATAGTCTTATGTCTGATGTATTTATATGCAAAAGTTCCAATAATTTTATATGTTTTAACTTTTTCTATACATTGTAATAAGTAATTTTTTTCTTTTTTACTAATTTCACAACCACTATCAATATATAATAAAATTTCGCCATTATTCATATTTTCCATATTTTTTTTTATTAAGTATGGTTTCCATATCCAATAACCTGTACCTCTTTTATTTTCTGTAATAAATTTATGATGTCTATTCCAAAAATAATTATCATTTTTAAGATCATCTAATGTATATAAAGTTAAATGTGTAAATATATTTGTATTTTTTGCTTGATTAATTATTCTTTTTCCAGCATCAATATAATTATCATGACTACTAAATGTTATTAATAATTTTTTCATATATATATATTTATAAAAAAAAAATGAATTACATATTACATATTATATACCTTATAAACCTAATTTACTGTATACTTTCCTTAGAAATAGAATAAATATAAAAAATACAATGGATATATTAGGTAGTATAACGGATAAAATGCAACAATGTTCATTGTCTTCTATACAACCCTTACAACCCTTAAAGTCCGTAACACAAGGGCAATGGATTGGATGGAGTGAAAAATCTAAAGATGTAGAATTCAAGTCATCAAGTAAGTGTATAGGAAATGGTGAACATAAATTAGCAAGGGAGTTAGACATAGTAACTAACCCAGGTGGACAGAATAGTACTGTTGACTTGTATCATGAAGAAATAGGTCCTATAAGCGTTAAGGATATGACAAGTGATGATTGTACTTTAGGAACAGAAGGTTCACAGCGTATGACAAAAGTATTTATAAAAGTACTTTATCCACTTGTAAATTGGTGTGAGAAATATAGTTCACAATGTACACATGCAAAAAGTATATTAGATAAGTTAAATGAAGGTAAGACTACAACCAAAATGACACTTTTACAAGGCATTGAAAGGCGTGAAATATCTGGTAGTAATTTTAGCAAGTTAAACGATATAATTGAACATATAAAAAAAATAAAAAAAGATGTTGTTCAAAATGAATATATTACAGATATTTGTGATTATATGAAAAATGATACTTTTCAAGATAAGATGAATGATTGTGTAAGACAAGAAGCATTGATTATGACGCTTATAGTCGTACATAAAACAAAAGGTTGGATGATTGTTAAAGATGTTAGTAAACTATCATGTCCACGTATAACAAGGGGTTCTGTACGTATTCACCTATGTACTGATGGTGCTTAAGAACCGTTATGTTCATTTTTATAAAGATTATAGATTATATTGGATAATATATAAGAGAAGGTCGGAGGTACTGCATTACCTATTTGTCTATACATTGATGATACAGAACCTGTAAACATAAAATCATCTGGAAATGTTTGTATACGTGCATACTCTCTAATTGTCATTCTCCGTGTACCACTAGGATGTACATTAATTACAGGTCCACCAGTACCACCACCTCTTCCAGTAATTGTTGGAGATATTTTATTCCAATCTAATTCGCGATTACCAATATATCCCGTAATCTTAACTTTATGTTTTGTACCAATATGTTGAAGTAATTCTACAGGTTCCAATGGTAAATCACCAATTGCATCTTTTAATGTTTTTGTTATTTTCTGTACTTCTACAGGCCATTCAAAAGTTATATTTTTTGCAATATCATTACGTATACCAATAAATATTACTCTTTCTCTATTCTGTGGAATATCATACCATTTACACTTGAACAACTTAGTATGTACATTATATCCACATTTTTCAAGATCAGAAATAATCATTTTAAATATTTTGCCTCTATTATTTTTTTTATCTTCATTATTTTCATATCCACCAATACTTAACAACCCCTTAACATTTTCAAATATAAAATATTTTGGTTTTTTAATTTGCAACAATCTTACTAATTCTAAATATAATTTATTGCGATTATCTTCTTCAGTTCTATAAATATTTGCAACAGAAAAACCTTGGCAAGGAAAACCACCCATTAAAATATCACAATCTGGAATTGTTTTTATTTTAGTAATGTCTTCACAAACAGGTTTATAATTATAATATTTTTCATATGTATTACATGCATCTTGGTCAAAATCATTTACATATACTATATTAAATTTATTACTTTCCTTATGAAATGCAAAATCTAAACCCCCACAACCTGCAAATATAGATGCAACTCTTAACTTGGATGCCATGACCTATAGTTATACTTATACTTATGAATATGTATATATGCCAAGTTTTAATCAAATTTTATATATTGCAAGAATCTAATTACTTATAAACTTTTATTATATATATAGATATATAGGTACATGCCCGAAGGTCCAGAAATTAAATATACATCATTACTCCTAAATAAAAGAATAAAGGGATTTGAAATAACAAACATTAATTCTTATACAGCAAAGCCAATAGTAATTCCTAAAAATTTTGACAATTATGTTAAAGAAGTAGGTTGTTATGGTAAATTATTTTGGATTAAAACGCCATCACATTATATTGACATACACTATGGTATATCTGGATGGTTCCAATTTGAAAAGCCAGAAAAAAATATTAAATATGATTTTGAATTTACAAATAAAAAAAATAGTAAAGTTATCAATTTGTATATGGAAGATAGACGTAGATTTTCTAAAATACAAATACATACTGAAAAAGAACATAATTTATTAATTGACAAATTAGGGGTTGATATACTTGATCCAAACAAATTTACATTAGAATATTTTTTACAAACAATTAAATCTAAAAAATCATTGCTACTTCCCACTCTACTAAAACAAGAATATTTTGCAGGTTTAGGAAATTACATTAAAAATGAAGCAGTGTATTTATCTAATATAGATGTTTATAGTAAAACAAATGAACTAACAGATGTAGAAATAACTAAATTGTATAAAAATATATTATTTGTTTCATATTCTTCACTATTAACACTTTTAACGGAAACAACCAACATGACCAATATCATAAACAACATAACCAAAAATATTAAAATTAAATTGGAAATACCTTATAACTATAGGATATACGGACAAACTAAAACAGATGATAATAAAAAAGTGTATAAAAAAAAGATAGGCGGACGAGATACTTATATAATTACAACCCCATAAAAAAGATGCCTATCAATAATAAAAATTTTTTAAGTATAGTATAAATTAAATTATTTTAAATATAGTATAAATTAATTTTTGTTATTAGTATCAAAATTAATAAAAAGTTTTAATTTTTTTTTCTTAATAAAAATATATATAATGGAATCAAATAAATTATTAATACTTGTTCTTATTCTTGTTGTTGTATGGCTTATCTTCGGTATGTCCAATATCACCCTCATTGTCGCCGCCCTAGCAGTTGTATGGTTTTTATTTTATTCTAAACAATCATAACTAAAATAGCATCAACTGTAATTTTTTAAATTAACATATGTTAATTTTAATTATATTTTAGTTCATGTTATAAATAATTAATTTACAAGTATAAATTATTGATATAATGAATAGCGAAAATAACAGTATAAATATAAATAACAATATTAGCAGTAATATGTTATTGTATATCATAATAGTAGTAGTGCTAATTATAATTATAACAGTGAATAAATATAATGAATATAACACTACATATAATAATATTGATAATTATCAATTTAAAACAGGAGACATAATTTTAAGTAGTGAAAATGGAATATTTGGATATACTATATCATTACTTGCAGGATATAAATACTCTCATTGTGGTATTGTTATAGATGGAAAAAATAAGTTAATTGCACATTCACATTTTTTAAATGGTTCTAACAAAGATATTATGCCTGTTTTATTAATTAAGAGCGAGTTATATAATAAATATAATTATAATGATAAAAATAGTGGTGTTATAATAGAACGTATTGATACTTATATTAATGAGGGTAGTGTTAAAAAATTAGTTATATTACCTATTAAGAATGAAATAGATAAAGTTAAAATGTTAGAAACATATATGCATTTTATGAATAAACCATATAAACAATCAGTATTAGAATTAGTAAATATTAAAAATAACTTATTTAAAAATAAACGAAACAACGCCAGTTTATTTTGTTCTGAATTTATAGTGGAAATATTACAACATATGGATATTATTGATAAAAATATTATTTCTAATACAATTTCTCCCGATGAACTTTTAGATTTAAGTTGTTATGATAAAAATAAAATAATGACTATAAACTTTAATATTAATAAAAATATGTTAATTAATACATTATTTTATAAGTTGTTATCATTTATAAGTTTACCAATTACATTAATAAATAATTTTATATCATATAAATAAACTTTGGTGCGATTATAAATAAACTTTGGTGCGATTATAAATAAACTTTGGTGCGATTATAAATATGTATTGTATATAGTATATAGTACGATTATAAATACAATGGTTATAAATACGATGATTATGAATATAATGATACTAGTAATATTTATTATTATCTATTATATTTATTACTATTATACATGCATTAAAAAATCAAATAAAGATATACGTGAATTAATTAATTATAAATTTAATACTGGTGATATTATATTAATCAGTTATAAATCAAGATTACAACGTTTTAATGAAAAATTTACAAGAAGAAAGTATGTTCATATAGGTATTATTGTAGATGGTGACAATAAATATATTATGCATATATTAAGGAATAATACTAGTGGTATTGAAAAAATTGACATGAACTTTTGGTTAAATAATGATATATTAGAGATAGGTATATTACCCATTAAGAAACCAATTGATAATACAATTATGAAAAATAGTTATACAAAATTTTTAAATTTAAAATATAATAATAATAAATTAATCTTTTTAGATTCTGTAAATAATATTATTCCCAACATAAAATATTCAGGACATAATAATGATAAAACAATTATATGTTATGAAATTATTGCATTAATTTTACATGATCTTGGAATTATTAAGAATCTAAAATCAAAAACTTATAAATATAATACAGATAGTTTTATAAATTTACCTGCATATGATAAAAAAAATATGAAATCATTTTTAATACCTTCATATAATTTTAATTTTGGTAATATCTATTTGTATAATAAAGTTTTAGATTTAATTCCTATTCCCAAATTTATTGGTTATGAATGATTTGTTTATATGCATTTTTTCATGTTTCCATGATAATAATGCTTCATTTTCCATATTTATTGAAATTATAAATTCTTCTTTTTTATAATATAGAGCATATAAATCAATAAATTTGTTGTATATATGCTATTCTTACTTCTATATCACCTTTATTGCTCTCGCTTATGACCCCACCTCATCGTCCCCGCCACCATATACAAATGATGTATAAACATTTGGAATAAAATGCATTTTTATATGATTTGAACATCTATAGATTATAGATTTAGATTATAAATTTTATATATTTATAAATATAATTATAAACAACAAATATGGATACTATAAACACGGATACTATAAATATGGATACTATAAACAATAGGAAAGTATGTGTAATACAATATAATAAGTATAATTTACAAGATAGGGATAAATTTCCCAAAATATTTTTTAAAAAAATGCTTATAACAAAATTAAAAGATAATGGTTATGAGGTAATATTATTAAATACTGATTATCCTAAACAAATTAATGATATTATTGAAAGTGGTAAAAAGATAAATTTATTATTAAATTTTGAAGATTATTATATACGTTTCTCAAGACACTTTCATTCTAATCTAAATATGAAAGATGTTTATTATTTTTATCAATTATTAGAACAATCCGGTACTGTAATATATCCACCTCCTGCATTTCATTTATATACAAATTCTAAAACATATGCTATTAAACTTTATAAACGTAATGAATTTGTATTACCGCATAGTAAACAATTCCTATTACCTGCCCCCTCTACCGCCACCACAACCCCCTCTACCGCCACCACAACCCCCTCTACCGCCACCACAACCCCCTCTACCGCCACCACAACCCCCGCAACCACCACCCCCGCTACTAACAATGCTAATAATATAGAAGGTGTAAAAGAAACATGGTCATCAATCAAAAAGCATTTAAAAGCAATTAGGGATGTATCACCATATTCAATAATAAAAGTAGGTTATTCTGCAGATATGGCTGATATATACTTTATTGCTAATACTAACAATAGTCACACATATATAGACATAAACCCCAAAATGATAGTGCAATTAAAAGATGTTGACAAGTTGAAGAAAATATATGATGAATATTTAAAACATGATAAAATGGATTTAATAGTTATAGTGCAACCATATAATGAGATTGTAGCAGATAGACATAAAGAATATCGTGTATGGTATGTTGATGATAAATTTATTGGACATTTTTGTTTTGGAATTATAAAGAATAAGGAAGGAAAGATAATAGAACTATTAAACAACCAAAAATATGATAGCAATAATGAAATACATTATAATATATTACAATTAGCAAATAAATTATACAAGTTTATACTTGATGAAATTAGGACTTATTTAAAAAATCCATCATTCAAACTAATTGCATTGCGTTTAGATATGTCTTATGCCGTAAACCCGCAATTACAAGATAAAGATTCCATTATATTGACAGATAATAAAAAATATAGATTCTATTGTAATGAATTGGAAAATATAGATGGAACATATTATTTAAATTTACCTGTTTATAATAATAAAACGCATAAAAAAGAAGATAGTCGTAATTTTCAATATAGCCTTATTAATACTATAACCAAAAACCTTATTGATAAGTAATAAATAAAAAATTGAAATGTATATATGTTTACCAAATGAATATTTATAACAAACACAACGGAATGTTCGCACCAACCGCCTCCACCACAACCGCCTCCACCTGTCGAGAGTGTACACGTATAGGAGGAGCACCAATGCCGCACGATGATACGTGTGAGTTTGCACTTGTCCTGCCCGTGTTTGATTTTAAATCAACAACACAGTGCATCCAATGTGAAAACATGGACAAGTGGTTAGCAGCATACCTCGTTAATGGTGAAACCCCACCAGCACCACGGCCTCATTCAAAATCCTGCCCCTTACACCCCAATAGGAACTAACCCCTCCTCCTTTTTTGTACCTGCATGTAAAAGCAGTGTTAAACCCTTGGAAGCATTACCTTACAAAAAAATAGTACTTTTTTATTTTTTGCTATATTATGATAATACAATGATAGATTATCATGCATTTTTTTATCAGTTTTTATAATAGAATACATCAAATATTCTTTTTTATTATTGCTACCCATTGCCTTATGAGTGGCGGTAGGGGTGGCAGTGGCGGTGGTAGTGGCGGTGGTAGTGGCGGTGGTAGTGGCGGCGGTGGTGGCGGTGGCGGTAGTGGCGGTGGCGGTGGTCGTGGAGGTCTTTAGGTTATAAGTTGATTGTTCTACTGATGGATAATAATAGCCATTCTTAAAATTAAAATAGAATAATCGCAGTGTTCCATTACATACAACATGATAGTCAATAATTTGTTTAATATGTTTAAGTGATACTTTTTCTATATTCATAAAATGTAGATATATTTCATTTAATATATAGGTATGTATTTCTTGTGTGACTATCAAGTTATTAAAGTATAAATGGACACCTATACCTGTATCTTTTTTTCCATATATATACAATGTATCTGGATTTACAAATACTTTATTTAGAACACCTATTATAATACCAATTATTTTATTTGTATAATCATTGTAATTTTGAATGAAACTGTATTTATAATGATAGTCTATATCAAAATATAATTTATAATATTGCTCTTTTATTTCATTATAAAAATATTCTTTATCATCAGTTCTCCTAATTAAGTCATCATATTCTAATTTTAATTGCTCAACAACTTTTCCACGTTGATCAACTTTATATACGCTTATTTTGCGCCCCTTCTTACTTTTATACATTTACATAAATTATAGATACATATTTATTTAATAGGGACGGTATAAAAAGTTGATAATTTTACACAATGTATACAAAATCAAGCATATATACTATTTCAGGCATACTTAATACTACTTTGTGCATACCCAATCAATGATATCTAAAAAGCAGGAAAAAAATTATGATAGTGAGGTAAGTACAATTGATTTAAGTTTAGCCTTATTTATTTTAAGTGTAAGTATTATAACATTTAACTCACTTTTATGCGTTGGAACAATGTTGTATACTAATTACAAACATAACCAGATTAACAGCAACAATCATCCCATAGTCATAAACAAAAATCTTTATACAGGTATTTGGTACAATATTAATTCAAGTTATAGCAATTTACATATTTATCAAAATGATAAAGTTAGTTTTACAGATAGTGTAAATACAACACTACTAAGTGGATATATTGATTATAAAACTAATGCAATCTATACAAATAGTACTAATTATAATATATCGTATGTTCATGATGTTAATAATGTATATTCATTCACAATATTATACGACAATATATATAATATTTATCATGTTTATAGAAAATATGATTATGTTGTAAATGTTGCTTTTATTAATAAGTTGTTATCTTCATTAAAATAATTACTATATTCCTTTTTATATATTGGTTTGTATCAGTTTATATTGGTTTGTATCAGTTTATATTGGTTTGTATCAGTTTATATTGGATTGTATCAGTTTATATTGGATTGTATCAGTTTATATTGGTTTGTATCAGTTTATATTGGATTATATTGGTTTGTATAAATTTTTTTTTAAATATAGTATTAATAAATAAAAACAAAAAATGATAAATATAGTACTAATTGTATTTTTATTATATAACTTATTATTTTTACTATTATCATATTATTGCTATAAAACGTATAAATATGTAAAATATCTTGATAAATGTATTAAAGCCCTTCAATCCGTCCAACCCTTCCAACCATCTCAACTATCTCAACCATCTCAACCATCTCAACCATCTCAACCATCTCAACCATCTCAACCATCTCAACCATCTCAACCATCTCAATCATCCCTAATTATGAGCAGTAAAAGTGAAGGTTATGGTTTTAGGGACATTGGAGGCCAATGGAGCGGGGACGGTAAAAGTGAAGGTTATGGGGGCAATGAGTGTGATGGTTATGGGGGCAATAGAAAATGGATAAAAGATATATTAGAATCTATTATTGATGATATTATTGATGATATTAATAAGGATAAAGATTATAAGGAACTTATTATTATATATATGCAAATTATTAAAACGTGTAAAAGTATATATAACAAATTTGCAAATATGCATTAAAAATTGAATTTTTGTAATGTTAATATAACCCATAACCAGAACTATTACATATCCATAATACCATGGGTTCTTTTTCCAAAATGCTTGTTATGCCTGTTATGCCCATCCCACCACATGCATTGCAAGTGCTTATGCATCTTGCACAACAACCTCCCTCTCCCAAGCCTTTCAAACGGCGCTTAGTAAAAGCGTTGCGGAGGCTCATGCATTACTACTTTGGAGAACATATGACTCCAGAGCAGTTCTCCCTTATCTTTACCAAGGAACTGATTGAGTCCTACGTGCGGGAAATGGGAATGGATGTTGTCGGCTTTGCCCAACGTATCATGCAACAGGAAGGGAAGGATGATTTGTTAGTCTTGGGAGAATGGCCTCTAACGTGGACCGATGCCATTGCAGAAGGGTTGAGGCACATGTCATGGCTGATGTACTCCACGTATATGAGTCGTGCCGAATTTGAACAAAGGTACCCTCCTGAACTGTTCGTGTTGTTTACGGAGTTCAATGGGCTGGACAGACTTCAATGACACGGAAGCCCCCCACTTTTTGTAAACGTGTTTAGAGTAGAACATTTGGTGTTTAGAGTAGAACATTTGGTGTTTAGAGTAGAACGTTTGGTGTTTATATTTTTATATAAACATTTACAACTTTACTATATTTATAATTATGACATATCCATTACCTACTTTTGCAAGTTTATTTGGTGATATATCTAAACCAGAAGCATTACATATGAAAATATTAAATTTGGATGCATTAGTTCATCCTTACATGTTAAAATTAAAAAAGTCTGCCAATAATGAAGTTTTTGATGCATCTACTAATCCATTCTTTCAACCTGCACAAAGCACATCTTTAGATGCACCACTAAATGTTTCAACGCATGATTATGATGATTTTTTTAATATATTCAATGAATATAAAAATGTTATTTTCAATAAAGCACTCTTATTATTATATATTTACACTGGTTCAATACAAAAACAAATAATAACAGATAATGGTTGGACATTGTTTAGTATTGAACAAATTTTTGATAGATATAAAAATAATCAAGATAGATTATGGATAGATATTGGTCTTGTTTATTGTGGTCTTGGACATGTTTTAACATTACGTATGGATATTCGCAATGGAGAACTTTTTATGCAACCAGATGGAGGTTCTAATGGTTATGAATGTGAAAATTATTATAATAAATATGCATCACAAGTTCCTAAAAAAAGTATGTACATGAACATTAAAAATGTACTTGATAAACTTGTAAATAACTATGAATATAATGGATAACTTTTGTTGTTTCTATGGCTTTTATTGGTTTTATTGGCTTTTATTGGTTTTTATTATGGCTTTTAGTGGTTTTTATTATGGCTTTTAGTGGTTTTTATTATGGCTTTTAGTGGTTTATGTAATTGTCATATTTTTTATTGAATATAACTTTATTTTAATTAGTATATGTTTAGAATTTATAGTTTACATTTAGAATTTATAGTGTATATATTAGAGCATTCAAGATAATGATGTTAAAGAATTTAAGAAATATTTTAACAAAATGATTAAAAATACAATTGTAAATTATTGTAGTATTGGTAAAAGACAAAGTAGAGTAGATAAAGCAACATTAAAATTTAGTTTACTGTCTACTTTTGTATCATTATTAGGAGGTAGGATTAAATCTAAACAAATGATATCAGGATATATGGCAGATATTTTATCAAACTTATATTTAATATATAGTTTAATTTGGTATCAGCACCATTATTATAATGAATCATCTAAATTATTAACAAAATATTGTATGGATATTTTAATGAACGATATTGAATATAAGGTAAATTTGGTAATAGATAACTATCCCCATACTGCACCTGCACCTATTATATCACTACTTCTTTCCCCACTTAAATACAAAACATCCTATCCAAATCTTGAAGATAAAAATATATTATATAATGAAATTATGACTAATAAAATATTACAAAATATTTACAAAGATGATATTTACTATAAAAATACTGTATTAGAAAAAATGGAACATCTTCTTACAAAAAATATCACCGATAAAGATTATAACTTGTTATATCAAGATATTGTTAAAGTTGGTGAATACAAATTATAACCACCATTTGCATACCATATGTATTTTTTTATATAAATAATATTATATATATAAAATGTGTTCCAGATGTCACCCCCCCAAAAAAGAATGCCATGAGCATAAGTGTTGCAAGAAAGAATGCCACGAGCATAAGTGTTGTAAGAAAGAGTGCTGTGGTCATAAGCACTGTCAGAAGTGTTGCTGTGTTCCTATGCCTATAATGTATGAAAACCCCCCTTTTGATAATATGGGTGTTTCAGGCAGTTTTAGTTCAGGACCATTCTTAACTTTATCATATGGCATTGTTTATTAATTTTGTTTATTAATTTTGTTTGTATTATTTATTTATGTAATTGGTAGCACTAACCCCTTTTTACAAACGTCTATCCTCCTATTTATGCTTATTTTTATTGTTACCACCTACAACCTTAAATGGCATTGATTGCGTTTGTTGTGGTTGTATCACCTTCTCAAGTTTATCAAACGCAGTTTCAATTCTCGTTGAAAATGGAAATATAGTTTTTTTATATACGTGCATATATGTAAAATCAACGGGTATATAAGTAGTAAACCCACCAAATGCATAAAAATCTATTTTTTGAATGGTTGTAGTTGGGGTCGTTGGGGTCGTTGTTAAAAATAGGTTATCACAATTTTTAGGCATATTAGAACCAATTGGACATATAGAACGATTTTCTGGATTTAATCCTTTTGAAAATATTGTATTTTCAGTATTACCTGTACTATCAACAATTTCTTCTACACCTGGAATTATTATAACTCTTAGTACCATGGATACACCTTGTATTTGAGATTTTGATAAATGATATCCAATTATTCCTGCTGTTTGTATTGCTCTTCTTAAACGTGATGAACATAAATGTATTGTGCATTGTCTATTATAACTTGTAATTTTTTCAATTATTGACATAGACGCTCTTTCTACCTGACTTATACCTAATGGTGTTAATAAAGGATCTGTGTATGTCTCTTCATCCTTTGATTTAGCAATTGCTCCTTCAAGTCCAGTATGTGCATTATGTGGACCATTGCCGTGTCTTACTAACAATATTTTAACATTATCGCCTATATTAACGTTTATTTTTGATGCATTATTTAGATTAAATTGATATTGTTGTTTATTAAACTCATCGGGTGTAAAATATAATTTGGGGTCTTTTTTGGTATCTTGTGGATCTAATTCCCCTTCATGAACCATACTCACTCTTACAATACCATCAGCATCTTTAGCAATTTCCAAACATGCACAATTTTTAAATTTCTCACGTGTTTTAGCAAAGTTTTCAACCAGTACACTAAGAAATTCACCCATTGTATTTTGATGTGATGCAAGTATTATTACGGACAAAGGTGGTTGTGGTTGTGGTTGTGGTTGTGATTGTATTATTTGTGATATCCCACCATATAAAATACGCTTATACTGTAAATACTTATTTTTATATTTTATATACTTTTTGTAATATTTATGATCATAATTATTTACCATATATATAATCAACGCATAAAAATATTTATAACCTATTTATAACCTAATTATAACCTAATTATAAAAACAAAAAATTACTTATATGCTTCAAGAACACGTGCAGATGGTTCTGAAATATTACCAACCCATTTAGGCAACCAGAAATATGGAATTACGTAAACAGCATCTTTACCAAATAATCTTTCAAACTCTTCTCTATAATATAATGCTTCACGTGTTGGTGGTGTATTATAACTGTAAATATCACCAAGTTTGGTTATATCAACGTCTTTATATCTTTCATTCATTTCATCTTGAACTGTTTCAAACCATGATTTTTTAACAGTGGATATTCCATCACTAAATGCTTCCTTATTTCTAAATAATACTTCTTCTGGAATTATATTACTTTCACGAAATGATTCACGTAATAACCATTTTTCTAATTTTTTACCTGTTTTTTCATATATTGTAGGCATTGTTAATGATGGTTCAATTGATAAATATGTATCAACGAATCTATGGTCTAAAAATGGTATACGTGCTTCAATACCATTACCAGCAACACCTCTATCTGCCCTCTTTCCATCAAAATATATAATATCTTTTAATAATCGTAAAGTATCTTTATGTGCTTCTTCTGCATTTGGTGCCATGTGATTGTATTTATATCCTTTTGTTAATTCATCAGAACCATCACCGCATAATAAAACTTTTATATCAGTATTACTTTTAATCCATTTGCAAATTAAATATTGTGCAACAGATGCCCTAACACTTGTTATATCATATGTTTCTATTGTATATACTATATTAGGTATAGCCTCTATAAACTCTTTTTCAGTAAATACAACGTGTGTATGAATTGAGTTAATATGTTCTGCAACTTTTCGTGCATACGGCTCATCAGTTGAACCAGTTTCTAAACCACAACTAAATGTTCTTATTCTTTGTGGTTTTAAATGATTCGCTGCAATACCGCATACTAAACTACTGTCAACACCACCTGATAATAAAAATCCAATTGGAACATCTGCCATTAATCTATCAATAACACATTCACTTAATGATTTATTAATCATAGATTTAGCAATATCAATATTTCCCACCTTTGTTTTAACATTATCAACCGAATAAAAACACTTATATTCTGGCTTGTAATTGGAATCCGTGTTTTTAATATCATTTATGGAAAATGAGGCATAGTGTCCACCTCTTACCTGCTCTACATGTACTTTATTATCTATACATGTCTTGGAATCAAACGGGGCATGAGGTGAACCTTTTAATTCAGAACCAATATATAAACATTCATCAGTATATGAAACATATAAAGGTCTAACACCTAATGGATCACGTGCAATATGAACTATATTGTTATTGATGCCGTCATTATTTATATCTACAATCATAAAAGCAAATTCACCAACTAATTCTAAACATAATTTTTCTAATCCAAGTTTTAAATATAATTCATGAACAACTTTACAATCAGACTCTTTTTTAAGTGATGGATTTAAATTATGTTTATCAATTAGTTGAATATAATTATATATTTCACCATTGCAACATGTATAGATAGTTCTATTATTATCTACATGTATAAACGGTTGGTCGCCTTTATGTGAAGTATCAATAATAGATAAACGATGAAATCCTAATAACATATTTATTGAATCCAAATTAAATAATGTAAACCTATCTGGACCACGGGGTTTTATTTCATTAAATTTTTTATATAATTTCATCATTTCATCATTTCCAATCTTATTCTTACTTATATAAGCCCAAATACCGCACATTGTAGATATTAAAATATAATTAATATATCCTTAAATGTAATCGTAGATATAAATTAGTACAGTTTATATATAAGTACAGTTTATATATAAGTACAATTAATATAAATAATTACAGTTAATATAAATAATTACAGTTAATATAAATAAGTACAATTAATATATAAAAATCAATTTTTAATGGTTTTATTGCCATCAATTTTACCATTGGTAATAGTTCTATATGTTGATGTTATAGTTGGTTTATCTTTACCATTATAACTATAATTCTCCTCTTTTATATATCCATTACCATTACTGCTCTTAACCTCCCTCTTATAAACGTAATTGGTACCATTAAAAGAGGTGGATGAGGCGGTGGAGGTGGTGGACGCATTAAAGGGGGAGGCGGAAGGGGCATTAAAGACAGAGTCCATCATTTTTATCATACTAGTCATAGGTGCAAACATTAAGGTGTATGGATTATAATATTTTGCTTCTAATAATATATTTCTTGCATATTCAAAATTATTATTTTTATATTTATAATTTTGTAAATATTTTTGTAATTCTGTATAATCCATTCTATCATATGACAACCTTGGTAAAGAAACAGTGGTAAGTGCTAAATTTAATGCAGAGTCTGTAATCATATATCTAATAAAATAAAAAAATATTATATTTTTTTTACACAAAAATTTATTGGACAAGTGAAAAAAAATTGTTTTCATGATCAATGATGTGAATGCCATGTCTTTGAAATGCACCTTTAATTTTTTCAACAAGTGCTGGGTTATAGACGACGAGTTCAAAGTATGCACTGTTTGTAATCCATTCATCTTCTAACAAGGTCTTTTCAGCCCATGCCTTGGAAATAGGTGCATCATAATTGGCAAATGCCAATAGATACGCCTTCTTCATTTGGTCCGTTTCATCTGGTTCATGTTTGGTTTTCCATGCTGGACGCTCCCAGAAAATGGTGCATAAATGTAATTCACTCCAAACAGCACCGTTTCTTAAGAAGAATGGTACAGATACCTTAAATGTGGGACTGAATGCTTTTTCATTTCTTTCTGGTTCTTTCAATGTTAATCCAAATTCATTAGAATTGTGAAGTAAAAGCCTCCTCATGCTCATTGTAAATTAGTTGATTGTAAATTAGTTGATTGTAAATTAGTTGATTGTAAATTAGTTGATTGTAAATTAGTTGATTGTAAATTAGTTGATTGTAAATTAGTTGATTGTAAATTAGTTGATTGTTATATATCTTTATTTTATATAATTTTCATTTTTTTTGCATCATAAAAATTGATATTTATTACAATATATAATAATAGTGTATACTCATTCTCCTGGTTAAAATTAGTATAAACTCTTAAAATTAATATATACTCTTAAAATTAATATATACACTCTTAAAATTAATATACACTCTTAAAATTAATATACACTCTTAAAATTAATATAATGACAACACAATGTATTACCCCTTTTCCTAAAGATATTTTTACATTATATCCTGGGAAAAATATTAGAAAATATATAACAGATACATTTTTTCCATTACAAAGATTAGTTCTAATAGGAAAAGGTGATTATTTGGGGCCATACAAACTTATTAGGCGAATTGATGGTGGTACATATGGTGATGTATGGGAGGCTATTGACACGCGTCCTATAATACCGCTACCCCTTGTTCCTCAGCCTCCTCAAAAAGTTGCAATAAAAATACAATGCAACAGTACAGAAAGTGATAATGAATGTTATATTAGTGCATTTAGGGAATTGGAATGTTTATATCAGTTAGGTGGTATAGAAAACATTGTACAATTGTTAGATGCATTTTATATTAATTCAACGCTATTCTTTGTTTTAGAATATTGTGAACAAACTTTACACGATTTATTTAAAACAATGAAATATACAAGCATTAATGACCTTACTGTAAAATTAATTTTCAAACAAATATTACAGGGATTGGCAGAAATTAATAGAAGGGGTTATATACATTTTGACATCAAGCCAAAAAACATACTTATTGACTCAACAGGTACAGTTAAGATATGTGATTTTAGTATTTCTCACAAAATAAGTGAAATCAAAATGGGGGAAGAATATCAAACTTCATGGTATCGTGCACCCGAAGCAGTAAATAATCACTTGCATGGAGAATATTTTAAGAGTACATATGATATTGGCTATAATGTTGATGTGTGGTCTATTGGTTGTATTCTTTATGAAGGTATGACAAAAGGGGATGTATTATTTCATTGTGAAGATTCTAATATGTTATTTAAAACGCTTAACAGAAATCACTTTTATGACAAAGAAGATCAGTACATTAATAGGAAATTATCACAATATCCTCTCTTTGTAGACTTTATTAAAACATGCTTAATATATGACAACACTGAAAGACCAACTGCAGAACAATTATTGAATCATGAATTTTTTATATAAACCCCCAAAGGCCCAAAAAACAATGCATAACAATCATAAAAATTCTATAATAGGGAGTTTAGATATATAAACATATTGATTATATTCTGGATGCGCTAATAATACTTTTTTCTTACCAGTTAAAACATATAAAATATTATCATTACCATCAAAATGAAGTCCTGAATCAACAGGTTTATGAAAATTAAACCATGCTCTTGCTGTATAAAAAAATGTATCATCATTTACTATATTATCAAAATTTGGTATTGTTAATAAATTTTTTATAGGATTGATTGGGGTTGGGGCTGTGTTAGGTGCCGTAAAGTTTGTTGTACTATGTTGCCCAACATATAAATACTTATCCATAAAAAAACTATCATTCATAACATTATTTAAATTATCTATGAACGTGCGTTTAATATAATTTGTATCTGGTTTAATAACAGGACAAACATCTTCAGTTTCACTACATATAAACTTAAAATCAAGATTAATAGAACTATTTATAAAATCTTTGTAATTAATTGAATTATTGCATTTATATGTACCTGCATGTGGTAAACCTTTTTCTAAATTACTAAAAATTATATTATTTTTATTTATAATTTTAGAAGTGTTATGTCTTACTACATCCTTCTCAAATTTTGTAAGTTTATCCCTATTTTTATTTATATTATAACTAACTGCTATAGTATATGGATCACTAAAAACCCAATGACTCCATAATCTTGGAATTACTAAATAATCATTTGGATATAAAATAACCTCTGCATATTTATAATTTTTTGCTAATGGAAACTTGCTATAATTTATTGGAAATCCATTTATATGTGAATGATTATTTTGCATTTGTATGTATATGTATATGTATGTATATATATTTATTTAGAAACAACAAAAAAAGAAAAAGCACATAATAAAATTAGTACTACAAATACTATTATAAACATTGTGTAATTTGTTGTAGTTTTTGGTGCAGTTTTTGGTGGGAGTGTACGGACTGTAGGAACAGAGATAGGAATTGAACGTGTTGCGGGAGTAGGAGCAGTGGGAGTTGGCACAGGAGCAATGGGAGGTGCGGGAGGCGTAGGAGCAGTGGGTGCAGTGGGTGCAGTGGGTGCAGTGGGTGCAGTGGGAGGCGTAGGAGCAGTGGGTGCAATGGGAGGTGCGGGAGGCGTAGGAGCAGTGGGAGGCGTAGGAGCAGTGGGAGGCGTAGGAGCAGTGGGTGCAGTGGGAGGCGTGGGTACAGTAGGAGGCGTAGGAGCAGTGGGAGGCGTAGGAGCAGTGGGAGGCGTAGGAGCAGTGGGAGGTGCGGGAGGCGTAGGAGCAGTGGGAGGTGCGGGAGGCGTAGGAGCAGTGGGAGGTGCGGGAGGTGTTGGTACTGGAGGGGGTTTTGGTACTCTTACCCATTTATTATTTTGACATATCCAATTAAAAATACCTGCACCTGGTGTACCCGCAAGACATTTTTGTTCATTTAATGGACATGATGAAGTTTGACATTGTATAGCATTGGAAATTTCTGTTACGTTATTAATAGTTTGTTTACATGCTTGAACAATATTAATGCATTCACCGAATTCACAATTTAATATATTATTACAACAATTTATTGGCGGTACTGGAGTTATTACAGGTAAAGGACAGGTAATACCATCAAAAGATTCTTTATTCATATTCCATTGCCATCTTGAATTATCATCATATAAATTACAATCTTTCCTTTTTTGTATATATTGACGCCCAAAACCAACCCAACAACTTCCCCGACCAACACCCGATATTCTTGTACAATCATCTCCTCTTTTATTCCAACCACGTGGTGGATGGTGTGAAACATCACAATCTGCTACTGTACACCAACTATGACAACCCCAACTGTCATAGTCTTCCCATATTCCATAATAATCCATAGCATTTTTTATTTGAGTATCCTTACTTTTAAAATATGATTTTACATAATTTAATAAATTACTACAATTATTATAATTAATTACATTATTTCTATTTCTTGTACTAATTTGACAATTACTAATTAATGCAGTTAAACAACTTTCACTTGTATTACGTAATTTATTATCATAACTATTACAAATATTTGGAATAGTGGGTATATAAACAGGTGGCCTCCAATCTGTTTTTACATGTTGTGCAATATCACTAGAAAAAATTGTATTTATTTTATTATTTATAGTAGTAATTTCGGGCGTATCATTAGGAAATGTAGAACCCATATATTATATAAGATATATAATATTTTATTTTATAAATAATAAAAGATAAAAAAATTATAATTTTGAGTAAATATAGATTTTATATTTTATGGTTCTATAGAAAATACCGTTGATTTATTTTTATAGATATAGTTTATAGGACCATATGATTGTAGTTTTTTTTACTAATTTATTATCTTGACATATTTAATTAAAAGTACTTGTAAAAACATAAATATCAATTTATAGAACATATTATGTTGCATTAGAAACATTTGTTATAGTACGACATCAATTATATTTATTTAGAAGCAACAAAAAAAGAAAAAAAACATAATAAGATTAGTACTACAAATACTACTATAAACATTGTATAATTTGTTGTAGTTTTTGGTGGTTGTGCACGGGATGTAGAAACAGATGACGGAATAGAACGTACTGTAGGAGCAGTGGGAGTTGAAGATGTGGGTTCAGAAATTGGAGATATAGGAGCAGTGGGAGTTGAAGATGTGGGTTCAGAAATTGGAGATATAGGAGCAGTGGGGGCAGTGGGGGGCGTAGGAGCAGTGGGGGGTGTAGGAGGTGTAGGAGCAGGAGGCGGTAGCGGTGGAGCAGGTGGTGGTGCTGGTTGTTTTCTCACCCATTTATTATTTTGACATATCCAATTAAAAGGACCTGCACCTGGTGTATCTTTAAGACATATTTGTCCATTCATAGGACACTGTGATCTTAGACACTGTGTTGCATTAGATATTTCT
>SXGT01331680.1_pt1 | contig 34551 bp, 22 predicted proteins | sample 3176221 | NCBI WGS metagenome assembly SXGT01 (sample SAMN11356862, study PRJNA531348) | freshwater metagenome | isolation source: freshwater sample F1-120 | place: China: Fuxian Lake, Yuxi | collected 2017-12-25 | reverse complement strand
GCGGCGGTCCCCGCCGAGGCCGTGCCTGCGGCGGTGCCCGCGGAGCCCGGTGCAGCCCCCGAGGCCCCGCCGGCGCCGGCCGCTGCGGAGGTCGCGCCGGTGGAGAAGCGCGAGCTCACCCCGGCGGAGAAGAAGAAGCTCGAGGAGGCCCGGAAGAAGCGCGAAGAGGAGCGGAAGGCCGCCGAGGCTGCGAAGGCCGCTGCCGCGGCTGCCGCGAAGGCCGCCGAGCCGAAGCCCGAGCCGAAGCCGCCGGCGCAAGACATCAATGCGCTCCTCGGCGCGGCCGTGCCCAAGGCAGAGCCCACCCCGAAGCCGGAGGGCTCGGGTGACGCGGGGAGCGATCTGCCCGACGAGCCCACGTCCTCGCAGGTGAACAAGGCGGTGCTCAAGAAGCAGGGATCGATCAAGAACTGCGTGACCGGCGCCGGCGAGGGCGAGGCGTCGGTGGTGGTGTCGTTCACCGTCACCCCGTCCGGTGGCGCGTCGGGCATCAACGTCAGCGGCACCGGCGCCACTGGGTGCGTGTCAGGCGTCGTGTCCGGGATCAGCTTCCCGAAGTCGAAGAACGGCCGCTCCGTGCGGATCGTGCTCAAGATCACGCCGTAACGACGGGCGCTCTCCCCTGCGCCGCGGCGCCCTCTACGAAGAGGCGATACGCGTCGAGCAACGCGGCGCCCTCCGCGCCGTATCCCAAGCCCATCAGCGCAAAGCCGATCGCCTCGATCGTGCTCACGGCCCACGGCTCGTGTGGCGTGAGCAGGCGCGGGGGCGCCGCATAACCCTGCGGCGCGTCCACCCCGAAGCGCGGAAGGCGTGGCAGCGGCTCCACGCGTCGCACCAGCCGGCGCGTCTGGGCCCAGGTGCCGTCGGGGACCACCAGCGCCCGCGGATTCGCTTGGCCCAGGGAGCGCCGCGCGTCCAGCGGCTCCCGCGACGCCGTGCTCGCGCCCACCTCCGCGTCCGACTCGTCGGTGTCCTCGCGATGATGCGATGGATAGAGGAGCGCTGCGTCAGGGGGCAGGTCGACGTGCTCCAGGGTGCCGGGCGACGCGCTCTCGAGTCGGTTCGGGTCTGGGCGAGAGACGTCCACGATCCGCGCGCCCGAGAGCACCAGCGGCAAGAGGCGAGCGCTGTTGGACGACTTGAGCGACTCCTTGTAGTGCCGCACCACCACGATCGGCACCGGAGACGCCAACACGGCGAGGCGCGCGCAGATACAGACACGCGGCTGCAGCCAGCATCGTGGGCAGCGCCCCTCCGGATCGGCCCCATACCCCGCGACCACCGGACGCCCCGGGAGGCGCCGAGTCCCGCCGTCCCCCACCTTACGGCGCGCCACGGGGCTCCTCACCAGAGGCTCGCGCTGCACGTAGCTCCGCATCTCCGGCCGTTGAGCTCGCCCCGGTCACCGCCGACTCGATCGCGGCAACCGCAGCGCCGGCTCGCGCGCCGAGCGCCTCGGCCTGCGTGCCGAAGAGGCGGTCAAGATAGGGCAGGAAACCCGCGTAGTTGCCGCGAAAACGCGCATGGTGCAGGTCGTGGAACCCCGCCCCCTTGTAGGTGGGCACGAGGTGCAGGGGGTTCCAGGGCAGCACGTAGCCCGAGTGACCGTCGGCCGCCTCGAGCTGGCGGAACGCCACCCAGCACCAGATCGTGACGACGTGGGCGCCGAACAGCACCGGCCAGAGCAGCGTGAGCGCTCCGGTCAAGATGAACTCGACCGGGTGCATCGTGTGCGCGGCCAGAGCCCAGGGCGTGACCACGCGATGGTGCACTTTGTGAATCCGCTCGTAGAGGACGGGGTGGGCGTGGAACCCGCGGTGCATCCAGTAATACGCGAAGTCGTCGAGCACGATGAACAGCGCCAGCGACGCGGCCACCTCGAGCACCGACGGCGCCCTCGCGGAAGTGTCTACGCCCAGCTCTCGGAGCCACGGCCAGAGCAGGACGACCAGGGCGAACATCAAGAGGTTGTTGCCCAGCCAATAGAGCGCCGCCTTCGGCACCTGCTTCCGGGCGGCGTGGCACCGGGACTGGAGGCGGTAGGGGCGAAGTCGGGCCGGGTCGAGCCAGGCCAGCGCCGTGAGCGGCCCGGCAGCTAGCAAGAACACGCCCATGCTCACGAGCTGCGCCGTGACGGGGAAGCGCCAGAACGCAGGATCGTCGAGCAGCGTCACGTCCGCTCGAAGAGGAGCCCCGTGTAGGCAGGCACCGAGATCTCGGGGTGGAAGGGGATGAGGCACGAGAGGCCCGGGTTCTTCCATCGCTCCACGAGGCGATAACCCGCGCGGCGCATGCTCATGGCGAACGGACCGTCGGCGAAGACCCGGTAGGGGCAGATGGAGAGCCCCGTGTTCTGCAGCGTCACGGCGTCGAAGATGGGGTGAATCGGGGTCTTGCTCAGGATCACCGTGTGCGGCGGATTGGTCAGGGCCTCCAGGCGGTCCGCGAGGCGCCAATCGAAGTACTGGATCGAGCCGAGCGCCAGCCAGATGCCGGCGCCGTCGCCGTCCGCAATGTCGCTGGTGAACCTGAGGCCGGGGGCGGGCCGGCGCTCGAGGAGGGCCTGACCCGCGCGGGCGACGGCCGGAAGGTCCTGGCACACCCACTCGGTCTCGTCCAACGGGATGAGGCGCCCGAACGCGTGCCGCGCGATCCCGACGTGGCCGCCGAGGTCGAAGATGCGCGACCCGGGCGGCGCCTTTCGGTGGAGCCAGTGGATGATCGGGTAGTCCTCGATGTGAATCCGCTCGAGGCGCTCGCGGTACATGCCGCCGGCCTCTTCGATGTCGAAGTCCCGCGGGAGCGTGCCGGGGGCGTCCCGGAGGGCGCTGTCGAAGTCGCTGTAACGACCGTAGAAGCGGCCCCAGGCGATCGGCCGGGAGAAGAAGACGCGGTACGCGAGCTCGAGCGGGTTCTGGACCATGCGTGCGCAATAATTCCACACAACGGGGCGAAATCCGACAACTCCAGATGCGTTCTGCCGTCTACGAACGCCTCCTGACCTGGCACGGCGCTTGCCATGTGCCCGAGTCGGCGGGATGCGGAGCTTTGGGGTGGATCCCCATCGAGTCGCTGAGACACCACATGCCAATGGGCTCTCGGAGGGTGAACGATGCGTGGACTCTGGACCAATACTCGCTGCCTGGCTGCGCTCGCGGCGAGGCAGCTGCCCGCGCGATCGACGAGGATCTCTGCTTGGCTCGTGCTCGCAGCGCTCGCAAGCGCCTGCAGCGGGAGCGAGGAGCGAGAGGTTGGGACGGGCCCCCTCGATCCCGTGGGCAACACCCCGAAAGACGATGGCTTCCCAGTGCCCGAGGTGGTCACCTCCAACGGGCTCAGCATCGACGAGTCGAAGATCGGGCTCGTGCGCGGCGACGCCGGCTTCGAGGCCGTGCTGCCTATCACCGCGACCCGCGCGCCGCTCGGCGACATCAAGGTCACAGTGGTCGTGAGCACCCTCGAGTCCACCATGGGCAGCACCGCGACGGTGACGGTGGCGCTTCAGCGCGGAGACAACGAGGTCCGCGTGCCGCTCGGCGCGTGGGAGCCGCCCGAGCAGGTCGCCCAGGCGGGGCGGCTGCTCCGCTACGAGCTGGTCGGCGACGACGCGGTGCGTTTGTCTGGACGCGTGAGCTTGTTCCACCTGCTGCCGAAGTACGGCGTGGATCTCTGGACACCCGAGCAGCTCTACGCTGGGCAGACCAGCCTCGTACGCGCCACCGTGCGGAAGCTCGGTACCGACCAAGCGCTCGCCGGGGTGACGGTGCAGCTGGCCGGCCAAGCGGTCGTCACGGACGACACGGGCTCGGCGAGCGCGTCGGTGATCGCGGGGGACGACGGGACGCTCCAGGTGGCCGCCGAGGCGATCGTCGAGGGTCAGGTGGTGACCGTGAGCCAGAGCGTGAGCGTCGTGCCGAAGGGCGCGCCGCGCCTCTACGTGTCTACCGACCGGCCGCTGTATCGCCCTGGGAATACGATCTTCATCCGCGCCATGGCGTTGAGCGCCGGGACGCTCGCGCCCGTGGCCGACACGCCAGTGACGTTCTCCGTGGCGGATGGCAAGGGGACCAAGGTCTTCCAGGAGGAGCGGCGCACCGACGCGTACGGGATCGCGTCGCTGACCGCGCCGCTGGCCCCACAGGTGAACCTGGGCGCCTACACTATCACCGTCGCGGCAGCGGGCGTGACCAGTCAGCGCGCGGTGACGGTGAGCGAAGAGGACCTGCCGAAGTTCGCAGTGGCCCTGGCGTTCGACGAGGCCGAGTTCGCGCCCAACGCGCCGATCACCGGCACCATCGCCGCTCGGTACTTCTTCGGGACCCCGGTGGCCGGCGCCACGCTGACGCTCCGCTACGGCTTCGCCGGGCTCAACACCTGGACCGGGACCACGGGCGCCGACGGCCTGGCCGCGTTCACGGTCGACGGGGCGGTGCAGGACGTGCCCGTGAGCGTGGAGGTGAAGGACACCGCCGGCTTCGTCGTATCGGCCGCCAAGACAGCGATCATCATGGCGCAGGGACTGACGCTCGCGGTGACCCCAGAGTCCTACGCGCTCCCGGATCTGCCGCCCTGGCGCGTCTTCGTCACCACCTCCACGTCGCGGGGCCAACCGACGGCTGCTCAATGCACCCTGGGCGCGGAGAGCTTCGAGGTCCCAGCGAGCGGGTTGGCGGTGCTCTCCACCAAGACTCGCGAGGGCGCCGTGAGCTGCACCGCCGCGGCAGGTCAGGCGACCGAGTCGTTCCACCTCCCCGTCACACCGCGCGCCCTGCTCGTGCGCACCGGCAAGGCGATCCTCCGACCCGGGGACGCCCTCGTCGTGGAGGTGCTCGGCAGCGGCTTCGACGGGCTCGTCACGGTGGACTGCATCCATCGGGCTCGCATCGTCGAGACGCGTCAGCTCCAGTTGGTCGACGGCCGGGCCGAGGCGACCTTCGAGGTCGCCGCCGGGGACGAGGGCTCACTGAGCGTGGTGGCGAGCGCAGTGATGCCGGACGAGGCGGTGCTCACCAGCCACAAGGTGGCGTACGTGCAGCGTCCGCCGGCCGTCGTGACGGTCTCGACGCCCGCTGAGTCGTACCTCCCCGGCACCGAGGCCAGCCTCGAGATCACGGTCACGGACGGGAGCGGCAAGGGCCAGGCGGCCGCCGTGGGCCTGGCGATCGCCGACGAAGCAGTCTTCGCCTTGGCAGGGGCCTCCGGCCCGTCCGATGTAGCCGCGTTCTTCATGGGCGCCGACGCGCCAGAGCCGGCACGGCCACACGTGCTGTCGTCGACGCTCAGCGCCGACGACCAGCTCCGGGTGGAGTCGCAGCTCACCCAGCAGGGTGTGGGAGACGGGCTCACCTGGGCCTCGATGAACGGCCAGAACCTGCGCTGGGAGGCGCACCAGCAAGAGGTTCAGCCGGCGTGGTATCGCTACGTTCAGGAGCTTCAGGCGGCGCTGAACGAGCTGGCGAGCCGCCGCGCACTGCTGGCCGAGAACGCCGAGTCGAAGCTCCAGGCGCTGAAGCTGGTGGACTTCTGGGGGCAGCCGATCGTGCTCTCGGTCTCGGTCTCTACCTACGGCGGGGGCGGCTACGCCAACGTGCAGCTCAGCTCCGGCGGCATGGACGAGCGGCTCGGCGGCGACGCGGGCTGGGACGACCTCAATGGCTACGTCGGCGTGTCGCTGATGAGCCAGCGGCCCGCGCCGCAAGATCGCTGGGCCTCGGCCGACGCGGCGAGCAGCGGGGGCTGGGATGGCGCCGACGCCACCGACGGCTGGGCCGGCGGGGACGGGAGCGACAGCGCTGACGGCGCTGACGGCGCTGACGACTCGGACGGCCTCGGCGACAACGCCACCGCGAAGCCGCGCACCGAGTTCCCGGAGACGCTGTACGTCAACCCCGCGCTCCTCACCGACGGGGAGGGGAAGGCGACGCTCACGCTCCCGCTCGCCGACAGCATCACGGCGTGGCGCGTACAGGCGATCGCGAACACGAAGGGGGGCCTCGTCGGCGGGGCAAACGGCGCGATCACCGTGTTTCAGCCGTTCTTCGTCGATGTGGACCTTCCCCGCCGCGTCACCCAGGGCGATCGGCTCACGCTGCCGGTCGGGGTCTTCAACTTCACGGAGGCGCCGCTCGACGTCACCGTCACGGTCAAAGCGGCCGGCTGGTTCGAGTCGACCACGCCCGCCGTGACCCTGGTCACCGTAGGCGCCGGCGCCAGCGTGTCCGTGCCCGTGGAGATCGAGGTGGTCACGCCAGGCCTCCAGTCGTTCGAGGTGACCGCGGTGGCGCCTGGCGCATCGGACGCGCTGATTCGAACCACCCGCGTGGTCCCGAACGGCAAGCGCGTGGACCAGAGCGTGAGCGGGCGCCTCGAGGGCGACCAGGCGCTGGTGGTGGACTTCCCCGACACCGCCATCGCGGCCGGGAACGACGTGGCGCTGCGCCTCACCGGCTCGAGCGGGAGCGAGCTGCTCTCCGGCCTCGAGGGCCTCCTCCAGACGCCCACGGGCTGCTTCGAGCCGATGATGAACACCACCTGGGTCAACGCCCTCGTGCTCGACTACCTGAGCCTCATCGGCGAAGCGAAGCCCGATCTCGAGGCAACGGCGCGCGGCAACCTCTCGAGCGGCATGCAGCAGACCGTCACCTTCGAGTGCACTGGCGGCGGCTTCACGTGGTTCGGCAACCCGGACCCGCCGCACGTGATCCTCACGGCCTTCGCCCTGCAGATGTTCGCCGACATGGCCCCCTTCACTACGATCGACCAGGGCCTCGTGACGCGGGCGAAGGACCTGCTCACGGGCATGCAGCGCGACGACGGGAGCTTCCAGACCTTCGAGGGCACCAAGAACGAGCTGCTCCCGTGGGACGACCTGCGCACCACGTGCATCGTGGCCTGGGGCCTCGCGGCCGAGGGCAGCTCGCCGGGTGAAGTGGACGCGGCGCTCGGGTACATCCAGGAGCACCTCGACCTGGAGGCCGACAGCTACACGCTGGCCATGTGCCTCAACGCCCTCATGACGGCCGCGCCGGAGAGCGAGTACGCCACGTCCGTGCTGGCGACGCTGGTGGCCCGGGTGGCCGAGGACGGCCCCGCCGCCTACTGGACCACGGACTTCCCTGGCCTCACCCAGTCCGGCGGCGACATCGCCACGGTGGAGACCACGGCGTTCGTGGCGCAGGCGCTGTTCCGCTTGGACGTGCCGCACCCGCTGGCGGAGCGGGCGCTGGCGTACCTGGCCCGCCACAAGTCGCCGGACGGCAACTTCCTCACCTCACAGGGCACCATCCAGGCGCTGCGGGCCTTCGTGCAGGGCGCGAAGTGGCAGTCGAAGGCCACCAACGCCACGGTCACCGTGCGTGCCGGAGATGTGGTGGTGGCCACCCAGGTCATCGACGGCAAGAACCGCGACGTGGTGCACATCGTGTCGCTCTCGGAGTGGGCGCAGGCCGGGGACGTTGACGTCGCCATCGAGGTGGCGGGCGAGGGTACGCTCAACTACCAGCTGGCCAGCACCCACTACATTCCCTGGGGCGCCATGCCGCGCCCCAGAGGTCCGCTGCTGGACGTGGCCATGACGTGGTCGCCCAGCACCGTCGCGGCCGGAGGTACGGTCTCGGGCACCGTCACGGTCACCAGCAACGGGCAGGCGCTCGGCGCCGGGGACATGCCGATGGTGCACATCCCCATCCCACCGGGCTTCGACGTGGACACCGCCGTCCTCGGCGCGGCCCTCGCCGCGGGCAAGGGGATCGCGCGCTACGAGACCAAGGACGACCACCTGCTGGTCTACTTGCACGGCGTCCCCGAGGGCCAGACGACGGTGCTGGAGGAGACGTTGGCCTACCGCCCGCGCTTCGCCATGACGGTGACCACACCCGTGGCCAAGACCTGGCCCTTCTACAAGCCGGAGGAGACGTCGATGTCGGCCGTGGAGGTCCTCACCGTCACGCCGTGAGCGGGGCCGCTAGTCGCGGCAGGTCCCGAGGCTCCCGTGATCCGGGCGGGCGGCTTCGCAGCGCTGGCCGGGCTCACAGTCGCCCGAGTTACAGCAGAACGCACGGCAGACGCCGTCGGGCGCACAGTGATGGCCCGGCGTGCAGAACGGACCCGCGAGGTTGTTGCACGCCGCGCCGGGCGGGACGTCGTTCGGTGGCGGCTGGCAGACCAACCCGTAGGTGAGGTTGAAGTCGCACGAATAGCCCGGCACGGTGCACTCGGCGCTCGTGAGCGGGTTGCAGTCCACCCGGTCAAGTACCCCTGTGCACCCGCGTGGCAGCCCCACGGCCTCCCCCTCGCCGGTGCCCTCGAGGCAGTTGAGGCCCGCCACCCACTCGCGGAGAGCCTTCACCTCCTCCGCGCTCAGCGGCGGCCCCGGGGGCATCGTCCCTGCCGCCACGGCCTCGAGCGCCAGGCTCTTGTCGGGATCGCCCGGCAGGATGGAGGGATCCCCGAGGACCCGCTCGGGATCGAGGTCTACGTCGCCGCTCTTCGTTCCGCCCGTGTGACAGCCAGGACCACAACGCCGCCGAAGGAGGTCCGCGATCGGCGCGGGCACGGTGCAGCCGATCTCGCCGAGCTCGATGGGCCCCGCCGGAGCGGGCGGTGGCTCCGGGACGTCGGGCAACGGGAGCGCGGAGTCGTTGTCACCGAGATCGAAGCAGCCGGCGAGCGTGAGAGCGGTGAGGAGTGGGAGGCGCATCGAGCCGAGAATACGCACCGCTCCGATGTTGGTAACCTCCGCGTTGCACAGGCGTAGTCAGTCGCCCGCCCAGTCACCCGAAGGAGCCTCGCAAGACGCCATGACAGAACGTACGGTCGGTCGCCCCCTCAGCCGCCGCGAGGCCCTCCTCGGGCTTGGTGCGTTGGCCCTCGCGTGCGAGTCGAACAGCTCGGTAGAGGCCAGCGTTGGCGACACAAGCGGCAGCGCAGAGCCCGCGGAGACCGCATCGGGAGACACGGGGCCGGTCGCGCCTGCGGTGTCTACGACGGCAGACACTCCCGAGCTGCCGGCGATCACGCCCAACCGGCATCACTACGTCACGTCCTGCTGCGGGGATCCCGAGGTAGACGGCAGCACCTGGACGCTCGAGCTGCGCGACTTCGTGGCGTGCGGGGCGGACTGCGAGGCGCCCAAGGCGATCCTGGCTACGCTCACCCTACCCTTCCTCGAAGGGCTCGAGACCCAGGACCGGGAGCACACGCTCGAGTGCATCGGCACCGGGCCGTCCGGGCAGAAGATCGGCAACGCGGTGTGGTCCGGACGGACCTTGCTGGACGTCTTCGCGGCCGCTGGGGTGACGGTGCCCGCCGGCGCGACCACCCTTCGGATCCGAGCCGTGGACGGCTTCTCCACGGGCCTCCCTATCTCCGACCTCGAGAAGCCGCTGTGGCTCGTGTGGCGCATGAACGGCGATCCGCTGCCCACGCGCCATGGCTACCCCGCCCGTATGCTCGTGCCGCACCGGTACGGAATGAAGAACCCCAAGTGGATGTCCTCCATCGACTTCCTGGACACCCCGTACGTGGGCTACTGGGAGTCCCAGGGCTGGTCCGACCCGGCGGAGTATCGCGTCCACACCTACATCCGCTACCCGAGCAACAAGGCGGTGGTCCCCACGGGCGTGGTCCGCGTCACTGGGGTGGCCTACGCGGGCAGCGACCCGGTCACTGAGGTGGAGGTCACCACCGACTACGGCGCCACGTGGGTGCCGGCCACTCTCGACTACGCACCGGGCGCGGACCGGTGGGTGGTCTGGCACTACGACTGGACGCTGGAGACCGCCGGCAAGCGCTCCATCCAGGCCCGCTGTCGCACCGCGAGCGGCGCGATGAGCCACGCATCCACGAACCCCCCTCCCGACCTGGGCGGATACGGTGGGAGCCACCTCATCACACTGACGATCGGCGAGGAGGCCGCCGCCTAGCGCTTGGTGTGTGAAGGCGTCAGGTCGCGCTGTTGCGCTGAAGGAGCGTGACGACGAAGCATGCGCCGCCTGATGGCACGGGCTGATATTCGAGCTCTCCGCCGTGTCGCTTCACGATTGCCTTGGAGATCGCCAAGCCGAGGCCTGAGCCTCCGTGCCGCCGTGCGTCGGTGTTGTCGGCGCGGGCGAAGCGGTCGAAGAGCCTCGGAAGGAAGGTCGCGGGTACGCCTGGCCCTGAGTCCGTGACGATGACCCGGACGTGTTGGCCGTCGCTCGTACCGCGGATCTGCACCTCCGCCCCCTGAGGAGAGAACTTGGCAGCGTTCGACAGCAGGTTCGAGAACACCTGCACGAGGCGATCGGTGTCGCCGCGGGTCGGGAGCGGCTCACTCAGGGACAGCGCGAGCCGCACGCCGAGCTGCGTCGCGAAACCGGCCAGGTCGCGCGCCGCGCGGCGTACCACGTCTCCCAGATCGATCGGGGCGAGCACCACGTCGAGGGCCCCGGACTGGACGCGCTCGATGTCGAGGATGTCGGCCACGAGCCGGATGAGGCGCTCGCTGTTCGTAAGCGCCACGGAGACCATCTCGCGCGCGGTGTCCTGCACCTCTCCGAAGAGCCCGCTCGAGAGCAGCCCCAGCGCGCCACGGATCGAGGTCAGCGGCGTTCGCAGCTCGTGGCTCACCGTGGCGATGAACTCCTGCTGCAGCCGCTCGACGCGCTTGCGGTCGGTGATATCCACGGCCATCCCGACGAAGCCCAGGAGCCGACCGTCGAGGCTCCCGATCGGCGTGGCGCGCAAGAGTAGGGTCCGCGGCTCCTCCCCAGGCGACAGTGGGCGAAGCCTGAGCTCGTCCAAGAGGTCAGTGCGCTTCGCGAGGGCATGCGCCCAGCGGGCGGTGACCCTGAGGCGGTCGTCCGGCTCGACTCGCTCGGGCCATTGTTCCGTCGGGGTAGAGACGTCGACTTCCAGCAGCTCCACCAGCTTCGGGTTGGCGTAGATAACGCGACCCTCCGCGTCGGTCCGGAAGATCCCGAGAGGCGCGAACTGGGCGAGCGCGCGGAACCACAGCTCGCTCTCTCGAATGGCCTGCTCCGACGCAGCGCGACGCGCGCTCTCCTGCCGCGCCACGAGTAGGCTTGCAGCCGACTGGATGAGTGGCGCTACGAAGACGAGGTCGTCGGCCGCGTAACCCGATCGCCGCCCAACCAGACCCAGGAATCCGTTGAGCTGGCTATCGCGGCGAAGCGCGACGATGAGGCTCTCGCCGAGCACGGGCTTCAGCTCTGCGCCCACGGTGCTCTCCAACAGGCCTCGCAGGTCGCTCGGCGCCTGGCCCCACGCGGCGAGCGCCCGATCGGACGCAAGCCAGGCGCCGTCCCCCCAGCGCGCCTCGACCACGAAGGCGCCCTGGCTCCCCGTGAGCTCGGCGGCCGCCCGACAGAGCTCCACAAGTACGGGCTCCACGGCCCAGCCGCCGATGTGCCACTCCTGAACCTGACTGACCGCAGCGAGGAGCCGAGTCGTGGCGCGCAGCTCGCGCTCGGCCTCGTCTCGCGCGTCCATGGCCGTCCTGTAGTCGGTGACGTCGTGAGCCACGGCATAACACCGGCCCTCAACGGCGTCGCCCCGCGCGTACCACCGAAACCAGTGGACCTCGCCCCGCGCGTCGACGTAGCGATTCTCGAACCCGGCCACCTCGCCGCCGGTGGAGAGCACCCCGAGGGCCTGAGCGGTCCTATCTCGGTCGTCAGGATGGACGAACGACTGGAACGGGAGCGCGGTGAGGTCGGCGCGGGAGTAGCCCAGCACATCCGTCCAGTAGCGGCTGACCTCTTCGAAGTAACCGTCGAAGTTGGCCGCGACCACGAGCGCGGGCGAGGACTCGTGCAACTGTTGAAACCGGCGCGCGCGCAGTAGCTCACGGCGGGTCTCGAGCTGGTCCATGAGGAGACGCGTGAGGCTGCGAAGGGCCGCCAGCTGGTTCGGCCCCCCCTCGCGAGGGATGCGGTCTGCAACGCAGAGCGTACCGACCACGATGCCGTCCTCAGCGACCACTGGCGCCCCAGCGTAGAAGCGGAAGCTCTCCGCGAAGGGCGTGCCGGCGAACCGGGGGTCGCCAGCGGTGTCGGCCAGGAGGAGCGGGGCGCCCGAGGCGGCGACGAACGCGCACGGCGTTCCGGCACACCGCATCGAGACCGCCTCCATGCCCCATCGTCCGAGGAAGCGGAGCGCGTCGCCCTGGACGACGCAGACCAACCCCACGGGGGCCCCCAGCGTCAAAGCCGCCTGCTCCGCGAAGCCGTCCAGCACGGCGGAGAGGGCGGGCTCGTCGAGGCCGTAGCGGCGCAACGCGCGAGAGTGGTCTACCTCGAGTCCCAAGCCGGTCACGCGAGGCAGCGCCGAATCACATCCGGCAGCTTCAAGGGGTCGAACGGCTTCCCAACCACCTCAGCAGCGCCACACTCCTGCCACCGGAGGACCTCCTGCCGCTGCACCCGCGCGGTCAGGAAGACCGCAGGGGCGGTGACCCCCAGAGCGCGCAGCCGCTGGAGCGTGGTCGGACCGTCGAGGTCGGGCATCATCACGTCGATGAGGAGGGCGTCGGGCACCTCGACCCCTGCCAGACGCAGCGCCTCGGCTCCGGAGGCCGCCGTCTTCACACGGAACCCGCCGAGGCGTTCGAGCGCGATGGCAGCGATCTGGCGGATGTCGGGCTCGTCGTCGACGATGAGCACCAGAGGACTCATGCAAGCCACCCGCCTTTACCTCATCCGCCATGGCACGACGGCCGCCAATCAAGCCGGCGTGTTCCTCGGACGCACCGATGCTCCGCTAAACGACGTGGGCTTACAAGAGGCCGATCGCCTCGGCTCGCGCCTTCGCGAGGTGCCCTTCGAAAGAATCGTCAGCTCGGACCTCTCGCGGGCCCGAGTCACCGCGGAGCACGTGGCCGCCGGGCGGGCAGTGAGGCTCGATCCGCGTCTCCGAGAGATGGACCTGGGCGACTTCGACGGCCTTGTCGCCAGCGACGTGCACGCCGCGAACCCGGAGCTGATCGCGGCCTGGCGCTCCGACCCCACGGACGTCCGCATGCCGAACGGCGAGACTCTCAGCGAGGTGCAGCGCCGCGCCGTTCACGCGCTCGAGCAGCTCGCCGCGGAGCACCCCGGGGGCTCTGTGGCCGTGGTGACCCACACGTTCGTGCTGCTGTCCGTGATCGCACACGTGCTCGGCGTGCCGCTCGCGTCCTTCCGACGCTTGTTCGTGGACCGCGCCTCGCTCTCGCTCGTGGATTGGAAGGCCGGTGGAACACCGGTGCTCCGCGGCTTCAACGACGTGTCCCACCTCGAGGGTTCGCGCTGAACTGTGACTCCGCCGGGCCCCGGGGCGCCGGCGAGCCGCCGAGCGTGCAGTACCGCGCGAGCTGGAAACGGGCCCGCCACGCCTCAGGGAGCTTCCATCGCCCGAAGGTGAGAGTACCCAGGAAGTCCTGATCGTAGCCAAGGCCCAGCTCGCGCGCCTGGTTCTCGGGAAGCGCGGGGTCGCGGTAGGTCCCGAACACGCGGTCCCAAAGCGTGGTCAGATTCCCGTAGTTCCCCGGTCGATCCACCGTGTGGTGCACGAGGTGCTCGTCGGGGGTGGTGATGAAGGCCAGCCGCAGCAGGTGGTGCGGCCACCGCCACTGCCGCAGGAACGACGAGTGGCTGGTGGTGAGCACGAACGCGTTGGCCCCCACCACCAGGGCGAGCGGCGTGCTGTCGAGCCGGGCCCCGAGCGCGGCCGTGACCGCAGCGGCCAGGAGCACCGTCACCAGGGCCGTGGGCACCACGGTGAACACCGAGAACGGCCGAACCGCGAGGCCCGGCATCACCACGAACACCTGCGTCGGGAGGTGGTGGTACTCGTGCGTCCACCAGAACCAGCGGCTGTGGTTGAAGAAGCGGTGCACCAGGTAGTCGCAGAGGCCGCCCCCGTAGAACGCGACCAGAGCGACCAACGCCACGCCCGCGGCGCCGAGCTCCCGCCCGCCCGCCGGGAAGAGCCCGCCAGCGAAGCCGAGCAGCGCGTCCGCAGTAGGCGCGAGCCGGATGAGCCCGACCTGGATCGCGAGATAGACCAAGAGCGTGGCCGTGAGGAAGCCCACGGTGCGCGCCTCGAGACGCTCGCCCGCGTACCGCGAGCGGCGCGACTGCCAGCGCTCGAGCCCGTCGAGAGCGGCGAAGACCGCCTGGATCACCCCCACCACGAGCACGAGGGCCGCCTCGTTCACCGCTACAGCTCCTTCTCGAGGAGCCGCGGCCCGTCCAGGCTGGGTACAGACCCTTTGCAGCGAAATACCCGGTAGGGGTGAGGGGCGTCGGCCAGCTCGCGGCAGGTCGTCCGCAGGAGCGAGGCGAAGGTCGGGTTGGCCTCCAGGGCGTCGAGCTCAGGCCGGAACGGCCGCGTGTTCCAGACCACCCACTCGGGCGGCGAGCGGTGGATCGCGTCCACGCGCTCGAGCGCGAGGCGCCGGAGCGCCGGATCGGGGTGGGCCTCGCTCGACAAGAAGCCGTAGACGAACGGCGACGCCGCGCGACGGCGCGCCAGGAGCAGCAGCTGGAGCTCGTCGTCGTTGGTCTGCACCCGGTCGGACGCCGCCCCCTTCTGAAGCAGCGAAGCGACCGCGACCATCGCGTCGTGATCCCAGTGGCCTCCCACGCGGTGCGCCCGCTCGAGACCCGTGCCGTGGTCGTAGATCGTGGTGGTGGTGACCTGCGCGGCCACGAGCGCTGCTACCGCCAGCGCCGCGCGCCCCGCCACGCGGGCCGGGACCAGGCGCTCGAACAGGAGCCCGCAGAGGGGCGCCAGGAACACCACCCCGGTGTGGAGCTGGTAGCTCCAGCCCTTCCTCTGCACCAGATACAGCACGAGGACGAGCAGCGCGGTGACGCCCAGGAGCAGCGCGGCGCCGGCTGTTCCCTCGGCGCGCTCGGACTCGGAGCGGCGATTGGCCGCGAGGATCGCGAGCCCGGCCACCGCGGCCATCGCGAGCGGCCAGCGGCCGAGGAGCAGCTCCGACACGGGGGCATTCATTGCGCCGAGGTGGCCCGGCAGGACCAGCCGCTGGATGGCCAGGAACGGGAGGAGCGCGTCATTCCCGTGAAGCCAGGCCGCCGTCACGACGAGCGGGAGCGCAAAGCCCAGGAACGAGGCAGCAGCACGCCGCAGGGGGGTGCCCCCCGCGGAGCTCCGGCCACGCCGGGCCCCCAAGAAGAGCCAGAGCACCCACAAGGGCCAGAGCAAGGCGACGAGGGGCCACTTGATGAGCGTGGCGAACCCGGCCGCGACGCCCGCACCGAACGAGTGGCCGCGCGAAGCGAGGAGGAAGGCGCCTCCGAGGAGCGCGCCCTGAAAGAGCTCCCGCTGCCCGCGGTCCCACGGCGTGATGGACGACGCGGCGAGCAGCGCCACCGCGCCGGCCACCAGCAGAGCGTCCGCTGACACCCGGGGTGCCAGCCACCGCAGCCCCAACAGCGCGGCGAGCGCCGTGACCCCCAGGGTGAACGCGATGAACGCCGCGTCCGAGAACCCCAGGAGGGACGTCACTGCCAGGTGCAGCAAGATCACCCCGGGCGAGTTGAACTCCATGCTGTCGCGATAAGGCATGACCCCTTCGGTCATGGCCCAGGCGTGGTACTGGAACAGCGAGGGGTCGCTGCCGAGCGGGTAACGCAGCGCTGCGGCGGCCTGTGCGAGCGCAAGCGCGCCGAGGACCAAGGCGAGCACGCGTCGAGGGGTGGATCCCATGGGCGCGGCAGCCTAACGGAGGGGGGCACGGCGCGGCAACCAGCGCGTCCGCTGCGGGACGCCCTCCGTTAGGCTGCCGCAGCGGATACCACCGGCGTCCCACATCGCCGCCGTGGTCCGCCGGTGAGATGCCGTGGGTGGACACAGCGGCGAATACCGCCTGACAGAAGAGTCAATGCCGAGATAACGTGCCCACCATGGCTGCATTCAACGCTGGCTCCCGTGGACGCGTCGACGTCCCCGGCCGGGCATCCCGTGTCGCGCTCGTCTCATCCCTGCTCGCCGCCCTCCTCGGGTTGACGGTGATCGGCTGCAGTGAGAGCGACACCGCCGATTCCGCCGGTGACGCCTCCACCTCGGACCTCCAAGCGCCAACGAACGACGGCACCGCTACCGGGGACGTCGACACCGACACCCGCGGCGTTCCCAAGCCACCGCCAGGCCCGACCGACGCGGTCTACGACCCGACTCGTGTCATCGAAGTCGCGATCGAGATGGCACCGGGCGACTGGGAGGCGTTACGACACGAGGTGCACTCGGTGGACGAGCTCTTCGAACCGACGTGCAAGAGCGCCACGAAGCCGGAGGTGTTCAAGTACTACCCCGCCAAGGTCACCGTGGACGGCCACACCCTCGAGCAAGTGGGCGTGCGCAAGAAGGGGTTCCTCGGCTCGGCGAGCGCGTCGAAGCCGTCGCTCAAGATCGACTTCGGTGAGCTTGTGGCGGATCAGGAGCTGCTCGGACTCGAGAAGCTCACCCTGAACAACGCGCTGCAGGACACGTCGCTCGTGAAGCAGTGTCTCGCCTTGTCCGTCTTCCGCTCCGCCGGGGTCCCGGCGTCCCGTTGCAACTTCGCGCACGTGACCGTGAACGGGCAGGCCCTCGGCGTCTACGTGAACATCGAGGGCGTGACCAAGCGGATGCTTGCCCGGTGGTTCGAAGACACGTCCGGGAATCTCTACGAAGCGCAGCTGAGCGACTTCCGCGAGGGGTGGACCCAGACCTACGAGAAGAAGACCAACCCCGAGTCGGCTGATCGTAGCGACCTGGACGCCGTGGTGGCAGCGCTCACAAAGGGCGACGCCGACCTCGAATCGGCCCTCGCAGAGCTCGTCGATCTGGACGCGTTCCTGCGATTCTGGGCCGCCGAGACCCTCGTGGCGCATTGGGACGGCTACGCGAATAACCTCAACAACCACTTCGCTTACCACGATCCGAAGAGCGGCACTTTCCACTTCCTCCCGTGGAGCCCGGACATGTCGCTCACGAACGACGATCCCTTCATGCCGGACAGTCGGCCGGCGCTCGTCTCCGCCAACGGCGTGCTCGCGAAGCGGCTCTACGACCTGCCAGCAACGCGCGCGCGTTACGTCGCCCAGATGAAGCTGCTCCTCGAGCGGCATTGGGACGAAGGAGCGCTGCTCGCCGAGATCGATCGGTTGGCTGCCCTCGTGAAGCCGCTCTTGCGCGAGGACCAGGTCCCACACGTCGAGGAGTCGCTGGGCCTCGTCCGGGAGTTCGTCTCTGGACGACGCGAGGCGATCGAGAAGGAGCTCCCGGAGCCTCCGGAGTGGGACTACCCGCCGAAGGCCACGGTCTGCTACCAGACCCTCGGGACGGTCAGCGGCTCCTTCGACACGACGTGGGGCACCGCCGCTCTCGAGAACCCCTTTCAGACGGGGAAGGGCACCTTCGACCTCGAACTGCCGATGGGCAGCAAGGAAACCGCGATCGTGACGGGCTCTGCCGCGGGCATGATCGCGCAGGGCAAGCTGGGCATCTCTCCGCATATGCAGCTGCTCGGGCTCTTCGAGGGAAACCGCATGCGCGTGGTCGTGCTCTTCGTGGAGCCCGAACGCTTCGCGCCGGGCGTGGAGCTCCCCTTCGACTGGCAGACGGCCTTCGGGTATGTACTGGAACTCGAGAATCTCACAAACCCCGTCCCGATCGGGGCGCTAGTCAACGGGACGCTCCGGCTCGACAGTGTGAGTCAGGCGGATGGCGAGCCCATCAAGGGGACCTTCGAGGCCGAGATCGCGAACTGAGCGCCGGGCTCAGGGCCGGAGCAGCAGGAACTCGGCAGTGATCGGTTGCTCGGAACACTCGAGCTTGAAGACCGTGCCGGGGATCACCACCGGGTCGTTCTGGTCGGCGTCCACGTTCTCCGGGTCGACGTTGCCATCGACATCGAGGAACCCGAGCACGCTGTATTCGCCGGCGGGAAGCAGTCCGGGCGCAACGTGGACACCGCCGGATCCCTGGGTGAGATCCAGCTCGTAGCTCAGGCCGAGCACCGCCGACTTCCCCTCGAGGGGGCCCATGATGGAGACGTCCTCGGCGCGATAGATCGAGCCATAGAACTTGCCCTTGAGGGGCCCGTCGAGCTTGTCGTTCGTGCGGACGGACTCGGCCACTCTGAACGTGATGTTGAAGCGCCCTTCGTCACTCGGGATGCTTCCGAACTCGGAGCAGCTCGTCACGCCATTGAAGACCCCCGTGATGTACATCGACGATGCACACATCTCGTCGTAGCTCCCCTCGCCCCAGGTGACGATGCGCGGCGTGAGCGGCTGGCCGCCGACGATCGGCTGATTGGCCGCGCTGTTGTCCCACTCGCACTCGATGAACATCTCGTCGCCGGGCTTGACGAGGATCGGCTCGGCGAACCGATAGGTTCCCTGCCAGTCGAAGTCCCAGCGGCCGATCCGAATCAGGGGCTCAACCGTGCCGTCCTTGCGCCGAAGCTCGAGCTCGATGCGGGACCCGAGCTTGTGCAGGTGCGGCAGGATGCCGTGGACGTAGATCCCCTGAGAAGGATCCACCCCCGTGGCGAACGAACGGAGGAGCGCGGACTCGGTCGGATCGGCCTGGTAGTTGAAGACCACCTTGGACTCACCCGCGGGGATCGACATGGAGGCCGGGTCGGAGGGCCAATCGACGTTTAGGAACGGGAGGTTGCCTCCGCCCTTCTCCACCGACTCATCGACGCGGAAATCCACGTAGGAGAGGTCGGACTCGGGTCCCTCTGCCGCCAGCATGCTGTAGTGCATCTGGAGGACGATCCGCCCGCCGGGCTGCACCCGAATGCCGGTGCCGTTGGGCAGATCCGACCCGCGCTCGCCCGGTACCCAGCTCGCCACGAGCTTGGTCGGGAAGGACTCCGCGCCAGGCGGGGTGGCGCCTCCGAAGCAGGGGTATCCCGGCTTGCCGTCTTTCCCGTCCGCCTGGTCCACGACGTCCACGTACGGCGCGTCGATGAGGTAGATCGCGGCGTGATGGGCGATCAGCGTGTTGCCCGGCCGGACGTTTGTCCCTGTGATGAAGCGGGTCTCCTCGAGCGGCCAGTCGATCACGAAGCAGCGGTACTCGTCCGGCAACACCGTTGGGATGTATGCCTCTGGCATCGCGATAGTGACGTCCACCCGCGACAGGCTGCCGAGATCGAGGGCGATGGGCGCTCCCTCCTCGGTGCTGTGGCCGAGCGGCGCACCTGCAGCCGCCCAGTCCGCGAGGATCTGGATCTGCGCGTCTGTCAGACTGGCGTCGAACTGAAGCGGACGCACCGGCGGCGCTGCGAGGAAGGGCGGCATGGTGCGGCGCGCGGTGACGGTGGCGATGGCCTGCGCAAACTGCTGCACCGACTCGGGGGTGTCGAGGGGCATGGGGGCGAGCCCGCCGTCCGAGTGACAACGCGCGCAGTAGGCGTCGATGAGTGGCTTCACGTGCGAGTAGTAGGCGGGGACGGCCCCCGGCCCACCCAAGGGCGCGTCGTCTCCGCCTCCGCCGGACACGGCGTCTTCCGGAGTCTCCGATGGCTCCGTCGAGCATCCGGCCGTCAAGGCGGCGCCAAGGGCCAGCCACATCCGCGGCCGGCGCCACCCCATGGCCGGGCCGGAGGAGATGATGCCACTTCGACGGGAACACCTGGCGAGGTCGGGTGTCTCTGAGGCCATGGCGACGGCTCCTCAAGGCGGGGGGGCGGATGCGAACTGGGCGAGCGCTGTCGGCGCGTACGAGTCCGCAATGACGCGGACGGGAGACGCTCCGAGGGTGGCGCAAGTGGGGCTCTGGATCAACCGAAGGGTCTGGGATGTGACGGTCCTCGACTCCATCACCTCGGGCGCGACGACGGCCGTCCTCAGCGGGATCGGAGAGTCCGCGACCCCAACGGGCGGCTTCAACCACCTCGTGCGTGGCTCGCAGTAGAGGACGCCGACATTGCTCGCTACGCTGCGCCACGCGGCTGTAGAGCTGCACGAACGCGCCGGACACGGCATGATGTTCGCGGTGCCGTTCCGCCCAACTTCGGCGCCCGCTCCAGTGGGGGACCTCCGAATATGCGCCGCTTCCTGATCGCCGCCGCTCTCCTCACCGCCGCCACTGCGGGTTGTGACTCGACCGGCGAGGGTTCCTCCGGAGGTGGCCGGCTAGGGGTTGAAGGCGACTCCTGCGTGAAGACCGCGGACTGCGAAGCCCCGTTGCGCTGCCTCCGCAACGTCTGCACCGCCACCGACGCGAGCAGCGCCGATGGAAGTCAGAGCGATAGCGACGCCTTCACCAGCGCCGATGCGCTGAACTCGGAGCTCCCGCAAATCGGCTCCGGGGCCGACGCCGAGGGAGCCGTCGACGCCCGAGGCGGGCTGCCAGACACCAACCCGCCGAGTCCGGACGCGGTCGCCGAGCTGCTCACCGATGTGCTCGGCGCGGACTCGCTGGTCACTTCGGACCTCGGACCACTGCCCGAGCTGCCGCCGGTGGGCGACGGGAGCGTCTTCAGTGAATGTGAGTCCGTCGGCATCGCCCCGAACTGGAGCGGGACCTTCGCCGGGTTCATCTCCTATGAGGTGCCCTTCCCTATCCCAGGGGCCAACTCGAGCGACTCGCTCCCCGTGCAGGGCACCCTCGCGTTCGAGGTCGAGTGCATCGAGAAGAAGCTCATCGTGGTCGGTGATATGGACGGCCTGGCCCTCGAGCTCTACCCGTTCAAGCTGCACTTGTCGGGCGGCTACAACCCGGAGACCGCGCAGCTCAACGCCAAGATGACGGACGGGAGCGTCGCGCTCTTCGACTTCGGAACAGGAACGGTCAGCGTGCTCTTCGAGGGGACGCTGACGGGTTCACTCCAGGGCGACCTCTTCGAAGGGACGTGGCAGGGGGAAGCAGTCGGCACTGATCCGCCCGGTATCCCGGGCACGGCGACGGGCCTCGGGACTTGGACCGCGAGCGCTCAGTAGACTACGCGATACTGGAGCGCCATCCGGAATGCCATGGACGAGCTCCGTGGGCTGGGACCGGTGCCAGCCTGGAAAGGTTCCGACCGGGGCTTGCCCCCTCGCGCCAGGGCCCCGGGGTCGGCTATTGTCTCGCAGCGCAGAGCACGGCGATGCTTATCCTCGGGGTCTTCGCACCTGCTCGCGCCGACGCCCATACTGCGAGTCTCGATGCGTTCCAACCGGTCGCGCCGAAGGTTCAGGTCGGCCTCAGCTTTGCGTTCTGGTCCAGGAGGTTCCCGATGGTCACTCGAATGTCCTTGTTGCTCTTGGCCGGCCTCGTGCTCGCCGCAAGCTCGGCCATGGCGGTTCCGTACGGCCTGCGGGTGCAGGGCGTGCTCTCGAACGCCGGAGGACCGGTCACGGGCCCAGAGACCCTGCACGTGCGTCTCTGGAGCGCGTCGACTGGCGGCGAAGTCCTTCACGACGAGACGATCGAGGTCGACGTCGACGCCGGGGTGTTCGACCTCGTCCTCGGCGACGACGCGCTGGACCCGCTGCTGCCCGAGGTGCTCGCCGACGCGTCCGGAGTGTGGCTCGGCATCGCGCCGCTGGCCCAGGGAGGACCGGAGGAGGAGCTGCCCCGCGAGCCGATCCACGCGGTCGCCTACGCGTATGTGGCGCTCCACGCGGAAGAGGCCGAGCACGCGGCGGTCGCTGACGTGGCCAAGGACCTCGTGTGCTCCGGATGCGTAACGATGTCGGAGCTCGATCTCGACCTCCGGACCGCCATCCTCGAGTCCGGCTCGGTGCAGGTGTCAGACCTGCCCGCCGATGGGCTCGCGAAGGTGTCGAACGGGACCCTGTCGAACTCGCTCCTGAGGACCTACGGCGCCGCCAGCCTGCCGAAGCCGATCGGGAGCTTCGTCGACGTCCTGGTGGACGTCGCAACCGGCGGCGCGTTGACCAGTCTGTCGGTCTACGTCGCGCTGTCGCACCCGTTCCACACGGATCTCAGGGTCTTCATCGCACCTCCGGGAGCCGCGATGGTCTCGCTGGTTCCGCCTGTCTTGCTCAGCGGGCAAGGCACCCTGACGAAGACGTTCTCAGCCCCTGCCGATGACGCCGGCGCTCTCGCCCAGTTCCTTGGCACCGATCCGAAGGGCACCTGGACCATTCGCATCGCCGACGCCATCGCCAACGGCAACGAAGCGACGGGCCTCGTGACCGGCGCGTCGATCACGGTCGGCTACCTGGCGTCGGAGGAGGTGGAGGTTCGCGCCACGATGAACCTGACGAACCACCAGCTCCAGAATGCCCGCCTGCACGTGTCCGCCGGCCCGCCATCGCCATGTGGCCCCACCACCCAGGGCCTCATCTTCCTGGACACGACCGACGCCCGCGTGAAGGTCTGCGTGGGCGCCGCGTTCGTGGGCCTCAACTCGGCGTGCGGAGACGGCAACGTCCAGAGCCCGGAGGGCTGCGACGACAGCGGGACCGCTGACGGCGACGGCTGCTCCGCCACCTGCCAGGCGGAGTTCGGCTGGAACTGCGCGGGGTTCCCAAAGAGCACATGCACCAAGAAGCTCTGTGAGAACGGCATCGTGTTCGACGGCATCTGCCTGCGGTCCTCCATCATCTCGGGCAGCGCCGACTCGATCCCGAACGGCTGCAACGCCTACCGTCCGGCGCGCTCCTGGTCACAGGCCGACTTCCAGGCCATCTGCCAGCAGTTCAACCAGGTCCTCGGTCGGTCGGTCGGCTGCACGACCCACGACACGGATGCCGACGGCGGTCGCTGTAACAACTACGCGGCCATCGCAAGCTGGGAGGCCAGTGAAGGCCAGAAGGGCACGCCGGACGTCTGGGTCCACCAGGACTCTTTCAGCTGGAGCCCCACGGCCAGTGCCCCCCAGTGCAAGCTGGCCTCCGACACCGAGACCGTCGCGATCTACGCCTGCCAGTGACCGGCGCGGGTACCGATGCGCGAGTGGTTGGCATGACCTCTCCGCTCGAGCTCGAGTGTCCCGCTTGCGGTGCTCCGGCGCCCGTGTCGGCGTTGCCGGACGTGGCGATCACCTGCAGCTTCTGCGGCGCCACCCTCGTCGCCCGCTCGAAAGTGGAGCACGGACCGCCGAAGGCGCCCTCGCACGCGCCAGCTGCCACTCCGGCGAGTCTGACGCCGGCTCCGCGCACCCCGGAGCCGATCCCAGCTCGGGCGGCGCTCATTCGGGCGCGGCGTATTGATGCAGTACTGCTGCTCGCGGCTGGCGTGCTCCTGGGCAGAAGCCTGGTCATCGCTCGAGAGCCGATGCTGATGGGCACTGTCCCGCACGCCGTCATGGTGGGGGTTCTGTCGATCGTCTTCGGGTTGCGCAATCTGCCCCTCTTCGGGGCCGTTCTCACAGCGATCTCCGGCGCGCTACTGACAGTAAAACCATGGGCTTGGCCAATTCGCTCGTACGATAGCCACATCTTCTCACCAACCTCAGAGACGGGGCTGTTCTACCTCGTCCCGGGCGCCCTCCTCTGTCTGGCGGGCGTAGTTCTTGTGGCCCAAAGGGGTCGCCCAGAGGCGCGGCGCGTGACGCTTGACCGCTTCTGGCCGCTGGCCGCTTGCGCAGTCCCTGTGGGCATCGTGATCGGCCTGCGAAGCGTGCCGGACCGCGTCGTCAGAGACCGCGTCACCTCGGCTGCGCCGGCTCCCGCAACGCCGCGCGAGCTGGTCGTGGACTGGGCGGGCACCAAGGGCGAGATCGTGGGCGGCGGTCGGGTGGAGGTCTCCGGCTACGGAGACGGGCTCTTCATCACGCTGGAGGGGACAGGCGAGGGAGGTACCTGGTCGCTCGGGCCGAAGCGCGGCCGTACGGAATCAACGCTGACGCTCATTCGCCAGCCCGTGCTCGAGCTACTCGGTGCACGCACATGGCGGGAGCTCGAGGCGTTCGTCTATCCGCACGCCCTGCACCTGAGCTTGCGCGATGGACGGAGCGGCGCCACCCCCGTCCCGGCGGTCAACCTGAACTACACGGTCGGCGAGCTCCTGCGCGCCGCCGAGAACGGGCCGGTCCTCTTCGGGCAGGAGCCGGCAGACCCGCACCCGCACGACAGCCTCTACTGGCCCGGCGGGACGAAGAGGCACATCGGCCGCGCCGGCCGTCTCCAGGAGCTCGACTACGTGCTCCTCACCCACCCGCAGCCGGCCATCATGGGCCGCCGACTCTGCCCCGGCGAGCGCACCGCCAAAGGAGAGCGAGAGCCCGACGTCACGCTGCTCCTGCGGCAAACCCGCGCGGTCATTTACGATCGCCGCACCGGTGCGTCGGTCCATCAGCAGGTCTTCGACCCGTCCAACAACTGCCCGCTCGTGCGGTTTGGTGGCTCGAATCGCGAGCAAGACAGCTATCCGCCGTTCCAGGCCATCGAGGCTTGGGCCCGGACGCTGGTGCGCTCCTGAGACGGAGCGATCGATGAACGCGCTCGCAGGGCGCAGTCAGGCCGCGGCGTTCGCGCTCGCCCGCATCGCCGTGGTCCGACGGGCGCGGCGCCTGGACGCGCTCGTGAACCTCGGGCTCGCCTGGCTCGCGGTGCTGATCGGCGGGGCGTCGTACCTGTTCCTCGCGGTCTTGGGCCACACGCGTATCCAAGGCTTCTGGGGCTCTCTGCTCATCCTGGCGTGTTTCTGGGTGGCGCCGGGCCTGGTACTTGGCCTGCCCCTGGCGTTTCGGGGGGTCTGGCAGCTCCTTCGGCTCTTCGGCCGAATACCCGGTGGCCTGGCCGCAGTGGCGCTCGCGCCCATCGAGCGCGCGGCCGTGCGTCACCTGCTCACGACGGGCCTCATCACCCGCTCGTGGCTCGATGCCAGCCGACTGCGCCGGCTGGTTGCCCAGCGGCTCCTCGAGGACGATCTTGGGCTCGTCGACACGCCCGAGGGCGTTCGACCCGTCGGGTCGCGGGACGAGTCTTGTCCCACGTGCGGGGGCGGGCTGGTGCGGCCAGGCGCCGGAATCCTCACCTGCGCGAGCTGCGGCTATGGACGCTTCGAGCCGCTCCCGCCGCCGGCGGCGCGCCTTCGGGCGTTGCGGCTTCGCGTGCAGCATGGGCTCTGGAGCTCGCTCGTGTCGGCTGAGCCGTGGCTCCCCCGCTGGCTTCGCTGGGGCGGCTGGCTTCTCCTCGTGAACCTCATCGGCGCGCTGATCATGGCCCTCGGCCCGAAGTCGGTGATGGGTGTGGGCGGCATGATCGGGCTCATTGCGTCCTTCGGGGGTGTGTACGTCCTCGGTCGATGCGCGTGGGCGGTCGTGCACGAGGTGCTTCGTCGCATTCCGGAGCAGCTCGACTTCCGGCGGCAGCTCCGCGAGGAGGTACTCGCCCTCGTCAGCACGCGCGGCGGCGTCACGCTCGCCGAGCTCGAGGAGCACCTCGAGCTCCCCCGCTCGCGTTTCCTGGGGCCGCTCGCGATGCTGCTGGCCACTCGCGACCTCCCGCTCTACCACGACGCTCCGAACGAGCGCCTCGTCAGCACCTTCCTGCAGGGGCTGGACACGCGGTGTGGACCGTGTGGCGGCCGGCTCACGCCGGGTCCCCGTGGGCTCGTTTGCGAGCACTGCGGCTCGGTTGCGCTCGCCCTCGCTCCCCCACCCGAAGCGCCGATCGCCGCCGCGGTGACCGAGCCGACGGTGACCCTCTCCGTGGACGAGAGCCGCCCGGCCGCCGGCGGGCGGGTCCACGGCTCCGTCACGGTAGCTCTTCCGGCGGCAGGCCGCTGCGACGCCGTCCGCGTTCGTCTGCTCCGGGACGCGCGGGGGGAGCGGTCAGACGAAGACGCGTTCGACGTCCTCGAGGAGTGTGTGGTGCTCCGTCATCAGGAGGTCATGGCGCCCGTCTCCGCCCGCTTCGTGCTCCCGCTCCCCGTCGAGGCCGTGGACTTCAAGGGGAGGCTCGTGACCGTGGACTACTGGGTGCGGGCGCGCCTCATGCCGGACGGGCCCTCCGTCGATGCAGAGCTCCAGGTGCAGCCTGCCCCCGACGACCCCGTCTTGGTGGCGCGTGCGGCCGCGTCGGCGCGCCGCGCCAGGCTCAGCGTGGACACGTCGCGGGGGGCCTGGATCGCGTTTGCCGTGGTGTTCATCGGTGTCCCCTGCGCGGCTTTCGTGGTCGCAATGGCCATCGCTGGCGTCCTGGCACTCGGCCACGGCGAGCTCGGACCTGCAGCCGGCTGGCTCGGCTTCACCGCGCTCATCCTGCGAGGCGCATGGGAGGGTGTGAAGGAGACGTCTACGGGGCTGCGCCTCCGGCTCCGGGTGGGCGCGTCCTGGCGCGGGCCGACCACGGCGCGGTTCGGCGACGTCCTGACAGGCGCCGTGGTCGTCCGTGGGTCGCCAGCCGCGATCCGGTGGACGCTGGTGCACCAGGAGTGGTCGGGCCGCCAGGTCACGACCACGCGCCGCGGCAGCAAGACGACCACCACGGACTGGACCTACCGCGACGAGGAGCGCGCGGCGGGGTCGGTCCAGGCCTGCGGAGGGCCCGTCACCTTCACGGTGCCCACCGCGGGCCCGGCGAGCGCGTTCTGGCCGTTTCGGCGCATCCGCTGGGAACTTCGGGTCCACCTCGATACGCCGCGTGGGACCCGCACGATCGTGACCCCACTCGACGTGGTACCAGTACGAGCACCATGAGCGCCCGTCCGTTCGGCTGTGAGCAGTGCTTCGGCGACGACGGCGAACGCGCCTGGATCGCGATTCGCCGCGCTCACGTCGCCGCGCTCGTCGAAGAGTCGCACTTCAGCGTGCGGCTCACGGCGTGCGCGTGTGGCCAGCGATTCGCGGTCGTGTTTGCCGAGCGAATCGACTGGTCCGGTGGCGAGGACGACATGACCTGGCTCGCCGCGCCGATCAGCGTCGGGGAGGCGAAGTCCCTCGAGGCTCAGGGCTGGGAGGGGCTCGCCTCCGTCGTCAGCGGACGGCGCTTCCTGCTCCGGTGTTACCCGACTAAGGGTGGGCTCACGGCGGTCTGGCGCGAGGGCGGGTTCACGATCCCGTGGCATGATTGACCTGTAGCAAGACGACTGGCGGGAACGCTCGGGCCACGGAGGGACGCTGCTATGCCGGAGACATTGAGCCTTCACGCTCATAGGCTCGCTGTCCTCGTGGCGTCGCTCGGCGTACTGCTCGCGAGCCCCGCGGAAGCGCAGCTCTGCCCCGCCGCGGGACCGGACCAGGCGCTCTGCCGGCAGGAGTGTGAGGAGGTCCCGGGCGCTCCGCGCACCAGCCCCGCCAGCCCCAGGTGCCTCGCGGTCGTGCGCTTCGGAGCCGCCGCGGTGGCTGCGATTGAGGGCCGCGCGGTCGACGGCGGCGCGCTCGACCCCATGAGCCCCCTCGCGCAGCACCTGGAGCTCGCGCGCCTTCGGTTTCGCACCTTCGGCACCGAGAAGCTCCCGACGGCCACCCGCGCCGAGCTGGACCGCCTCCACGCAGCCAACCTGGCGCTCTTTCCGCTGGTCGCTGCGGGCCGCCTCGATGAGGCCCTCGCCGAGACCGACCGAATCTTGGCGACCCGGCAGGCGCTCCTGGGCGCCGGCCACCCGCTCGTGGCCGAGGCGCTGAGCAATCGGGGCTTCCTGCGGGACATGGTGGGCCGCACGGCCGAGGCCGAGACCGACCTCCGCGACGCCCTGGAGCGACGGCGCGGCGCGCTCGGCCCAGACGACGTACTGGTGGGTAACACCCTCAACAACCTGTGCACCGTGCTCTCCCACCTGGGCCGCCTCGAGGACGCGGTCGCGGCCGGCCGACGCGCCCTCGTGATCACCGAGAGCGTCATGGGCACGCACCACCCGAGCACGGCGTCCGTGCGCAACAACCTCGCAGTGGCGCTGACCCAGGCCGGGGCGCTCGACGAGTCTCGCGCCCTTCTGACGCGCGTGGTCGACGCGCTAGCCTTGACGCGCGGCCCCGGCGACCCCTGGACGCTGACCGCCCACGGCAACCTCGCTTCGCTGCTGGTGGCGCTGGGCGATCTGGCGGGGGCGGAGGCCCTGGAGCGCGAGGTACTCTCGCGGGCCGAAGCGCTGGGCGACGCACACCCGGTCGGGGTCGTGGCGGCCACCAACCTCGGGGTCACGCTGCTCGCTCGGGGCGCCACCGCCGAGGCCGTGACCGCTCTGCGGGAGGCGCTTCGGCGTGTCCGCGTGGCGCACGGTGAGGGTCACCCGGCGGAGCCCTCCACGCTGCAGAGCCTCGCCGCGGCGCTGGCGGCCACGGGCGACCGCGCCAGCGCGCGAGCCGCTTACGACGACGCCTTGGCGCAGGCCACGCGGGCACACGGAGAGGCGCATCCCGTCGTGGCCACCATCCTGAACAACCGCGGCGCGCTGGACCGTGACGTCCCCACGCTGGAGCGGGCGCTCGCGCACCGCGAGGCGCTGCTCGGGGGCTGGCATCCGGACGTCTCGTCCACGCTGGGCAATCTGGTGGTCGCCAAGTGGGGCGCGGGCGACGTGAGCGGGGCGCGGGCGCTGCAGCCTCGGGTGCTTGCGATCCTCCGGGACCACTTCCAGGCGAACCTCAGCGGCGCCGACTCCGACCTCGGCGTGCTCCGGTTCCTGAGCTCTGTCCGCGCGCCCTACGAGGTCTCCCTGTCGCTCTTCGACGGGCCACAGGATGCGCCCGTGATCTTCGGGGAGGTGCTGGTGTGGCAGGGCGCCGGGACGCTAGCGGAGACCTTGTGGCACGACGAGCGACGCGCCACCCGCAAAGATCCCGCCCGGCGCGCCCTGGAGCGCGAGCGCCTGCGCCTCATCATGACCCCCGGCAAGGCGGCGGAGGCCGAGGCGCTGGGGCGGCGGCTAGGCGCGGGGCGCCTCGTCGGCCTCACGGTGCCATCAGTCTGCGAGGCCCTGGCACGGGCGGACGCGACGTTGTGGAACGTGGTGCGCTTCGACCGCTTCACGCCCGGCGCGGCCTCCGAGGGTCGTTACGACGCCTTCCGCGTCGCCCCGAAGGGCTGCTCCGTGACGCGCGTGTCGCTCGGGTCCGCTGCACAGGTAGACGCCGAGGTCTCCGAGTGGCGACGCGCGACCGACGCCGCCGCGCGCTGCGAGGACGCCGGCTGCCCCGGGGCCTACAAGGCGCTCGAGGCGGCGAGCAAGGCGATCTATAGCCGACTCCACGCCGCCCTCGGCGAGCCCCCGCCGCGGCTCTGGTACGTCCCGGACGGGCGGCTCGTCGAGGTCCCGCTGGCGGCGCTCACCGACGGGGCGCGGTACGTGGTGGAGCGCAGCGCGGTCAGCACCCTGCCCTACCCCGCGGCCGCTACACGCGTCTCGCCGCCCCCGGCGTCGGGCCCTCCCCTGGTGGTGGGAGACCTGCAGTACGACGAAGCCGCGGACCTGTCGGGCCACTGGAGCCGCTGCGACGGCGCCGGGTGCGGCTCGGAGCTCCAGCTCGCGGCCAACACGGCCAGCGAGGCCCACCGCCGCGCCGGCGGGATCTGCGGGCCGGGGCGCACCTGGCAGTCTCTGGTGCCCACCGAGGCCTCGTCGGTGGCCCTCGCGCTCGGCCGCGAATTCCCGGGGACGCGGCTCGCGGTGGGAGGCGCCGCCGACGAGCGCCGCGTGTTGGCGGCGCTCTCCGGAAGTCGCGCCATCCACCTCGCCACCCACGGGTACTTCTCTCCGCCTGCGTGCGAGGGTGGCGACCCGCTGCGGCGGTCCGCGCTCGTACTGTCAGGCGCGAACCGTGGCGGCGACCTGGGCGCAGACGGCCTCCTCACCGCGCGCGACCTCGCCGGCGCCGAGCTGGAGGGCACGGCGCTGGTGGTGCTCTCGGCCTGTGAGACCGGGCGGGGTGACGCGGTAGCGGGAGAGGGCGCGCTGGGCCTCGCGCGAAGCTTCGGCGTGGCGGGCGCCGGAGCGGTGGTCGCGTCGCTCTGGGAGGTCCCGAACGACGAGACCACCGCCCTCTTCGACGGTTTCTACACGGCGTGGCTGGAGGGCCGCCCGCTCGCCGAAGCGCTCCAGCAGGCGCAGCTCGCGCTCCTGGACTCCCTACGCACGGACCGGCCCGAGACGAGGGGCTCGGCCGCGTTGTGGGGGGCCTTCGTCACGCTGTCGTTCGCGCCGGGGAGCCCAGCCAGGCCGCCCGGCGGACCTCGGGTCGCTCCCCAGGTGAGTCCTTTCCCGGGTGAGGCGCACCACGGTCGTTGAGGCAGACGCCGAGGTCGTCGCGGAGCGCCTCGTGGAGTCGGCTCAGGTGGTAATACGGCGACCGCGGCGGCCAGCTGGCGTCGCGCTGAGCGGCCGGGACGCTGCCGAGGTCCTCGACCGCCAGGAGGAAACGCGCCGCCGCCGGGTCGAGGCGCGAGAGGGCGGCCCCCAACCGGGCCACGTCGACGCTGATCCCGGGGTCTCGTCCGTGGTCCGGTAGCGCTTCCGGCGCTTCGGTCGCCTCGAACCGGCTCCGCCGCAGGGCGTCGGTGGCCAGGTTGCGCACCGCGGCGCGGGCCAGGCCACAGAAGCTACCGGCTTCGCGCTCGTCGAGGTCGTCGTACCGCTGCGCGAGACGCAACCAGGCCTCCTGCGCCAGGTCCTCGGCGTCCAGCCCGCCTGGCAGGGGACGAGGAGCCGCCCGCCGGGCGTAAGCGCCGAGGATGGCGCGCTGCGTCTCTACGGTGAGGCGTGTCGGGCGTGTGGTCATCGCGGTGGTTCTCCCCCAAGTTGGATGGGGTCCATCGCAAGCCCCGGGCCAGCCGGCGGCGCCGCCGTGCCGTTAGCAATTTCAGCCACTTACAGCGCCACATCTCACTCGCTGAGCCCATCGCCAGCTTCAAGCCCGCCGCCGATCGGGTAGGCTGGGGCCGTGTCCGATCAACCGACCCTCGAGCCCGGTCGCACGCAGCGAGTCGGGAGCTACAGGATCTTGGGCCCGCTCGGGGAGGGCGGGATGGGGTCGGTGTCGCTGGCCTTCGACGAGCGCCTCGAGCGGCGCGTGGCGTTGAAGACGATCCGCGATCTGCGCGCGGACGACGGGGAGGCGAGGGTCCGGTTCTGGCGCGAGGCGCGGGCCTTGGCTGCGCTTCGCCATCCCGGGATCGTCGAGGTCTACGAGCTCGGCGAGGCCGACGGCGCCTTGTTCATCGCGATGGAATACGTCGACGGGGAGCCGCTGGCCGCCCGCCTCGGGGCGCGTTGGCCCTGTAGCGAGGCGCTGGAGGTGGTGCGGCAGGCGGCGTCGGCGCTCGGGGCCGCACATGCCGCGGGGCTGGTCCATCGCGACGTGAAGCCTTCGAACCTCCTCATCGAGTCCAAGAGCGGCCACCTCCGGGTAATCGACTTCGGCCTCGCGCGGCACGCGTCAGGGGACGACCGGATCACCTCCACGGGGGCCGCTGTCGGGACACCCGCCTATATGGCACCCGAGCAGGTCCACGGCGATCCGGTCTCTCCGGCCACCGACGTCTTCGCGCTCGGGACTCTGCTCTACACGCTCCTGTCCGGGACCCACCCGTTCCGGCGCGAGTCCACCGGGGCCACCGCCGCCGCCGTGGCCGGGGCGATCCATCGCCCCCTCTCTGCGCTCGGAGCCGTACCGGCCGACGTAGCGGCGCTCGTGGAGGCCTGCCTCTCGGTCTCGCCGGACGCCAGGCCGCGCGACGGCGCCCAGCTCGCAGAGCGCCTCGCTTGGCTGCTGGCGGCCGCGCTCGAAGGTGCCGCGTCCCCCCCGGGCGCGCCGATTGCCACGTCCGACCACTCAGCCGCGCGCCACGGAGTCTCCGGAGCGCCGAACAGCCGCGCGACGGCCGAGCTCGTCGAGAGCGAGACGGGCCCGACCCGGCTGTTGGCCACGAGTGCCGAGGGCCGCTCGCGCCGGCAAGTGGCCGCCGTGGTGGCAGGCGCGCTCGGCGCCCTGGCGGTTGGCTGGGCGGTGCTCCGCTTCAACGACGAGCGCCCGGCTTCGTCAGATGCCGCCCAGGTGCCTGCGCTTTCGAGCGAGGCTGAACGGCGCGCGCACACGCTGGAGCCCTCCCCGCCTCCCGGCCCGGAGCAGGCGCGGGACTTAGGCGTTGCTGCGACGGGCGTGGCGGCCGATCCCGGCCGAGCCGAGACCGCGGCGGTGCGTTCGCGACCACCTTCGGATCCTTCGGGGGGCGTCGACCTCGCCCCGCTACTGCCGGGCCTCCAGAGACCGGTCGTCGCGGTGCTCGAGTTCGAGGGTGTCGCAGGGCCGGTGATCTCGGAGGTGACGCGCGCCGCGCTGCAGGGCGCTCCCGAGCGCCTCGTCGCCGCCTCTCTGGAAGTGGTGGTGGGGAACCCGCCGGGGCTCGCCTCTCTCACCCGCGAGGGCCGCGCGTTGGGCCACGTGGACCTCGCCGTGCGCGGGAGGAGGGAAGGCCGGGCGCTTCGAGTCGAGCTCCTGCTGCCGCCACAAGACACGCCGGCACGGGTCGTGGATCTGGTGGACGAAGACCCCGTCCGGCTCGGGCGGGCAACCGCCGCCGCGGTGGCGAAGGCGCTGGGGACGGCGTTCGAGGAGCCGGCGGGGATTCAAGCCAACGCCGACGCGTGGGCCGCCTATCACGCCGCGCGGCTGGCCCTGCATGTGGCCGACGACGCCAAGGTCTCCGAGAACCTCGCCTGGGCCCTGCGCCTCGCCCCCGACTTCGCGGAAGCGCGAGCCCTCGAGCTGCAGGGGCTCAGAGCCGAGGGGCGCCTGGACGACCTGGCGCGTCGCGCAGCACAGCTGGCCCAGTTGCCATCTTGCCCGGAGCGCCTGCGCGACTTCGCGGCGGCCGCAGAAGCCCACGCCCGCGGGGACGCCGTGACGGCGCTACGCCGCCTCGAGGCCCACCTCGAGCGGTGGCCGCTCGACCTCGACGCCAGGAGCTACCTGCTGGTGGTGCGCTTCTTCGCGTCCGGCGTCTTGGACCTGGGCGAGGTCGAGCGCCACGCGGTGGCGCTGCTCCAGATCGCGCCGCGCAACGAGGAGGGCGCCTCGCGCCTCATTCGTGCGCTGGGGTTCCGCGGCCGGGGCGCCGAGATTCACCCGCTCCTGGAGCGGCTGCGCGTCTCGCTGGACGATCCCGACATCGCCGCCGAGGCCGCGCTGTTCTCCGGCCGTCCCGGCGCAGCCGCGTTGTTCGACAAGGCGCTCACGGCAGAGCCGGGCAACCTCTACGCCGAGCACATGGGGCTCGCGGCGCGGATCCTGGACGGTCAGTGCGCCGAGGCCACACAGCGGGCCCTGGCGCGGATCACGCGCGTCACCACGTTGGGCCGCGACTCCAACCTCGACTGGACTTTCAGCCTCGCCCACCAGGGGCTCCTCTGCGACGCGCGCTGGGACGCCGCGCGGGCGCTCCGAGCCCGGTGGCGCGACCACAGCGCGAGCGGCCGCGCGCAGTGTGACGCCGCAGAGGCGCGCCTCGGACTCGCGGAGGGGCGACCCGCGGCCGAGGTAGAGGCAGAGCTGGAGCGCCGGCTCGCCTCGGCGTCTCCGAACGACCGACCGCAGCTCCTTCGCACGTACGCGCGGGTGGCCTCATCGCGGGAGCGCGTGGACGCCGAGCGCCGCCGAGCGGAGGCGGCCAGCTTCGACCTCGACGCCACGGAGGCGCTGCGACGCGCCAACTATCAGGCGGGGAAGCTGCTGGCCGCGAGGAACGCGTGGCTCGGGAAAGCCGCTGCCGCCGAGATCAAGAAGCTTGCCGCGGAGGCTGTGCTCCCGTGGACGGACGTGCGGGGCGAGGGTGATCTCGCGGTGGCCGTGGAGACCCGGATGATCGAGGCCGAGCTGCTGGACGCCCTCGGCGAGAAGCACCAGCGTTACGAGGCGCTCGCAGCCCTTGGTTACCCCCGCCTGTGGGTGAACGACCTCATCAGCACGGCACGAGCTCGGGCCCGATGAGCGACGAGACCACCCTCGACGGCCCACGCGCCCGCGCCGGCGGCAGCACGCCCCGGGTCGCCCTGGTGCTGGCCTGCGTTCGCGGCGAGCCGCGTGGCTCGCTCGCGCGTGCGGGGGAGATCCTCGGCGATCGTGGGGTCTTCGGGCGCGGTGAAGGCGACGGGAGCGAGCCTCGCGTCCTGTGCGGGCCGCCGCTGGAGTCGCCCCACCTCAGCCGACGGCAGCTGCGCGTGCTGCGGGTGAGCCCCGCGAAGCTCAGCGTCGAGAACCTCGGGAAGGCCCCGTTGCGCGTCGGGGGCCGGCAGGTCGTCCAAGCGATCGTGGCTGCCGGCGACGTGGTCGAGGTGGGCGATGTGGCCGTGCTCGTCGCGGCAGCCGTCGGCGACGTCGTCGAGGTGGGCGACGGTGCCGGAGACGGCGAGGACGGCCTCGTCGGGCGCTCTCCCGCGATGCTCGGGCTACTCGACCGCCTCGCGTTCGTAGCGCGGCAGAAGGGGCACGTCCTGGTCCTCGGCCCGTCCGGGGCTGGCAAGGAGCGCGTGGCGCAGGCCGTCCACCGACGCTCGCAGCGGCGCGGTCCGATGATCGCGCGCAACGCCGCCACGATCCCGGCGAGCCTCCTCGACGTGGAGCTGTTCGGCCATGTGAAGAACTTCCCGAACCCCGGGATGACGGAGCGCGGCGGGCTGGTCGGCGAGGCGGAGGGCGGCACGCTGTTC
>SXGT01518810.1_pt1 | contig 34553 bp, 26 predicted proteins | sample 3176221 | NCBI WGS metagenome assembly SXGT01 (sample SAMN11356862, study PRJNA531348) | freshwater metagenome | isolation source: freshwater sample F1-120 | place: China: Fuxian Lake, Yuxi | collected 2017-12-25 | reverse complement strand
CTTCAAAGTGTCTGTAAATCAGCGGCCTTACATGACGACCACACATAACCGAACAGGCATGTCGCCAACCAGTTGATTCTGCTAGCTATGCCTTCGTGGTCAAGCGCACTCTCTGCGATCTGCGCCCGGCCAGAGCGCCGCGTTGACCGGCCTGTGCGCCCATGGTATCGCTGCGCTGGCCCCAGCGGGCCCGCGGTCTCCCTATGAACAAGGTCTTTGCCAACGCCGAAGCGGCCCTTTTCGACTTCCGCGACGGCAGTAGCGTCCTGTGTGCTGGCTTTGGCCTGTGCGGCAACCCAGAAAACCTGATCACCGCGGTCAATCGCCTTGGTTTTCGCGACTTGACCATCGTCTCCAACAACTGCGGCACCACCGACAAGGGCCTCGGCGTGCTGTTGCAGGCGCGGCAAGTTCGCAAAATGATCTCAAGCTACGTCGGTGAAAACAAAGAGTTCGAGCGGCAATTTCTGGCCGGCGAGCTGGAGGTCGAACTTTGCCCCCAAGGCACGCTCGTTGAGCGCATCCGCGCCGCGGGCGCTGGCATTGCCGCGTTCTACACCGCCACCGGCTACGGCACCCGAGTCGCTGACGGCAAAGAGACGCGGGTGTTTGGCGGCAAGCACTACGTCATGGAGCAGGCGCTACCTGGCGACTACGCCTTCGTCAAAGCCTGGAAGGGCGATCGTTGGGGCAATTTGATGTTTCGCAAGACGGCGCGCAACTTCGGTCCGGCGATGGCAACGGCCGGCCGTATCACGATCGCCGAAGTCGAAGAGCTCGTCGAAGTCGGCCAGCTCGACCCGGACCAGATCCACACGCCGTCGATTTACGTGCAGCGGATTTTTCAGGGTAGCGACTACCGCAAGCCAATCGAACAGCGCACGGTGCGGCCGCGATCCGCCGCAGTCTAAGCGACGATGTCCCGCCCGCTCTCACTCGGCGCAGCGCTGGCGGCGCTTGTCATCGCGATTGGCTGCGGCAAATCCGGCGCACCGTCGACGCCAGCTCCAGCAGCACCCGATGTTGCCCCGGTCGCGGGCAAACGACCACCGATCACCGACTTCCACGCACACCTGTCACTGGACGGCGCCGAGCGCGTGCGCCAGATCATGGCCGACAATGGCGTCGAGCGCTTCATCAACCTGTCTGGCGGCTCCGGTCGGCACAATGGTCAGGCTTGGCTGATGGCCAAGATGCTCGCCGATCAGTTTCCCGGCCGCATCATCAACTTCGCGTCGCCCAACTGGCGCGGCTTTGGTCACCCGGAGTGGATCGCCCGCGAGGCTGCGGCGCTGCAGGCCGCGGTCACGCAATTTGGCTTCGCCGGCGTCAAGATCGCCAAGGGCTTGGGCCTCGGCCACACCGACGACCGCGACCAACTGGTTGCCGTCGACGATCCGCGCTTGGATCCCTTGTGGGCCAAGGCCGCCGAACTCGGGATCCCCGTGTGCATCCATGTCGCGGATCCACGGGCGTTCTGGTGGCCGTTGACGCCGCAGAACGAGCGCTGGGACGAACTCGGCGTCCACCCCTATTGGGCGTACGGGCCCATTCCAGACTCGGTGATGGCCGGTTTCGAGCCACAAGCGCAGGAATTGGTCCGGCAGCGCATCCCGGTACCCAGTTGGCCCGCGATGCTGCAAGCGGCCGAGCGCATGTATCGCCGCAATCCCAAGACCACGTTTGTTGCGGTGCACTTTGGCAACGCCGCCGAAGACCTCGACTACGTCGACGGCCTGCTGCAGCGGAACGCCAACTTGTGGATCGACACCGCGGCGCGGGTCGGCGAATTCGGCCGCCATCCCGCCGAGCGCGTGCGGGCGTTTTTCGACAAATGGCAGGATCGCATCGTGTTCGGCACCGACATCGGCATCGGCAGTGACTACTTGATGCTGGGTTCCAACGGTCAGACCGAGCCGCAGTTGCCCGACGTCAAGCCTTTCTACGACGCCCACTGGGCCTATTTCGAGACACAGGCGCGCCAGATCGCGCACCCAAGCCCCATTCAAGGCCGCTGGGCTGTCGACGCGATCGGGTTAGCCCCAGCGGTGCTCAACAAAATCTATCGGGAAAACGCCGCCAAGCTGCTCGATCGCAGCTTTTTGCTGGCTCGCGCTGCCGCTGCGCCCCCGACTGTGGCCAACGCCGCAGTTCCGCCGCCCGCCGACCCGACGCCGGCGTGGGCTGCCGCCCTCGTCGCTCCCCCCACCGCTACCGCCAAGTAGCTCAGTTGGCGTCGACAAGTTCGGCCAGGCGGTCCTCGAAAAGTTCGGCCAGATCCTCGATCTCGGCATCGCCGGTCAGTTCGCGCTCCAGGTTGCGAAGGTAGACCACGAGCGTCTTTTCGTCTTGCAGTTCCAATTGCCTGCTCAACAGCTTCTTGGCCGTCCCCTTCTTGGGCACCTCTTCGACTACGGCTGTCAGCTTCAACCCCGACTTGGCAACTTGGCGCAGTACACCTTGGATCGCCTGGCGGGCCTTACTGCGATCGAAACGCGTAGGCGCCTCTTCGGCCGGATCCAGCGTCTCCGCCTTGTCGTACAGGGCATCCGCTTCTTGTAGCTTGCCCTGCAATTCCAGGCATAACGCCTCTGCGCGCACCAACCGCGGGCTCTCGCTGTCCAGCGCTCGACCGACTTCCAGCTCGATGGCCGCGGCGTCAAAGCGGCCGAGCTCCGCCATCAAGCCAGCGCGCTGCGCGTAAGCCTCGATCCAGTCCGGGTCGCGGCGCACATACTCCGCCAGGGCCGCCAGCGCTTCGTCGAACTGGCCACTGGCAATGTGGGCGTCGGCAAGCCACCCCCAGGCGTCGGCGTCGCTTGGGATTTCGCCGCAGATGCGTCGCGCGAGCACCACCGCCTCGGCAGGGTCCTCGTCCATCAATAGTTCCAATTCGTCCATGTCGCTGCGCCGCATGCTTACACCGATCTGCCGCTCCGATCGCGGGTGGCGAATTTGCGCATGGCCGCCGGGAGCCGTCAATCGCAGTGATGGCACACGGCGCCGCGGCCACACCTGCGCGGTCGCCCCAACAGGGGCGCCCTCACAATTGGTGCACGGCTGCGTGCTTGACCCCGCCTGCGAGCCGGTGCTACAAACGCCGCCGTTCGGCCTCGCTGCCGGGCGGTCGTGGCGCGCCTGCCCTTCCAAACTGGGTCCCCAGTTCGGACGCAAGGGCAAGCGAACGGCGTCAAAGGTTTGGCGGCCACGCGGTCGGCAAGCCGGCCAAGCGAATCCGGTTTCGGCCATTTGCCAGCATCCGCCGGCTGTGGGGCCTCCGACGCTGGACTTCGCTTCGCAGTTGGTGCACATTCGCGACCCGCGCGGTCGCGCCGCGGTTGGACTTGTGCGGTCCAGCCTGGCAACCACAGGGCGCACGTCGCGCAGCGCCACAGGGCCCGCGACGTAGGGTGCCAGCCGAAAGGCGATTCAACGGGCACAACAATCGCCGTGAGGCGAGTCAACAGGTACAGGGCTCGCCACAGGGCGATTCAACGGGCACAGTGCCCGCCGCAAGGCGATTCAACGCGGCACAGGCCGCAAGCAGGGAGCAGGCAAGCGATGTTTCAATCGATTTCCACCGCCTTCGAGGAAGGCGGCATCGGCATGTACTTCATTCTCGTGCACCTCATCTTCATTCTCGCGATCGCGTTTGAGCGCATCTTCGTGCTCTACATCCGGTCGAGCGTGAAGAAAGAGGAGTTCATCAAGCTGTTGCAGGTGCCGATCCTCAAGGGCGACCTGAACCGCGTCCTCAAGGTGTGCTCCACCTACCAGTACCCGCTGGCGCGCATCGTGCACGCGGGCGTGCTCAAGGTGAAGCGCTCGGACGAAGAGGTTCAGGCGGCGATGGACGAGGCCTACCTGCGCGAGATCCCGCAGATCGAGAAGCGCGTGGACTACCTGAACTTGCTCGGCAACACCGCCACGCTGGCCGGTCTGCTCGGCACCGTGTTCGGTCTCATCCACACCTTCGGCGCCATCGGCAAGCCGGACGTCGACGCCTCGCAGCGCTCGACCCTGCTCTCGAAGGGTATCTCGGAAGCCATGAACTGCACGGCGTTCGGTCTGGGCACCGGCATCGTCGGTGTGCTTTTCTACGCCGTCCTCGCCTCCAAGGGCAAGGAAATCAAGGCCGACATCGACGAGGGCACGGTTCGCGTGCTCAACCTCATCGTGGCCAACCGCAACAAGATGGGCGACATCAAGGAAGAGGCCGCGGCCTAGTTCCTTCGAAGGTCCCCAGCCGTTCGCGTTACGGTGCCGGTTTGCCCGGCTGGCCTGCGCGCCCGGTCGCAGATACTCGCTTGCTGCTTTCGCTTTGCTGCGCTCCCGAGCGCACGGCGGTGGTGTGTGGCCCCAGGCCCGCTCCGCCGACCGTGCGCTCCGGAAGTGGCGCAGCGGTTGCAGCAGATGTGCGCCGCCAATGGACCAGGCCGGCAACGGCCACCGTTGGCAAACAGCGGCCCCTGCGGGCTGATGTCGCGCAGCGATAACGGCAGGCATGCCTGTCCGTTCCACACGCAGCGGTTCGCGCGGGCAGTTGCTCCGCTTACACGCTTGCACAGATTTTGCGCACGCCTGCAGCGCCGTCGGCACGTCTGACAGCCCAGGAGGTCCGCGCGTTCAGGGCTGCGCTGGCAGCCCGCCGCCGCGCGGCGGTTGACGACTAACCGCGCGCGCCGCCCGTTTGGCCAGCTGGCCAGTCGCGGGAGGCACACGAAACGAAGGTCGGGGCCAGCAGGCTGACCGATCGCAAGGAGTACCCGATGGGTGGTGGTTCATCAGGCAAGGGCGGCGTAGCGGACGCTAATCTGAACGTCGTGCCGTTCATCGATCTGCTCGCGTGCATCATCTGCTTCTTGCTGATCTCAGCGGCGTGGACGCAGATGGCCCGCATCGACGTCGATCAGGCGCTGCCCAAGGCTTCGCCGAAACCGCCACCGACGCCGCCGGCGCCGGAAGGCAAGATCAACGTGGTCATCACGCCAAACGGCCACCTGGTCAACCTGTGGAACGCCGACAAAATCGCCAGCCCGCACCCAGAGCACGTCACGGTGACCAAGATCATGGCCAACGGTGATTTCAAGTTGTGCCGCGGTCGCGCTGGCGGCGATTGCTCAGGCGCCTCCGCGGAGTCGTTCAAGAAGTACGACTACGCCAAGCTGCGCGAGAAGCTTGAGTCCTACCTGCGCGATTGCGCGCTGCCCACGGACAACAAAGTCGGCGGCAAGAACACCAAGGTCATGGTCGCCGCTGTCGACTCCGTCCAATACCTGCACTTGATCCGCACGCTCGACCAGATCCTGCTGGCCTGCAAGGACAAGGACAAGAAAGAGACGTGCCTGAACAACCCAAGCGTCGGCGACGTCAACCTGCTGCGCGCGGAAGGCTTCACTTCGTTCGACTAGGCCGCCGCGTTCTCGGTTGGCGCCTCACTGGATCACTCGTACTGAGCTCACTGCATCACCCGTACTGAGGTAGCATGTCCGTCCATCACCCTGGTTCACGCGCTGGCTCTGGTGTCGCGCTCAAGACCATCCGCAACTCGGTCGCACACGGCGGCGGCAAGAGCCTGTTCGCCACGTTGAACGTGGTGCCGATGATCGACCTGTTCACGATGCTCGTGATCTTTCTGATCATGCAGTTCAGCGCATCGGGCGAATTGATGATGGTCAACCCCAACGTGGCCATGCCTAAGGCCGGCGCCAAGAAGGAACTCGATCGCGCACCGATTGTGGCGCTGACCCGCTGGGAAGGCAAAGACGCGCCTGGCGATCTGCTGTTTGAAAACAACAAGGTGCTGAGCCAGAAGGACATCAACGAGGTCAAGTTCCCGACCTGGGACATCAAGCCGCTGGCCGAAGTGCTCAAGAAGAACTGGGCCAACCAGCAGAAGTTCAACGGGCCGACCCCTGAGAAGACCAAGGCTTTGCGGACCAACCGCAAGATCATCATCCAAGCGGACCGCACGGTGCCATTTAGCGTCATCAAGATGGTGATGGCGACCTGCGGCCGCAACGAGTACCGCGAGCCCAACTTCGCCATTATGGTCTCCCCCGGCGGCGACGAAGCCGCCGCAAAGTAAGCGAGCGCTCGGGCGACCCAGCCGCAACTATGCTCAGCCGACCCGCATTCGCCGCTCGACGCCCAGTTGGGGTCACCGCGGTGGGTGCGGGTCTGGCGTTTTTGGCGAGCTTGGCTGCGGTGCTCTCAGCCAGTGGGGCAGAGGCCCGCCCCATGTCGCGGGTGTTTCTCAACGGCGTGCCCGCGCCAGTCTATTTCAACGACGGTGACAGCTTTACGGTGCTCGGCGGGCCGCTCGAGGGTAGCAAGGCGCGCCTGGCCGGCTTCAACACCCTGGAAAGCTTCGGACCAGTGCATCGTTGGGGCACCTGGACTGCGCAAGAACTGTACGTTGCATCCAAGAAGGCGACGCTAAACGCCCGCCGCGGCGTCTGGCACTGCCACTCAGAGCTGAACCGCGACGGCTACGGCCGCATTTTGTGGACCTGCCCGGACCTCATCATCGATCAGATCCGCAAGGGCCTGGCGCATGCGATGACGGTGACCGAGGAACCAGCGCCCCAGCCCCAACTTGATGCGATGTATGCAGCGCAGGCTGAGCGCCGCGGCATTTGGGCGCACGGCATCCCGGAATTTATCCTGACGAGTACCCACAGCAATGACGAAGGCTACCCTGGCGCCACCTACAACCGCCTGGTGTCGACTAGGACTGGCGCTTCCCGCAAGTGGCTGCACAAGGACAACTACAAGGACTGCCAGGAAATCTGCCACGAGACGGGGTCGTGCATGGTGCACGTGCACTTCAGCAAGCGCTACGGCCAGCAACGCGCCGCCTGCCTGGACCACTAACCATGCCAACGCCTGCTCGCACGCTGCGCACCACTGTCAGCACGGCCTTGGGCGTTATTGCCGCGACCGGCTGCTATCAGAAGCCCGATTTTCCGGTCCTCGGCTACGAGACGGGTCACCAGTACTGCAAAGACGGCATCGACAACGATCAAGACGGCCTGCTGGATTGCGAGGACAAGGACTGCCTGTGGACCTCGACACTGTGCGGGCAGTGGATTCCGCTGGTCGAACAGTTCTCGCCCGAGAACACTCCGGCGTTGTGCCATGATTTTATTGACAACGACGACGACGGTCAGTTCGACTGCAACGACCGCAACTGCCAGAACTTGATGGAGGCGTGCTGCGGCCGCGAGTTCAGCAACGCTTTGTGCACCGACGGCAAGGACAACGACGGCAATGGCTACGCCGACTGCCAGGACTTTGGCTGCCGCGGCGGCATCTATGTCACGGTCTGCGTTGAGCAGGACGACAAGGCCTGCACGGATGGCAAGGACAACGACGGCGACAAGATCATCGACTGCCTGGACGACGACTGCAAGGCGCTCGCCGCCTGCAAGGCCAAGGGAAGCGGCGAGAAAGAGACGACGCTTGCATTGTGCAGCAACGGTATCGACGACGACGGCAACAAGTACACGGACTGTAACGATTTCTCCTGCACCAAGTCCGGCGATCAGGCTGTGCTCGACTACTGCAAGAGCAAGGTCGAGAACACACTGGCCACATGCAAGAACGGCATCGACGATGACGGCGATGGGTACCTGGACTGCGCTGACCGCTCGTGCAGCGACGTCTTGAATGGCGCTCCCGACGAAGCGGCGCAGTGGTGCGCGTCGATCGCCGAAGACACCTTTGAAAAGTGCACCAACAAAGCGGACGACGACGGCGACACCTACGCCGACTGCGGCGACCGCTCATGCGCCGAGTCGGGCAAGCCCTGGACGGGCCAGACGGATAAGACGGTCGCCGAGTATTGCGGCACCATCCTGGAAGTCACGTTCGACCGCTGCAAAGACGGCATCGATAACGACAACAACGGCTACGCCGACTGCGCCGACTACTCGTGCCGCCTGGCCAAGGACGCCAAGGTGCGCCAGGCCTGTCAGGAGAGCTGGCCGAGCGGCGACACGGCCAACGCCCGCTGTAAAGACGGTCTGGACAACGACCAAGACGGGTCGGTGGACTGCAACGACTGGGACTGCGCCTGGAATCCGGACGTGACGGTTTGCACTGGGCCCAAGGTGTGCGCGCCCAAGTAGCGCCAAAGGAACGAGGCGATGAAGCAACTGCTGGTCGTAGCTTGGGGTTTGCTGTGCGCGGGCGCAGCCTGGGCCGATGAGACGCCCCCGGCCGGGGACCCGCCTGCCGCGGCTGCCCCTGCTGCTGCGCCTGCCAGTGGTCCTGCCGGCAAGGAAGCCAACTGCGCCGATCGCAAAGACGACGACGGCGACGGCATGGTCGACTGCGCCGACGCGGACTGCGCCAAGGACGAGGCCTGCAAGGTCGGCAGCGGCCCCGAGAACACCAACGCCAGGTGCAGCGACTGGTTCGACAACGACGGCGACGGCCTGATTGACTGCGACGACCCGGACTGCGAGACCGGCGGTGTCACGGTGTGTAAGGGTTCGTGGAAGGGCCCCGAGCCGACCGGACCTGCAGCAATGGCCAGCGAGGATGTGCCCGAACTCGGACCCGGCCAGTCCGTCGAGGACCTGATCGGCAAGGGCAGCGACAAGGATGGCGAGCGATCGGACGAGGTGTGCTCCGACGGCGTGGATAACGACAACGACGGCCGGGTGGACTGCGCCGACTTTGGCTGCCGCTTCGACCCCGAGGTCACAGTCTGTCGCGGCAATCCTGGCATGCGCTTCTCGGTCGTCGCTGGCATTGAGACCAACATGCTCGACAAGGGCGCCAAGAAGGAGTTCGACCAGGGCTCGGTCAAGACGCAGTACGGCACCCAGTTCACGCGCTTGCAACTGCGAACGTTCGGTCCGATGCCGCTCATCCAGAACTCGTTCTATCTCATCAGCATCCGCACCGAGCGCGACACCCGCGCGACGTTCGCCATGTTCCAGGTTCCGCTCGGTCGCCATGGCCACTTCATCAACATCAACTCAGGCGGCGGCGGTCTGTCGGCGGCGCTCATCACCTCGACGTCCAAGCTGCTGCTGCTCGACCCGGCGTACTACATGACGGCAAGCTTCGAGCAACCCAACGGCGCTGCGGCCGAAGTGCTGGGACCGATCACCTCCGACTACAAGCTGCACTACCGTGCTTTTGTGGCGGGCGGTTCCGGTCGCTCGACCGGCGTCATCGGCGGGACGTACTACGTCGACGATCAACGCAACTACACCTACACCGTCGGCGGGCAACTTGGGATCAACGCGATCGGCGTGCTCAACCGCTTTGACTCGCCCTTCTTGTACACCCCGGTGGCGACGACGCTCGGCGGCACCATTGGCGCCAAGTTCGACCAGCGCGCGCAGGAGCGCTATCCGGCGTTCAACGCCAACATGGTGCTGCGGACGGGTCGCATCTACGGTCAGGCAGAGGTCTATGGCAAGAAGTCGCTGGATTTTGACGCGCTCACCTACGCCTGGAATGTGCAGCTAGGTTTTCTGGCGCTGCCCAAAAAGCTGATGCTGGCGATGGACTACGGCAACCTGGTCGCGGGCAAGATGAACAACCTGCCGGCCAACGTGGACCCGATGCTGACCAAGCAGGTGGACCAGTGGCAGTTTCGGGCCGCGGCGCACTGGTACGTGTACCGCAACATCGGTCTGGTGTCGGCGTTGGTGCGGATGACCGAGACCGCGAACCCCAAAGACCCGAGCAGCCCCATCCAAGAGCGCGAAGCGTTGCTTTCGGCCCAGTACCGCTTCTAGAACTATTTTCGACCAGCGCCGCGGTTTTTGGCCGCGCCAACCGATCACCTGTGCAGACCCACAAAGGGTCAGCCGGTGAACTCGGGCGATGGCGCAAGCACACTCTCAAAGGTTCCATATTGTTACAGCGCTTGCGCGCCGGCTTCGCGGTGCGTGGTGGGGGCCGGCAGCGCTGCTGCTCGGTGGCGGCGTTTGGATCGGCCTGCGCGTGCCGATCTCCGCACCAGCATTAACAATTGCCGCCCTAGCTAGCCTGTACGTTGTGGCCCAGGGCCGACGCTGCGGCCGCGACATCCTTGCTCGCTTGGGCAGCTTTTTGATCGTGGCCTGCGCAGGCCTGGCGCTGGGGGCCCACGCCCTTGCCGAGCCGCCGCCCCTCGATCTGCCCACGCCGCTGCGCCTGCCGCCGATTCAGCACGGCGTGATCACAGACGACCCGGCGCTGACGGAGCACGGCCACCGCTTTACGCTGGAGTGGCGGCACCGGTGTCCGCCGCCGCCAACGCGTGCCGGCTGCATGCCTACGTGGGGCCAGTTGCGCGTGCAGGTGCGCGGGCAGGGCGTGCAAGTGCGGCGCGGTGACGTGGTGCGCATTGCGGCGTTCGTCACGCCGCCACCCGGCTTCGGCAACGTCGGCGCGTTGGACTTGCGGCAAGACTGGGCGCGGCAGCAGCGCTGGGGCAGCCTGCACGTCGCCCACGCGGGCAAGATCGCGATCGTTGCGCGCAGTGCCTCGCCGCTCCACGCAACCCTGGACTTGATCGCGCGTGGGCGCCGCCTTTTGGCGCTGCGGATAGCCAGGGCGCTGCCGCCTGAGCACGCCGCGATCGTCAACGCCATGGCGCTCGGCGATCAAAGCGTGCGCTGGCCCGAACTAGACCAGTGGCTGCGCGACACCGGCACGGCGCACGTCCTGGCGGTCTCCGGTAGTCACCTGGCGCTCGTCGTCGGCGCGCTGCGGTGGCTTTTGCGCGCGCTTGTGCGGCGGTGCGCGGCCGGGCTGTTGCGCCAACAGCCACTGCCGGTGTGGACTGCGGTGCCGTTGTTGGTTGCGGCTTGGGCGTACACCGCACTGACCGGCTTCGCGCCGGCGACGATCCGAGCTGCGTGGATGCTGTCCGCTGCTGTACTGGCCGAGACTGTCGCGCGGCGGGTCAGTGTCTGGGAATTGCTGGGTTTTGCCGGCGTCCTTGTGGTCGCATTCGATCCCGCCGCCGCAGATGACCTGGGCGTGCAGCTGTCGATCGCTGGGGTCGCCGGCCTGGTGTGGGCGGCGCCAGCGGCCCAGCCCGAACCTGCCACTGGCCTGAGCGCCGTGCGCGCGGCCTGGCGCTGCGCCGTGGGCGCTTGGGCGGCCACGACACCCATTTGCGCCCTGCGCCTGGGCCAGATCGCGTGGTGGAGCGCACCAGTCAACTTTGCGCTCGCCCCCTACGCCGTGCTGCTGTTGCCTGCGTGCCTTGCTGTGGCGGTGGGCCTCGCCCTGCCGTGGTCACCGGCCCACGCCGCCACGGTGCAAGCTTGCGCATGGATGCTGTGGCCGTGGACCGCCCTTGTGCGCGGTACAGCGGACGGGTTCGCCGTCGCGACGACCCATGGTGCAGAGGCGCTGGCGTTGGCCGCCTGGGCGCTTGCAGTGGGCGGCGCAGTGTTGCATGGAGGCCGATGGTTGGGCCGCGCCCTGCTGGCAGCTGTGTTGGTTGCCGTGGTCTCCGTTGGTCAGCGCTGGTCGGCAGCCGCTCCGCGCGACGGTGCGCGCGTGACGTTCTTCGACGTTGGCCATGGCGACGCGATTGCCATTCAAACCGGCGACGGTCGCGCCTGGCTCATCGACGGCGGCGGTCAGGTCGGCGACGATGGGCGGCTCGGGCAACTGGCGGTGGTTCCCGCCTTGCGCGCGTTGGGGATCGACCGCATCGACCGCGTAGTATTGACCCACGCCCACCCGGATCACGAGAACGGCTTGCTTGCGGTGGCCCGCTCCATGCCTGTCGAGCAGTTCTGGTTCAACGGCCAGGACGCTGCCGGCGCGGAACACCAACAACTGCTGCGCCACTGGGCTGGCCGTCGCGTTGCCGTACCGATGGCTCCGACCGCGGTGGTCGAGGGGCCGTTGAAGGTGCGCGTGCTATGGCCGGCCGGAATCGCTTGGCCGTGGGTCACCGATCGCGGCCACAACGACAATTCGCTGGTGTTGGAGCTCGCAGTGGGCCAGGCAAGAATGCTTTTGAGTGGCGACATCGAAGCCGTCGCCGAAGCGGACCTGGTGCGGACCGGGGCCTTGCGCAGCGTCGACGTGCTGAAAGTTCCCCACCACGGCAGTCGCACATCGAGCACGGCCGCCTTGCTAGCTGAGCTGCGGCCCGCAATCGGCGTAGCCGGGGCACGGCCTTGGGGCCAGTTGGCCTTTCCGCATGGCGACGTGCGCGCGCGTTATCGACAGTCGAACATTGGCCTGTGGTCGACGGCCGCCGGTGCCGTAACAGTTACCTTGCGCCCCGACCGGGTCGAGGTCCGTCAGGGTGCGCGGTACGCTGCCTGGACACCTTCAGACCAGCGGTAGCTGTGGGCGCAGCCAACGCTGAAACACGGGGCACCGGCGGCGGTGCGGGCAGCGGCCCTTGCACACCTCGACGGCGATGTCGGCGTGGTCCTTGCGCTTGGGGCAGGGCAGAAAGCGCGGGCCCTTGGCCTCGATGTCGTGCAGGGTCTTGTCGCTGGTCCGCCGCATCGCGGGGTGATAGCACGTTGGCGATCGCGGTCAAGTGCTGGTCGGCCGCGCACGCGGGGGGCGCGGTCAAGCCGCCGAGCGTCGCCGCTGGTGCCACACGGATGCGATGACCAACAGCCAGCCCGCAAGCGCCACCCACAACGCCCACGGCCAGCCGCGCGGCTGATACCGCCATGTCACCTGGTGCTCGCCTTGCGGCACTGCGACTGCCCTGAACATGCCGTCTGCAATGGCGTGAGCTGCGGGCGTGCCATCGATGTCCGGCGACCATCCCGGCGCCCAGGCATCGCGCAGAACCGCCACGACTGGCCCTGTGGCGCGTACCTGCACGGTGACCTCGTCGGCAACATCGGTGATCACCTTGACTTGTGCTGTCGCCCCCGCCGCCTGTGGTAGCGGTCGGTCCAGCAGTACCGTGCCGGCTGGCACCTCCGCGAGCCGCCGCACTGCTGCCGTCGGATCGGGCTCCACGGCGACTGCCTGGGCGACTTCAAACCGCGAACGCGGCGCCGGATGGGCGCGCAACTGCAAGCCGCTTGGCAGGGTGGCGGTCACCGGCCACGCCGAGAATAGCCTGGAGCTCGTGACATCGCCTGCCGACAGCAACAGGTGCGAAGTGGCCATGCGGTCCAGCCACGGACCCGGCTTCTTAGTCTGGAAAAGCACCGCATAGCCGTCGATTGACCGGCCTGCAAGGGCGTTGCCAAAGCGATTGGCGCCGGCCGTGATCGCCGGTTCATAGCCGCCGGCCACACGTACCCCGGCCGTGCCACCCCAGTCGGCCATCCGCAACGCAGGCGCAGCAGCCAGTCGGTGCGTTGCCGCTACTGTCTCGCGCAGCACCTTGCGGTCCGCTGCGGACCACTGCACGCGATCCGGGGCAAGCCGCGACCGCGCACTCAGGTGGGGCAGGGCGAAGGCGAAGCCGTGCGCCACGGCAAGCGCCGCCAGCGCCGGGCTCGCCCAGCGCAGCCACGACCAGCGATTGGCCGCGCCAGGAGCCATCGCGTCAGCGCCCAGCAGCAGCAACAATGCGGTCGGGATCAGCAGCCAGCGCGCCGGCACGCGGAACGCCCCAAACCCAGGCACCACATCGGCCAGCGCCGGCAACAGCCGTGCGTGTGAGCCCAAGGACAACACAACGCAAGCCGCACCTACCGCGAGCAGCAAAGCCGAGCGAGCGCGCACTCGCAGCCCTGCGATGGCCGCGAGCACGAGCATTGCGGGGCCGACAAAGGCCACCGTCTCGTGATAGCCGACGTCGCCGGGTGCGCTGGCCGCGCCGCCGATGGGGCCCGGTTGCAGCGCAGTCCACAATGTCGCCGCTGGCGCCGAGTACGCTGTGGCGATCTCGGTGGGCGTCGACAGCGTCCGGTTCAGCGCCGGCGCCAACTCCCACGTTGCCAGCCACTGGGGCAAAGTCAGCACGGCCGCGACGGCTGCGGCGATCGTGCACCCAACGGCCAGCGCCGTAACCTGCAGCTGGCGGTCCAGCCAGGATTGCGCGTCCTTGTCGGGCGCGATAGGGGTTGTCGCGGCCCGCAGGGCCAGGGTGGCAACCAGACCCGAAAAACACAGGAACGACACTTGCGGATGGCCGGCCAGCAGTTGCAGCGCCAGTGCAGCCCCCCAGGCTGCACCCGTGACCCAGCGCCGGTCGTCCATGAACCGCACACCGGCCGCCCACACCCACGGCCACCACGCCCAGGCCGCGACAAAGCTGGCGTGGCCGGCCCACACGTGGCCCCAGGTCTGGCCCGTCAGCGCCAGCCACGCGCCGAGCGCAGCGCACGCCCACACCGAAAGGTCTTTGCGCCACACGCGCGCCAGCACCGCGCCGCCCGCGGCCAGCCAGCCCAGGTGCAGCCAGAACAGCAGTTCCGTGGCCGCAAAAGGCGGCAACAGCAGCGCCACCAGATTGGGCGGATACAGCACACCCAACTGCAATCCCGCCAGCGCGGGCGCGCCGCCGAGCAGGTACGGATTCCACAGCGGCACGCCGCTTTGTGCCCACAGTGCGGCGACGGTCGCGCGCAGTGGCAACTGGTACGAAAACAAGTCGGTGCCATTGCCGACGTACACGCCGCCGCCGGTCATCGCCGCCAGCCCAGGCAGCGCCACCAGTGCTGCGAGACAGGGCGCCAGCCAAGCGCGGGGGCGACTTTGCCCTTGCGCCGCAGCGGGCGTTAGGGGCGTCGCGGCCGGTCGTCGCGGTTTGGCGGCCATCGCCTACGCCTGCGCGTCCGCGACAAGCGCCTGCGCGATGTGCGATAGGCCCATCAGGTCGTGCGGCTCCTCATCGCGCCGCACAACGGGCACCACGGCCATGTTGGCTCCTGCGAGGCCACGCACGCGCTGCACGACGGCTTGATCGGCCTGCGCCAGCCGGCCCAACGCGTTTGCGGTCTGTGCCACCTGCTCCGCCAGCCGTCGTGTTTGCTCGGCATCGCCGCCCATCGCATCGCCCAGCTGAGACCACTCGCCCGCCAGCGCGGCTGCCAATTCCGCCGGGTCACCACCAAGCGTGGGATCGAGCGCCAGCACGCGGTTGACCAGCCACGCGGCTGGCGTCATGTGCTGCGCGCGCAGTTGGCGGCTGAGCGACGCCGCCTGGTCGCTGCTGGTCGGATCGCAGGCCGAGACCAGCACGAACGCGGCGTCTGGCCCGGTGACCAACTGCTGCACCTGTTCCGCGCGCTGCACGAATCCATCGAAGGTCTCGGAGAGCTCGCCGAAAAACTCCAACAGGTTTGTAAACATCTCGACGCTCGTGAACCGCTGCAGGCCGCGCATGACCATGGACCCGCTGCGAAATACCCCGGACTTGAGCCGCGTCGTCGGTGCGATCACCTTCCGAAACGCTGGCGATCCGAAAAGGTCGATGAGGCGCCGGGGCGCGTCCAGAAAGTCCAGGGCGTGCTCCGCAGGCGGCGTGTCCAGCACGACCAGATCCCACTGGCCGCAGGTCGCGCATTCGTACAGCCGCTCGGTGGCCATGTACTCCTGCGAGCCGGCCAGCGCCGTCGAAGCCTGCACATAGAACGGGTGGCCAAGGATGCGCTGGGCGCTTTGCGGCGTTCGTGCATAGCGCGTTACCACACGATCGAAGGTGCGCTTGACATCGAGCATCGACGCGTCGAGCGCCGCCGCTTGATCCTGGCCGCCCATGGCCGGCAGCGCAATGCGCTGAACATGCTCGTCAAAGGCGCGTAGTCCCAGGGCATTGGCGAGACGGCGGGCCGGGTCCACGGTCAGCACCAGCGTTCGGCGCCCCTGACGCGCCGCGGCGATGCCCAGTGCGGCGCTCAACGTCGTCTTGCCTACGCCGCCCGTACCGACGCACAGCAACACGCGTTTGGTTGTTAGCAGTTCTGCGACGGAAGGCGGCATGCGCGGCGCGGCCCGGGTGCGGGCAGAGTCGCCTTGCTACACGCTGGCACGCGGTTCGTCAAACGGCCCATAGCCTGGCTGCGCCTGCGCTGGCTGCCTGCGCGGCGTGTGGCGGCGTCGCTGGGCGTCCTGCGCGGTCGGCGTGACAGGATTGTCCGGCCCGGCTACCTTGGGAACCCATTTTGGAGACCGGCACCCATGGACCTTCGCAAACAACGCCTGACCGAGTTGCTGCTGACCCAGGCTTTTGCCTATCGCCCCGATCCGCCCTTTGTGCTGTCGAGCGGCGCCACATCGCCGTACTACATCGACTGCAAATCGGTCATCCTATCGGCCGAAGGCCAGACGCTGACCGGAGCGCTGGGCTACGAAATCGCACGCGATCTCGGTGTTTCTGCCATCGGCGGCCTGACGCTTGGCGCCGATCCGATTGCCTGCGCCATTGCGCACCACAGCTTTTCGCGGTCCACGCGACTGTCGGCGTTCGTGGTGCGCAAAGAGGCCAAGGGCCATGGCACTGGTCGCTGGATCGAAGGCGCCATTGCCGAGGGCAGCCGCGTCGCCGTGCTTGATGATGTGCTGACTACGGGGCGCTCGACGTTGCAGGCCGTCGACCGCATTCGGCAAGCCGGCTTGCAGGTCGCTTGCGCGATTGTTCTGGTTGATCGCGAGGAGGGCGGCGCCGAGGCCCTGCACGCGGCAGGCATTGACGTGCACCCGATCGTGACTCGCACCCAACTGATGGCGATGCGCACACTTGCTGAACGCCACCGTGCAGAAGCCGGGATCGCTTAGAGGGTGTTACATTTGACGTCTGAGCGAGCGGAATCAGGCGCCCTCGGGCTCGCAAGCCGACCGCTGGCTCCGCCGGTTGCGAAGGGTGTTCAACTCTTGGTTTTCCGGTCCCGAAGCAGCGTTTTCGCCATCGCCGGACTAGTCGAACGCCCAGCCAACACCCGCCGCCAGGGCCGCGCCGACGTGGGCAAAATTGGTCATGGCGCGGACACCGATGTGCAAGTAGGTGTGCGGCCGCTCGTAGGTTTGCACACGGTAGCGCAGTCCGGCTTCCAGGTGGACTTTGAGCAAGTCGCTGACCCTGGTGCCACCGTAGACCAGCCCAAGTCCGAATTCGCCATAGCCGCGCAGCCGCTTATAGCTGTCCGCTGCCGTTTCCCAACCCACACCGGCTCCGACGCCAAGGACCGGGAAGGCCGAAAACTGGCCGTCCGGCAGTCGAACGCCCACCACGGCTTCGCTGGCGACGTACAAGTTGCCGCGGTGGCGCCGCGCAGCCCCGCGCACGATGGGACCGACACCGAGCGACTGATTCACGCACTGCACTTTGGACGTACTGCTGCACGGCGCGCTGGGGCGCAGGTCCATGTCGTCGGGCCACGCCGCGAACCCTGCCGACAACTCGCGACCGCTCAGTTCGTTGCGGTCGAAGTCGCCCGCCATCGCGATGGTGGGCGCGGACAGCGAACAACACACAGTGAGCACGCTGGCTGCCGCGGCTGTTCGCAGTCTGGGTCGTCGGGGCATCACCGGTCCGCTGCGGCAACCATTTTGCGGGTCGCGGCAAAGGCGCCCAAGGTAGGCTGGCGCCGGCCGCCCGCAACGGCGCGCAGGCGGTTTGTTGCCGCGCGGTTGCCAAAGGTTGCCGGGCTGGCGATGGCGTCTGGGGCCCGACCGCCCGTTTGGGTCGGGGGGAGGCAGGCGGTCGGGCCGCGCAGACGCACCGGAAGGCCCGGCGGAAGGGAGGGAGGATCCGACCGGGCACGCACCGACAACGCCTTGAGCCCGGAGGTTATTCCCAAGCTCGCTGGCTGCGGTAGGCTGTACCCCGGGCGATCGCGCGGTGCGGTCGATTCGAGGCCTGCCCATGACCGCTGCAACCGCTTGCTGCATGCCAGTCGCGCGACCACGCCAAAGCTGGCGTCCGGTCGGGGCGCGTTCATGTCTTGTGTTCATGGCACTTGCCGCGTCTTGCCACGGGACGGCTGGTGACGTCAGTACCGATGCGCGCGGCGATGCGCCAGAAGCCGCCGGCCTCGACCAAAGCGGCTCAGCCGACACGGATCAGGCGATTCCGCCGCCCGATCGAGTCCTGCATTTCGAGGTAGGCTCGCTGCAAACGGCAGCCACCACCGGACTATCGCCGCCCGCGACCTTCGCATTGCCGCCTGGTGCTCGTGCTACTTTTGTGACGCTCATGGGGCCGCCCGGCGTGTACCTGGCGCTGTCGCGCTGGCAGTCCGGAGGCGGACCGCTCCTGATCGTGCCCGGCTGGGTATCGGGCACCCATGCCCCCCTTTTGTGCACGCAGGGTTGCGCCTTTCGTCAGTCGCCGCGGCCGGAGCAGCAAGTATCGCTCGCGCCCAACGCACCCTTGCCGGTTCAACTGGCTGGCACACACGAGATTGTCGTCCAAGCGTTCTCGTGGACCGGAAAAGACCCTGCTAAGCCGGTCGCGGCCAAAGTCGCAGTCGCCGTGGACGCCGTGTACGGTGATCCGCTGCCGTCGGGTCGCTTGGCCGTAAACCTGTGCTTGACCGGCGCCGGAGGCCTGACTGCAGCGCTCGCGCCCAAGCACGAGCGGATCGCCCAGGCCGTGGCGACGTTGCGCGAGACCTTTGCCGCAATTGCTGTCGACGTCACCGTGACCTACATGGATGTCCCTGGTGCACATTTCGTCGTCCACGACGCCAGCGACTTGCAGGTGGCTGAGCTGTTTCGGACGGCCAAGGGTGCGCCGTCGGGCATCAACGTTTTCCTGATTCAAGAACTGTCTTTTGAGGACGGCGCCAAGAGCTTGCCGATGATGGGCCTGTCTGGCGGCGTTCCGGGGCCGCTCGGCCCGGCTGGTGGTGCGCAGGCCGGCGTCGTGGTGGCGCTCAAGCTCGAGGTCGGCCAGCCCGATCGCCTTGGCGTGGCGATCGCTCATGAAATCGGGCATTTTCTGGGGCTCTACCACGCCAGCGACGCCGCAGCAGCCGATGGCACGCAATTGCACGATCAACTGACCGACACCCCCGAAAGCGACGCCGCCAACCTGATGCACTGGTCGCCGCAGCCGCACAGCACCAAGCTCAGCGCGCAACAAGCCGCCGTCATCAAACAGAGTCCCTGGGTGGCGCCGCCGTAATCAGAAGTCCAGGGCGAAATGCAGGCCCGCGCCGCCTGGCGACCACTGGGGCGCGAGACGCCACGTGGTAGCAGGCGCGCCGGCCTGCGCCGGGTCGATGACCGGCGCCGCCAGACTCGCGAAGCCAGTCGCGATTCCGAGCATCGCCGTGGCACCGCCCGCCGCCGCCGTGACGACCGTCCACGTGCTGACCGTCGATTTGAGACTCTTGCCCTCCGCCAGTGCCGCTTCGCACTCCCACAGCTGGGTTTTGGCTTCCTTGTAGCCAATGCGGCAGGGGTTTCCTTCTGAGTTTAAATACTTGGCGCGCGTCGACTCGAGTGGTTGGCCAGTCTCCGGGTGGAATCGGTCGGCATACGTTCCGTAGTTCGACCACAACATCGCGCCCGCCAGCGCTGTCACACCCACGCCGACCGCCGTCGCCACCCCCAACCGCCAGGTCCACTTGTGATCGCGCGGCAGCGTCGCGGAATCGACCGGAGCCACCATCACGACCTCAACCTCCTTGACCTCGCCAGGACCGACCGCCACCGCCGCGCGCTCAAACGGCAGCCGCTTTTCCAAGGTCACTCGTACGCTGTGCGTACCCGCCGTTACCTTGAGTTCGCCCGCTGCATCAACATCGGCAGGCTTGCCGTCCACCTCCAATCGCGCGCCGCTTGGCAGTCCCTTGAACTTGAGCACACCCGGCCGCGATTTGAGGATGTCCTTGATCGACGCAATGCGCGCGACCGTTGTCTCACGGTCCTGAACGTAATCCTTGGTCACCGGCGCAAGCCGCAAAAAGTGTTCGTAATAGATGAGGGCCTTTTCGAGCAGCACCGCGCGGTCGAGCGCCTTGGCCAGCGCAAGCGCGATGAGCGGTTCCTTGTCGTAGCGCGCCCAGGCCCGCTGAAAGTAGTCGCGCGCAGCATCGTAGTCGCCAGCCTTGAATGCGTTCTTGCCCAACTTGAACAGTTCACGCGATTCTTCGCGAGCCCGTTCTTCGTCGGCGCTCAAGGGTTCCTCGGCCTGCGCCGTCGTCGACCATGCCGCACCAAGTAGCGACAGGCACAGCAACCCAGGCATCCACCGCGCCAGCCACCCGCGATCGGCGAGTCGGCCGTGGGCAGATGGGCGTGCACCTGACTTTCTGCGTTCGCTGCTTGCGCCAGCGATCTCGGGACCTGTGGCGGTCGCCCCGATCGCCGTCTTGCCGCCCGCCGAGGTCTGCGCGTCCCTACCGTTCAATTGTCGCATAGCCCTACTTCGACTCGTCGTCCAGGCGGAAGTCGTCTCGGCCCGCCTTGGGTTGGGCCTTGCCGGCCTTTTCTTTTTCCGCTTTGTCCGCGGCGGCCTTATCCGCAGCGGCCTTTTCCGCGGCCGCTTTGTCTGCCACAGCCTTTTCTGCGGCCGCTTTGTCCGCGGCCGCCCGTTCGGCCGCCGCTTTGTCGGGCTGTGGCGGACCGGGCCCGGCAGGAGCGCCAACCGTTGCCCCCTTGCTCGGTCGGCCCGTTGCCGCAGCTGCGCGAGTCGGCTTGCCAGCGCCCTTACCGGCCTCATCGTTTGGCGCCGGGCCTGCCTCCGCGGTCGGTGGCGGCACTGGTTCTGCCGCTTTGGGCGGCAAGTCTGCCGCGACGACGACGGGCGCAGCAGGCGGTGCGACCGGTGCGGCGACCACAGGTGCCGGCGGCGCTGGCCGGGCGGCAGCTTGGCCGGGTGGCATCGCGACCACTGGCGGTGCAACCATCGCTGCCGGCGCAGGGGCCGAAGGCTCTTTGGGGGGCGATGTTGGCGTTCCCAGACTTAGAGCGACGCCGACTCCCAGCCCAACCGCCAGCAGCGCTCCGCCCGCGATCCACAGCCCCGTACGATTGGGCGCAGGGGCGACGGCGACCCTGGGCGCTGCAAGCTCTCCCACCAGTGCCGGTAGTTCCGACCGCGACACCCTGCCTTCACTCAGCGCTGACAGCCCGGCTTCGGCCAGCTGTACCGTCGCGCCGGGCGGCATCTCGGCCGTTGGGGTAGGCAGGGTGACATCAGCAACCCGGTTGCGGGTGTCCGCCGGCTCGCGCGCCTTGCGCGCCGCCGACATCAGGCGATCGACCAGCTGCACAGTCGTCTGCGGCCGGCGGGTCGGGTCCTTCTCCAAGCACTGCATGACCACGCGCTCGACCTCGACGGGCACGTCGTCGGGGCCGCCGACGCGAAAGAACGCCCGCGGCGGTAAGTTGATATGCGCAACCAGGATCTTCATGGCCGTCTCGTCTTCAAACGGCGGCCGACCGGTCAGCATCTCGTAGAGCATGACGCCAATCGCATAGATGTCGCTGCGCGCGTCGATCGCTTCGCCTTTAGCCTGCTCAGGCGACATGTAGGTTGGAGTGCCCATGATCATGCCGGATTCGGTCAGGTTCGACTGCCGGGCATCGGTCGGGCTCTTCTGCAGCTTGGCGATGCCGAAATCGAGTACTTTGACGAAATTGGGGTCACCGGCGACCGGCATCAGCATGAAGTTCTCGGGCTTGAGATCGCGGTGCACAAGGCCGAGCGCGTGGGCTTCGGTCAGCGAGTGACACGCTTGGACCGCGATGTGCACAGCCGTTTCCCAGTACAGACAGCGGTTCTGATCGATGCGGTCGGCGAGCGTTTCGCCTTCCAGGTACTCCATCGCCAGGTACAGCGCGCCGTCGCTGTGGGTACCAAAATCGAAAGTGTGGATGGTATTGGGGTGCTTAAGGCGGCTTACTGCCTGGGCCTCGCGGCTGAAGCGCTTGACGTGCTCAATGCTCGACAGGTGCTCGATGCGCAGCACCTTGACCGCGACCGTCTGCTCCATAGCCAGGTTGGTGCAGCGGTACACCGCGCCAAAGCCCCCGATGCCGATGACGTCGTCCACCCGGTAGCGGTTGCCGATGAGCGTGCCCACCGCGTAGGTGCGCTGGTCGGCTTGTACGCCCACGGTCTGGGTGCCGTCGGCAGGGCAGACAGCCTCGTCGGTTTCGCTGGCGCACCGGGGGCAGACGCGCATCCGAGCCGTTCTCCGTGGGGCGCAGCGTGTCTGCCCTCGCCATGTGGTGGGCTGCCCGAGCGCGACCTGACAAGGTAGCATGGCTGCACCACCCGCACAAAGATTCGACGGATGGCGCGGCCACTGGGTTCGCCGCAGCTTGCGGATTGCAGCGAGGCGAAGCAGCCTGGCGCCTTGTGCGGCCATGAGTTTGACACCGGACCGCAAGCTGGCATACGTTTTGCGCGATGCGTGTCGGCGTCTGCGCGGGCTTGGGGCTTTGCGGTTCGTCGATTGGGCAGGCGCGCAGGCGCGGAAGATGAGGGTCGCGGGCGGTTTTTGACGCCGTGCGCGACGCCACTGATCAATCCGAGCCGCCGTGCGTCGCAGCATCACCGGGCTGCCGCTATCGCAACTGCGTGGCGGTTCCGGTCGCGAACGCTTCCGGCTAGCCGGGGTGCCCGCGGTTCGCAATGGCGCAAACCCGTTCCCCCGCGCGGCGCCTGGCGCGCGTGTCGCTCTCACTTGAGGTCGCTATGAGCACTGCCAATCGCCATCTCCGCCTCGGCATCGTCTATCGCGGCAGCATCATTCACGAAGAGTTGATCGACCGCCGCATCGATATCTCGATCGGCCGCCGGGCCGGCTCGACCATCCACGTTGCGCCGAAGTCACACCCCGACTTTCCCGAGTTTCTCGACTTCCTGGTCATCGAGAACAACCAGTACCACCTGGTGGTACCGGCCGATCCCAACGCCAAGATCAGCCTGCGCGGCGCCGCCAACCCCGGCGAGCCCAAGACGGTCAAGGGCCGCCGCGCGATTGCGGTCGAGGGCGTCACCGCCGGCTCGCTTGTCGCTGGCGAGGTCACCGTAATGTTCCAGTTCGTGCGTGGCGACACCACGCCGATGATCACGCGCGAGCGCACCGTGTTGCGGCTCGGCCTGGTCTACGACGATCGGCTCATCGACGATCGCATCTTTCCCGACGACAAGATGGTCTCGGTTGGTACGCAGCGCACCAACACGATCGTGCTACCCGACGAGGACTATCAGGGCCCGAGCCTGACCTTCTTGAACCACAAGGACGGGTCGATCTCGATGCGCGCGCCGGACGGCATGAAGATCCGCCTGGCGGTCGACGGCGCCCCGATGGAAATCAAAGAGCTGGAGGCCAAAGGCAAGGCTCGCAAAGAGGGCACCGACATGGTGTGCCACTTGAGCCTGGGCACGCGCGGCCGCGCGACTATGGGCCAGCACACGCTGCTGTTTCAGGTGGTCAAGCAGTCGGTGACGATTCCTGCGATGCCGCAGCGCGGGCTGGCCGAGAAGGTCATCGCGGGCGCGCTCGCCGAGCCGGCGTGGTGGATCTCGTTCGGCGTGTCGTTCTTGCTGATCCTTGGCGTGATCTTCCAGGCACACTACTTTGAGAAGACGACCAACAAGTTCCTCAAAGCGCGCCAAGAAGAGCAGGCGTCGCGCGGCACCTTCGAACAGATCCTCGAGATGAAAGAGGAGATCAAGGTCGAAGAGAAGAAAGCGGAGGAACCCAAGAAAGAAGAAGTTGCGATCGTGCCCAAAGAAGTCGAGGCGAAGAAAGAGAAGGTCGAGAAGGTCGATCGCAAGCCCGACAAGGTCGAAGCCGCCAAGGCGGAGAAGCCGCAGTCTGTCGGCGAAAAGGTCGATCCGACCGAAAAGACCGCTCGCGCGACCAAAGCCGTCGAGGAAAAGACGGTGGCCGGCGCCTTTAAGGGGTTGGGCGGTTCGACCAAGTTCTTTCAAGAAGCGGGCGACGGTGAGGCCGGCGATGTGGTCGCCAAGACCTTCGGCGGCACCGGCGACGGCGACGGTGGCGACAAAGGCCCGAGCGGCGGCGGCCTCAAGCTTGCAGCCGGGGCCAAGGTCGGCGGCACGGTCGAAAAGGTCGCAAAGGGCAAGACTGGCGGCTTTGAGAAACGCTCCGGCGACGAGACCAAGACCGTCGTCGAAAAGAAGGAAGCGGCCGTCCAGATCAAGATGACCGGCGACACCACCGGCAGCGGCGAGGCCAAGGCCGACGTCGCCAAGGTCGTGTCGCGCAAGAACTCGGCGGTGCAGCGCTGCTACGAGCAGGCTTTGCGCGACAATCCCGACACAGGCGGCAAGGTCAAGGTCACCTTCACGGTTGGCACCGAAGGCACGATTACCGACGTCAGCATCTCTGGCGCTTCGGGCGGTTTTGCGGACTGCATCAAGAGCAAGTTTGAGAGCATTCGCGGTCTGCCGCCGCTCAGCTCGCCGCAGACCTTTGGCCAGAGCTACGTGTTCAGCAAGAGCCAGTAGCTCGTCCGGCCGATCCTAAACGCACGGCGCGCCCGCCTCCCTTTGCCGGCGCGCCGTCGTGTTTTTCGCGACTTCAAGTGCTTCCGCCACAATGTGATCACGTGCGAGCGCCCGGTGCGCGTTCTCGTTCGTCTGCGATTGTGAGCTACATAGCCCTTCGCAAACCCCGCGGCGCCGTCGCGCGTCATAGAGCTGGCGCCGACGCTGCTCGATCGAGCAACGGAGGGGCCGCCGGCACTGCTGCCGACAGGGGCTTGCCGGCGCTGTTTGCGTTTGACACCGCGCTGCTGGCGCATCTACCATGCGGGGCTGCGGCGTCGGTAGCCGTGTCCGCGATGACATTAAGACCTTGAAGATATAGCGAAAATCGGCGGCCGTCGCCGTCGATGACGCACCTGCCCGCCGGCACTGCCGGGAGCGAGAGGACATGGGCCTGGACACGAGCCGCGTATTGCGCATTGGTGTCGTCTACCGCGGTCACGTTGTGGCTGAGCGCGTGCTGGACCGACGGACCGATGTGTCGATCGGCACCCGCGCCGACTGCACCGTACAGGTGCCGGCTGGCGACTACCCGGACTTTCCGGCTCACCTGCCGGTAGCCGTCATTCACCAAGGCGCCTACCACGTCGTAGTGCCCGCAGATCCTGCCCACAGCATCAACCTGCGCGGCGGCCCCTCCGGTGCGGCGGAGTCGCTCCGGCAGCAAGCGGTGACGGTCAAGGGCATCAAGGCCGTGCCGTCTGAGCCGTTCAACGGTGGCTCACTCACGATGGGCGACGTCATCGTGATGTTCCAGTTCGTGCGCGGCGACTCGGTGCCGACCGTCACCCGCGAGCGCACTGTCCTACGCATTGGCCTTGTTCATGACGCGCGGCTGTTGTCGGACCAGATCTTCGAACTTGGCCACCCGGTCACGATCGGCTCGGCGGCCCGCGATACGCTGGTGCTGCCAGACGTGGACTACAAGGGGCCATCGGCGCGGTTCTTTGGACCCAAGAACGCCACCAATTTTGACGTCAAGCTTCCCAAGGACTGCCAACTCAAGGTCGCCATTGATGGCGTGCCGATGGATCTTGCCGAGTTGGTCGCCAAGAAGCACGTCGCCCAGCAGGGCGACATGCTGCACCTCAGACTCCCGCTCAAGTCGCGCGGTCGTGCGTCGCTCGGGCCGTATACGCTGCTGTTCCAGGTTGTGCGCCAGTCCGTGACTGTACCGGCGATGCCGCGCAAGACCCTGGCTGGACAGCTTTTCGGGTCGCTGTGGGCGGATTCGGCGTGGACGGTATCGCTGGCGATCTCATTCCTGTTGTTCGGGTCGATCGTGGCGCAAGCCCGCATCTACTACGAGACACACGAGAAGTTCTTGCAGCGCGCCCAGGCCGAGGAAGAGCGCGAGCAGTCGATCTACGACGTGCAGGTCGAAGAAAAAGAAGAGCCCAAAGAGGAAAAGAAGCCAGAAGTCGACATCTTGAGCGACAAGGCCAAGGCCGAACAAGAGAAAGAGAAGCAGGACGACAAGAAGAAGCCCGACAAAACGCCGCCCAAAGAGGAGAAGCCGCAGTCGCAGGGCAGGCAGCTGAACCCGGACGAGATCAAGGCGCAGGCCCGCGCGCGCGTAGACAAGGAAACGGTCGCCGGCGCCTTCAAGTCCAGCAAGTTCTTCGCCGAAGCGGGCGAGGGCGAGACCGGCGACGTCGTCGCGCGTACGTTCAGCGGCGCAGGCGAGTCGGACGGTGACAAAGACGGCGGCCCGGGCACCGGCGTCAAACTCGCGGCGGGCTCCGGTGCCGGCGGCGGCACGGTCGAGAAAGTCCACGGCGGCAAGCCGGGCGGATTCGGCGACCGCGCCACCGATGTGGCCAAGACCGAGGTCAAGAAAGAAGAGAAAGCTGTCCAGGTCGTGCTCAAGTCGGGCGGCATGGACGGCGACGGCGAAGGCAAGACCGAAATCGCGCGCGTGATTCAGCGCAAGAACTCGGCCGTGCAGCGTTGCTACGAGCAGGCGCTGCGCGACAACCCCGACGTGGGCGGCAAAGTCAAAGTCACGTTTACGGTCGGCACCGCCGGCACCATCACCGATGTCAGCGTGTCAGGGGCACAGGGCGCGTTCGAAGAGTGCATCAAGGTCAAATTCACGTCGATCCGTGGTCTGCCGACCCTGCCAAGCCCGCAGACGTTCAGCCAGAGCTACATCTTCCAAAAGGGCAGCTAGTCGCTCGCGCGATGGCGACAGGGCACCCACGCGCGGGCGTCGGGCCTTCGCCGGCAGGTCGCTGTGTCGTCGGACTTTGCGGCGGCATAGGCGCTGGTAAGTCCACCGGCTCCGCATTGCTGCGGGCGTGGGGCGCCGAAGTGTGCGACGTGGACGCGCTGGGTCATGCGGTTCTGGGTCCCGGCCAGCCGGCATTGCAGCAGGTGGTGCACCGGTTCGGACCCGGCGTCGTGGATGCCAACGGCAGCCTCGACCGCCGAGCGCTCGGCGCCCTGGTATTCAGCGATCCCGAGCAACTTGCGGCCCTCAATGCCATCGCGCACCCACCAATGGTCGCCGCGCTGGACGTGCGCCTTGCCACGTGGCGGCAGGCGAAAGCCTCGCCCGCGGTGTTCGTGGTGGATGCCGCCCTGCTGTTCGACATGGGCCTGGACCGACGCTGCGACGAAACCCTGGCGGTTACCGCACAACCAGCGGTGCAGGTTGCGCGCCTCGCGGCTAGCCGTGGCCTGGACCTTGCTGAGGCGAAGGTGCGGGTCGCGGCCCAGGCCGCGGTGGCACTGTGGGACCGCCGCGCGACCACTGTGATTGACAACAACGGCACGCTGGGCGAGTTTGCCGCGACGTTGGCCGGCTGGTGGCGCGAATTAGCGCGGCGCCATGACCTGGCGCTGACTGACCCTGATCGCCCGACATGACCGCAACAGGCCGCACTTGCCTCGTCACTGGTTTCCCGCTCGACGCCGCGCGCCGCGTGGCGCTTGAGTTGGCGGGCCACGGCGATCGCGTGCTTGTATTGGCCCGCGACAAGTTCGTGCCCGACGCCCGCCAGCTGGCCGAGACTGCAGCCGCCACCACGCCTGGCAAAATCGAGATCGTCGTCGGCGACATTTTGGCGATCGACCTGGGGCTCGACGGTGCCACCGTGCGGCGCATCCACGCCGAGGTGGGCGAGGTGCATCACCTCGCTGCTATCCACTACCTGGGCATCGACGCGCCGCGAATGCGGCAGGTCAACGTCGACGGCCTGCGCGAAGTGCTGGAACTCGCGCTCGGTATGGTCCAGCTCAAGCGCGTGTGCGTGTGGTCCACGGTGTTCGTGGCCGGCAACCGCACCGGTCGAGTTTACGAACACCAGTTGCACAAGGGGCAGAGCTTTCGCAATCCCTACGAACGGACCAAAGCGCAAGCCGAGGCACTGGCCCGGTCGGCGATGGCCCGCCTGCCGGTCACGGTGGTCCGAGTGCCCAATCTGGTTGGCGACAGCCGCACCGGCCAGGCCGCGCGCCTAGACGGCGTCTATTCGGTGGCGTGCTCCATTGTCGAGCAGGCCGAGCCCGTGCGCTTGCCCGTGCCGGGAGCCCACCCGCTGCACGTGGTGCCTGTCGACTTTGCGGTGCAGGCGGCGGTGGCCCTGACGCGCCACCCGGATGGCATCGGCGGCACGTTTCACGTCGTCGACGAGGCACCGCTGACCGCTCGCGCGTTCTTCGATGCAGTGGCCGACGCCGCTGGCCGGCCGCGACCGGTGGTCACGCTGCAGAGCCGGCTGGGCCATGCGCTGGCCCGGCTGCCGGCCTGGTCGCGGCAGACGCGCCACGAGCACGCGCTACTGGACTGGTTCGAGAGCGACGTGCGGTTTGACAATAGCCGAGCGCGCCAGCTCCTGGGCGGCACGCGCTGCCCCGCGGTCACGCAGTACGTCGACAAGCTAGTCGCCTGGCTGCGCGACCGCGACGACTGAGCGGCTGATTATCTGCGGCTTGTTGAGCCTCGGCGCAGGTCACGGGCGGGCATTGCCCGGTTGATCCAGAATGCCAGTGCTGCTATACGACTGGGCCGCCGCGCGCCCGCCCCCCGGCGCGTCCGCCTCCGCCACATCGCTGGTTGCCCGATGACGCAGGATCCCGCCACCCGTGCCACAGGAGTCGACGGCCAGACACGCATCACCTCGGTGCGCGACCTGGTCGCCGGATTGTCGTCTAAGGACGCGTTCCTGGTCATGGTGCGCGGTCCAGAATTGGGCCGCCGGATCACGCTCAACGACGACGACAGCGTGACCATCGGCCGCGATCCCGAGAGCACCATCCCGCTCAAGCACGACAGCATTTCACGCTACCACGCCAAGATCGAGCCCTTTGAGGGCGGTCATCGCGTGGTCGATAACATGAGCACCAACGGTACCTACCGCAACCAGCATCAGGTCGACGGTTCGGCCTTGTTGTCGAGCGGTGACTACGTGCAGGTCGGCGACACCATCTTGAAGTACTTGAGCGGCGACAACATCGAAGCCGCGTTCCACGAAGAAATCTACCGTCTGACCATCGAAGACAGCCTGACCCAGATCGCCAACAAGCGCGCGTTGAATGAATTTTTGGACAAGGAGTTCGCCCGCGCCAAGCGATATCAGCGCGACCTGTCTGTCATCATGGTCGACCTTGACCACTTCAAGCGCGTCAACGACAGCTACGGCCACTTGATGGGCGACTTCGTGCTGCGCGAACTGGCCAAGATCATTGGCTCGCGCATCCGCAAAGAAGAGATGTTCGCGCGGTATGGCGGCGAGGAATTCTGCATTGTGCTGCCGGAAATGAACCGCGACAAGGGCGCCCCTTTCGCCGAAACGCTGCGCGGCCTGATTGCGGCGCACAGCTTTGAGTTTGAGGGCACGGTTCTCAAGCTGACGGCAAGTCTGGGCGTGGCTGAACTCGTCCCGGAAATGGGGCGCTACGATGACCTGGTCGCGCTGGCCGACGAGAACCTGTACCGCGCCAAACGCGAAGGCCGCAACCGCGTCGCGTCGTAGCTTGACATGACCCGAGGCGCGCGCGGGCGGCGGCAAGCCCTGCACCTGCTGCTCGCGACGATGCTGATCGGCTGTGGCGGCCAGTCGTGTAACGGCTGTAGTGCAGCGCCCGCCAAGCCCAAAACGCCGCCCGAGCTAGTGACACCCGAAGTCGTACACGCTCGCATTACCCAGCACGGCTTTGACCTCATCGCCGTAAACTTGGTGCAGTTGCTGCAGGCCGTGCTCGGTGGCTCCAACGGTGTTGCGGTCATCGAAATCGCCAAGCTGCTCGGGCCCCAGCCGCTGCAGTTTTCAGGCGGGTTGGGCCTGTTCAATGGCAAAGCCGGCGCCCGCGACTTGGTGCTGACGTTTGACCTCAAATCGGCGCAGGTCACGCTGGTGGACGGCAGCAGCCCCGCACGGATCCGCATCGCCTTCGACCACGCGCGGCTTGGCGTGCAAAAAGGCGTCGTGTTTGGATCGGCGTCGGTCGTTGGCTTCGATTCCGATGCGGCGTGTCACCTCAAGAACGGTCTGGGCGGCGGCACCGCCATGCCGCATCTGGCCACGTTTTCGGGCACTTTGGATCTGGTGCTGGGCGTCGACGCCGCCGGCAAGCTGCAGGTTGGCGTGCAGGTGAGCAAGCCGGTCCTGCACGACATCGGCTTTGCGCTTGCCAAAGACTGCGCGCTGGCCGAGTGCACCGACCAGTTCCTGCTCGAGGCGCCGTGCCTGGAGTGCGAGTTGTGCGCCACAGGTCAGCTGGCGAGCGACGCAGTGGCCGCAGCCAAAGACCTGCTGGGGCCGCTGTTGACCCAGGTGCTTGAGCTGGCCGGCAACCTGCTGATCAAACAGGTGCTTGCAGGCACGCTCAACGGCAAGCCCCTTGACCTTGAAATCCCCATTGACCTGCAAAGCGTACTGGCAAGTGCGTCACCATTGTTGGCGGGCCTTGTCGGGCAGCCTCAGGGGCCGCTGCTGGTGCGAACCCGGCCGTCGCCGCAGGCGTTCAGCGTGCAGGACAAGGCGTTGCTGGCCCGGCTCGATGCCGCGGTGTTTGCGGCGGCCTCGCCGTGCGCAGTTGAGCCTGGACTTGACGCGACTACCGTCTTCGCCAAGCTGCCGCAGGGCGCGCCACCACCACTGCCCGCCGCCGTCGCGGTGCAAATGCCGGGTGGCATCGGGCCAGTCAAGCCCGTCGATATCGGCGTGCTGCTGGGGCCGCGGGCGCTGCAAGAGGCTGGTTGGTCGGTGCTGCGAGGCGGCTTGTTGTGCATCGCTGTCGACAGCGCCGTACTCTACGGCGCGTCAGGCGGCAAGCTGCTGGTCACGGCGGGCGCCTTGGATTTGGCACTTCCGGGCCTTGGCCAACTAGCGCGCGCTGCGGCGCCCATTCGCATCGCGGTCCGGCCCAACGCGCAGCCGGAGGGGGTCCCCTACCTCGAACTGCAGCAAGAAACCACGGCAACCGTGGTCACGCTGCACCTGCGGCGACTGGGCATCGGCATTGAAGCGTTCGCCCACGGTCGCTGGCTGACGGTGGTCGAGCTGCAGGCGGATGCAAATCTGGTCGCCTCAGTCGCCGTGGTCGGGCCGCAAGTGGCGCTGCAAGTGCGCAGCCTCGCCGTGCTCAAGGTCGAGGTCGTGGGCGACCCGATTGCCCCTGGCGCCAACTGGCAGCAGCTGGCCCCGGCGGTGGCACAGCTCGCTGTGTCGCTGCTCTTTGCGCAACCGCTGGCGTTCGACGTCGATATGCAGGCCATGCTTGCCCAGGTGCTCAAGCTCCCGATATCCGCAGAATTGTTGTCGATTCAGGCGATTGGGTCGCAGCCTCAATGGCTGATGCTGGCGATCGGGCTGCACCAGGCGGGGGCCAAGCCATGACCGCAGCTCGCGTTGTTGTCGCCCTGCTATGCCTGGTATCCGCCGCCGCGTGCGAAGAGCCTGCCCCGGTCACTCAGGTGCACTGTGCCACGCAGTCTCAGTGTCCGGGCGGCTGGCACTGTGCGCCCGACGGGCTTTGCCGTGCCGACCAGCCGTGCTTGACCGACGACCACTGCTGCCTGGGCGAGCGCTGTCAGGCCGGCCATTGCCGCCCGCGCCAGGCCTGTTCACCCAGCGTTGGCTGCTTGGACCCCGACGACGTCTGCATCCACGGCATCTGCGCAGCACGGGCGTGCGAGGGCTCAAGCGACCCGCCGTGCAGCAAGGGGCGGTCGTGTTTGTGGGGTCGCTGCTTTGCCACAACGCCCTGTGGCGGTCACTGCCCAGCCGGCCAGGCGTGCGCGGTCTTGCTGAACAAGTGCGTGGCGGCACCGCCTACTGTCTGTGCGACCGGCGAATTGGCCGTCGTTGACAACGAAACTGCCCGCATGCCGGAGAGTTGCGCTGCCCATCCGATTCAGATTGCCTGCCGCAAACTGCCGGCCTTGCCCGCTGGCCAGCGCGGTCTTGCTGGCCGCCTGCTGGCGCTGCCGGGCGAACTGGCGCACATCAGCTACGATCGCACGTACGGCGACGTCGTCATCGCGCGGCATGTCGCGTCGCCGCCCTTCGGGCTCAAGTCTTTGCGTGCGGTCGCCGGCCTACCCAGCGACGCTAACGTGGTGGGTGACCCGGCCGGTCCGCGCCAGGGTATCGCCGAGCCGGGCCCCGACTTCGGACGCCGTCTGGCCGCCGCCGCGCGCAAAGGCGGTGAAATCGACCTCGTTTTTCGCGACGACACCGGCGACGGCGTTCGCTTTGCACGTGTGAGCTCGCCCCAGGCCGCGGTAGCCAGCCACACCTTGGCCACAGGCAACGGCCTCGGCGAGTCCGTCGCGTTGGCGTATAGCCCGGCGGGAGAGCCGGTGGTGCTCGCGTTTAGCCCAGAAGCGCCCCAGGCTAATCCGCCCCGCGCCGCCAAGATCTTCGTGTTCGCCGCAAAGACCGCCACCCCAACGGCGGCCGCGGATTGGGTTGCTAGCGAACTCGACGAGGAGGCTGTGCTAACCCCACCGACACCGTGCGGGGGCAACTGCCCGGCCGGGCAAGTTTGCATGGCTGGCTCCAGCGGAACGGCGGTCTGCGCAACCGCTGGACAGGGCTGCAAATCCTGCCTCCCAGGGCAAGCTTGCGTGCAGGGCGCGTGTGCGCAAGTGCTGGTGACGGCGGCTCGGCTGGACCGAGGGCCGGTGGGTCGCGGTGTCTCACTTGACCTGCGCGCCATGGCGGATGGCAGCCTCTCAGCTGCGGCGTATAGCGCCCATGCTGGTGACCTTGCGGTGTATCGGCGCGTCGCTGGCAACTGGCAAAAAACCGTAGTGCCGCGCAGCGCTGTGCCAGGAACACCCAAGGACTTCGGGCGGTTTGCGGCCATCGTCCCTGGCGACAGCCAGGCGGTTTGGGTGGCGTGCGAAGATGGCGACCGTGGGCGCTTGTTGCTGCTGCGCCAAACCGACAAGGGTTGGCTGGGCGACGTGGCCGACGATGGCGCGCGCTCGGACGGGCTGCATCGTGTCGGCGCCGATATCGCCGCAGTGCGCCACCCGTTTGGCGGCGTGTTGGTTGCGCACCAGGACACGCGCCGCGCCGACCTGCTGCTGCAACGGCTGCCCAAGCCGGGCGTCACCGGCGGCCGGGCGGTCGCTGAAACCACCGACATGGCCGGCTTTTCCCCGACCATTGTGCAGCTTGGCAGCAAGGCCTGGGTGCTGGCCTGGGCGACGCTGCGGCTTGGCACCGACGGCCACCTGCAAACTGCCGTGTTGTTCCGCGATCTTGTCTGGAATGGCGATTGACGGTATCCTGCCGCGCCCTTTTTCCCGCCAGGCATGGAACCGACGATGACGCAAACTGATCCGCAAGCGCCCGCTGGGGCCCAGGTCGACAGTCCGGGTGCCCAGGTCACCGTGCCCGGAGGATTGCTGGACCTCTCGGCCGCGTTTGAGGATGCGCTGGCGGCGATCGAAAAGCGTGAGCCCAAGACCGAATTCCGGGGCCCCTCCAGCCCCCAGCTGCTGCCAGCTGCCGCCTCGGCCGCCGTCGACGAAGGCACCGCAGCCGCGCCAGTGGACCGGCCGATACCTGCGGCCCATGCCGCCCAGTTGGCGATCGCCCACAACGATCTTGAGCGCGCCCGCGCCGAAATCGACGAACTGAAGCGCTCCTTGGGCCGCGCCAGCAGCGAGGCCGCCCATGGCCAGGCCGATTTAGCGAGCCTGCGCCGCATGATCGCGCGCATCGAGCAGGACCTGCCGCAGCAGACGGCGCGCCGGCTATTGGAGGGGCTGCTGCCGGCCCTAGACCACCTGACCACGGTGTCCGAGTACCTGATGTTGAATGAGCCGCTGACCGACCACGGTCGTCAGGCCGTCGAGATGCTCAACGCCGAGTGGCGGCGCGCCCAGCAGCGCATTGCTCTGGAGCCTTTTGACGCCGTGGGCATGCCATTTGACCCGCAGCGCCACGAGATCATTGCTCGAGTGGCCGACCCCATGCACCCCGACGCCATCGTGCTGCGTCAGGCTGCGCGCGGTTATCTGCACGCCGGCCGGTTGTTGCGCTCAGCGCAAGTGGTCGTCAACGCAATTGGCGCGGTCGCACGGCCCCAACGCAGCCAAAACGACGACCTGTGATGACGCCGTTGGGCTACTGCAGGCGTTCATTGGCGCGGTTCGCCAGTTCGATGATCTGATCGGCGTTGCAGACCTTGGTTGAGCACGACAGCGCGGCGACCAGCGGCCGGCGCACATTGGCAAACACCAACGTCACAACCCCATTGAAATACGCGCGAAAGCCCTGCTCGGCCACCTTGTTGGTCGGCGCCACGTTGCTGTACGTGTTGCGCATGGTGTTGAAGCGGGTGCGGCTCTCGGCCAGGTTGGCGTCGCGCCATACCTGCAGGGCGATGCCAAAGCCGTCGCCCTTGTCGGGCGCAAAGTAAATCGCGTTGTAGCCAGCCGACGGTGCCGTGCCCGCCAGATCGCTGCGCCGTAGCTTGGTTTTGGCGCCCAGCACGCGCTCGAGGTCGGCTGCGCTCAGGTATCCGGTGATGTCCAGCGCGGGTTCGCCGGGTTCGCGCGGCGCTTGTGGCAGTGCGGGCGCGGCCACCGGCTCGGGCATGCGCGGCGGGGGCTCCGGTACCGGCTGCGGCCGGTCCGGCGTTTCTGGGGCTGCGGCGCCCGGGTCGGCGCCGCCCAGCGGATTGGGGCCCGCGCGCGGTGGCCGGCCGCCTG
>SXGT01503768.1_pt1 | contig 34567 bp, 35 predicted proteins | sample 3176221 | NCBI WGS metagenome assembly SXGT01 (sample SAMN11356862, study PRJNA531348) | freshwater metagenome | isolation source: freshwater sample F1-120 | place: China: Fuxian Lake, Yuxi | collected 2017-12-25 | reverse complement strand
GGCACGGCAAACCCCACCCGGAGAAAGACCAAATAGGGACGGCCCATGGCGACGACCCGCGTCGCGCCGTCCGGGTAGGTCGTTCGAGGCCGCAGGCGACTGCGGCCCCAGAGAAATGGCTGCCGTCTTCCCTTGGGAAGGCACAGAATCCGGCTTACAAGGCCTCTCCTGTCACTCTCTGCTCCCCGCCGAGTTCCTGCGGGGTCTGGAGGGTCTCCTACCCCAATGGGTAGTGGTTGGATGGCTCACAAGCTCCAAACAATTGACGAAAAGGCCGGTTTCCCGTACACTCCTTCCCCTCGAAAGGCTGCACCGGACCCCGCTCCGAAGCTGCGCCCCCCGCAAGCAATGGAATTCGTCTTCGTCGTACCCCGCACCGCACTGTTCCCTGACTTCTACCCCCACGGGTTGATGCGGTTCGACGAGCGCCCCGGCCCTGAGGCGAGCTGCCTCTCGGCGGGCGCTTTCGAGAGCACGCTGGTGCGTGAAGGTTTCTTCGTCGAGCGCCCCTGGGCCGAGCGCAGCCCGGCCTTCAAGCAGCTGATCCCGTACACGATCGTGGTGTGCGGCGAGCGCGTGCTGCTGACCCGGCGCACGAAGGGAGGCGGCGAGGCCCGCCTGCATGACAAGCACTCGATCGGGATCGGTGGCCACATCAACCCGATCGACATGGAAACCGCGCTGACCCGCGGCGAGCTGCGCAACCCGTTGCCCGCCGGAGCCGTGCGCGAGATCGAGGAGGAGCTCTGCGTCGAAGGACGCTACACGCTCTCCACGGTCGGACTGATCAACGACGACAGCAACAGCGTGGGAGCGGTGCATTTGGGCATCGTGCACGTGATGCGCGTCGAAGGCAGCGTCGAAGTGCGCGAAAAAGACCAGCTGGAAGGCCGTCTGGTGACGGTCGAGGAGCTGCGATCCCTCGTGAACTCCGGCGCCAACGTCGAAACCTGGTCGAGACTGCTTGTCCCCCATCTGGGCGAGCTACTCGGTGCACCCAATCGTACATCCATCCAGACCCACAGCTGAGAGACTCCCGTGATGAGCACCACCAGCAAGAAGAACCGCGAACTGCTGCCCGGCAAGATCTACGACATGCTGATGTCGGCGCGCACGGCGGACAAGGTCACGCTGCACTTCCGTGACGGTCGGATCGTTCAAGGCGCCCTGATCTTCAACCATTTCAAGGGCACGGGCCGCGTCATCAACATCGATCAGGAAGTCTCGATCGATTTCGCGCTCGACGAGATCCGCGACCTGAAGTTCTGAGGCTCCATGCTCCGCGCTGCGCTCGCAACCCTGTGCGCCGCCGCGAGCACCGCCGCGAGCACCACCGCGGGCGCCATCCCCGGCACCCAGTCCTCCGCCCCGGCCGGCGCGCCGTCCGCCGAGACGACGCTGGTTCTGCCGACCTCAACGCTTTGGGAGCGACAGCCCCGCGCCGAGGTGGAGCGCTCGGGGCTCGGATTTGAGCTCTGGCCCGGCGCGCAGGTGCTCGCCGTCGGAGAGCTCGTGCACGCCGCACGCAGCGAGATCGTCCATGTCGAGCAGGGCCTGTTCCGCGTCTCGCAGGCCGAGCTACCGCCGCGCATCACCACTCCGGGGCGGGAAATCGATCGCATCCCGCTGCTTGCGCGACTGGACGGTCAGGCTGCATCCGGGCCGCTGGATGTGTTCCTCGAGAATCGCCAGCGCCAGAAGCACGTGCTCGTGCGCACGCTGGAGAGCGCGCGGCTGTACGCGCCTGCTCCCTCCGCAGCCTGGATCCGCGTCGAGGAAGCGCGCGTCGATCAGGTCGCGCTGGTGGAGGCCGAGGCCGTGCAAAGCTCGCCTATCAGCGCCGAGGCCGTCGGCGGCACCCGCTGGCTCGTCAAGCCGAAGCTCACGCTTGAGGAAGGCCAGTCGCGCACTCTGGTGGTGCGCATCGGCGGTGCTGCCAGACCGGCGATGCAGGTGGCGACCGGCGGCCCGTTCGTGGATGTCACGAGCGAGGCCGGCATCGAGAGCCTGCACTTGGAGGGCCCGGATCTGCAGCTCGACATCCGCCCGACGATGGGCCCGGGTGCCGCGCTGGCGGATTTCGACGGGGATGGCGCCGTCGACATCTTCCTGCCCTCGGGCGGCGGTCGCGAGGGCAGCACGGCGCCGCGCGCCCAGCTCTACCGCAATCTCGGCGGCCTGCGCTTCGCGCAGATCAGCGAGCAGGCGGGCCTCGCCACGCAGGGTGCCGGCATGGGCGCGCTGGCCGCGGATTTCGACGGCGACGGCGATGCCGATCTGCTGCTCGCCAACTACGGCGTCTGCCGTCTATTCGAGAACGATGGCAAGGCGCACTTCCGTGAGATCAGCGAGCGCCTCCCGCAGCACGGAGTGCAGCGTTGGTGGACGGCGGCCAGCGCTGCGGATGCGGACGGCGATGGGGATCTCGACCTCTACATCACGGCCTACCTGCTCTACGACGAGTCCAAGATGCCGCCGCCTGAGGAGTTCGAGCGCTACCAGCGCGAGGATCCGATGGCGATGCTGCCGTTCGCGTTTCCCGGCGAGCGCAAGCTGTATCTGGAGAACCGGCTGATCCACGCCGGTCAGCGCGGCGACCTGGCCTTCGTGGACCGCACCGAGGAGTTCAAGCTGACCGACGAAACGGGGCGCGGCATGCAGGCGATCTGGTGGGACTTCGATCGCGACGGCAGGAGCGATCTGTATCTCGCCAACGATGTCTCACCCAACCGCTTCTGGCGCAATGAGGGCACGGGCTTCAAGGACATCTCGCTGGGCACGGGCCTCGATGATCCCCGCGGATCCATGGGGCTTGCCGCAGGCGATGTCGACGGCGATCTCGACGAGGATCTGTTCGTGACGAACTGGCAGCTCGAATCCAACGCGCTGTACCTCAACAACCTGAAGCACAACAGCCCCAAGAGCCGCATCTCCGCCTTCCGCGATGTCGCGGTGCAGGCCGGTCTGGCGCAGGCCTCGGTGGGCGTCACGGGCTGGGGCGCGCAGTTCGGCGATCTCGACCTCGATGGCGATCTCGATCTCGTCTACGCCAACGGCTACACCAGTCCCGACTATGAATCGACCGGCATCTGCGTGGGCCAGCCCTGCCACTGGTTTGCGAACGACGGCGCGGGTCGCTTCACGCAGGTGCGCGAGAGCGGCGCACTGGCGGAACCCCTTGCCAACCGCTGCCTCTTGGCCTGCGATTTCGATCGCGACGGCGACCTCGACTTGATCGTGACCGCGAACAACGGCCCGGCGCGCCTGTTGGAAAACCGCATCGCGCGCGCTGAGAATCGCTGGCTGGGAGTGAGTCTGGAATCCAAGGGAGCGAACCGCGCCGCGATCGGGGCCGAAGTGGAGCTCGTGACGGAACAGGGCACCCAGGTGCGCACGGTGCGCGCGGGCGAGGGCTATCTGGGCAGCAACGCGCCGGAGCTGCACTTCGGGCTGGGCAAGGCCTCAGAGATCCGCAGTGTGCGCGTGCGCTGGCCGGATGGCAGCACGAGCACGCACGCGCCGGTCGATGCCGGCGCGTGGAACCTGCTGCGTCAGAAGCCCTAGAGCGACTTCTTGCTGAGATAGAAGTCGATCTTCTCGTAGGCGGCGTTCTGCTTGCGTTCCTCGACCTCCTGCACGGTCTTCGGCGCAGGCACGATCACCTTGTCACCGGGCCGCCAGTTGACCGGCAGCGCGCACTTGTGCGTGTCCCCAACCTGCAGAGCTGTGAGCAGGCGCAGCAGTTCATCGACATTGCGCCCGACATTCATCGGATAGTAGACCAGCGCGCGGATCGTGCGGGTGGGATCGATCAGGAAGACCGCGCGCACGGTCGCGGTCGCGGAGGCCCCGGGGTGCAGCATGCCGTAGAGCGTCGCGACCTTCATGTCGAGGTCGGCGAGGATCGGGTAGCCGATCTCGACGCCCAGCTTTTCACGCAGATTCTCGCGCCAGGCGAGGTGACTGTGGATCGAATCGATCGACAGGCCCACCAGCTTGGCGTTGAGCTTTTCGAAATCGCCCGCGCGGCGCGCCAGCTCGGTCAGCTCGGTCGAGCAGACCGGCGTGAAGTCGGCCGGATGCGAGAACAGCACCACCCACTTGCCCTCGGCCCAGGTGGAGAGCGTCAGGGGTCCGTGGGTGCTGGCCTGCGTGAAGTCGGGGGCGGGATCGCCGATGCGCGGAATGCCGTTGGGGATCATGTCTGTTGCGGGTAGGGGCTCATCTCCGGCTCAAGATCCACATGGATCGCGTCGGCGATGCGGTTGATGTAGTTGAAGAAGGCGATCACCTGCACGGCATCGTGGATCTCTCGATCCGAAAAGCCGCAGGCGCGCAGCTCCTGCACGTCCGATTCTCGCATTTCACCCGGTGTCCGCGTCAACCGCTCTGCGTAGGCGCACAGCGCGATGTCCGCAGGAGACAGGCGGGCCTGCTGCCAGTCCTGCGCCACTGCCCGCAGCCAGTCCTCGGTCATCGCCCCCAGCCTTTCGCGGACCTCGGCACGGAGATCCCACAGGTGAGCCTGCGTTCAGTAGTGGCAGGCGTTGGTGCGGCTGACCACCACGGCCAGCAATTCGCGCCGATCGCGCGACAGCCCGATGCCCGAACCCGAGGGCGCGAACATCACGCGCTGGTAGAGCGCCATGGAAGCATCGAGCACGCGCGGCGCGAGGCTCATCGCCTGCACGATCTGATACACGCGACCGGCGCGCTGCAGCGCTTCCGCGTAGGAGCGGGCCAGCTCGCCTTCGGCTTCCTCCGGGCGAACGAGACGCAGCCAGCTCATCTCAGCCGCCCTTGGGCCGGCGCGCCAGCGCGGCCTCGACGGCGATCACCTCGGGCATCATCGGACTGGCGAGCCGAGGCCGCAGCAAGTCCGCATCGCGCGCATCGAGTCCGTCGATCGCCGCGCGACGCACGCGGAACGAGGCATCGTTCAGCAGACTCCGCAGCAGCTCGCGCTCCTGCGAAAGCGCGCGCACGCAGCCTTCGCGCAGCAGCACCGGACGCGCCGCATCGCGAGCCCATTCGATCAGACGCGCGCGCTCGCCCAGCTGCAGCCAGACACGCAGCAGCGCCGTCTGCGCGCGGCCCGCCGCATCGCCTTGCGACTCGAAGGCACGCAGGCGCTCGCGCGCGAGCTCTGCGTCCTGAACCACCAGCAGCTGGGCGGCCGCACCAAAAGTGGCGTAGCTGTAGGGCTGCTGCAGCTCTCCCAATGCCAGCTCGCGCAGCTCGGGTGCCGGCGGCAGCCCGGCAAGACGCTCCAGCGCCGCCGCGCGCACGCCGGCGGCCTCCTCGGTCCGTGCAGCCTGCAGCAGCGCGGCCCGGGCATCGGCCGCAGAAGGCTCGATCGCGCCCGCGATCAGCGCCCGCAGCCGCCCCAGCGGTTCGCGCGTCAGCTGCCCGACCAGCAGTTCCTGCACCGGGGCTCTTGAACGGTGCTGTTCCACGAGGCGCTCCAGCGCGGTGCGTCGCGCCGGTGCCTCGCGCGCGTCCTTTGCGAGCGCCAGCAGCGCCTCAAGGCTCCATTCCTCCGTCAGCTGCTTGGGCACGTAGCCGCGCGGATCGAAGCGCACCCAGCGCGGAGCCTGCTCGGCCGGAATCTCGAGCAGTTCCTTGCGCGAGTCGAGCGTCACGGGGATGCGCCGCACACCCGCGGCATCCGCGATCTCAAGTTCCGTGTCGATGCGGAAGCAGGCCGGCACGCCGTCAGCGACGGTATGGGTCTGATCGATGCTGACCAGCAGGACCTTCGAGGCGGCATCGTGCTTCCAGCGCAGCTCAAGGCTTGGCGCACCGGGTGTCTCGAACCACTGCGCGAAGAACGCATCGAGCTGCTTGCCGCAAGCGCTCTCCATCGCAGCCAGAAGGTCGGCAGTGCTCACGCTGCCGTGCTGATGCTGCGAGAGGTACAGCTGCACTCCGCGGAAGAAGGCAGCATCGCCGATGCTCGCACGCAGCAGATGCAGGCGCTGAGCTGCGCCGGCATAGATGTGGCCCGTCAGGAACAGCTGCATGGGATCGCGCGCCTGATCCCAGACGATCGCGCGCGGCGGATGCCGGAGTGCGCGCTCGGCCATGGAGCGGTTCATGTCGTCCACGGCCAGCTGGAAGGCCTGTTCCCCCTCGCTCTCCGCCGTGTACAGCGCCGTGAAGTACGTCGCGAAGCCCTCGTTGAGCCAGGCCTGCGACCAGTCTTCACAGGTCACCAGATCGCCGAACCACTGGTGAGCGGCCTCGTGCGCGACCAGTCCGTCCATGCCGCCGTCGCGCGCCGCCAGCTCATCCACCAGCGCCAGGTCGGTCAGCGTGGTGGCCGAGATGTTCTCCATGCCGCCGAAGTGGAAGTTGTCGACGCTGGTCTGCGCGTACTTCGGCCAGGGATAGCGCCGTGCGGTGATCCGGCTGAAGAACTGCAGAATTTCCGGGGTTCGCTCGAAGCTCGAGGGAATGCAGGCCTCGTACTCCGGTGCCACCAGATAGTGCAGCGGCAGCCCGTTGAGCTCATCCTTCGCCTCGACGAACTCACCCGCCGTGAGCGTCACCAGATAGGCAGGATGCGGCAGGTCCATGCGCCAGTGCTCCACGGCCTGCTCACCCTGCTCCTCGCGGCTCAGCCGGACGCCTGCGGCCATCGCGCGCCAGCTTCCGGGCATGCGCACTCGGATCTCGCCGCTGGCGCGGTCGGCCGGATCGAGCAGGTTGGGCAACCAGCCGGAGACCTCGACGCATTCGCCCTGCGTCCAGACCTGCGTGGGCTGACCGCTGCGCTCGCGAGCGAAGTAGAGCCCGCGAGTGGGTTGGCCTGAATACTCCACCTCCAGCTCCAGCGCTTCTCCCGCGGCCGGCGCACGCCGTAGCGGAATCCGCACGCCGCGCTCATCCTGCGCGAACCCACCCGGCGCGCACAACTCGCCCTGCACGGCCAGCACCTTGAGATCAACCAGTGCCAGCTGAACCGCCGTCAGCTCCGGCTGACGCGCAATCAGGCGCAGCTTGGCGCGGGCCGCCAGCGAGCGATGGTTGGGATCCAGCGTGATGTCGAGCGAGTAGTGCTCCAGATCGAATTGGCGCAGCGCTGCCTCCAGCCGCTGAGGCGCGGGCTCGCTGATGCGCGGGGCCACTCCGCTCTGGCAGGCCAGCAGGGCGAAGGGCAGACACAGGCAGGCGGCACGGACGCGCATGGGGGTGGGCGAATGGTACCAAGGGAAGCACAACCGATGGACGCGCCGCCGCGGGTGCGCAAGACTGGTGCACCGTGGATTTCCTGCTGGAGTGCATCGGTTTCCCCCCGGATTACCCCATGGCGGATCTCGTGCGCCATGTGCTGGAGCGGGGCGAACCCGCGCCGTGGCGCGGCGAGGCTCGCGACCATCGCCGGCTCGCTCTGGGTGGCGGACTGGAGCTGCGTATGGACCGCACGGATCCCTCGCAGAACTGGAATGTGCTGCCCTACTTCCACGCCGCGCGCCGCCTGCGCGTTGCCGTGGATGATCTGCGGCCGCTGCCCGATTCCCCCTTTGATGTGCTACTCCACAGCTGGGTGGCGCCCCCCGTCGACCCGGCCGAACGTCGGCTGCGACGCGGGGCTTACCGCCTGTGCGTCAACCTGATGGACGCACGCAAGCTGCCGGCGAGCATCGATTACGGCCACGTGCTCGCCATCCAGACAGCGGGCTTTGCACTCGACATCGCGGGCGTCACCGCGCAGGAAGCCGCGGATCATGAGCCCGCGATCGAGCCGCTGCGCGGGGACTCCAACCCCGGAGGCTGCGCCGATCTGTCGCTGCGCGTGCGCAGCGTCTCGCGCTTCATCAATGACATCACGGGGCTGGAGATCCAGGCGCTGGAGCTGGACGCGCCCGAGTTCCCCCTGACCGTCTTCGTCAGCCCGTGGGAGCTGGAGCAGCGCGCGCTGCCTGCCCCGCGCGTCGGGGGAACGATTCAAGGCAGCTTCTTGTTCCTCGGCTCGATCGCTGCTGGAATCGGTCAGCCTGCGCGAGCCGCGGGCAGGCGATTCGGATGAAGGTGCTCCCGCTCATGGCTTTCCTCGGATGCATCGCGGCCTGCGAGCGGCCCGCGAGCGTGTGGCGTCCGCAAGACACGCGCGAGGAGCGCGGCCCTTTCCCGGTGGGTTTCGTCGGCAGCTTCGGCGGACAGGACGCGACCGCCAGCCAGCGCGCCCTCGAAGTGCTGCAGCGCGAGCTGGATGGCGCCACACTGCGCGGCCGCACGGTGGAGTTGCATGTGCTCGATGATGCGGGCAGCGAGGCAGCCTGCGCAGCGGCCATTCAGCGCTTTGCGCGCGAGTATCAGGCTCCCCTGGTGATCCTCGCCTCGACAGCCTCATACCCTGAGCCTGTTGTGGAGCCCGCGCTGATCGCGATCCGGCCCGCCGAGGATGTCTCCGCCGCCGTGCAGCGCATCAAGACGGCACTGGAAACCGCGAAACATCTGACTCCCAAGGATGTGCGGGCCGCTTTGGTAGGCTCTGCGCCATGAGCGCAGCGCGCACCCCCCCCGGCCTCCTCATCTCCCTCGTTCCCGTCGTCGTTCTCGTCGGCCTGCTGGTGCTGAATGTGCAGGTCTTCGGCTCCGCGGACAATCACATCGCGCTGGTGGCAGCCACCACGGTTGCCGCGCTGATCGCGCGTTGGGTGCTGAAGCAGCCCTGGAAGGATCTCGAAGTCGGCATCCGGCACACGATCGATGTGTCGATGTCCGCGATCCTGATCCTGCTCGCGGTCGGCATGCTGATCGGAGCGTGGGTGCACTCCGGTGTGGTGCCCCTGCTGCTGGTGTACGGGCTTGATCTCATATCACCGGGTGCCTTCCTGGTGACGGCCTGTCTGGTGTGCTGCGTGGTTTCGCTGGCCTGCGGAAGCTCTTGGACCACGGCGGGAACAGTCGGCGTCGCGCTGATCGGAGTGGGGCACACGCTGGGCATCGATGCCGGCATGACGGCCGGTGCCGTGGTCTCGGGCGCGTACTTCGGCGACAAGATGTCGCCATTGTCCGACACGACCAACCTCGCACCGGCGATGAGCGGCGCGACGCTGATGGAGCATGTGCGCCACATGGTCTGGACCGTGACGCCGGCGCTGCTGGGCGCGCTCGCCGTCTACTGGTTCCTCGGTCAGGGACACGACGCCGGTCCCGAAGTGTTCGCGCGCACCGATGCGGTCAAGCAGGTTCTGGGTGAGCGCTTCGTGCTCTCGCCGCTGCTGCTGATTCCGCCGGCTCTGGTGCTGGGGCTTGTGATCACGAGCTTCCCGGCGATTCCCGCACTGGTGATCGGTTCCTTCGTGGCCGTGGCGATGGGCGTGCTGATCCAGCCTGCGCCGGAAGGCGGCTGGCTCACGAGCCTGCAGGGACACGTGGCATCGCTCTACGGCGGATACAGCCTGAGCCCCTTCCCCGCAGGCTCCGAAGGCGTGCGGCTCGCCGCCGAGGAGAGCATCACCTCGCTGCTCGACGGACGCGGCGGCATGAAGAGCATGCTCGGCACGATCGCGCTGATTTTCTGCGCGCTGTCCTTCGGCGGCGTCATGGAGCGCTCGGGAATGCTGGGCGCGATCGCCAGTGCCATCCTGCGACTCGCCAAGGGCACGGGCTCCCTGATCGCCTCGACGATCTTCATGTGCTTCGGAGTCAATGTGCTGGCTTCCGACCAGTACATGGCGATCGTGGTTCCCGGCCGGATGTTCCGTCAGGCCTTCCTCGATCGCCGCCTGCACCCCAAGAACCTCTCGCGCTGCCTCGAAGACTCCGGCACGGTGACCTCGGCCCTGATTCCGTGGAATACCTGCGGGGCGCAGATGACGGCGGTGCTGGGCGTCTCGACGATGAGCTACGCGCCCTGGGCGATCCTCAACTGGCTCTGCCCGCTCGTCTCGATCCTCTACGGATATCTCGGCTTCACGATCACCCGCATCAGCGACGAGGAAGCCCGCCAATACGAAGGCAAGAATGGCGTTGCCGCCCCCTAGCCCGGCCCGTTAGCCTCCCCACTCGGACGCAAGCACCTCTTTACGGAGCACCCCCCTAGCATGAGCGCCAAGCAAGAATGGGGATCCCGCCTCGGCGTGATCCTCGCCGTCGCGGGATCCGCGGTCGGACTGGGCAATTTCCTGCGATTCCCCGGCCAGGCGGCGGACAACGGCGGCGGCGCCTTCATGATCCCCTACTTCGCCGCGCTGCTGATCCTCGGCATTCCGATCGGCTGGGCTGAGTGGACGATGGGACGCTACGGCGGCCGCAAGGGCTTCCACTCGGCGCCTGCGATCATGGGTGTCATCGGCAAGGGGCCGATCTTCCGCTATCTGGGCATCATCGGCGTGCTGATTCCGCTGTGCGTGTCCTTCTACTACGTGTTCATCGAGGCGTGGTGCCTTTCCTACGCCATCGAGTACGCCAAAGCGATGTTCACCGGGGCGCCGGCGCTGGGCATCGATGTCGCAACCGACACTGCGGCCCAGACGCTGGCTTCCAAGGAGTTCTTCGCAACCACCATCGGAAAGAGCGGCCACGGCGTGCTGTTCGCCGATGGATTCGCCACCATCGTCTGGGTCTTCATCGGCGTCTTCGCCGTCAACCTGTGGCTCGTCTGGCGCGGACTGTCGGGCGGCATCGAGACCTTCTGCAAGTGGGCGATGCCTGCCATGGCGGTCTGCGCGCTCTTCGTGCTGGCGCGTGTGCTGACGCTGCCCTCGCACGGCCCGGGTCAATCGGTATCAGACGGACTCGGATTCATGTGGAATCCGGACTGGAGCAAGCTCTCCGATCCGGGTGCCTGGATCGCCGCCGCAGGCCAGATCTTCTTCAGCCTCTCCGTCGGCTTCGGCGTGATCATCAACTACGCCTCGTACATGCGGCGCAAGGATGACCTCGTGCTCTCGGGCCTGACCGCATCGGCCACCAACGAGCTCTTCGAGGTGGGCTTCGGCGGCATGATCACGCTGACCGCCGCCGTCGTGTTCCTCGGCATCGCAGGCACGGCCGAGGCCGTCAGCGGCGGCACCTTCGGTCTGGGCTTCTCGACGCTGCCGGTGGTCTTCGCGCACATGCCGCTGGGCAACCTGTTCGGTTTCCTGTGGTTCTTCATGCTGTTCCTTGCGGCGATCACGAGCTCGATCTCGATGTATCAGCCCACGATGGCTTTCATCGAGGAAGCACTGGGCGTGCCGCGCAAGACGGCGCTCACGATCACGGCGCTGCTGGGCGTGATCGGCTCGGGCTGGTGCGTGTACTTCTCCGGCGGCATGACGGCGCTGGGCACGATCGACGACTGGGTCGGCACGTTCCTCATCGTCGTGCTGGCGGCCGTGCAGGTGATCGCCTTCGGCTGGATCTTCGGCATCGAGCGCGGCAAGGCCGAGGCTCATGAGGGCGCCGCCCTGCGCATCCCTGGTTTCGTCTGGTTCATCATCAAGTACGTGGCCCCGCTGTACCTCCTGATCACGATCGGCCGCTTCTGCTGGCTGACGCTGCCGGGCTGGATCGATGGTCTCTCCAAGGACGCCGTGGCACGCAACAGCGTGCTGCTTGTGCTGGGCGTGATCGCAGTCCTCGTCGCGATGACGGCGGTCGGAACGAAGCGCTGGCGCGCAATGGGACTCGATGTCGACGGGGAGCGCGGCCCGGAAGACGCGCAGAAAGGCTGAGCCGAACATGAGAACTGAAGGAGCCATTTTCATGACGCTGTCCCTCGTCTTTGTCTGGGGACTGACCATCTGGTGCTTCGCCAAGGTGCTGCGAGCACCCAAGGACTGAGAGCGCTACAATCACGGGTGCCATGACCAGCGCACCCGCGACCGCACTCAAGCCCATCTCCCCCGTCGACCTCGCTGCCGAGCGCGCGCAGCTCGGCCCTGCCTTGGAGGAGGCCATGCTGCGCGTGCTGAGGAGCGGCCAGTACATCCTCGGCCCCGAGGTGGAGGCCTTCGAAAAGGCCTTCGCGGCCTACTGCGGCGTCAGCGAGCGCGGTGTCGCGGTCGCCAACGGCACGGATGCGCTGGTCGTCGCGCTGCGCGCCGCCTGCGTTGCACCCGGTGACCACGTCGTGACCTCGCCGTTCACCTTCTTCGCCTCGGCGGGCGCCATTGCGTGGATGGGAGCGACCCCGCGTCTCGCCGATGTCGAGCTCGACACCGGCCTGCTCGATCTCGAGAAGGCCGCCGCCGCCTGCGACTCGAAGACCACGGCGATCCTGCCGGTGCACCTCTACGGTCAGATGGTCGACATCAAGGGCTTCCGCGCGCTGTGTGACAAGCGCGGCATCAGCCTGGTTGAGGATTGCGCGCAGAGCCACGGGGCCTCGCGCGATGGCGTCAACTGCGGCCAGCTGGGCGATGCCGCCGCCTTCAGCTTCTACCCGACGAAGAACCTCGGCGCCTGCGGCGAGGGCGGCATGGTGCTCTCGCGCCACGCCAAAGTGGTCGAGAAGGCCCGGCGCATCCGCGAGCACGGTTCGCCGGTGCGCTATACGCACTCGGAACTGGGCACCAATTCGCGCATGCAGGGTCTGCAGGGAGCTGCACTCAATTGCAAATTGCCGCACCTGAATGCATGGAATGCTCGCCGCGCGGAGATCGCGGCGCGTTACGACGCGGCATTGAAGGGCAATGCCGCGGTGATTCCGCTCACGCGCCGCTCCAACACGGTGCATGCATACCACCAGTACACGGTGCGCATCGTCGGCGGAGTTTCGCGCGATACGGTGCTGGAGAAGCTCAAGGCGCAGTCGATCTTCGCACAGGTACACTATCCCTCGCCGGTGCACCTTCAGGAAGCGGCGAAGCCATGGGGCTATGGACCCGGCGATTTCCCCAACGCGGAGCGACTGGCTCGCGAAGTGATTTGCCTGCCTGTGCATCCTTTCCTGTCCAATGCGGATGCGGATCGGGTTGCGGAGAGCCTGCTGACGGCCAGCCTCGGCTGATCGGATTGCCCTGAATCAAGCAGCTTGACAGATACCCCTGTAGTGGGTATTGTCCGAATCATGAAACCCAATCTCGCACTCGCAGTTTCTATTCCCACCCTCCTATTTTCTTCGGGTTTCGCGATCTCGCCGCCCCCCGAGGACAATTGCGTTCTGGATTGCGGAGTCCAAGCTACGAATCCGGCAGGTACCGGCAGCGTTCCTGCAGGCGTTTCATTCGCCTTTGATATCGCGCAGGGAACCGAACGTCCCGGCAAGGCACTCCCAGTTTGCGCAACCTGCAAGGAGAATTACTGCAAAGCAAACATCAACCTCATTTGGGATGCACATAACACAAATTACTGCCTCACCCTCTCTACTGGTCCGGGCGCAGGAACCGCTTGCACGCGCAGCTATTTTCGCACAGGCATCATCTGGTCGAACTGCGGGATGACAACAACCTACACCGTCACGATCCGTGATGGGGCCGGCAGCCCCGTATACACAGAATCTATCATCTGCGTGTGCAGCTGCCCGCATGCCGGCTGATTTCCTCGAGCTTCCCGCACGACTTCAGTCACAACCCAAATGAAACATCTGCTTTCGCTCTTTGCCTTGCTGCTCGCCGGCATGATCGGATACTGGATCGGAACTGTTCGTCAGCCGAACTCCAACGAGCCTCGCCTGACGGAGTCACCGGAGCCGCTCACCGGGCCGGGCAGCACTCCGCAAGCACAGTCCTCCGCACCATTGAGCGTGGACGGTCCTCGCTCGGCTGCTTCGATTTCTGCTCCTCCGGTTGTGGAATCGGAAACTCCCGCGACCGTGCCGGCGGAACCCAAGACCGTCAAACAGCTCAACAAGGAGATTTTGGAGTCTGCCCTCGCGCAATATCACGCAGCTCCGCGCCGCGACTGGGCTCTGGGCATGCCGGAAGCACTGCTCATCCTCCGCTCCATCACGACTATTCTTGAAGCGCAGGGCAGAGGCTACAAGGAGAGTGAGCTGGTCGGCGTCAAGGATGTCGGCGCGTTCACGAGGCAAATGGGCGGCGATATCCACATCTCGCTCAATGGTGTCGTCTACCCCGTGATGCGCGGTGAGTTCCCCGAGTATGAGTGCTGGTTGAAGTATCAGGAGGTTCGCGGCACCGAGGAGTTCAGTGACACCAACCGCAGCGCTTCCGATGCGGTTCTGCTCCCGGAAATGGAGACGCTGGTCCTCACGCGTGTGGAAGAAGCTCTTGCGATCCTGTCCAAGTAGGCTTTTTTCACGAGCGAGCTGTTCCCAGGCGCTGCACTGTGACGATAATGGCGCATAGCCATGCGCCGTTGGTCTCTGCTCACTCTCCTGCTCGGCTCGACTTGGGTGATCGCTCAGGCGGGATCCCAGCGCCCAGCTGCTACGCCCCCGGCTGGATCCCCCCCGCCCCCCGCCGCGGCGGCCCCCGCTGTGCAGCCCGCAACTCCGCGGGCTCCCGCCGCGGAACAGCCGCCGCAGGAATCGCCCGAGGAGGTCGCCGGAAAATATTTCGAGCAGGCGGACCTCGACCACAACGGCTGGGTGCTCTACGGCGAGGCCGAGCAGACCATGGGGCTCAGCAAGCAGGCCTTTGCCGCCTTTGACCGTGACGTGGACTTCCGCATTTCACGCGCGGAGTTCGCCAGCCGCTACATCGAGATCACCTCGCGCGGCGGTGCCTTCCCCGCGCCTCGCACGGCCGGTACCTCCGACAAGTCCGAACTGGGGGCCGAGTCGCTGCTGACGCGTTTCGATGCCGATGGCAACAAGTCCATCGACGAACTGGAACTGCGGACGCTGCTGTCCAACCAGCCGCGCGCCACGCTCGATCCTCAGGTGGTGATGACGCAGCTCGATCGCGACAGCGACAAGCGCCTCAAGGGCGAGGAACTGGAGGATCTGGCTCACCTGCTCGATCCCACGCTGCCTCGCACGAGCAAGCCCAAGGCCCGCTCGATTGACGAGCTCTTCGGCAAGCGCATTCCGCGCGAGGAGCGCGAGGGTGCGATCCGGCTTCCGGATCAGATCCAGGGCCCGGTTGACAACTTCCGCCGCCTGGACATCGATGCGGACGGCCGGATCACGGAGGCTGAACTGGCGGACCTGCTGCGACCGGTGCAGACCAGCGTCCGGCTCAGCGCGGTCTTCGCCACGCTCGACAAGAACCGCGATGGCGGACTGTCGCGCGAGGAGTTCTGGGGCGCGCTCGGTCGCTGAACGCTGCGGCTGCGCTCAGGAGCGCAGCACCTCAAGCTCCGCCAGACGCGGCCCGCCGTTGGCGTCGCTCACCGCGTACTGACCGCCGTTGCGCAGAGAGACACCGGCCACCGTGCCGTCAAGGCCCAGCACGTACAGGTGCAGGCCGAAGTCGGGGAAGCCCTTGTCGTCGACCAGCTCCGGCTGCCAGCGGGCTTGACGCTGGGTCTGCCGCACCACGCGCCGCAGCACTTCCATACCCGCATCGAGGGGGGCCATGCCCCGACGCAGCATCTCGACGACGGCAAAGCTGCCGTTCGCGAGAACGCAAGCTTCGCCACGACCCGTCGCACCTGCGCTTCCCGCTTCCTGGTCGCAGTAGAGTCCTGCTCCGATGATCGCGGAGTCCCCCACGCGGCCGGGAATCTTGAAGGCGAGGCCCGAGGTGGTCGTGATGCAGGCCACGGCACCGCTGGTCGCCAGCGCGGAGCAGTGGATCGTGCCCGTGACGCGCTCGCGCCACTCTTTCTGCAGCCGTGCGCGCTCTTGCACGCGAGCAAACGCCAGCTCTTCACGTTCCTTGGGCGTCAGCAGCGCCCCTTGGTATGGCAATTTGGCAGGCGGCGGCAGGCGATCATCGCGCTCGCTCATGGATTCCTTCCACTTCATCCACTCCTGGCGGGTCGATTCCGTGAGCAGGTTGACATGGGGATGGCCGTGCTGGCGCGCAAACTCATATGCACCCTGGCCCACCAGCAGCACATGATCGGTGCGCTCCAGCACGGCGCGCGCCACCTCAGAGGGGTGCAGGATGTTCTCGATGCAGGCCACTCCGCCCGACTTGTGGCGCGGACCGTACATGCAAGCGGCGTCCAACTGCACAACACCGTCCTCATTGGGCAGGCCGCCGAGACCGACGGAGGTGTCGTCGGGATCCGCTTCCGTGACCTTGACCACTTCGACGGCAACATCGAGCGGATCCGCGCCTTCAACGAGCTTCGCATAGTGCAGCTTCATGCCGGCGAGCGCATTGGCGCTGCCGACGAGCACCGCCTTGCCCTTTGAGGAAGCAGGCACTGCGGAAGCAGGAGCCGCGCCAACGCGGTTTTCCCTCGCACTCAGGCCACTGCACGCTGCGGCGGTTCCACTCGCCAGCGCTGCACCCAACACACTGCGACGCGTCCACTTCATCTGATCTTCCTGCATCTGACACCTCCTCATGAATACCGAACCAAGGTAGCATGAACGCACCGCGAAACGAGGAAGATCACCGTGCTCGAACTGCGCCCCCACTGCGAGTCCTGCGCGCGACCGTTGCGTCGCGACGAACCCAATGCGTTCATCTGCTCCTTCGAGTGCACCTACTGCGATGCGTGCGCCGCTGAGCACGCCTGGACCTGCTCGAACTGCGGCGGCGAGCTCGTGCGCCGTCCTGTGCCGGCTGCGCCGTTCCTGCGCGGCCGCGAACAGGTGATCACGGTCCGGCCGGCTTCGGTGTGACGGTTTCTGCGGGCAATTCGCCCGCTTTTTCGCCCAGACACAGCGTACGCAGCCACTGACGCGAGCTGCGCAGCCACGCGCGCCAGTGCTCCGCCAATTCCTCGTCGTCTGCCGCCTTGGCCGCCGACACCCGCAAATCCTGCTCGAGCGCCAGACTGCGCAGATAGCGATCCAGATCACCCGGAGCCGGATCCGCCAGCGCCATGCCCGCGCTCACGAGCGCAGTGCCCATGCGACGCATCTCGGCGGCATCGACGTGCTCCATGCGATCGAGCGAGGTGTGATAGGCGAAGTCAGGGAAATGCCACAGCAGCACGGCCGGAATCCCGGCGCGCAGGAACACCTGATGGTCGCTGCCGCCCTCGAAGGCATGCTCGCGCGTCTGCCAGCCGCCCGCCGCCAAGGCCGTGTCCCCTAGCGCAATGCGCACGATCAGCGCGAGCGCGGAGTTCGGAGAGTTCTCGTAATTGCCGCGGCCCGAATCGGCCCCCCACCCGCTGGGCTCGTCGGGCGGCAGTTGCCTGCGACGCGCGGGATCCGGCGAACGTTCCAACAGCGGGATGGCGCCCGTGCGTTCGCGCGATTCTCCCGTCATGTCCGCCGCGATCGCAGCGAGCACCTTGCGTCCGCCGCGCTCGAGATACACGCGGCTCATCGCCATCTCGTCACCGAACACGAAGCTCAGCGAAGCTGCCGGACGGCGCAGGCGGCCGGAATCGATCAGGCTCGTCAGCGCTCGTAGAGACTCGATCGACGTGGCAACGCCGCTGGCGTTGTCGCAGGCGCCGGGTTCCTGCACATGCGCGGCGATCGCCACCGACTGATCGGCTCGTTGCGTGCCGACGATGGTGGCCACCAGCGTGCGCAGCGGCTTGGTTTCCAGCCGAGTCCTGGCCTCAAAACGCACGCGCATGCCGGCTTGCAGTCGCTGGTGCGTGCGCGGGGAGATCTGGGCGGCGGGCAGCTTCGCGCCGCGCGGATAGCTGGTGTAGGCGATCGCGTCGAGATGGCGCTGTGCCGGCGAGGGGTCGCGGTTGTAATCCGCCAGCGCGCTCGAGAGCACCAGCACGGCTCCGCGCTGCTCCGCCGCCTCCAGCAACCCGCGCGAGAGCGGTTCTGCGCTGACCAGAACGCCGCCGGCTGCCAGCGTCTCGAGTGAGAGCGTCACGCTGCCTTCGCACTCGCAGCTCGGCAGTCCCTTGGGCAGGAGCAGTCGATCGACATCGCTGGCGGCAGCGAAGGCGTGCAGCGGTTCGCGGGCCGCGTTCGTGACCAGCGTCAGCGAGCCGCTGAGCGGGGTCCAGGCCGGTTCGCGCATTTCCGTGCTGTACTCCGCCAGCTCGTACTCAGGCAGTCGACCGAAGCCCATGCCGTCGAGGTCACTGCGCAGGCGATCCATGACGGCCTCGAAGCCTTCGTTGCCCGGCTCACGCCACCAACCGTCGATGGTGCGGCAAAGCTCCAGCGCACGCGGCTCTTCGAAGACCTCGTGCAGCAGCAGTGCGAAGCGCGCCGGACCGGTGCCGCCGGGGGCGATGCGCGGACCCTGATGCTGCCAGGCGGGACTGACTGTCCCCGCTTCCGTCTCCAATCGTTCGCGAGCCATCTCCTGCTCGCGCCAGCGCAGCGCATCTTCCTCCGTCGGACCGCTGCGGCAGGCGAGGGCACCGACCACCAGAAGCGTCGAGAGCAGCGCTTGTCGCATCGTTCAGGCCTTGGGCATGTATTTCTCGATCAGCAGGGCGAGTTTCTCGCGCGTGGCCCCCGGGATCTTCGCCGGATTGGTCATGATCGCACCGGCGAGCGCCCGCGGGCAGGCGCAGGTCCGCTGCGCCGCGAGCCGCGGAACCACGTCGAGGATGAGCCGCTTGGCGTTGCCGACGTTCTTGTTCATCACCGCGATGACCGCCTCGACGGTGACATCGTCGTGGCCCTCATGCCAGCAGTCGTAGTCCGTGGCCATTGCGACGGTCGCGTAGCAGATTTCGGCTTCCCGGGCGAGTTTCGCCTCCTGCAGGTTGGTCATGCCGATCACATCGACGCCCCACTGGCGGTAGATGCGGGACTCGGCGCGCGTGGAGAACTGCGGCCCCTCCATGTTGAGGTAGGTGCCGCCGTCGTGCATGGTGAGGCCCAGGCTCTTGCCCGACTGCAGCAACGCGGCGCGCACATGCGGACACACGGGGTCGGCGAACATGACGTGCGCGACGCAGCCCTCACCGAAGAAGGTGTCCACGCGATGACGCGTGCGGTCAAAGAACTGATCGATCACGACGAATTCGCCGGGATGGATGTCCTCGCGCATCGAGCCCACGGCCGAGATCGAGACGATGCGCGTCACGCCCAGACGCTTCATGCCCCAGATGTTGGCCCGAAAGTTGAGCTCCGAGGGCGAGATGCGGTGACCGCGCCCGTGCCGCGGCAGGAACACCATCTTCACGCCGCCCAGCGTGCCCGTGATGTAGCTGTCGCTCGGCGCACCGAACGGAGTGGAGAGTTCGACCTCGCGCACATCGGACAGCCCCTGAACCTCGTAGAGGCCCGAGCCGCCGATCACGCCGACCACCAGTTCTTCTTGATTGCTCATCGGTTGGGACGGAAGGGACGACGATCATCGCGGCGGTCCTCGCCGCGCCTGTCTCTGGAGAAGCCCGGACGCTGTTCGCGCCGCTGACCAGTAGGTCTGCCGGGTCCGAAGTCCGAGCTATCGGAGTGCGGACGCTCGCCGCGCAGCGGGAACAGCCGGGCGAGCACCATCGTGGCGTAGGAGCCGCGCGGCAGTTCGAAGCAGACGCGATGCTTGGGCTGACCTTCGCGATCGAAGCCGTCGGGCTCGGCCTTGAGCTTGCGCGGACGGATCAGGATCTCGCGGTCTTCGCCCTTGAGCTGGAAGCCGCTGACGCCTTCGATCTCGAACTGCTCGGGGCTAAGGCCTTCGAGCTCCAGCGCCTTGGTGTACATCTCGCGCGTGCGCTGTGCCGTGACATCCTCCAGACGCGGTCCCGGCAGGCGCCAGTTGTTGCCGAGCTCCGGATCGAGCGGCAGCGCGCCTCTGGAGAAGTTGAGGCGCCCCTCGAGCGCATCGACCATCAGCAGATCCTTCTTCGGGGTGACTTCGCGCACGTAGTTGGCCACGGTGCGATTCCACAGGTGCGACTGCCAGGCGTAGAGATGGATCAGGCGCAGCCGCGAGGAAACGTAAGTGAAGGCACCGGCGAAATCCTCGGGATTGCGGGCCAGATGCTCGAAGACCGAGTGGAAGGAGCCGAACTTGCCCGCGATGTCGCGGCATTCGCGCCACTCGCCCCAGGTGCGCGCAAAGGCGTGCTTGAAGCGGGCGTGGATCTCGTCGTCCTGCTCCGAGACCCCGCAGATCAGGCTCTTGAGGGCGCGCTCGGGCTTGCCCTGCATCAGATCCAGCGCGATCCAGCCCTGCGCGAAGCGCAGGTTGCCGAAGCGCTGCTCGCCGAAGTAGTTGACGACGCCGTGCTCGCGCACCGATTCGATGTGAGCATCGAGCTCCGAGAGCTCGCGCGGGCTGATGCCGCGCACCGTGATCTCGAAGCCGTTTCCCAGCGAGTGGGCGCTGGAGAGCGGCTCGGATGCGAAGCCCGCCGGCTCGATCACGATGTCACGCTCGTTGAGGTGCACTTCGCGGCGCACGGGCACGCTCATGTATTGCAGCGTCACCGCCTGCCGGTCCTTGAGGCCCGCCATTCCGACCTCGGCCGCCGGCACCCCCACCAGCTCGGCGAGCACCTGTGCGGCCTCAAGCGAGGTGCGCTTGCGCTTCTTGACCCGGTAGACGCGGTGCTTGCCGCTGGGACGCAGGTATTCCGGGTCGAGCAGTTCCCGGACGCGGAAATCCTGGGGCTTGAACTTGATGCCGCTCATGAGTGACCTCGCTTGGGCCGGACCTTTTCCAGCTGCTTCAGGACGCGCGCAAGATCGGAAGGTATGGGTGACTCGACCACGATGCGCTGCGCGCGCGCGAAGTCTTCGAGTGTGTAGCGAATGGACTGTCCTTCGGGAAGCTCCTCGCCGGCCTGCACGAGCTCGGGCGCCAGCGTGCGGACATCGGGAAAGTCGAGCCGGCGGGCATGGAGCGTCAGTCGCTCCATCAGCGGATGCTCCACAGCACCGGGCTTGCGGCGGTAGTCGAGCTTGAACTCGGACAGGGAGAGCGCCCGTCGCCTGCCGTAGAAGGGATCGATCACAAGCGGGAAACCCTTGGCGCGCAGGTGCACGCGGATCTGGTGCGTGCGCCCGGTCAGCGGCTCGCAGCGCAGCAGCGTGAAACCGTGGAAGGCCTTCTCGATCGTGACGCGCGTCTGCGAAGGCTTGCCGGAGCGCTCGTCGATCTGCATGCGGCCGCTCTTGCGCTCATCAGGCCCGATCGGGAGATCAATCAGCTCGGATTCACCCTCGCGAAGCGGATACTCGCCCTCGACGAGCGCCAGATAGTGCTTGCGGATTGCACCCAGCTCGAAGGCGGCGCGCAGCGCGCGCTCGGCGGTGATCGTCTTGGCGACCAGCACCACACCCGATGTGTCCTTGTCGAGCCGGTGCAGCAGCCGCGGACGGAACTGCAGGGCCTTGGTGGGAAGCGCGGGATCGACTTCGTCCACTTCGGAACGATCCAGCGCAAGTTCCAGCAGCGCACCCGCCAGGCTGGCGTTCGATTTGGCCCAGCGCTCGGGCTCTGCGGCGAGATCGCTGGGCTTGTCGACCGCGAGCACGCAATCATCCTCGTACAAGACGGGGATGCGCACCTTGGGCGCGACGGGAGCGTCGGGCAGCTCCTCATCCTCCTCGATCTCGACGATCAGCACCTGATCGCGGCGCAGGCGCTGCGACGGCGTCGAGGGCATGCCGTCGACGAGCACCGCGCCGTCGCGGATCTTGCGGCGCAGAAAGCCCTTCGTGAGGAGCGGGAACACGAGGCAGAGGTACTCATCGAGTGCCAGCCCCGCGCGCTCCGGCGGAACGGTGATGTACGCGGCCACGGAAAGCGCCCCTAGCCCGAGGCCTTGGACTTGGCAAAGATCTCGCTCTTCAGCGCGCCCACATAGGGCAGGTTGCGGTAGCGGCCTGCGTAGTCGAGCCCGTCGCCGACCACGAACAGGTCCTCGACCTCGAAGCAGCGAAAATCCGCTTCCAGCGCCGCGGTGCGGCGCGAAGGCTTGTCGAGGAACACGCAGGTGCGCACATCCATCGCGCCGCGCGCCAGCAATTCCGCTCTCACACGGTGCAGGGTCCGGCCGGTGTCGAGAATGTCGTCGACGAGCAGCAGCCGCCGCCCTTCGATCTCGTTGCCGGTCGGGAAGAAGTTGATCTCCAGATTGCCCGAGACCGTCCCGTCGCCGTAGCTCGAAGCGGCCAAAAAGGCGAGTTCGAGCGGGATCGGGATGCGGCGAATCAGGTCGGCAGCGAAGACGCAGGAGCCCTTGAGCACGCTCACCACAGTGAAGTCCTGACCGGAATAGGCCTGGGTCACTTCCCGCGCCACGCGGTCAATGCCCGCGGTGATCTCCTGTTCGCTGATCAGGACGCGCTCGATGTCATTATGCAAGGTCATGGATTGTCCCCAGAGGACCCCAAGGCCGCGATCCGGGGGGAAGAGGATAGCACGAAGGTCTCGAAAACACGATTGGACTTGCCCCGCCCCCCCCTGCCGTTACCCTTGGAGGCCGATTGCCGGACCTCTCCGAGGCTCGCCGGTGGATCATCCGGATCGAACAGGATCCCATGCCGAAACGCCAATACAACCGCCGCTCCGACGAAGAGCGGATTGCCGAAATCCAGCGCCAGATCGAGGAATTGCGCGAGCGCGCCGAGCGCAAGGCACGTGAAGACGATCAGCTGCTCAAGGGCTATACCAAGTTGCAAGGAGCACTGCGCAATTTCATTCAACTCGCCCATGACCGGGGCCGCGGTGACATCGGCAACATGGTCGAAGCCTTCGCGGCCGGCCTGCAGCGTCAAGTGACCATGCCGATCGAGGAACCTCGCCGGCGTCGCGGCGCCAGCAGCGAAGACTCGTGAGCAGGCAGGGCCCGGTCGAGGAACTCGGATCGGATCTCGTGCACAAGGGCCGCATCTTTGATGTGGTCCGACAACACCTGCGCCTGCCTTCCGGGCTGGAACAGCGGGTGGAGGTTGTGGTGCACTCCGGAGCCGTCGGCATTGCCGCGCTCGATGAGCAAGGGCGTCTGGTGCTGGTCCGTCAGTACCGCCCGCCCGCCCGGCAATGGCTGCTGGAGATTCCTGCAGGGCGCGTCGAGATCGGCGAGGATCGCCTGGCCGCCGCACAGCGTGAATTGGAGGAGGAAACCGGTTGGCGCGCGCGGCGCTGGCAATTGTTGCGCGAGTTCTATCCCGCACCCGGGTTCTGCTCCGAGCTGCTTTCGCTCTATCTGGCACAGGATCTGCATCCCGCCGGAGATCAACGCCGCGCGCACGATGACGATGAGGAATTCGAATTGGCGCATGCCAGTCCGCAAGAGCTGCTCCTCCACGCCACAGACGCCAAGACGCTGATCGCCGCGGCGCTGATCCGCGAACGGCGGGCTCAGGGCCTGCTCTGAGCGCGGTCAGCCTCCGACGCGACGCACTGGCTGGCGCGACAGACCGTCTTCAGCGGCAGACATCCGACAGCCACTGAAATCCACCCTGTCCCGGTTGGTTGCGACCGAGCACATCGAGCCGCAGCAAGGCACCGGGTGCGACCGCCAGCACGCTGCCCTGCGGTCCCGCCGCCGTGCGATCCAGACCCGCCAGAGGCAGATCATTGCGTTCCCAGCGCAGCGAACCATCGCCGCTGATGCAGCGCACGCGCGGGTTCTCCCGATCCGCCACCCAGACCTCGCCCTGCTCGCCCACCGAGATGTGCGCCGCCGCGAAGCCCAGCTCATGGCTCCAGAGCAGTTCCAGGGCGGGACCCAGCCGGTGCACGCGCGCGGCAGCGCCACCTTCCAGCGCGTAGAGCGATCCGGCGCCGGCCACGAGATCCGCGATCGGACGCTCCAGCGCGCGGCTCGCGCCGCCGAGACACTCGATGCGCCCCGACTGGGTGCCCACCAGCACGGTTCCGCGCCAACCGCAGATGCAATTCCAGCCATCGCCCTCGCCCAGCACCGTCAGCGTGCCCTCGCGGTCGATGGCGAGCGCCCTCGCGCGACCCGGCGCATCCAGCGGCTGCATCAGAAGGGCTGAGCGCCCCCCCATCGCGCTGAGATCGCTGCAGTTGTCGAGCCAGGTCTCGCTGCGCAGCGTGCCCTCAGCATCAAAGGCGGCGAGTCGCATGCCGAACGCACTGCCCGCATTGCCGGAGCGCAGCACGAACAGCCCCCCATCGGCGCTGCGCTCCACATCCAGCGGCCAGGGACAGGGCACACGCCGGGCAAGGAACAGGTCCTCATCGAGTTCGTAGAGATAGCCCGCATCGCGATCCGCCACCCACAGCGTGCCCTGTGCCGGAGTCCGGGCGCTGCCGCGCGCGAGATCCTGCGCCAACAGAGCCGCAAACACCGTCAGCAAACCGGCGGCGACGCAGGCCAGCCTCCACGCCGGACTCATCGCCGGGCTCATCGTCGTACTCTGTGTCACCGCTCCGCTCTGTGCACTCACCGTCATCGAGTGATTCCTCCACTCTCAAGGACGGTGCCGCCCCTTCAGGATCGCGCGAAAAAATCAGTCGCAGCGCACGCCTTCCAGCTCCAGCAGGCGGCGCTTGATCGCCAGGCCGCCGCTGTAGCCGCCCAAGCCGCTGTTCGCGAGCACGCGGTGACAGGGCACGACGATCGGCAGCGGATTGCGCCCGTTGGCGCCGCCCACCGCCCGCGCCAGCCCGCGATGGCCCAGCTGAGCCGCGATCTCCCCGTAGCTGCGGGTCTGGCCGTAGGGAATGGCCTGCAGACGCTGCCACACACGCAGGTCAAAGGGCGTGCCGTGCGGCTCCAGTTCCAGACTCCAGCTCCGCCGCTCGCCGTGCGCGTACTCAAGGAGCTGGCGCGCTGCTTGCGAATGGGCGTGCGCATCGCACTTCAGCTCAACGGTCAGCCGCTGCCTCCTCAGAAAGTCCTCGAGATCGGGCCCGGCGGTGCGGGCTGAGAGCCCGAGAAACCCAAGACGCTCCTGCGGACCGGCAAGCAGCCACAGGCCGAACGGGGTGCTCAGCCGCCGCCACCGCCAGAGCTTCATGAGGCGCGGTGGCGCCGCAGCAGCGCCAGCGCCAGCACACACAGCACGAGCACAAGGGTCCCCAGCAGGAAGAACACGCCCTGATTGATGCTCTCGGCGAGCGGGTCGCGCGTCGTACCGACGGCGTTGCGGCAGGAGGGTCAAAGCAGGAACAGCATGTTCATTCCGTCGCGTTCAACCGGGCGCGGGCGCGTTGAAGACGTACAGGCAAAGGTACACCAGCACGCCGGTCACCGAAACATACAGCCAGATCGGGAAGGTCACCTTGGCCCAGGCCTTGTGCCGGGTCCAGTTCTGCCGGCGCGCCTGCACGAAGGTCATGATCACCATCGGCAGATTGACGACCGCGAGCACGATGTGGCTCACGAGCATCACCAGATAGGCGGTGCGCAGCCAGCCGGTGTAGTGAAAGCGCGTCTCGCCCTTCACCGGCACGATCACGAAGTGATAGTAGAGGTAGCAGGCCAGAAAGGCCGCGCTGGCGAGCAAGGCCAGGTACATCAGCCGCTCGTGCAGGTCACGCCGGCCGCGCTTGATGGCGACGAGACCGCTGACCAGCAGCACGGTAGCGCTGGCGTTGAGGCAGGCATTGATCGTAGGCAGTTCCATGGTTGTTGAAGACTATTCGCCCTGCAGAAACTCCAGACGCGCGGCGATGCGCTCGAGATCATCACTCGTCTCTCCGGCATAGAAGCCGCGCACGTGCCCCTCCTTGTCGACGGTGACGATCTGCGTACGGTGGGAGACGCGCTCACCCGGCTTGGCACCCGCATCGCGCTCCACGGGCGAAAGGAAGCTGGAGCGGATCCAGGCATCGGTGGACTGCACCTCGCCGGTGAGGAACCACCAGCGCTCGGCATCCGCCGAGAAGGCCTGCGCATATTCGCGCAACGCCTCGGGCGTGTCGTTGTCGGGATCGACGCTGACGCTCACCAGCCGGATGGCGGGGTTCTTCAGCATCCCGCTGAGCTTCTGCATCGTCGCGGTGACGCTGGGGCAGGGCCCCGTGCACTGCGTGTAGACGAAGGCGAAGGCGCAGGCATGACCGTTGAGATCGGCATTGCTGATCGTCCTGCCGCTGCGCTCGGTCATGCGGAAGGGCGCGACGATGCCGAAGCTCTCCTTGGAATCCGCCGGCTGCGCAAGCACGCCCCCGGTGCGCTCGCCTTCACCGCAACCGGAAGGCAACAGCAACAGCGGCAGGTGCAGCAGGACAGTGATGGGTTTCATGCCAGGTACAGCAATGCGAAGAGCAGGATCCAGACCACGTCGACGAAGTGCCAGTACACGCAGGCAAGCTCCAGCTTCAGCCCCGCCTGCCCGTCGCGCACGGCATCCGAACCGAGCCAGAACAGCGCCATGAGCCCGACGAGCACGTGCAATCCGTGCACCGCCGTCAGCAGGAAGAAGCCCGACCAGTACAGACTGCTGTTGGGCGCGATGCCGGCCTCCAGCAGCACCTGATACTCGTGGATCTGCAGGCCCAGAAACGCCACTCCCAGCAGCAGCGTCGCCAGCCACCAGCGCAGCAGCGTCGTGCGGGCCTTGGCGCGTTCCATTTGGACGGCGCAGACCGAGCTCGCCACCAGTAAGCCGGTCGCGGCGCGGGCCATCGGCACCGAGAGCGCCCCTTCGTGGCCCGCGTAGCCGCGGGCCGTCGCCAGAAACAGGTAGCCGCCGATCAGGCCCGCGAACAACAGCGCTTCCGATGCAAGGAAGATCCACAGCGCCAGTCGCGCCGGCTCGATGCGCGGTCCGCTCAACGTGGCTTGCGTCACGGCGCCGCCCACACAGCCGCTCCGCGCGCCGTGGGATCCAGCACCGCGAGCGACAGCAGCACCGGCAGGTAGATCAGCGATGTGAAGAGCAGCAGGCGCGCGTTCGAGAGATTCTCCTTCCACGCGAAACGCAGCGCGGCTGCGGCGTAGACGAGGCTCGCGACCAGCGCGCCGATGCCGTACACCAGACCGGCATCCCCGTAGACGGCGGGCACCAGCGCGACCGGAATCAGCACCAGCGAATACACCAGAGCGGAGCGCGAGGCGATGCCGACGCCGCCGGGCACGGAGGGCAGCATGCGCAGTCCCGCGCGTGCATAGTCCTCGCGGTAGATCCACGCGATCGCCATGAAGTGCGGGAACTGCCACACGAAAATCAGGCCGAACAGCGCCCAGGCCCAGCGTCCCACATCACCGGCCATCGCCACATACCCCAGCAGCGGCGGTGCGGCGCCGGGGATCGCGCCCACGACCGTGTTGAGCGTGCTGACGCGCTTGAGCGGGGTGTACACCGCCACATAGGCGAACAGAGTCGAGGCAGCGAGCAGCGCCGAGATCAGGTTGAAGCGCGCCGCGAGGCCCGCCACGCCGATCGTCGCCATCAGGGCTCCGTAGAAGACCGCATCGCGCACGCTGATGCGTCCCGCCGCGATCGGCCGCGAGCGCGTGCGCTGCATGCGCGCGTCGGTGTCGCGCTCCAGCACCTGATTGAAGATGCTGCCCGCACCGGCGGCGAGCGTGACGTACAGCGCCTGCTCGAGGATGCGCGGCCAGTCCGACTGCGTACCGCCGGCCAGCAGGCCGCCGATCATGGCCGCGAAGAAGATGAAGCTCGCGATGCGCGGCTTGGTCAGGGCGACCCAGTCCGAGCCGACGCGTTCGCCCGCGGCAGCTTCGCGCGTGTTTTCGCTCACGCGCGGCCTCCTGCCGGTGCCAGCTCGGCACTCTGCGCGCGGTCCCCTGCCTGGCACAGGCGGTGGGCCCATAGCCACGAGCTGGCGCTGCACGCGAGCAGCGCCGCGCCGCCCATGACGTGCAGCGTGGGCATCAGCGCGGCGTGGATCGTCTCCGGATTGCGTCCAACGATCATGTACACGGCAAAGAACGCAGCCACGCCCAGCAGGATCTGCACGACGAGCGCGGTGAACAGCCAGCGCGGCAGCTTGCGCAGCGGACTCGTCTCCGGCTCGTTCTTCAGCGCCTTGGCGAGCATCAGCACCGCGGCGATGACCGCGACAACCAGAAGCCCGTGCGTCAGCAGCGCCGCCATGCTCTCGCCGTGGCGCAACCAGGCACCGACGACGATCTGAGTGTAGATCACGAGCGTGGTGATCATGGCGAGCGTGCGTACCCGCTGTGTCGATGCAGCGACCCGCTGTGTCGATGCAGCCGCAGCGATGCCGGCGTTCTGGAACGAGCGCGAGCAGGCCACGCAGACCATCACCAGCAGCGCAAAGACTCCCTGCCCCACCGATCCGTGCAGGAAGGCCAGATCCGGCGAGTTCTCCAGCACGCGGAACCCGCCGATGGTGCCCTGGCCGATCACCGCCAGAAGGCCCAGCAGCGCAATACCGCGCGCGCGAGTCTTCCACGCGACCAGCACCGTCAGTATCGACAGGAAGCCCACCAGCGAACCGAACAGGCGGTGCGTGTGCTCCACGAAGGTGCCGGTATCCCGCAGCCACTGATCGATCGGGAAGGTCCACATGAACCAGTCCCCGCGACCGCGCTCCACGATCCACCAGCCGTCGACGGCCATGCCGGCGTTGAGGGTCGTCACCGAACCGCCGAAAAACACCAGCGTGATCGCCACCAGCACGGTGGCGAGAGCCATGCGGAAGGGCCAGGGGCTGTGTTCGACGGGTTGCTGGGGCTGCATGGGCCGGAGAAGGCTCCTTCTAGGGGGCGGAGATTGTACGCGCCTGAGGGCGATTGTCGCCCTCGGTGCGGCTGGGCTGGTATTCGTAGGGTCCGGCCTCCACGACCAGCGCCCGGGAGAAATTCCCGTGCCCGGGAGGCGAAGCGGCCTCCCACTCCAAGCTGTTGGCCTGCCACGGGTTGGCACCGACCCGCCGCCCCGCCCGCAGGCTCCACGCGATGTTGACGAAGAACAGCAGCTGCCACAGCGCCAGCAGAATTGCGCTGACCGTGATCAGGAGGTTGGGTTCACGCAGGTGCGCGAAGGACTCGTAGACATACGGGTCCGCGGTGCGGCGCAGCATGCCGGCGATGCCGATCTGGTGCATCAGCAGGAACACGCCGCTGGTCAGAATGAATGTGCCCGCGAAGTGCAGCTTGCCCAGCCCTTCGTGCATCATCCGGCCGGTCATCTTCGGGAACCAGTGATAGAAGGCCGCGAACAGCCCGAAGACCGAACCGCCGAACACGATGTAGTGGAAGTGCCCAACGACCACATAGGTGTCGTGCACATACACATCCACCGGTGTGCTGGTGAGCCACAGACCGGAAAGTCCGCCCGTGACGAAGAGCGCCACGAAACCCAGCGCGAACAGCATCGCGGCGGTGAATCGAATGCGCGAGCCCCACAGCGTCGCCAGCCAGTTGAACACCTTCATGCCCGAGGGCAGCGCGATCAGCGTGGTCGAGATCTGAAAGGCCAGCGCGATGGATGGGTTCATGCCCGACACGAACATGTGGTGGCCCCACACGAGGAAGCCCAGGCCCGCGATCGCCAGCATCGAGTAGACCATCGGTCGGTAGCCGAACACGCCCTTGCGCGCGTGCACGCTGAGCACATCGCTGACCACGCCCATCGCCGGCAGGATCACGACATACACCGCCGGGTGTCCGTAGAACCAGAACAGGTGCTGCCAGAGGATCGGCGCACCCTGCGCGCTGAAGAACTGCGTCTCGAACAATCGATCCGACAGTTGCATCAGGCCGCCGGCGGTCAGCACCGGCAGCCCCGCCAGCTGCAGGATCGCCGCGATGAACAGCGCCCAGACCGTCAGCGGCAGGCGGAACCAGTCCAGTCCCGGCGCGCGCAGCTTGACGATCGTCGTGATGTAGTTGATCGCGCCCAGCGTCGAAGCAATCCCGCTGAGCGTGATCGAGACGAGCCACCAAGTCTGTCCGCCGGCACCGCCTGCGGTGGTGGTGACGCTCGTCGACAGCGGCGGATAGGCCGTCCAGCCCGCGCTCGCCGCGCCGCCTTCGCTCCAGAAACCCGCCAGCATGGCGATCGCCGCCGGCGGCATCAGCCAGAACGAGAGCGCATTGAGCCGCGGGAACGCCATGTCCCCGGCGCCGATCATCAGTGGAATCAGATAGTTGCCGAGCCAGCCCGTCAGCAGCGGAATGACGACGAAGAAGATCATCACCGAGCCGTGGATCGTGAACAGCACGGTGTAGAACTCCGGAGTCGGCACGCCGCCGGTCTCGGGGAACAGAGCGCGTCCCACCACCGGCATCTGTGTCCACGGCCAGGCCAGCTGCCAGCGGATCGCCAGCGAGCTCGCCAGTCCGAACACCAGCATCAGCATGGAGAAGACGAGGAACTGAATGCCGATCGTCTTGTGGTCGAGCGACCACACGTAGCTCGAGAACCAGCCGGGCTTGGCCTGCGAGTCGCTCATCGGCCGGAAACCTCCGCGCCGCTGAGCTGCAGCGCGTTTTGCCGCTGCACGAAGGCCTGATATTCCTCAGGCGGCAGCACCCGCACGCGGCCGGCCATTTTGTAGTGGCCCCAGCCGCACAACTCCGCGCAGACCAGATCGTATTCGCCCGCCTCGGCCGTGAACCACACGCTGATCGCGCGCCCGGGCACGATGTCCTGCTTCAATCGGAACGCCGGCACGAAGAAGCTGTGGATCACATCGCGTGAGCGCAGTCTCAGGCGCACTTCCTCTCCGGCGGGAACGACCACCTCGTAGGGGGATTCCCAGTCATCCGCGCTGCCCAGACGCCCGTCCGCGCCCGGATGGCGCATGCGCCAGTCGAACTGGCTGGCCCAGACCTCGGCAATCGGCTCACCGGCGCCGGGCGTCGAGAACTTCATCGCCTTCCATTCATCCATCTGCGTCAGCGCCAACCAGACCAGCACGCCGGCCGGGACGACGGTCCAGATCAGCTCCAGCCGGTGATCGGAGCTCTTGTCGCTGCGCGCGGCATTGCTGCCATCGCCCTGACGCCAGATGAACAGCACCAGCAGCCCCAGAGTGAGCACGAAGAACGCACCCATCACCCACAGGATGGTGCGGATCAATGCATCCGTCGAAGGCGCGAAGGAGCTCTTGCCTTCCGGCAGCCACCAGCCGCGCTCGGGCGCATGCACGAAACTCGCCACGACGAGCGCGGCAAAGGCCGCGAACAACAGCGCCCAGACGCGCCTCAAGGGCCTGCTCCCTCGGGAATCGAGCGCACGTAATGCACCAGCGCCCAAAGATCGTCGCTCGAAACCAGCGGGCCGCCCTGCGAGTTCTTCGTCTCGCCGATGCCAGGCATCGGGCCGCCGTTGATGCCCGCGTAGATGCGACGGTAGATGTCGATCGGTCGCGCACCGCCGCGGTAGATGCCCTGCGTCAGATCACGCGGCTGGATCGGAAAGCCCCAGTCATCGAGGTAGGCCAGTTCCTTCTTGCCCTTGGCGTTGATCTTCCAGGCCGCGGGTCCGTCACCCTTGCCGGCATCGCCATGGCATTGCACGCAGTTGCCCTTGCGGGCGTCGAGATACAGCTCGCGACCGCGCGCGCGCATCGCCGGGCTGTCGGAAGGGATTTCGCCCTCCCACGCGATGAACTTCGACTCGGCGCGTTGCCAGCGGCTCCACACGGTGTCGATGTGCTCTCCGAACAGTTCCTCGTCGAGCTCGTCCTCTTCCTTGAAGTGATTGACCGCGAGCGTCTCGACTTCGCCGCGCACGCTCAGGAGCCGAACATGGTCGGCCAGTCCCTCGATCTCGGCCACCGGCAGGCGCGCGAAGGAGTGCATCGCGGTGCCGTAAACGCCGTTCTCCAGTATCGTCGTCAGATCCTCGCGCCGCGGGCGCGCCTTGTCCTTGACGGCCGCCCACTTGAAGATGCCCTTGCGAAAGTCCCTCGGCTTGGGGTTGATCGACGCCGCCGTCGGCCCGTCGCCGGCGCCCGCCGCGCCGTGGCAGTGCAGGCAGTGCACCCTATAGAGCTCCGCGGATTCCAGCGGCGTCGGATAGTGATCAGCGGCCAGACCGCGTGTCTGATTGTCGCGCTCCAGCGCGGCCCGCCGCTCGGGCTTCAGCTCCGCCAGCCCGCCTTGCGGCGCGGGCGGGAAGCGCGGATCCGCGGGTGTGCCGAAGTTCTGCTCCAGCAGGCGCGCCAGTTCCGACTGCGCCTGCGGTGCCTCCGCGAGTTCCTCCCTCGACTTCGCCGACAGCCCCCACGCAAGCTCGGCCGCGCCGGGCTGAAAGCCGCAGCCGGCCGCCGGCAGCAGACCCACAAGAGCAAGCAGAACGGATCGCAGGCTCATCTTTGCACTACTCAGTTTCGCCCCACCCGTCCCCAAGTCAAGCAAGACTCCTTCGCGGGAGGATATCCTCTGCGCCCCCACCAAGAGCCATGGACGCCTCCCCGCTGCTGCCCCTGCACCAGGCCGCTCACGCACGCCTGCAACAAGCCCCTCCGCACGCCGTTCTGACCTACGGCGATGTGCCTGCGGAGTACCGGGCCGCCAAGACGGGTGCCGTGCTCTTCGATGACACCGACCGCACCCGCCTGCGGATTGCCGGCCCCGATGCCGAGTCCTTCCTGCACCGCATCCTCTCCAGCCACGTGAAGAGCCTCACGCCCGGCCGCGGCCAGCGCGCGCTGCTGCTCAGCGCCAAGGGCAAGGTGCTGTTCGATTTCGAGCTCTACCGCACCGAAGCGGGCTACACGCTCTCGATCCCCGCCGGTCGCGCCGCCGCCCTCGCCGCCGCGCTCGACATGTATCTCTTCAGCGAGAAGCTGACCCTCACGCAAGCCAGCGCCGACTACGCCCCGCTGCTCCTCACCGGCCCGCGCACCGATGAGATCCTGGAGCTCGCGTTTCACATCACACCACCGGCGGAACTCTACGCACACGTGCAGTTCGACGACTTAATCCTTGCCCGCACGCTGCATGCAGGTCAGCCCGCCGTGCGCATCGTCGCGGCGCCTGAGCGCGTGCCGGAGCTGTGGAGAAACCTGCGCGATCTCGGTGCGCAGCCGGCAGGCCTGATCGTGCGCGACATCCTGCGCGTCGAGCATCTCGCACCGCTCTTCGGAGTCGACATCGACGATTCGATCTACCCGCAGGAAGCGCGGCTCGAGGACGCCTTTTCGCTCGACAAGGGCTGCTACATCGGCCAGGAAGTCGTCGCCAAGATCGACACCTATGGCGGGCTCAACAAGCGCATCTGCGCGCTTAAGCTCGACAACGACGATCCGGTTTCGCCGGGAACCCGGCTGTACCGACTCGACGAGGGCGAATGGCGCGATCTGGGCGTGATCACGACCTGGGCCTATTCCTTCGAATACGACACCGGTGCCGTGCTGGCCTACCTCAAGCGCCGGCATCAGGACATCGGCACGGTCTTCCGCGTCGGGGAAGGCCCCGGCACGGCGACCGTCACGCGCTCGTAGGCTGCGGCAGGCTGCTCGCCGGAACTAGCCCCGCGTTGCGGACTCGTTCTGCGCTGCCGGAGCCTTCGCTCCCGCAAGCGCGTACCCCAGCAGCGCCATCGGCACATATGCCACCACCAGATCGAGCGCATCGAACCACAGCGGCGCATTCGGGATCACCATGACCATGCTGATCCCTCCGAAGAGGAACAGCGCCCCCACAACCTGCGCCGCCAACAGGCCGAGGCCCGTGCCGCGGTTGAAGCGCGCGGCGAGGAAGGCGCCCGCCAGCGTGCCCAGCGCGTGCGCCAGAAAGGGCACCAGCAGCTGCAGCACGGAGTACTCGTGGATGTGGGCGTTGATGCTCGCCGGGTCGTTGACATCCACTCCGGGAGGATTGGGCATCAGCTTGGAGCCCAGCAGCAACACACCCATGTTGAGCGTGGCTCCCGCCAGTGCTCCGACCAGAATTCCCGGAACCAGCAGTGCCCAGCGCTTCATGAATGCGGATCTTCGCCAGCGATCCTGCCGAACGCAAGCAGCGCCCGCATTCAGGACCGTGCGCTCTCAGATCTCGATGCCGCGGGCCGAGAGTTCCGCGGACAACCGGATCAGCGCGCGCCGCAGGGCTTGGCGGCAGGCCTCCTCTGTCTTGTTCTGCAGCGCGGCGATCTCGGCGTGGCTCAAGCCAGCAAAGCGGGCCAGCGTGATGATCTCGCGCTGCTCCTCATCCAGGGCATCGAAGGCCTCTTCGAGCTTGCGCGCGCCCTCACGCCCCATCGCCATGACGCTGGGCGTCACGGCCGCGGCGTAGCCCTGCGGCGCGGCCTGCTGTTCGGCGCCCTCGGCGTCCACCGCGAACTCGCGGCCCATGTTGCGCTTCTCGGCCCCGAAGTGGCGCTGCTTCTCGATCAGCTTGCGCAGCGCGGCCGTGTAGAGCCAGCCGCGGAAGGCCGCATCGCTGCGGAACTCGATGGCCTCCGCATTTTCCAGCACCTCCCGGCAGACCGTCTGCACGAGGTCGGAGTGGCCCAGCTTGGCACGCAGCGCAGCCCCGGCCCGCACGCGCAGGAAGGCGCGCAGGCCATCGAGATTGGTCTCCAGCAGCCGGGCCACCTGATCCTGATCCATCCCGCCAGTCTAAGGGGTCTTCCGGAAAAAGAGCGCGATTCCCGTCACGCGCGGCGCGGTCCTGCGATGGAGCGGCGTGCCGGGCACAACCCTGGCTTCCCCCGTTTACCTGCAACTACAGATGCCACTGAAAGCGATCCTCACCATGAAGACCCTCACCACCTCCCTGCGTTCACTCTCCCTGCGTTCCTTGGCCCTGCGTTCCTTGGCCCTGCGTTCCTTGGCCCTGCGTTCCTTGG
>SXGT01934207.1_pt1 | contig 34584 bp, 32 predicted proteins | sample 3176221 | NCBI WGS metagenome assembly SXGT01 (sample SAMN11356862, study PRJNA531348) | freshwater metagenome | isolation source: freshwater sample F1-120 | place: China: Fuxian Lake, Yuxi | collected 2017-12-25 | reverse complement strand
TCCGGGTATCCGTTGGCTCCCTCGGTTTCCCAAACCATCTTGCGCGGATGGCGGAATTGGTAGACGCGCCAGTTTGAGGGGCTGGTACTTCACCGTGTGGGGGTTCGAGTCCCCCTCCGCGCACGACTACTTAGACGATCGAGTCAGGGCGGGAGTGGGGAACGGGGAACGGTTCGAGTTCCCCACTGGTCGACTCGTCTCGTGCTCGCGTTGTCGATTTCCGACTGCGCGGCCCGAGGGTGTCGACCACCTTGCCCTGAGCCACTCGCTCCACCGTCCCAGGCTGCACGTAGTGCTTCTTGGTCACGGCGTAGCTGGTGTGCTCGAGCGCTTTCGCGACCACGTGCCCGGTGGCACCGTGCTCGGTCGCGAGCGTCGAGTGCAGACCACGGAGGCTGTGCGCGCAGACCGGTTTGACCCCAGCCAAGTCGCACATCCGCCCCGTGTGATACCGGAGCCAGTGGCGGTTCTTGTTCGTGAACAGCCTATCGGTCGGCCCCTTCTTTCGATCCGACGCCGGTTCGTCGTCATCGGCAGGCGGCGCCTTCGTCCCGTTGGCGAGCTTCCGCAGGTACGGCCGAAGGAACGCCGGGATCTCCAGCGTCCGCTTGCCTGCTTCCGTCTTCGCTTTCGGGATCCACAAGAGCCGATCGTTGTCATCGAGATCGCGGACCACTCGCTCCACGACCTCGCTGGCACGAAGCCCCAACATGAGCGCGGTCATCACCGCGATCGCGCCGGCATCACCCTTCTCGCCGTACTCGCAGCACGTGGCGATCAGCTTGCGCGCCTCATTGACGCGCAGCTGTTCCTTCCCCTGACGACGTCGGCCTCGCGGCTCGATGTTCGCTAGCGGGTTCTCGCGCAGCTTTCCTTCCTTCACGCACCAAGCGCCGAACGCCTTGGCGAGCGTCAGGCTGTTGCGATGCGTGTCGACCGCGACCTCGGTGCACAGCTTGTCGTAGAGCCCTTGAGCGCGCTCCTTGTCGAGCTGACGCAACGTGCCGCCGGTGGGATCTTCTGCGCGCGTCCCGCCGAGGCGGAAGAACGCGCGCATCCGTTCCCAGTGCGTCGTCTTCGTCCGTTCCTTGATCCTGCCGCTGCTGCGGAGGTGCCTCAGGTACTCGGTCACGGCGTCATCCACCGTCTCCGTCGACGGCTTGCGATCGATCGCCGACATGGCCAGGGCTGCGGCTTCACGCGTGTCGAACGCGATCCGTCGCTCCTTGCCGTCGGCATCTCGGATGTGCAAGCGCCATCGGGCGCGATGTTGATACGGACCATGAACCTTCTCACCGTCGCGAAGCCGCAGTGACTCCGTCTGCTTCGTCTCGTTGCTTCTGTCTGCGCTGGCGTCGAGCGGTTGTGCCGCGCCTGCGCGATCGTCCGTCTCATCAGTGGGTCGCATGAACCTCTCCTTTCGCCCCAGCGACCTCGGTCCGCCGCGATGATGCCATGGGCGAACGGTCGCGCTAGTGAGTTGCTCGCTCGTCGATCTCAACGAGCAGCGGGGTGGCGTGACTGGGAATACGCGCGCGTTGTCGCGGCAACGGAGGGTCGCGGCGTACGGTGGGCATCTGATGCTGCGCCGGCTAGGCTGGGCACGTGCGACCCACCCTTTGTCTCTACCTCGACCAAGGCGACCTCAACGCCATGGCTGACGACGAGGCTGCGCCACACGACGAGGACCTCCAGCGAGCGATCGAAGAGACCGGAGCGACCGTCGTCTATTCCATCGCGCACATCCTGGATCTCGTCGACGCAACCGATGACACGGTCGACCGGTGGAGTGACGTCGTCGAAGCGCTCGGCCCATCGCGCTTCGTTCGCGAAACGGACAGCGGCGTCGAGTTCCTGACATTTGACCTCGTTGCAGTGCGAAACGAGCTGCAAGAGGTCCGCGCGCTCTGGGGCCCCCTGAAGTCTCAGACCCACGACGCCGGTGTCGCCGGATACGACGCCTTCAAGGCGTCGGCGTCCTTGCCCGAGTCGGCTCCCTTGCCGGAGGGGAAGGCCCTTCGAACCCTGGTGGAAAGCATCCTCGATGGTGAACGAGCTGCGGAGGCTGGCCTTGCGGGCGTCGACTTCGCGAAGATGTTTGCTGACATCGGCATGTCCCGCGAGCAAGTGCTGGATCTCGTATCGATGCCGCCGAAGCCGATCCTGAAGCGTTTTGGATTGGTCGAGGCCATCAGGAGCCGAGTGCTCGGAGACAGCGCTCGCAAGCCAGCGCCCTCCGATCCAGTCGACCGCGCGCACGTCCGGTTCCTTCCGCACGTCGACATCTTCACGACGGACAGGTACATGGTCTCGCAGGTCGCTGCGTTGGGGGGCTCGAAGGCGACGACCACAATCGTCATCCGCAACGGTCAACTGAGAGAAGTCGCCGCGAATCTGCGTAGGATCGCTGCGGAGCGAGGTCTCATCGGCCAACGGACATAGACGCGACAACATCAACGCGAGGGCCGACGGTTCCGTGAACGAGCCGATAAGGCGGGTGGCGACACGAACGCGATCCGTAACGCCTGCGCCGACGCGACCGGAGCTGGTGCCGGCGATGATTCTCTCCTAGCCGTCGGCAACGCTGCCGCGAGCTTTGCGATGAGCATGTCGAGCGCCTGTTCTGGGTCGATGCCCGCAAGCGGATGAGGTGCGGGTGCACTCGCGATTGACAGTGGCTTGCCAGGTTCCGCCTCGAGTGCGGCGATGATCTTTCGACAGGCTTCCGCGCCTCGGTGCTTCATGTCGTGGCTCGCCCCGTCGGCGACTGCAGTCCGGATGTATTCGAGAAGTGCGTCCATGATCTCTCCGTGGTGTTGCTGGCTCATGATCGGGAGCTAGGCTGGGAACCAGCTCCGTAGTTCAGTTGGTTAGAACGGGGGTTTGCTTGAACGCTCGACCGTTGGTGTGGAGCGCTGAACAAACCCCGGGTCCCGGGTTCGAGACCCGGCGGAGCTACTAGAACGGAACGTCGTCGGGCTGACCGATGAGATTGTCGCGGGGGCGAAGGCGTGCAATCAGCCGCGCTTCCTCCTCGATCGATTCGCTGGGCGACGTGACCCTCACCGCGACCTCCATACGATCGCGTTGGTACGTCAGCCCAGGGTCATGGCCCTCGGCGTATTGCCCTTTCCAGAATCCCTTCCAGCGGCGCCACGTCTGGAAGTGCCGCGTCAGTGTCTCGAACAATCTGCCGGTGTTGCTCTGCCCGACGTAGACGATGACCGGCGCGTCGTTCGCGCGGCGCTCGCGGATCACGTAGACGCCCGACTTGCCCTTGAGCACGTGCAACCACTCCGGGTATCGCTCGCCGACGCCACCTACCGGGCGATACGAGAGTCCGCCCGCGTTGCGGACCGAAGGGACGGTGACGGGAATGGTTCTCCGCTCCCATGCGGCGAGGTACGGCTCGGGATTCGTCGCCCCGCTCCGCTTCTTGCCTCGCCACAGCTCGAAATGCAGATGCATCAACTTGCGCTTGTCGGTCGGATCGAAACCGATGACTCCGATCGGCTGCCCATCTTCGACAACCTGACCGACGTGAACCGAGAGCAACGCGAGGTGCGTGTAGTAGGTCGTCCAGCCGTCGGGGTGAAAGACCTGGACCGTGAAGCCGCGACGAGTCCATCCCGCGAACGTCACCACTCCGTTGCTTGCTGCGAGCGCCGGCACATTGTCGGGCATGTAGTAGTGCTTCGTGCCGTGGCGCGTGCCTGGTCGATAGACCTCGGCAAGCTCGCCCGCCGATTGGCGTCGAAACATGATGTCCGCGCCGAGATGCAGAACGCGGGTCTCGCGCTGGTAGCGACGCGAGCCCCAGCCATCCGAAACCTCCGGCCAGCGTTTGCCGACGTCGGGCACCGGGAACACCCACAGCGCCTTGCTTACGGGGAGCATGGTCACGGTCTCCCGAGCGCGCGGCTGATGTCGAAGTCGCCTCGCGTGACCAACGAAATGCCGGCGCGGTTAAGCGCGCGAACGGTCTCGTCGGCGACGCCGACAACCGCATCGCCGATGACAAGCAACTCGGCGCGGCCGGAGACGCGGCACCTCTCGACGACTACCGGCAGCGCCGCGAGCTCACCGTTCACCGTCACCGCGCGACCGCTGATCCGCACACGACACGGCGGCCCCGCCGGTGCGGGCGACGCCGAGCTGGGGACCGACGCGCCGCTCGCGAGGCCTTTGCTGCCGCCGCCACCTACGCCCCAGCCACCGCGCAGCAGCAGCCGCGCGAGGAGCGCGCCACCACCGAGCGCGGCGATAGTGATCGCGGCGTCATCGTCGTTGCTGTTGGACACCATGGCGAGCTCCCCTCAGGGCGCCTTTACGGTCATCGGAACGCCGGCCTTGCCGAGCGCGGCGGTGAGCTCCATGTAGACCGCCGCAGGGCCGTTGCTCGCGTACGCAATCTGCGCGCCCCTACCATTCGCCTTGCAGCGCGAGACCGCGGTCGGCACATCGACACGCTCGCCATCGAGAGTCAGCCCCGTCGCATCGAGCTTGAGCGCGCACGGACCCGCCACACGCGGCGGAGCAGCGGAAGGCGCCGACGCGACCGGCGCCGACACGGCCGGCGCGATCGCCGGCTCGAGCTCGCCTTCGTCGGGCTGCTGCTTCTCGTCATCCTTCTTCTTGAAGTGCCAAATCGCGAACCCGGCACCGGCGCCGAGCGCCAGGCCGAGCAGTGCATTCGTTGCGGTCGACATATCGTCTCCTCGAGAAAAGTTGCGGATCGGTATCTGGAGTCGCGCGAGCGATCGACGAGCCATCAAGGTTGGTCAGTCGTTCAGTCGCTCACGTCACGTGCGTGGATCAGCCACCGGGATAGATGTGAATCTCCCGAGGCTCGACGTCCGGCTCACACGAGCAGTCCTCGTCCGTCGGCTGTCCGCCACACGGCGGCCCTTCGGGATCCGGATCGCTCGCCTGGTCCGGCGGCGCCTTGTACTGCGGCGCGGCCGTGAGGCCCCACCAGCAGCGCGACACCACCGGCGCCGTGGCGCCGTTCGTCTCCTTCGTGCGGTACCCGGGCGACCCGCCGCCACCGAACAGATAGCACCAGAGTCCCGAGAGGAACCCGGCGCCATGCTGCGTCGGCAGCTTCGCGTTGCCCTTGCCCTTGCCCTTGTACCCGGGCGGCGTCGATCGATAGAGGAGGTCCATCATGGTGGGCTCCCTCTACTTCCGCAGCAGGCGACCGATCAGGCTTCCCAGCGTGCGGAGCTGTTCGTCGCGCTTGGCGTGGCTGGCGAGCGCGGTCTGGTAGATCACCAGGTTCTCCACGTCGGTCTCCACATCTCCCTGCGCCGCAGGCGCGCCGGGGAGAGGCTGGATCGCGGCCAGGATCTGCGCCGCGACCTCCACCAGCTCGGCGGTGTTCATCCCCGCCAGACCCGACGCCATCGGCGCGGGCTGGTGGTAGACCACCGTCGGCTGCTGCGGGGCAGCCGGGTAGTAAGGGCGCGTCGCGCCCATGTTCGGGCTCTGGATCACCGTCGGGCGAGTGCTCGGCGGAACCACGATCCCACCCATCGGGCGACGTCCCGGGACCCCGCCGATCATCGACGGCCGGCGGCCATCGATCACCATCGGGCGCGCGTTGCGCTCGTCGTCGTCGAGATAGATCACGTTGTACTCGGCCATGTGTCTCGTTCCTTTCTTGCGACAGTCGTGATCACTCGCGCGGCGCCAGGCACCGATCCGTTCGTTCGTTGCCGTCTACGCGGCGGCCAGGTCGTCGAGGTCGTAGACATCGGCGCCGCTATCGCCACCGTCCTCCTCGAGATCCGCGAGGTCGTTCACCGCATCGCGGAACAGCGCGGTCACGTATCCGCTACCAAACCCGGCGTTCTTGAGCGGCGCCTCGACGGGCTGCGCTGCCGCAGGCGGAGCGATCGCCGTCGGCTGGCTCGTCGACGGCTGCGGCGTCACCGACTGCCCCTGGTCCGGCTGCTTCGCAACGGCGCTGCGCTGCATGAGCGCGAGCGTGAGCTGCCCCGCACCGGCAGACGCCATGCTCGTGCCGACCACGCGCGTCGTGCCGTCGGTGAGGAGCGCCGTGGCGCTACCGGCCGCCATCAGCACGGCAGCACCGGTCTCGGGCCGCACGATCTTCTGGTTGACCGCGAGTCCCGAGATGAAGGCGCTGCCTCCGCCGCCGATCACGGCGGCGAGCGCATCCTTCCATCCCGGCAACGCCGCCCGCTTGATCGTGCGGCGGCGCGGCGCCGCCGCAGCCGCTGCCGGGGCGGCATTGCGGCGGCCATGCTTCTTCTTGTTCCTGTGCTTCTTCTTGTGCTTCGCCATGGACCTTCTCCTTGGTGACCAGTTGGCCGCGCTACGCGGCCCTGCCGAACGGCGCCGGGATGGCGCCGCGCAGGTACGCGAGGACGACGAGCGCGCCCTCCTCGACCGAGAGCTGCGTGAGCACGGCGATCCACGCGTCGCGCTCCGCCGCGGACAGGGTCATCACGACGTGGCGAGCCTCCTCGGCGTCGCTCACCGGCAGCGTCTGATAGATGCTGCGCACGTGGCGCCATGCCGACGGCGCGATCGGACGAGACCTGTCGGCCTCGGGCGCGCGACGTACTCCAACCGGCGCGTGATCGACCGGCAGCGCCAGCTCGCCGAGGATCTCGCCGATGCGATCCAGCCCGATCCCGACCTCCGCATCGAGGATCCGCGCGAGCAGCGCGGCGGTGAACATCAGATCGCCGTGCGGCTGCTTCGGAACGCGTTTGCCGCGCAGCACCGCATGAACGTAGCGGCGAGCATTGCGAACGCGCCGCTTGCCCTCCGGCCACTCGGCCACGTCCTTGCCGGCCAGGTCGAACGCCCAGGAAGCGAGATCGTCGACGGCAGCCAGCGCCGGCTCGTAGTCGATGCCGTCGTCTTCGTCGTGGACGAACGTCTCGTTCGCGGGATTGCCGGTGGCGGTATCAGACGCTGTCCGGGTGGTGGTGTTCTTGGACATGAATCTTCCCTTCGACCGGGCGGACCCCGGCCGTTGGCCGCACGCCGCGAAGTCGCGGCGCATCGGCGTGTTAAGCAGCGAGCGCTCGAACGAACGCGCGCACGAAACGATATGAGTGACCGACGCTAGAGCTTGCCGGCGAGCCAGTGACCCGCGATCGCTTCGGGGGTCAGGGCGTTGAGCGAGCCCGGCATGGGCGGCGGCTTCGACAACGCGGCAAGCGATATGCCCTCGCGGTTGAGCTCCTGCTCGATCGTGTTCAGCACGGGCGGCGTCACGCCGAAGCTCGCGAGCTTCACGCGGAGCGCCTCGATCCCGGCGCGATATCCGAGACGGCCACCGATGCGCCCGAGGCTACCCAACAGCTGCATGTCGGGCCGGAGCCGGAGGTCGCCGATTCGAAGCTCGACCGCGTTGCGCGGCTGCGAGCATGTGGACGTCTTCCAACGCTGCGCGGCCGCCTGATCGACCTTGTCGAGCGCGTGTGCGGTCGTCGCCACGATCCGCGGCCCCACCGGCCCCCACAAGCGACTCTCTCGATCCGCGAGTGCGAGCATGAAGGCGAGGTCGCGAACGTCCGCGACGCACAGCGCACGTCCGCCGAGGAGAGCCGTGACGGCGCGATGCGCGTTGCGTACGCGCTGTGATCCGTTCTTGAAGCGAGCCGCTGGTTCGGCGGCGATCTCGGCGATCCAGTCGATCGCCTGCCATGGCGTCATCGACTGCGGCTCGGCTCCGTTGCGCCGCAAGCGCGTCGCGCGGTAGAGCGTCGCGGCGAGAGCATTGCGAGACTGGTAGGGATCGAGGACGATCGGCTCACCATCTTCGACCGGGAACGTGTGCAGCCCGTTTGGCGTCATCGCCGTGGCCATGCGCCTCACCGGGCGCGGATCGATGGTCTCGGCCGCTCCGATGTAGATCGCGGCCCGCTCGAAGCAGTTGGGGTACGGGTTGTCGACCTGGAACCGCTGCGGCGGATCGCACGCGTCGACCTTCGGGCCGTCATCAGGATGTCCCTCGTCGTCGCGTTGGGGACGTGAGCGCAGATCCTCGATCAACGACGCGATGTCGCCGTGCTTTTGCGCGAGCGCGATCAGGGCGGGGTCACGCTCACGCACCATCGTGGCGACCAACTCGGTCGCGGCCCCGAGGCACGTGCTGTCCTCGAGCTCGCCGGGCGTGAGGTTCGTTGGCAGCGGTACGGCAATGGTCACGGCGTATCTCCTTTCGGTGCGCGGGCAGGAATCATCGATCGCACCATCGCGACGGCTTGATCGACGGTGAGCGCAGACAGTTCCGCGAGCCAGTGCGCGCGCTGCTCGGCCGTCATTCGCTGCACCACGGCGCGTGCGACCTTGCGCTCGTCGGGTTGCAGGTCTTCCAGGATCGCGAGCATGTGCTGAGCCTGCTCGGGGGTCGGCATGACGACGGTAGCGTTACGCACGTCGGTCGATGGCGTGGCCTCGGGTGTGGCGGGCGGCGGCGCAGCCGGCCGTGGCGGCGACGGGCTGGGCGCGGGTGCCGGCGACGGCGAGCTGGGCGCAGGCGGTGGTGGCGCGACGGGCGGCCGGGGGCTGGGCTCGGGTGCCGGCGATGGTGTGCTGGGCGTCGATGCTTCGGGCCTCGCGACGCGCTGCAAGAGCCACGTCTCGATCAGCGAGAACGCCTGATCGGTGATGCCCTTGATCTCTTTCACCACTGCCGCGGTGTCCCCCGTCTGCTCTTCGTCGTCCTCGTCCTGCTCGTCGTCGTCGTCGTCGGCTTCCTCGACCTCGGGCGGTGCCTGACGCTGGAGCAGGTTCGCGCCCGTGAAGACGCGCATGACCTCGGACGTCTGCCGAAGCATCTCTGCCGCCTGCTCCATCATCCCGGCGAAGCGCTCGGCGATCACCTCGGTTTGCCGGACGTTTGCGCTGATGACGTGACGGAGCAGATCGTCGGTGGTGCTTCCGGCGCTTGCGTTGCGGGGCGCTTCGGTGATCGTGACGTAGAACGGTGGTGCACCGGGAATGAGACGGCGCGCGCCATCCACCTGGTCGCCACGATAGCGACCGGCCATGCCCTTCACGCGCGTCGAAAACTCGAGGTACGTGATGTCCGCTGTCGTATAGAGCTGCGAGCCATCCTGCTCGTGAACTACTTCCGGCGCGCCGCGCATGCCCGGGTTACGGAAGCGGCGCCACCGCAGCTCCGCACACTGGGGATGCTGCTCGGCCGGCTCACCGTCATTGTCGAAGTGCAGCTCAGACACGGCGCGCCTCGTGGCGGAAGAACGGACCGCGACCGATCTCAATGCTCATACTTCTATCCGCCGAAAGCCGAGCCTCGAAGATCAGGTCGACCTGTCGATTCGTGTCGATTGCTCGGGAGGACAGCACGTCGGGAAATTGCGCCGATTTCCGCGCGGCCATTTGCACTACGGTGCTCTCCGCACACTTACACTGCTCCGATTTCGCCGCAGCACGAGGCGCAGCGACGTCAGATCGACCTAGTAGATTCTCGACCCGGGCTCGATACGAGGCCGGCACGAACACGCGGGAGAGCGGTTTCATGCCGAAGAAAGTTCCAGTCCCACCACCACCGGCCCTCATCGATCAGATCAAGCAGGAGGTGGCCGAACCTGGCTTCCTCTCCAGCCTCGCGAGCTGGACCGATCGCCAATGCGGAAGGTTGCTCGCTATCGAGGGTCGCGAGGATCAAGGCAAAGCCACCGAGCTTCTCCATTCCGCCGTGGTTGACACGTGCGACGGGCTGCGGACATGGGACCCGCAACGGAAGCCATTGCGGAGACATCTCGAGCAGGTAATCAACTCACGGCTTTGGCACGAGTGCGAGCGCAACCGGCGGCGCAGGCACATCCCGCTCGACACGGTCAGCATGGACGATTCTCAGGACGAGGTTGGTGCGATCGTGGAGATGTCGTTGCAGCGCGAGGACCGCCGCACTCGACCAGATGGCAGTTTTGCTCAGCGCGAGGTTCGCTCGCATCTGTTCGCCACGATGCGGTCACTCGCTGGGCAGGACGAAGAGCTCGTTGCACTTCTCGACGCGTACGAGCTTGGAGACGTGCGACGCGACGAAGCCATGGCACGCCTCGACTGGAACCTCGGAACGTTCGTCAATGTGCGCCGTCGGCTCGAGACGATTCTTCGGCGCGTGCCCGAGGAACTGCGTGCGGCTGCCATCGACGCACTGACGCGAGATGGCGGAGCACCGACAACCTCCGTGGCTCGACGTGCTGGCCGGGTTGTCGAGATCGTCGCCGACGACGATGCCGATGGAGCGACTGATCCGGTGGACCTGAGCAGCGACGGAGCCAGCGACTCAACCGACGAGCAGAGCGCTGCGTGACGAGGGAAGGAGCCGAGCAAGAGAATGACCAAGCGAGATTCGGATGACGTGCTTCGGTACACTGATGACGGCGAACACGCGGAAACGTTGCTGCGGCATTACCTAAGCCAGCGCAAAGAACCCGAGCGATGCGACATTTCGCTGTGCGAGTTCTTTACCGAGCCGCTCGAGTGGTGCGGGCAGCCGCTAAACCTTGTGCTGGACCACATCAATGGGGTCAATAGCGACAACCGCGTCGAGAACCTGCGGTTTCTTTGCCCCAACTGCAACTCGCAGCAGTCGACCTTCGCAGGCCGCAACAAGGGCAAGGTGGGAAAGTCCTCGGGGGGCTTCTACACGAAGGAAGGCGACCTGCGCCACTACGTCGTTCCCGCCCAGCCCGGTCGCGTCTCGATCACCGGCGGCGACGCTACGATGCCGATTGGTCGGGTGGGTGGCGACGACGAGCCGGCATGAGGGGCACGTGACCCGGATCGCTCTTGGCCTCGCCGTTTCCTTGAGGTCGTGGGGCCGTGGAGACTCGCGGGCGTGTGCGGGGCCCATTCTGTGCCCCGCGACTTGAGTAGTGCGCGCGTCCGATACCCGAGTGCCTGCGCAACGCGCTCCGCTTCGTCACGAGTCGTTCCGCGACCGACGATCTTTCCCTCGACGAGAGCGACCCAGCCATCCCACTACTGATAGACGTGGGCGATCCTTCGAGGATCGTTCGTGCGAGCCATGCAACCCAATGGTACCGGAGGCTGACGCCTGCCTCGAAATAGTCCCTCGCTAGCGTTCGTGCTTGTCGATCTGCGTGTGTGCATCAGCTCCCCCACGAGGCCTCGCCACGGCGACCCGGCTCACATACCCTGAGGGAATGGGCGGCCAAGCGCGCAAGAAGGCGCAGCGACGTCGGGAACGCGAGCTGGCGCAACAGAACAACCCGTTGCAGCACAGCATGCCTTACGCGGCTGCGTCGCACATCTTTGGCCGCGCGATGCCAGCGCAGTTCGTGATCGATGAACTCGCAAAGTACGGCTGGCGGGAATCGTTTTTTCGGCTCGGATTTCTCGGATCCGCAATCGCAAACGATCCACAGGGACCGGGTTCGGCGAGGATCAGGCACCTGACAATCGGTGCTCTTGCGTCAATCAGCCCTCCGCCAGACGTCGATGGCGCAACGCTCGCTACTGCGATCGCAGTGAGGGATTGGGCGCGGACGGTTCCCTCGAGCGTCGCGCTCGCTCACGAAGAAGTCATCTCGTATCTCCAGCACCTCGTCGTTCTCTATGGCGCTCCCGAAGGCCCCGCGCCAACAGACGCAGCGCTTGCGCTGTGGATCCTGGCAGCGGCCGATTACTTGGATTACTGGTACGAGTCAGGTGCGAAATCTCCTAGCGACACTCTTCCACCAGGCTTGGATCGGCAGACTGCGGAGCTCATTGCAACGCAGGCACGGCTCTCGCGCTTCAACAACTCCGGCGACATCCTACGAGCGATCGTTCGCACCCACGCGATTCTGAAAGATCGGCCGAAGCACGGGCGGCTCTCCGATCCGGCGACATGGAAGGCGGTTCAAGAGCGCGCTTTCAAGGGTCTGGAGTTCAGCGCTCATTTCGAATGTCGGTTGATGCCGCTTTACATACTCTCCAACGGCTGGGGCATACCTGGGCGCCAACGCAACATTCCAACGGTCAACTTTGATGAGTGGAAGCAGTGGGGCGGCGCAGTCGGTCCAGGACTGGTGGAATGGGTGAGTAGCCAAGCGTCGAGCCGGGACGAACTCCAACGTGCGATCCGGCGAAGGATGCGACCAGACGGCCTGCTCCCCCACTCGCCTACGGCGCTGCTCCACAGCCCCTTCGTCCGTCTGTCCGACGATGTTGTCGGCGTGCCATCCGCTTGGTCGATGCGGTCGCACATTCATACCGGCTCATGGGCAGCCGTTCGTGGCGCGGTCGAGTCAACGCTAGGCAAGGGAAAGAGCGTTGAGTGGTTGTACGCGTTTGGGGCGCTCTTCGAGGAATGGCTTCGCCATGTCGCTGGCCTTGCGAAGGCGTCACCGTCGATACGAGGTCGGTTCGAACTCTCGGAGGGCGTTGGAACTTCGGACGAAATCGAGGACGTTGTCCTGGTCGACGGCCCCTCGACTATCCTGTTCTCCGCCAAGAGCCGGCTCATGAAGGAGTCGGTTGCTCGACACGCGACATCGCCGCGGGCCGTCATCGACTGGTACGAGGAGTTCTTGTTCGCCGACCGAGCCGGTGATCAACGAGGCGGCGCAGTCCGACTGCTAGACGCCCACGTAATGAAGGCGAGGGCTGGCGAGTATGAGCCTAGCGTTTCGAGAGACGCGCTGCTGGTGCCTGTCATCGTCACCTTCGACCCGCTTGGGGAGGAGTTCCTCCTCTACAACTGGATCCAGAAGCGCTGTGTGGAACTCGGGCTTCTGCAGCAGGAAGGCGTGTCCGACCTGGCCATCGCGAGCGTTTCGGACTTCGAGCGACTTATGGCTCTCGCCGCGAATGGGGAGTCGCTTCATGACTTTTTCCGAGCTCGAAGAACACCTCCGTGGAAAGGCAGACGCCTGGACCATCAACTGCTCCACGCGGCGCCCAAACAGTCGTTCGTCGAGCTATCGGAGTACTTCGAGGCGCTTGCCGACCGCATGAAGTCCCGGTTCGTTTCGACATCCTGAGACACCGCGCGGCGCCCTTTGGAATCCGGCGACACAGCGAAAGCGCCGCGACAAGCCGTGGTGGATAGCCGACGCGACTACTCAGCACTTTCGAGGTCGCAGCTGCGAATCCGCGCCGTGAAACTCTCGCAAACATGGGCTTCAACCAAGGGCTGTTGCTCGTCACCGACGTGATGCACACGCCCAACACCTGCCGACGGTCACGACGGTGGTTGCTCCGGAACGCTAGTCGCTTAGACGTCGCCGCGTTACCGTAGTCGCATGAAGCGGGCAGCGCTGGCGCTTGTTCTTGTAGCGTGTGGATCATCGGATGACGGCGACGACGACGGCGCGGGCGAAATCGTGCCGATCGAGACGCCACCGCCGTGCAATGCACCAAACCCGCCGATCGCCATCCCGAACGGGACGCATCCGATCGCGCGTTGGTACTGCATCGGCAAGGATGCCGAGTTCGGCATGCCGTCGCCGTGCCCAACAATCGGCAACCTACTCGCCGACGCGACGAGCTTCGACGTGACGATCCAGCAAAGCCACGCGGCAACGGTGACGTTTCAGCCAACGGGGCGCACGCTGACGGGCATGTCATCCGGCGACTTCAACGACTCGGTCATCAACTTCACGGGGCCGGACACGATCGAAGGCGTCATCTATCGATGCACGACGACGACGATCGCCGGCAACCTGACGTCGTCCGGATCGTTCGGGCTCGTGACGTGGGAGTTCCGCTAGTCGTTAGTATGCTCACGCGCGAAGGCGACTTGTTCTGCTCGCCCGTGGGTCCTGCCGCGCGTCGCGCCTACGGCTCGGGCTTGAGACCTAGCGCCGCGATGTCCGCCTCAATGCGCTTGTCTCGCAGCTCATGCAGAATCGCAGTGGCCTTCGCGACGGCCGTGACGACAGCGTCGAACGCACCGCTCTCGACGCTCTCCCACATCCATCCATAGATGCGACCGTCCTGCGTCTTCGTCTTCGAAACCTGATCCACGGAGCCGTCATTCAGGTTGACCATCCACGACCCGCCTTCCTTGAGCTGGTCCGCCAATGGGCGCACACGTCCGGTCACGCGACTGAGCTCAAGGTGGAACAGCTTGTTCCTGATGTTCGCGACCGCCACCAAATATGCGCACTCTTCGGCGTTCGCCTTGTAGTCGTCGCAGAGCATCTTGACGAGTGGTGTCAGATCGGTACCCAGCGCTGCACGTTGTAGCTGCGTTCCATCGTCACCCGAGTCGGCGAGTAGACGGACTCGCAGCTCGAACGTCGCCACAGCAGCCGCCGCCCGCTGAAACGCGGGGAAGCACAGATCTTCCATGATGCTCGGCATCGCCATGCGAGCACAGTACAGAACGCGCCTGACTCTTTGGCGATGCAATCGGGATCGAATCCGCCGATGCCTTGGCGGAGCCGCGCCCCCGCAACACCGTGACGGCACCTGATAGTGAGGCTGAGCTATGATTCGGCAATGACGCGGCAGGCGATAGCGATGCTGGCAGCATCAATCTGGGCTTGCGCTTGCAAAGACGCGGATCGCGACACGCCTCGGACCACGACTGCTGCAGCTAGCAGTGGTTCATCAACGCGCAGCTCCAACCAACACATCGAGATTTCCTCGCAGTTGTCGCCGTCAGCTCGCAAGGCCGCAACGCATGCGCGAGACGCGTTGCTCGTCGCGTGTGCGGGGTCGCAGATCGATTGGGCCGACTTCCAAGAGGTCACGCTTACGACGAGCAACGCGATCGGCTACCTGAAAGACAAGTACGACTGGGACCTGACGATCACCGTTGGCCTTACATACAGGGAGGGACTCGACCAGCATCGCGGTGGCCATCGACTCACGTTCGACATGGGAGCCGGCAATCGGCCTGGTATCGTGACTCGGAAGTCCCATGGCATTCGACTCTGTGGGTTCGGTGGGCGAGCCGAGGGTGTCTCGTCGGGGAAGCCCTGCGATTCCGATGCTGGCGAGGACTGCATCCTTGATGTGCCCGGATTGAAGGTGCTGGATGCAGCACGCCCGCCGTCGGTCGTTCCGAGCGACCGGACTGCGATACCCGCTTGGTGCTTCGCCCACGGCGTCTCTCCTCCGGCCTCTTGGAGCTGTGCTTCATCCGAGAAGGCATGCAAGAAGGCTCGAACAGCGGAGAAGCGCGAGGAGAACGGCGACTACAGGGTCAGGAGCGAGTGCGCCAAGACCGAATCGCTGCACTGCTTCGAGGTAGACAGCGGAAAGACCGCCTGCGCGCCGGACGCTAGCACTTGCTCAACGTCGAGGAAGGAGTGGACCAACTTGAACACGGCGACGCCGTGTGAGGTCGCAACGCCGGCGATGTTGACTGCGTCCAGCCAGCCTGACGACTGAGCGCCCACCACACCCCGCGAGAGTCAGGACGCGGCGCGTATGTTCTGCGGCATGGGCCGGCATCGCACGACCGTCTACTTACGAAGAGAACTCTTCGAGCAGGTTTGGTCCGAACCGATGCGGGCCGTGGCGAGCAGGTACGAGGTCTCGGACGTGGCGTTGAAGAAAATCTGTCGGAAGCTGGCCGTTCCGACGCCCGACGCCGGCTACTGGAACAAGCGTCCGGATCGCCGCCCACCTCCGCCATCTCTCCCGGCGGCGCCGGATGGCGTCCGCGACGAGCTCGAGGTCCACCGCTACGACGTCCTCGTTGCGACGGTCGGCCAGATGCCCGATGACCTCCGCACGCTGATGAAATCGGAGCGATCGATGACGATCGACGTGCCTCCGACACTAGAGGCTCCGCATCCCATGATCGCTGCGGCGGCAGAACACATCGGCCGATCGAAGCCGAACGCCGATGGGATGATGAGCACACACGGCCGGCGGTGTCTCACGCTCTACGCTTCGCCGTCACAGGCCGAGCGCGCCCTTCGAATCATGGACACGCTCATCAAGTCGCTGCAGCAGCGAGGGCTGCGCGTGGAGATCGCGAAGCCCGAGCCACCTGATCGCCGTGGGGCGGATGCTCCCGCGCCGGATCTTCCGTACGTAACCCACGTCCTCATCGGTGATGCCTGGGTGAGCCTCCGAATCGCCGAAAAGATGCGCCTCGAACGACCACCGATGCCGACGCCACCGAAAGGGCTCAACGAGCGCCAGCTCATGAGCTGGAGGTGGCGGAACAGGCCGCCCGACCCGCACCCCGTGCCCACCGGCATCCTCGAGCTCTTCGCCGTATGCGGAAGCCAACGCGCGAGCTGGCGCGACGGAAAGCGCCCACTCCAGACGCTGTTGCCCGACGTCGTGGCTCGACTACACGCGCTCGTCTACCGGAGCAGGCTCGCAGAAGAAGAGGCTGCGCGTGAACAGGCCGAGTGGAACGCCCGGTGGGCGCGCGAAGCCGAGGCGAAGCGCCAGGCGCAAGAGCAGGAGGAGATCGGCGAGGATTTCCTCGCTGGCCTGGAGCAATGGCGCACCGCGAGGCTCATCCGCGAATTCTTGAGCGAGACGCGAGCCGTTCTCGACGAGCTTCGCTGGGAGCTCGACGACGAGAGCGACCTCGCCAAGTCGATGCAGTGGGCTGAAAGGCACGCAAGCCGGACCGATCCACTCGCGAGGCTCCGGGACGAGATCGAGGAAGTTCGAACAGAGCGGGATTGTGAGCCGGAAACCGAACCCTAACGGCAGCGTCCAACGTCCCGCGATCCGATGTGGTGCGACGGCGCCGCGCCGTTCATGTTTGTCGTGTCGCGATGTTTTGGGTTGAGTCACGCGACGCGTCGTCGCGCGACGAACGATACCAGGCAGGGCCAACCCCACTGGGGGGCTTCCACGGTACGCTCACGGACCGTGTGGAGACTACGGCCGGATCGAGTCTTGCTGGCGTTAGTTGTTGCGTTGACTGGCTGCTCAGAGAGCCAACCCAATCAGAACCCAACTCCTGCCAAACCCTGCGAACCCTGCGAGCCTTCGCGGCAATCGAGGATTCCATCGCCCGAGCCATCGCATGATGACTCATGGTGGTGCCTCGCCACTCCGAATGACGTCGCCACGTGCAATCGAACACGCGCTGTCTGTGAGAAACGACGGCGCGACGCAATGGCGCAATACCACGACTGGGACGAGGCCTGCGAACCGATAAATCGCGTGGTTTGCTGGACCCGCCAGAACAAACTGGACCCTCAGCGTTCCGAGACGTACTGCTACACAAGCTTCACGGTCTGCAACAACCTGCGCGACAGCACAATGCGCGGATGGGAAGCGGACTGGAACGTCGTCCGCGACTGTGCTGCGGAAGACGCAACGGCATCCGCAGAGTCGGACGTACCGCAATCAGCAACGTCTGGCTACAGTGCGGCCGATGAGCCGAGCGTCTTCCTAGTCGTACGCTCGTTGGCGACGAACCGGGAAATCAAAGTGGCCGCACCGCAAGCGGACAAGGTTGCAGTCTTTGACTCTGGATGGACCTGTGCGGTTGAGAAGCCTCCGATCAGTCACCCAGCCGTTGGCTCTAAGGGGCCAACGATCCCGTTCGACATGTACCTGCACAGCGCTGAGTGCGTCCGAGTCAATACCGGAGTGGGCTTCACCCTGCAGTGTCCTACGAGCAAGGAGAATCTCGCTTCCTACAAGAAGACGCGAGACATCGTGAACCTAGTGGAAATGATCATTCTCATCGATCACGGCTCCGGAGATCCGGAACAGCGGTACTTCGTGAGCCTGCTGTGCGAATAGGGGTCCCATGACGGCGACGAGCTTCAGTTCGATCCCTGGTCTCGGTCGAGCGAGAGCACATTACTTGATGCCTCATGTCGAGGCGATGAGCAGCCCGATGACGCCAGGTAGGCCTCGATCTTCGCCGTCTCCTCCCATAGGGGCCGCTTGACGAGGAAGCTGATGGTGAGCACCTCGCTCGTGCCTTTGGCGAGTGAAGGATTCGGGTCGTCGCCGGTACCGGACTCGAGCTCGACTCCGTCCCTATCGAGCAGACGAACGCACGGGCTTGCCTCTGAGGCACCGTCGACCCTTTTGGTGGCCTTGATGCCGACCTTGGCCAGCTTCGCGTTGGAGACGACGCCCCAATCACCATCGAGACGGACCTTTACGGGTTCGACGAGCCACGGCATATCTGCCGGCAACGATCTCGATACCGCCTGCTGCTTGCACGTCTTGATCTCTTCGACGAACCGGTCCGCGCGTTCGTCCTCTTCCGGCGTCGGCGACAACGCCTTCATGCGGCCAGCGTTCATAGCGACCCACTCCGTCATCGTCTTCTCCGCACGCGCGATGCATGCCTCGTCGGCGCAAACGCACATGGCGATCTTCACCTCTTCGAACATGTAGAACACCTCCTCCGCGAGAGTCGCGGTTGCATCAATTGGCGGAGGTGCGTCGACAGCGCGGACCGCATCGGTCGGCGCCGTCGCCGAGGGCGCCGACGCAACGTTGGACGCGCTGCCTTGCTGACTCGCGCTGCCGGACTGCTTTTCGTTCGAGCAGGCGGGAAGCGCAAGAGCCACCAACGTGGCGCAGGTGAAGCGAAGAACGATCGGCGTTCCCATGGCGGCTACGATAAGCGCACGCCAGGGTGTTGTGGGGACGGCTGGCTCCTGGAGCCGCAGGTCAGAGGAATCTCCCAGGGCGCCATTCGATACAGCGCCCCACGGTGTCTACCTTGCCGCTTCGAATGCCCTCCGCAGCCATCGCGACGCAATGCTCCTTCAGCGCGGTGCAAATGTAGCCGGTAGCGAGGAGCGAACAGAATGCGGATTCGGTCGTTCGCTTGCATTGGCCCATCGTGACGTCTACGCCGTCCTTACCTTGGGCACGGAAAGCGGCCTCCCCACTTCGCTCAACCCCCTCAGCCATCGCCTCGCAATCCTCACGAAGGAACTGGCACGCGTACCGGTGGATTACCTGCCCGTTCGCGGCCATGTCTGAGCAATAGATCTCGTCGCCGCCGTACCGCCTTGCCTCGGTGGCAGATGGCGCGGCATCACTGTTGGTGCTCGCGCGCCAAGTCGTGCAATCACCAACGTCACGCACATCCGTCTTTGCCTCCGACACCGCGTAGCCGCGCTGTCGTTCGCAAGCCGCAATGGTGGCGGAGCAGTCAAACGACGTTCGATCCATGAGGTTGGAGTGAAACGTGAAGCAGGAAGCAGCTTCCTGACCGATACATCCGGTGTACCGCGCGCCTGCGGCCACCAACTTCTCACGACCGACATCGCACTGTTCGGAGCTCGCAAAACACGTGCTCATGTTCTCGACGTTGGCGCTCTTGATGCAGAGCCATTGCTTCGGCATCGTTGGAAACCGATCCTGCGGAGGCACGGACGGCATCCTCACCGAAGCGTCCAGAGCGTCCGCAGGCGACACTTGCCCACCATGCGGTGGAGGCGAAACCTTCTCCGTCGGGCCCGCAGCAGCTGGCGGTGGATCAGAGCCTTGCTTGCAACCGCTCGCGCCGAGCATCGACGAAACCAGAAACCAGAAATGTGATCGCTTCAGGAGGTCCTCCTGTCGGAGCTGGTCCTAGGGTTGTGGAGCACCCTCGCACGTGGAGAGCTCCTTTCCGTTTGCGTCAACCTGCTTGCACTCGATGTCCCCGAGCGCTTCTCGCGGGACCAGCATCACCGCGGCGAAGAACTCTCCCTTGTTGTCGCTGTACTTGTTGTCACGAACGCGAAGTTTGACCGGCCCGGCCTTGTTGATAATGGCGAACGACTTTCCCGCGGCCTGGGCAGCGGTTCCAACGCGAACGTCCAGACCGCCGGTGCCGGAAGTATCCGGTTCCGAAGTTGTTCCCCAACCAAACGTCACCTTTCCCGTGGCCGACCCGACCACTAGATCGCCAGCGTTGGCCACCAGCCCCGTGTCCGACCAGTCGCTGTTCGAGCCCGCCACGCGAATCACTCGGAGTTTGGTGCCGGCGGCGACCGACGGCCCTAGGACAGGTTCGCCGTCCTTCCACTCGATCGGAGCGTCTTCTTCAACCGCAGCGCCAGGAAGCCGACGGAACTCGACGAGCACAGGGACCGGCTTGCCTGAGTTGTACTTTGGATCCTCGACGTACGAGGCCCTCACCTCTTCCGCATCCCGGGCGAACACCGCCATGTCCTTCGGCTTCAATCCTCGAGCTGAGATCTCGGCACGGAGGTTGTACTTCTTCTTGAGTGCTTCTACACCGCCTCCATACGCTAGCAATTCAGCGCGCACACCGGCCGTGAACGACTCCTCGGTGCCGGAGATGACGACATCGTAAACGCGCCCGAAGTAGATCTTCCGGACGTAGAAGGAACCCTCGCTGCCGACTATCCTCGGTTCCGCTGTGTCATCGATCTCGATCGCGTGGGTGAGCTGCACAGCGCGCCACACGACCACGCGACTGTTCTTCGCGAGGGCGGCGGAACCTGTGACGGTGAGAGCGCGCGCGTTCGCTCGAAACTGCAGCAAGGAGTCGAACGTCAGGAATTGGTGCTGCCATGCAGAAACCACGACCCTACGCGGAGCCTTCGCCGCCGGAAACGCGCTGCGCGCTTCCTTGCCGATCAGTGGTTCAAAGCGGGCCGAATACGGTCGCCCCAACTCACCTTCAGTCATTCCCAGAGGCGCGATCGCCGCGATGGTCAGGTCACTAGGCGGCGTCTCGGCGATGGAACGTTCGGACGCGGCGCACAGCATGGCCATGCACGCTGCCCCCGCAGCTGCGAGCTTCATGTTCGCAAGATACCGCGAAGCGAACCCAGGACGCCGCGATCTCTTCGGCGAACACGTCAGCTACCCGCGATTCACCCACCACGGGTGAACAGCCTCGCCCCATCGCAGCGCTCTTCGTGCCCGTGCTGCACTCCGGAGGCGCGCTGCGTCCCGTTGGCACGTCCCCACCAGCTAGAATGAACCGGGATGACGGGGGAACGCAGAGACTCCTGGCGGCCATCGTTTGCCGTCGTTCTGTTCATCGTGCTTTGCGCTTGCGGCGGACCACAACGGGTCGGCGACGGCGGCGACGCATGGCACGAAGTGCGATTCAAGGCTGCCGCGCTTCCCGCTCGCCGCGCCTCCGGTGCTCCGTGGCACATGAGCTCGGGTGATCGGAGCGCCGGCCTCCTCGGTGGACTGATCGGCCTTGCCGTTGGCTATCCCGAGGTCGGGTTCGCGCTCGGGTCGTCCCTCGTCGAAGATCCGGAACCGGAGGCCCCAGCTCCATACATCGCGGTGAAGATCAGAGGGGACACGTTTCAGATCTCTCCAGTCGGTCAGACTCTTTCACCTCGTTGGAGCCAACCGATCGCGATCGACGTCGGCCGCTATCGAGCTGGCGAGAAGGCGATCGTCCAGGTGCTGGACGCGGTCGACGAGGGAGCGGTTCTCGGACAACGCGAGGTCACCGTGGGCGAGCTCCTCGCCGGCGGAAGCCGGACGTTAACCGACATCGGGGAGGTCGCGTCGCTCGACATCGAGGTTACGGTGCACAAGGCGCGCCCAGTTCTGACGGTGGACAGCTACGTCGACGCCTCGCGCAGCCTAGACGACTTGATGGCGGGCAAGGACGAGCGCTGGACCGCCATTCCAGTATGGAACGGTGATCAGGTGACGATCGAGGCGGGCGGAAGCGTCTGTCCCTCGCGACCGACGCCATGCTTCGGTCCCGAAGGTGCCGAGCCTGGCCGATGGACTTCGTACAACTACGACGAATTCAAGGAAGCGCGCCACGCTGCACTCGTTGCAGTCCTCCCATGGGAAGGGCTCGCGGTCGGCGAGCGCATTTCGATCACGGCCGAGCAGTCGGGCTTCCTGTTGCTCTTCGTAAACGACACTGACGAGGGAAACAACGAAGGCGGATTTGACGTGAGGGTAACGGTTGCTCCGGGAGGTCGTCGGTGAGCTTTCGACGCGACTCGATGGACATTCCACGTTCGGCCCTCGTATCCGCGCTCCTCGCGCTCTTCGTTCAAGTCGCCTGCCGCGACACGAAGCCAAGCGCTGGAGCCGAAGGTGGCCCTTGCTATGGGAACGGCACCTGCAACGCTGATCTCACCTGTCTCTCAAAGCTTTGCGTCGCCTCGCCGACGCAGAGCACGAACCCCGCGAAGCCGGACCCGCCGAGTACGCCGTCGCCGGTTGCGGCAAAACCGCCCACGACGGCCGTCATTCTGGACGATCTCGAGAGCGCAGCAGTCCTAGCTTGCTCGATCGGCGACAAGCTCGTGGGTTCTGCCTGGAAGTGTTCGCAGGAAATGACCGGCGACTTGACCGCGACCTCCTTGGCCGGCGGTCAGCGACGTCTCGGAAAGCCCAAGACGCTGAAGTGCGACCCAACAGAAACGGGCGACGTTCAGAGCAAGCGTGCAGGTTTCCACCTCGACGAGGCGACGTCGCCACAGAGCGACAACCTGATGGCTCCCTTCCTCATCTGGCCGGCGTCCCGTGCCCGAGATGCCATTGCATGGACCATGCGCCCGCGAGTCGATCTAACGGCGCTCACAAAGTCGGCAGCGGAGCACTCTCGGGGATTGAAATACAAGACGAGCGAGGGAGAGGCACCGTATCAGTTTGATGGCGGCATCGAAGTTCGAGGCTCCTTGACCGCCGACATCGACGGCGATGACAAAAACGACACGATCTACAGCGTCGCGCTGTCGAGCGACAATGCGCCGTTCTGGCAACCGCGCTTTCTTCTCGCGGAGCTGGGCAGCAAACCTGGCACGATCCTAAAGGTCGGAGATTCCTTCTACGCCGAGATTCAGGCAGTCGCAGCAATCGATCTCAATGGTGATGGACGCGACGAAGTCCTCGTCACGGAGCCGTACCACGAGGGGAGCGGCTCGTTTGTGGGCCGCTTCAACGGAAGCTCTCTCGATCGGTTGGGCAGCTGGGGCTGCGGGCTGTGAGCCGCGCCGTACCGCACGCAATCGTTCGAATCTGATGACCGTATTCGCAATACGCTGACGGGACCCCCGCACATGTTCTTCGATTTCGAGCAATGGATCGCAACTCAGGTTCTCACTGCCGATGCCCGTGACCTATTTCGAGAGGCGGCTCTCTGCTACCGAGGCGGCGCGTATCGAGCGGCTCTCTTGATGAGCTATTTGGGACTCCAATCAACCGTTCGCGACCGGCTCCTCGCCGCGAGCATGCCGCCCGCGGGAGTTCCTGCTGGAAAGTGGGCGAAGCTTCACAAGGAGCTAAGAGACGACTCGACCTGGGACGCCGCGACGTTCGATGCGCTTCAAGCGAAGGCTCCGGCTCCGATCTTCCCGATCAGCGATGATTTGCGAGACCAGATTGCGTACTGGAAGAATCGTCGAAACGATTGCGCACATTTCAAGTCGAACGCAATCGCTGCAGCGCACGTCGATTCGTTCTGGCTCTTCACAAAGTCGAATCTCGCCAAGCTTGCGGTGAACGGCAGCGACGCGGCATTGCTCGACAAGATCGAGCGGCACTACGACGCCACGTACACGCCCGTTGGGGCAGACGCACGACCGCTCGCCGCGGAGATCTCATCGTGCGTCGACACAAAGGCTCTTGCGCTCTTTTTCGCTGCGGTCGCCGCGCGGCTATCGAACACGCTGCTCGGAACACAGTACCCGCGCCCCGAGCTGTTTGAGTTCCTCAACGTGGTCCTCGGGGATCCCAATCCCCTCGTTGCTGGAGCGTGTGTCGACTTTCTCGCGTCGAACGAACCACTGGTAGCGACTTTCTTGCGCCGCTTTCCGCAACGCCTGCAATTTTTCGCGGCCGATGCGCCGCTTGTTCGTCGTTTATGGAAGACACATGCGTTCGGAGGAGGGCAGGCTGACTTTCCGCTATACGGGGCGCTGCTCTCCGCGGGCCTGATCCCGGCGGCGGAAGTTGCAGCCGCCCACACTCTCGTCGTTAGTAAGCTACGAGGGGGAATTCCCTTGCCCGCCGATGCGCAAATCCTTCAACAACATGGGTTCTTCGCCGCCCTCGAACAAAAGGCCTTCGTGAATCAGGCGATCGACCAGTTCGAATGGGGAAATCCCAACGCCTCGCTCATGCAGTGGTACTTGGAGGTCTTCCCCATCAGCGACGCCGCCGTAAAAGCGATATGTCACGCGTTCAACTCGGAGCCGTGCGCACACGGTCCTCGGGACGAGCTCACCGCTCTGTTCGCCGCGAAGCAAGCGAAACGTGACGAGTTCCGAAACGCCGCCGACCGTCTCGGACTCACACTACCCGCGCTCATAACTTCGCTGGCTTGACGTTCGGAAGTTCCTCGTGAGCGTCGATCCAGGCAAGGAAGCACGCGACGGGTTCTGGTTCCAGGACGCAGTCATCCTGCTTCGTCTGCTCACAGATGGTCTAGATCGGCGCGCCGCACGCGCACTTGGAAAGCCCGAGCCACCCGCGGTGCGAGTTGCAATCGAAAAGGCGGCCGTTGAGACGGCACCGGACCTTCGAACGACCTGGGACTGCGTGACCTATACCGCCGACACGGTCTTCGTAGAGGGCAGTGTCGTGCTCGATGAAATGAAGAAGGGGGACATCTCCAAAGCGGACCGCGTGGCGTTCTGGAAACGACTGCGAACCACAGCGTCAGGGTTGGACGCGCGAAGCATCACGCCGCGACTTACTCTTGGCTCGGGCGCGGTCGACAACCCCGAGAAGTGGCGAGGACTGGCGAACGGCTCCAGAACAGCCAGAGCCAAGCAGTTGGAACGCGTAGCAACGTCAGACGCTCTTGCGTCGGAAGCGCTCTGGTTTCTGACGAGCAAGAGTCGTTCCTTGAAGGAATGGCCGCCACCAATCTCAGCCGAGGTCGCGCGCGCTCTTCTCTCGCGCTTCGTGTTCGATGACTCTTACACGAGCGACGCGCTGTTCGAAAAGCTCCGAGCCACGATCGTGACGATCGGAAGCGAGACCGACCCAGATCTCTCGGTCGACCAACTTGCTGGATGGATCGCACGTCTAGCGCGCTCACCCGAGGCAGAAGCCGTAGCGTTCGAGGACGTCGTTGAGCGCGTTCAATTGCTCCATCGATATCTCGCTCTGAGGCCAGAGGCAGAACACCTTTGGAATCGCGTACGAGCGGCACGGCTGCCGCCGCCAGCCCAGTCGATGCCTCTTCAACCGTGGCGGTCGGTGCAGCCGACGGCTGCATCACAACTCGAGAAACCGATCGGGGCGGTCGTTGTGACGGCTTCGGGAGGTAGTGGCAAATCCTTCTTCCTCGACGGATTCCTTGAGCAGCATCGAACGAGTGGAACGGGAGTCTGGATCGACGCATCGGAGCAGCATGACGTCGTCTTGCTTGGTGAAGCGATTCGATTTGGTGCATGGGCCACAAGCAGGAGGTGCGAGCCTCTTGTCATCGTCGTTGACGGCCTGGATGGCGGTTCTGCTGCGCCACTTCTCACCACGTTGCGCTCCGTCCTAACGGCCTTCTCTTCGCCGCATCCTCCGCGCGTGGTCGGCGCGATGCGCTCCACGACCTGGGAAGACGCGCGTGACTCGTTGCCGAACTGGCTGGAGATTCCCCTCGAGCGCTGGAACGAGGACACGATACGAGAGGTACTCGGCCACCAGCGCGTTCCGTTGCCTGCTGCTGATGTATTGGAACTGCTCCGTTCGCCGCTTCTCCTCGACGTTTTTGTCCGAACGTTTTCCGGCGCTGTGAATCTTCCAGCCGGCCTTTCGACGCGGCACAAGCTCTTGGACGAGTACTTCAAGCGTGTGCTTGCAGGCTCGCACGCGCCAGGACGCAGAGCGGTGCTCGAACGAGGTGTCGCAGCTGCGGCTCGCGGCGAGCAGTCATGGGCCGACGCAGCGTCAGAAGCCGTAGGCCTAGTAGCACAAGGCGTCCTCGTGAATGACCGGGGACGTCTGCATTTTCGCCATTCACTCCTTCGCGACTACTGTGCGGCCATGGCCGCTCCGCGGTCTCCAATAGACGGCGCCGCCACGCTCGGTGCGATTGCTTCGTCGGTCACACGCGCCGACTTTCTGCGCGCCATCGTAGAGGCCGAGCTTGAGGGGGATCTCTCGCGCATCGAGCAGGTTCTCGAGGCGTGTCAACAACAACAACTCGTACCTGCCGTTGCGCTCTCTTTGGTGGACGAACCCACTCGTTCACTCGTTGATGTCGTCGCCCGAATCGCTGATGGCGCTGTCTTGAACCAGACGTTGGAAAGAGCGGGTCACCGCGGCACTCGAAATTGGCTTCGCTTGATCGCAGACTACGGTGGCTCGCGTCCATCCTGGCTTGGCCCTCGAATGATCAGCGCGCTGAGTTTGCTTGTGTCGAGAGAGAATCTCCGTCAGAAGGGCGACTCCGAGAACCGCGCCGACGACGACACGACGTCATTGGCTCGGACGGTTAGAGGTTGGACGCACGGACTGAGCCATGCGGAAGCCGGCCTTCTGCTCGACTGGACGTGGGAACTCCTGGCACGTGTTCTCGCGGACAACGACTCGCTACGCTGGTTCACATCGCTTGACCTTACCGACCGCGAAGACCGGTATGGCGTACGCATGTACGCTCGAACACTTCGACAACTGGTCACACGCAATACCGGGGTCAACGCCAACTTGCTGGCCGCAGCACTGCGCAAGGCCGCCTACGCTATGGGCGACCCAGTCGACCTTCTCGGATCGCGCGGGCATCTGGAAGACCTTGCACACGAGTGCTTGACCGGTGGCAATCGCGGACTTCTTGCGACTCGTCCCGACGTCGCCGTGCCTCTCGTGTTCGAGCTCTCCGTCCTTCAGCAGGAGGCGACGGAACGACAGATTCGTTCCTACGAAAGCGACCCTGAACTAGAAGAGATGCTGCAAGAGACCTTCCATGGATCGAACGAGAAGCGTCGTGAACGAATTGCGCGCATCGAGCCTCTCGCCCGGCCACCACTAAGGAGCCAGCAGGTGGCGATGGGCGGCCTCGTCGATGACGAGCCTCATCATTCCGACCACGACACCATGTCTCAGCTGTTCACCGCCACCCGGAGCGTCGCAGCCGGAAGCGCCAGCCTGGCGATGACTGTCGTGGACGCCGCACTCGCTTCGCGGTCTGTACGCGCACGACTAGACGCGCTCTGCATCGATCCTCAGGCAGACTGGTCGCCAGCCAACGTTAGCGGTCTTCGTGCAGCGCAGGAGCGGCTGTTGTGCGACGAGCGAATCTACTTCGCGTCGACGCAGCGTCGTCTATGGGACCGGATCCGCTCGTTGTGGCCCATCGCCTCACCACAAACACGTGATGCGGTGCGCGCGAATGTGCTGGCGATCGCGGGAACCGAATTCCCTGGTGCGGAACGCGTTGGGACTCTCGCCTCTGCGATACCCGAGGTGGAACGAACCTCAGACTTCACCGAGTACTTGAAGCTCGCGGAGTACCTGGGGCAGACGGAGCCGTCAGAGCTTGAATCATCCGTAGTGGAATACGAGCGCGCTCCCGCCGAGGAGATCCCGGAGGGAACCCCCGAAGTGGCGGCTGCGCTGATGAGGGACATCATCAACTACACAGTGACCCCCGACGACGGGTCGATGCGACTGAGCGCATTCGACGCGCTGCGAGAAGCTGTCGCGGATGGCTGGCTCGAGCCAGGATCCCCGTGGCGCGTCTGGCTCGCGGTTAGCATCATTGTCGACAGAGATCAGCGACGTGAGGTGCGAACGCTCCAACCAAGCACGTTGCGCGCGTTGATGGATCTCGCCCTTCGCGGTGCCGAAGCCGCGCGGTCCGTTGCGGGGCCCGACGTTACCGAGTGGCGCAACTTCATCGACATCGCCGACGCCTGCGCAGCGCATCCCACATATCAGGATGATGCGGCGATGCGTAGAAGCATCTTTGACGAAGTGGAGGTAGCGGCGGGGAACCACGGCGAACGTCTCGCGTATGCAGTCGCCGCTGTTCGCCATGTACGGCCTTGGCACTGGTACCAAGACGCGCAAGCTCAGGCGCTCGTAGTTCATTGGTTCCGCGAGGTGTTTCGTGATGAGGGCCTGAGCAGTTCACTCCAGGCAATCGATCCATCGCGCCGTGTCTCGGAGTTGCTGGAGCTGTTGTCACGCAACGATCGCCTCGATCCGGACAACGCGGCAGTCCAACCATTTCTGCATGACGCAGGCATCTTCCTCGCGCAGTACATAGAATACGAATCTGATGGCGGCGCGCTGCGCCGGCTTAGGGAATGGTGCGAAGCAGCAGATCGTCCTGGCGTGCTCGCTGGCGTCAAAGCATGGGAGCAGCTCACGTCGGCGATGATGTGGTGGTTCGAGCGCGCAATCGCCGAGGATTGGCTCGCCGCACACCGGAAGTTTGGACTCAGGAACCGGTTTCTGGAGCTCGCACCGTTGGTTTGGAGAGCCTGGCCAAGAGGACCCGGTCGCTCCGCGAACGGCTCAATTTCGCACTCGTTGTTTCGCCCGCTTCACCGGGACTCGCGGAAGTCCGGTGATGCCGCATGGGGCACACCTTTGGCAGCTCTACTGATCGAGGTTGTTCGTGACGGCGACGACGATGACGTGAGCGCCGCAATCTACGATCTCGACATCGACGCGTTCACGACCAACGAGCTGTCCGCGCTTGCCGAGGTCTCCGGGAGTCGATTGGAGCGAGTCGTCCGGGAGCCGACCCGGACCACGGCTCCGCATGGAATTGGTGAGCTTGTGGCGGACCTCTGTGCTTCAGCTCGCACGCCACTCGCCGCCGCGAAGATGGCGCTCGACGCCCTCAATCGCGCTAGCGACACGTTTCTCTATCTGGGGAAGGAGGCCTCGCGTGCCGAGGACGCGCTGCGAACGCGCGAGCGTTCAACGCGGCCCCGAGGGTAGGCGCTGGATGTTGGGCCTGATCAGACCGCGCTGCAATGATAGGCTCGGAACAAGAGTATGAGCAGAAGAGCCACAAAGACGGCACGCCCCGTGCCAAGCCAGTTCATGCGGCGCCGTCGCCCCGAACTCTTCTCGGACACAACGGGAGAGCCGCTTCCAAGGGTAGATCGATCGACGCTGGAATGGTGGCTGGGTTCACTGACAGCGCGGAACCAGCAACACGACTTCGAAGTATTTTGTAGGCGACTCGCGGAGCGAGAACTCTGTCCCAACTGGCGACCATTGACCGGTCCCACCGGAGGCGGGGATAGCAAGGCAGACGCCGCAACTTACCCTGTGGCGCCCGAGATCGCTGAACGTTGGTTTGAAGCCACGCCGCCTCCGACGAGCGAGAGGTGGGCCTTGGCGATCAGCGCGAAGGCCGATTGGAAGGCCAAGGTCCGCAGCGACGTGGCCAGCCTAGCGAACACCGCCCTGGCCCCGGCCCGAGTCTACTTCCTCACCAATCAGTATGTCAAAGACAAGACGCGCGATGACGTAGAGCGGGAGCTTTCTCAAAAGCACGCGCTTCACGTCGAGATTCTCGACTTGGCCTGGATTTCTGCTCGTGTTTGCGACCATCGCAATGACGACCTCGCCATTGAGTGCCTGCACGTTTCGGCGACTCACCACGCGAGCCAACCAGGTCCAAACGACCGGCGGCGCACGGACGAGGTGCGCGCGATCGAAGACCGATTGAAGAATTCAACGACGAGCTCCCACCCAACGCGCGTGCACCTGATGGATGACTTCCTACGCATCGCGGAACTCGAGGCGCAACTCGGGAAGCCGCGCAACAGCGTCGAGCAGCGGCTTGCGCGAGCGCAACAGATCGCGGAAGAGGTCGGCGCGCAACCAAACATTCGTCGCGTCCTCTACCAACGAGCATGGATCCTTCACTGGTGGTACGACGACACGGCCGGGGCCAACCAAGCGCTGGACGAATGGTTGCGGCACACTGACGAGATCGACGACGCATGGGAGCTTCAGCAGATTTCGAATCTCTGGCATCTAAGGCTCGGCAACAGCACCAAGCCTAGAGCGAAAACGGTGTGGTCGGCGCACAAGCGCATCGTCGCCTGCGCGGACCGTCTCGCGAGCGAAAAGGCGCGGCCCAACAATGCGCTTCATGCGTCGATCATCGGCGACACCCTTCGCCTACAGGCTGCGCTCCATTCCAAGACTGATACCGCGGACATTATCGACCGGCTCACTCAGGCATTTGCTGAATCACGTGGGCTTGTCCTTGTTCCATTGGTCGCTCTGTCCGAGCCTTTGGTGGAGATGGACAGCGCTGGGATATTTGATGACGACCAGCACTACGAAGCTTTGTTCACGGTACTCATTGATCTCCAGAAGGACCGCGCGGGTGAACTAAAGTCTGGAAGAGCGTACGCGCGCCGTGGTTATCGCTTCCTGCAAGAGAAGAACTACCAAAGGGCGTTGAGCTGCCTCGGTCGAGCACGCGTGCTCCTGGCGACACATGAATCGGTGGATGACCTGGTCCACGTCATGTTCGCGGTTGGATGTGTATACGAAGTACTGGATTGCCCGTGGGCCGCTCATAGCGAGTACGTTCACGCGCTTGCCCTGGCACTACAAAGAGCGCATCGGCAAGTGCCGTCACCGATCGCGGTTCAGATCTTGCTTCGTCTAGCATCATTGGAGGTGTTGGCGGGTCGTCCAACGTGCGTGTTTATGTGGGTTGAAACGCTTTCAGCTGTGGCGGCGATTGTCGGCCGGCAAGCGGACATTCAGCAAGAGGTCGCCCATCTCGACAGTGCTCTCGGCGCGCTCTTCTTACGCGCCGATTGTCGAGGACTCGAACCCGCGTCGACACTGTGCGCGTGTTTGGATGCCTTGCAACTCTGGGGCAGCCGAATGGTCTTGCTCTACGCGCTCGGTCATGTGCCGGAGGCGCGCGAAGAGGGACTCCTTCCCGACCGCGACGAACGAGAGCTTGCGGACGTGCTCCGCCGATTTGCGTTCTCCGAGGACGCGGAGCAACTAGCCGACATGTCGTTGCTCATGTCGCCTCGAGAACGGTTGACAACCGTCATACTCGGCTCGTCGGTGGTTGTGACGTTTCCAAACTCTCTTGCGGGAACGGGCATTGCGCAAGGAGTCCTTGCTTTCCTTGAAGCAGTCTTTGTAAGTCTAGTCAAACGTCAGGCGACGCTCACCGCAGCGCTACTGACGATCAACATCCGGGAGGCAGCACACGACTCCGATTCGGTCGAATCGAGCATCGATGAGCGCGACCTAGCGATGATAGATCTGACTCTTGGCGGTCACTTTTTCCGGGATGGCGGCGTCAATCTCTCTTCAGTGGCGGTCGGAAACCTCCGAGTGGCATTGGTGGAGCTTCTGACTGGACGATTCGCGATGTGGAGTTCGGGTGCCCTTGGCGAGTTGCTCGAAGGCGATTCCGTTGGCGACCGTGCGTTTGCGATCGGATTGCCGACAGCGTCATTGGATTGGCTAGCGGCCAGGGAACGTATGAGATTTGAACATTGGTCCTCTCGCGAAGGCCATCGTCCTTTGACTCGCACCACCGAATGGTGGCTAGACGGGGGCGGCAGTCGTCCAGCGGCAAGGCGTCGAGAGGAGGTGTTCGTCGATCTTATGGACATACGGCGGTGGCGCGAGGCGGGCTATCGTGGCGTCGCGTTCTTGGTTCCGCAGGTTCCGCCCGACCACCCTGCGGATGGGCCGACACCACCTCCGCCAGCGATGGGATTCCTCTTTGACAATGCACTGCCCGCGGGCCTCCTGTTTTCGGGCTGGCGTGCACAGCTGGGTGAAGAAGACACCGAAAATGCCATTGACGTGACCATCGTGGAGGAGGTTGAGAGTGATGGTTCATATGCAGTGATTGTCTCTCCAGGCGACGAGTACTTGAGACGTCTTGGCCACAGGAGCGTGCTGTCCCAGTCGACCTGTCAGATCTGTAAACCCACATCCGGAATGCTGTCTTTGTTTAAAATCGAGTATTCGAGAAGTCGAACCTACTCGCTCATGCCGTTCGTCCCTGGGGACAACGGGCTCACAATGGCGCCTGGGCTGGCAATTCGGAAACGACACTTGACGCTACTTCGCTACCCCGACCTTCCAGCCGACGACATGCGGCGCATGATCGTAGAACGCGCCGGACCTACCACTAGTGGTCCTAGGGATGGCGATCGGCAGACCGCCAGGCGCGAAGCCTACGCAGCGCGGCTCGAGGCAGAGCGAGTTCGTCGAGGAAGCGCGCGCGGCCGGAAACGTAGCGCGCGGAAGTGAGGAATGCGCGACGCGCTGGGCGCTCCTATAGAGCTAGGAAGACGACCACGATGACGGTAACTGCGATCAGCGCCACGCAGATGCAGCCGACAACGCCAGACGCTGACATCTTGATGCCGCTCCGATCGCGGCGGAATTCAAGGTTGTTGGGCGAGGAGCGCATTCAGTTCTCCATCTGGTGAGAGGTCGCGCGAGATTCGTTCCCACTGCTTCGCAAAGAACTGTTCGGCTCCGTTGTGAGTGGCATTGGTCTCCGCGGAACGTGCCGACTTGTCGTCAGACAAGCGATGCCAGACTGCGAGAACTGCCCAAGCCTTGCCGTACCTGGGATGTGCTCGGAGGCAATCCAACAGCTCGCCGACGTGCGCGCCGATGGTGTCAAGACCAAGCTCATGGCCGAATAGGTCGCGTCGCAGATACGCGAGTCGGACTGCGACGGGGATCGAAGCCACTAGAGTAACGGTTCGCTCGAGCGAGGCCTTCGCGGCACCGACGCTGTTCATGAATGCGACGTTCTGGTCTAGATCTGGAAGCCACTGCCCAAGCTCGGAGCGAACGCTCGCAACAAGCTCTCGGTCCTGGGCATAGCGGCGTACGGCATCGCGTGCAGGCCGAAAGGTATCGAGCAGGCTGTGCGATATCTCGGCGACCACGGCCAGCATGTCCTCCTTCTCGGAGCGCAGGCTTTGTTCGCTAGGCTTCGGGGCGCGTTTGAGCCATCGACCTGCCTCAATGGAGTCACCTGCTTCTGCGAAGCGACGTGCCCGGCGCAGGCACAGCGCCCTGTTCGTCAACACGAATTCGTCCGCGAGGTCGCGTTCCGCGTCCGGGTTCTCCAGTGCCACAATTTGGCCAATCGGAAGGTCAAACATGCCCTCGATTTCGGCTCGTCCGAAAGCGGCTGCCATCAAGGCGACGTTTCGCGGCGAGAACCGGTCTGCAATCGCGGATGGTTCGAAAGTCAGGTTGGAGTCGAGCAGGAGCTTGGCCGCTGCCTGTCGCGATTCGGTCGGTTGAATCTCACGCTCACCGAACTTGATGGGAAGTCCAGCAGCGAACCTCGCCGTGATTGTCTTCGAGCGCCAGAACTGGCCGATCAGCCACGGCCAGTTTCCCAGATCGCCGGCATGCGCGAACACATTCCCCAGCATTTCTTGGAATCGCTCATGGAGCTGCACGACGATGCGCAGCTTTGCTGCTCGCGCCAGGGGGCTTTGGCTCGTCCCGTTACTGAGGTGGACTTCTGCTTGGAAACGCAACCGCGTGGCGAGCTCGCGTTCGCCGCATTCCTGAGCGCCTGCGGGAAGGCATGCCCGTAGGAGTTGGTGCGTAACACCATGTTCGAGTTCGTCGGCGAATATCCTGAGCAAGAGCGCGATCACTTCGGGATTGCCCAACGCGGACTGAGCCGAGGTCGCGTACATGGCTACCAACGCGCTCCATTCTTCGAGAAGCTTTGGTCCGAGCCAGCGCGAGAGACTCACACGTGCGTAAGCCGCCACCCGCGCGAGCCTAAGAATCTGCTCGGTGTGCGGCCCGAGCACCTTATCCATGCGGGCGAAACGTTTCGTGCTCGGTACGGCGATATCGCCCGCGATCCAGCGCTGCACCGTGCGCCACTCCACTGCCTCCGCCTCCGCCAAGGCATCTCGACACTGGTCCTCGGTCACTAGGTCGCGGCACCTGAAGTCGAAGAGTGCACGCACGACCCGCCCGAAGAATCGCTCATCGAACGGTGCCGTCACCCACCGCCACTCGTCAACTGATGTCGCCGTGGTCTCGGCGCAGAAGACGGTGAGGGCGCCAAGCCGCATCCCCACTTGAGGAGCAAGCAAGACGAGTAGGGGATGAAGCTGGTGTTGCAGCGAAAGGTGTTCAGGGGGCGGCATTTCACCGAGTCCCTCGTCCCATCGCCGCAGCAATGCTCGGAATGGTCCCCGTAGGTCCCGTACTCTTTCTGGTGAGAGCAGGGGGGCCCCGTTGGTCGCGAGCAATTCGAGAACCCCGTCCGCGACATTGGACCATCGGTGAGGGATCGGCCGACCCCGACGAGCGTTGTCGAGCGTGCTCGATGAGACTGAAAGCGTCTTCGTGCCGTCGTCGGCTAGGCCGAGCGCCCCCACGGTCCAAGCCAGGACCTGCTGCGAACGTGGCAGCTGTGCTTTCCTCGACATGAAAGTGCTATCGCAGGGAAGGCGCGGGTAAAACCACGACATCTTCGGACAAGCGTGAAGATGGAGAAGCAACCGCCGAAAACAAATCGGGCGCCGGCAAATTGCGCGGCGCCCGAGGACCGAGTAACGTTGGGGAAGTTACAGTTACCTATCTGCGCGGGATCTCATAAGAATCGCCTCATTGAGGGGCTGGTACTTCACCGTGTGGGGGTTCGAGTCCCCCTCCGCGCACGACTACTTAGACGATCGGGGACTCCTCGATCTTGGGAACTGGGAACTCCTGGGAGTTCCCAGCGGGTCTGCGCATCACGCTCGATCATCG
>SXGT01413113.1_pt1 | contig 34584 bp, 26 predicted proteins | sample 3176221 | NCBI WGS metagenome assembly SXGT01 (sample SAMN11356862, study PRJNA531348) | freshwater metagenome | isolation source: freshwater sample F1-120 | place: China: Fuxian Lake, Yuxi | collected 2017-12-25 | reverse complement strand
TGTTGCAAAGGGCTCATCGGTCCCGGATCGACGTTCTGATAGGGATCGAATTTTTGAAGGGTGACGCGAAGCCCGCGGCTTTCGAGCAGGCACCCGATCGACGCCGCCGCGATGCCCTTGCCCAGGGAACTCACCACGCCGCCGGTGACGAAGATGTACTTGGCCATCGTTTAATCGAGAACTCGTTCTTGCATCGGGAACAGTTCGGCCACGCGCTCGAGATCCTCGGGCGTGTCCACTCCCAGCGATTCGTATTCGGTCTCCACCACCCGGATCGGGAATCCGTTCTCGAGCGCGCGCATCTGTTCCAGGCACTCCACCTTTTCGAGCGGCCCCACGGGTAGGGAAGAGTAGCCGAGCAGGAAGTCGCGCCGGTACACGTAGAGGCCGATATGTTTGTAGTAGACGGCGCCGCCGGCCCGGTCGTAGGGGATCGGGCAGCGCGAAAAGCAGATCGCGTGGCCGTCCAGCCCGGTCACCACCTTGACGACGTTCGGATTGGTGATCTCGTCCAGGTGCTCGATGCGCTTCTTCAGCGTGCTCATCGGCGCCGGTCCGTCCGCGTGGAGCAACACCAACACGGCCGCGTCGATCGCCGAGGGATCGATCAGCGGCTCGTCGCCCTGAATGTTGACGATGAACCCGGCGTTCTCCGCGGATGCGGCCTCCGCCACGCGATCGGTGCCCGATGGATGATCGGAGCGAGTCATCCGGACTCTGGCGCCGAACCGCCTTGCCTCGCGCGCGATGCGGTCGTCATCGGTGGCCACCACCAGCGACGTCAGATACCGCGACTGCGCCGCCCGTTCGAACACGTGCTGTAGCACGGACTTTCCGGCCAAAGGGGCGAGTGCCTTTCCAGGGAAACGAGAGGACTGGTACCGGGCTGGGATCACGCCCAGAACTGGAACGGGCACAATCGATGATACCACGGAAAAAAGCGCATGTTATACTGAAGCCACTCGCGGGTGGAGGGCTACGAAAGTCGCGCGTTTCGTGCGATTTCAGAGTCTTCCGATCCGGTGAACGCGTCCGATGGATCGAAAGCGCGGAGGCTGAGAAAAATATGCTGCGGCGGACCCTTTTGCTTTGCGTCACGGCCGGTCTGTGTGCCCCGGCCGCCCCTGGTGCGGAAAACGGCAAGGCGCAAGTCGCCATCGAGCCGAGGAGAACGAAGGCGCCGGCCGCGGACGCGGCGCGCGACGGCAAGACGCCCAACATTCGCGTGGAAACGCAGTTGGTGCAGATCAACGTCACCGTCACCACTCCGTTGAATCAGGTGGTGACCGGGATGGAGAAGGAGCAGTTCCGGCTGTTCGAGGACAAGGTGGAGCAGTCGGTCGCGTCGTTCACCCAGGAAGAGGCCCCGCTTTCCATCGGCTTGGTGTTCGACATCAGTGGAAGCATGGGCAGCAAGCTGTCCAAGTCCCGGCAGGCGGCGGCGCAGTTCTTCAAATCCGCCAACCCACAGGACGAGTTCTTCCTGGTGCAGTTCAATGAGAGCCCGGAACTGGCCGTGTCGTGGACCACCAACACCGAAGAGATCCAGAATCGGATGGCGTTCACCCAGGCCAAGGGCCGCACCGCGCTGCTCGACGGCCTGTACAAGGCGATGAACGAGATGAAGAAGGCGAAGAATCCGCGCAAGGCGATCCTCATCCTGTCCGATGGCGGCGACAACTCCAGCCGCTACACCGAACCGGAAATCAAGAACCTGGTGCGCGAAGCCGACGTCCAAGTGTATGCGATGGGAATTTTCGAATCCATGGGCGGCCGCGGCCGCACCGCCGAGGAGTCGTTGGGCCCGGGCCTGCTCAGCGATCTGGCCGAACAGACCGGCGGACGCCACTTCCCCGTCGACAACATCAACGAGCTTCCGGACATCGCCGCGAAGATCGGGATCGAGCTCCGCAGCCAGTACATTCTCGGCTATTCGCCCAGCAACCCGCAGAAGGACGGCAAGTATCGTAGAGTGGAAGTAAAGCTCGTGCAGCCGCGAGGACTGCCGCCGTTGCGAGCCTACTACCGGACTGGATACTATGCGCCGACTCAGTAGCGTCACCTTTTTGTTCGCGGCCGCCGCCGCCGCCGCCCAAGTCACCGCAACGCCGCCTCCCGCGCAGGGCGATCCGGTCTTCGGCATCGACACCCGGCTCGTGCAGCTTCACGCCACCGTTGTCGACGCAAAGGGACGGCTGGTCACCAACTTGAACCAGGCGGCCTTCACCGTGCTCGAAAACGGCGCGCCGCAGCCACTCAAGCAGTTCAAGCGGGAAGACGTCCCCGTGTCGCTCGGGCTCATCGTCGACAACAGCGGAAGCATGCGCGACAAGCGGACCAAGGTTAACCAGGCCGCGCTGGCGCTGGTGAAGGGGTCCAACCGCGAGGACGAGGTGTTCATCGTCAATTTCAACGACGAGGCCTACCTGGACCGCACCTTCACGTCCGACATCAAGAAGATGGAAGAGGCGCTCACCAAGATCGATTCGCGGGGAGGCACCGCCATGCGCGACGCCGTCTCGATGTCGATGGACTACCTCAAGGAAAAGGGCCGTCGCGACAAGAAGGTGTTGCTGGTGGTGACCGACGGCGACGACAACACCAGTTCGGCGGCGAACACCATGGAAAAGCTGGTCGAGAAGGCGCAACAGACCGAGATCCTGATCTATACGATCGGCCTGTTGAGCGAAGAGGAACGCAGCAAGGCGAAGCGCGCCACTCGGGCGCTCTCCGCGCTGGCCTCGGCCTCCGGCGGCGCCGCCTACTTTCCCAAGGGCGTGGAAGACGTCGAACAACTAGCCGTGCAGGTGGCGCACGAGATTCGCAACCAGTACCTGCTGATGTACACGCCGGTCAACTCGGCGCTCGACGGCACCTATCGCCGGATTCAGGTTACGGCCAAGGGGCAGGGCAAGCTCTCGGTGCGGACCCGGTCCGGCTACTACGCCACGCCGGATCAGAAAGCTCCCAAGCAGAAAACCGCGCCGCCCGCCGGAGCCAACACGCTCCAGCCCTGATGCTCGCTTTCTTGTGGAAGGCGTCGCGCGGGTATCGTTTGCGGCCGTGGCGGAGTCCCTACCTGCGCTGGCGGATCGAGACCTATCAGGGGGTCCACGCGGACGAGATCGGGCGCACCGAGTTCCTGCGCTTCGTATGGGCGCATCGCGGCGAACTGTTCCGTTTCCTGCGCTGGGCGGACCGGATGCGCCATCGCCCCGGCATGTAACGCCGTGAACAACCACAACGGGTCGTTCAGGTATGATGAGAAAGGCGCCGGGCCAATCGGACACCTCACGCACGTTGACGAATACTAATTCGTGACCGGCAGCGTCGCCGCGGGGCTCACCTGCCCGGCGGACTCAATCACCAGCGGTGTGTCGGTTCCCGAAACTCCCTCGGGAACCGTCGCCGTTACCTAGTATACACCCACTAGTCCCGGCGCCAGGCGCGATTCCGCCACCTTCGCTTCCTTCCCGCCGATGCGCGCCGACACCGCGCGCACAGGCGCTACCGCGGGTGAGGCGGGCGTCGGCGCGCCAGCCAGGACCCGCGGCTCCACCACGCCGAGCCCGGTGCAGAAAATCATCAACGTATCGCCGGCGGCGGCCGGGCGTTGCGGCGTCACCGCGAAGCTCTCGCCGCCGCGCATCGCCGTGATCGTGCCGCGCACAATAGCGGGCTGGGTCTGCGCCACATCCACCGGCGTCGGCGTCGAATAAGTTGCACCCCGCCGAACCAGAATCTGATGCGTCGTATCTGGCGTGACATCGAATGGCACCATCGCCTCGATTTGCTCCGGCCGCACCGAAAGGATCGGCATCGCTCGTCCCGCGATGAAGATCCGGGTGCCGGCGATGTCGTCAGGGTAGGGCGGCTGCGCCGTCTGCGTCGCCGTGGCCAGCCGAACCCCCGTCATCGAGATAATCGAGCCCGGAGCGAGCGGAACGTACGGTTGCGGGCTGGCCGCGCTGCCAATCGACCGCGGATCGATCACGGGTGGATCCTGCGCCGCGCCCACATCGACCCGCTGCTCGCGCACTCCCTCAATCCCTTGCCTCACCGCCCGAATGCTCAGCGTGATCCCGCCGTTCCCCGCCCCATGAGCGACTGCAGACTGAGGACCGGGTCGCCGTTCGAAAAGGACACCACCACCGAACCGTCCGCCATCGGCTCGCCGCAATCGTCCCGCACATCCACTGCAAGTCCCGCCGGCCAACCCGCGGGCACAAGGAACGATTGTCCGATCGAGACAATCGACGGCACCAGTTGTTTCGGTTGGCAGCCGTCGGCCCCTCGTGGCGCTTTTGCGGAAAGCCCTGCTGCCGCTCCCCGCGTGGATTTCGATGACACCGTCCGCCCGCACGCGTCGTACACGGTTGGCGATGAGGTCGGAGAAGAACAGGTTGCCAGAGGCATCGATCGCGATACTCCGCGCCCAAAGGAGGGCCGCGTTGCGTGCCGCTCCTCCGTCGCCAGAATACGCATCGATGCCATTGCCGGCGGCAATGTCGAGAATGCCACGCGGTGTAATCCGCACGATCACGTTATGTGCGTCTAACCCGGCATAGAGGTTCCCGTCGCGATCCGTGGCGATTGCGCTAACCACGCCGAGGGGAGCGGCTAACGCCGGAATCGGATTGCGAGGAAAGGTGAAGTCCGATCCAGCGATGGTGGTGATGGCCTGCGGCGTGAGAGCCGGGGCGAGAATCGCTGCCAGAGCAAACCGCGAAACCATGATCTTCATCTTACCGGAAGAGCGGCCCGGCCCGTGTCGATTATCCGCGCGATCAAGCGCTTGCTTATTTGGCGTGGAGAGTCTCCTTCCGGGCGCCGTTCATCCCCTGCCGGTGTCCAGCGCGCTCGCGCCCGGCCAGTTGATTCTTGCATTCCCGATCTCCGTTCCCGGGGCGGTCCGGGAGTGATCGGCCGCCCGCAAGAACCACTGATCGGATTCGGTCAAGGGCAGGTGATCGGACCATCCGCCGCCCCGAAAAAAGGAAGCGCCGCGCGACGCTTGCGCATCGGGCGGCGCCTTGGGCCGGACTCGGGTTAGAACGTGAACCGCAACGAAGCCTGCATACGCCGTTCGTTGCGAGCCGCCGTCGTCTGCCCGAACTGCGCGTTCACCTGATTCCCCGCCGGATCGAACCGCGCAATGTTGTTTACCCCCGAGAACTGGGTGTGATTGAACAGATTGTAGAACTCCCAGCGGAACTGGATGAGCCGCTTTTCGGAGAACACCGGGAAGTTCTTGAAGATCGAAACGTCCCAGTTGTTGAAGCCCGGTCCGCGGAACTTCACGTTCGAGAAATCGGTGCCTAGATCGCCGCGTCCGGAAGGCCGCTTGAACACCGACGTGTCGAACCACCGCGACGAGGTGCGCTCGCCATGGGGCAGCGCCGCGCGGCCCGTCTGGACCACCCCGTTGCCCTCGCCGCCGCCGGCGAAGTCGAAGTTATCGGTGGTCTGCAGGCCGACGTTCTGTGGGAATCCGCTGGCGAACGTGGCGATGTTCGACATCTGCCAGTTGTCGAAGAGCGCTTTGCTGAAGCGGCTGGGCATCAGGCGGCTGCCCTTGGGCAGGTCGAGCACGAAGCTCATGTTGAGCACGTGAGTTTGATCGTTGGGAAGCAGCGTCTTGCGCAGCTTGGGATTCAACTGCTGCGCCCAGCCGTTCAGCAACGACTTCGAGAACGTGTACGCCGCCGACACCTCCACGCCGCCGATGAAGCGGCGGTTCAACTGCGTCTGCAGCGAGTTGTACCGCGCCGTGGTCGCCGGACCCGTCTGGATCATGTCCTGGTAGCCGATGTTCGGCCGTAGGAAGACGTCGGGAAGCGGCTGGCCGGGAGACGACGGATCCGCGTTCTGGGGCAGGAATCGCGTGCCGTATGGAATGTAGTTGTAGTTCCAGTTCTGCGCGATGTGGTGCGTGTTGTTGCCGACGTAGGAAACGTCCAGCACCGTGCCCTTGAGGATCTCGTGCTGAATGCCGAACAGGTACTGATACACCAGCGGGGCCTTCTGCTTTTTGTAGGGACCGGCGACGTTGGAGGGCGTGGTGAGCGAGCCCGCCTGGAGGAACTGGTTCATTTCGCTGAACAGGATGATCTTGTCGAACCGGTACGCCGGTCCGCCGTCGTAGGCCGCGTTGCCGCCGGTGCTCGCCTGGTGGAACGTGCCGAGCGACATGCGGATGGCGGTCTTGCCCTTGCCGAAGGGATCCCACGCGATGCCGAGCCGCGGATCCCACTGGACGGGAAGCGGCTCGCGGAATGCGCCGTAGCCGGGGATTAGGCTCTTGTCGGACTGAACGATCACGCCGTTCAGCTTGCAGGGTTCAGTTGCGGTGATCACGGTGCAGACGTCGCCCGTACCCGGTACGATCGCGCCGATGTACGTCTGCGGCAGGATTTCCCCACTGAGCGGATTCACCGCCCGCCGGCCGTCCGGAGTGGAAACCGGGCGGAACAACGTCGGCCTCCGATTGGCGTCGTACCGCTCCAGGATGAACGCCGATGCCTCTCCGTTCGATTGCAGCGCCCAGGGAGCCCAATACCACCGCATCCCGATGTCGACCGTGAGCCCGCGTTTTACCTTCCAGGTGTCCTGCGCGAACCACGCCCAAATGTTGCGGCGCGCGTACTGCGCCGGCCGCCCGAGCGACTCCGTGTATTGCCGGAAGTGTCCGGTGAACGCGTTCGCGAAGGCGTAGCCCGTGGTTCCGGGATCGTTCACGTCCTGCCCGAAATCGAACTGGCCGCCGAAGGTCCCCGAGCGAGCCTGGCCGAAGCGGCTGCCCTCGCGGTATCCGCCGAACTTGAAGGTGTGCGAACCGCGGGTGTACGTGAGGTTGTTCGTGGTGGTGAGGTTGGAGTCCGCGCCCCAAAGCGGCACGCGGCCATCGTAGCTGATCGAGGCGATGCTGAAGGTTCCGGGCACTCCGCCGAACGTGGCGCGCGGGATGATGTTCAGCGGGTTGTATTGCGGCACGAACTGGCTCAGGCCGCCCAGTCCGCGATTCTGCCTTTGGACGCGCGCCGTTTCCTGCGCGTTGGGGAACCGGCCGTCCTCGGTGTCGATGAAAAAGCCGGCGAACATCTCGTTCACCAGATTCGGCGTGATGATCTTGGTGTAGTTGGCGGTCAGTTGGTCGCCGGTGAATTCGTAGTGGTGGTTCACCAGACCCCAAGGCGACGACCCGCCCGCCACGTGGTAGCCCACCGTATCGGCATGCCACGTCGAGCCCTTCACGCTGATGGTGTCCTTTCCGGTGGGATGCAGATCGAACCGGAACAGGTGCTGATTGCGCGGCCGCGCCAGGCTGCCTTCCTGGAACAGATAGTTGTAGCCGCCGCCATTGAAATTAGGCTCCGGAAAGATGTTCATCAACGCCACGCCGAACTGATTGGCGCGGTTGGCCGGAATGATGTTGCCGGGGAACGGCGCGTTGGCCGCCGGATCCCGAACCGGGATGAGCCGTCCATTCAGATCGTTGCTCTGTGAGAAATTGCCGCGCCGTTCGAGCACGGTCGGCATGGTCCAGCGCTCGATCGCTACGGGTTCCCGGATCCGCGTGTTGTCGTACGAGTAGAAGAAGAAGAACTTGTCGCCGCCCGGGTTGATGATAGGGACCTTCAATTTCAACGGACCGCCGATCGTGCCGCCCATGGTCTCGAACCGGTAGATCTGCTTGGCGATCCCGTCGCGGTTGCGGAAGAACGCGTTGGCGTTGAACATCTCGTGCCGCTTGTACCAGTAGGCGCTGCCGTGATAGTCGCGTCCGCCGCCCTTGGTGATGATGTTGATCAGCGCGCCGCCGGCGCGGCCGTACTCGGCGGTGTAGTTGCTCAACTGTACCTTCACTTCCTGCACCGCGTCCAGGTTGACGGTGGCGCTGAATACGCCGCCCGCGCCGCCGTCGCCTCCGTTGACGCCATCCGCCATGATGGTGGTGGTGTTGTTGTTCAGACCTTGGAAGTTGGGGACGTTGGTGCCGAAGAACCCGCCCGCGAACTCGTTGTCGAAGCCTTGGGTCACGCCGGGCAGAATGCGCAACATCGAGATGGGATCGCGGCCGCGGATCGACACCATCTGGAGCTGCTTGCTATCGAGAATGGCGCCGTTTTCGGAGTTGCCGGTTTGCACGGTCGCGCCCTGCGCTTGCACGACGATCGATTCGCTCACCGTCCCTACTTCCAACTGGATGGAGCCGAGAGCCAAACGCGCCGACGGTGTCACGTTGACTCGGGTGCGTTCGGTGGGCCGGAAGCCCTTCGCCTGAATCTTGAGCGTGTAAGGACCGGGAACGAGAGCGGAGAAAACGAAGTCGCCCACATCGCTGGACGTGGCGCTTCGCGTTTCACCGGTGCGCTCGCTCGACACGGTGACTTCCGCGCCGGGAATTACCTGACCGCTCGAGTCGGTCAGGGTGCCGGACATCGAGCCGGTACTCGTTTGTGAATAGGCCGCTGAAACGGCAAGCAGGCACAATAGTGCCACACGGATTGACATAGGCTCTCCCAGTTCCACCCAAGGCCCCTCACGACCGGGTGAATCGTCGTTGAGGCTATCGAATCGCGAGGCCGTTGTCAAGTGCACAAGCTCTCCATGTCAAGGGCAGGAACCCGAGTCGCCGTCAGTGGGGACGCCAAGTCGTAGCCCCGCGGGCCCGGGGCCCGGCCCCGTTGACAGCCAAGGAGATTCATGTATCCTTTGGGGAGGATACGAAATGCTGACCATCGAAGAAGCGATGGAAAAGGAGACGGGGCAGATCCGCACCGAGACGCTCGATCTGAGCTTCGGCGAAATCGTAAGCTTACACTCGTCCGACCCGAAGGAACTTATCAGCGCCCCCGAATACCAACGCCTCTTCCGGTGGTCAAACGAACAGAGGTCTAGGCTCATCGAATCCATCCTTCTGGAGTTGCCAATCCCGCGGATCTTCGTGGTCGAGAATGCAACGGGCGTCATCGAGTTGATCGACGGCCTTCAAAGGATTAGCTCGGTCATTCAGTTCATCGAACCCGGCGCGCTGGAACTGGAGGCGCTGGAACCGGAAGGCTGTGATCTGATCAAGGAACTCAACGGGAAACGATTCGCGGACCTTCCACTGAAACTCCGACTTAGATTGAAACGGTCCTCGATCCGGACTGTTTTGATCAAGCGGCAGAGCACTTCCAAATTACGGTATGAGATGTTCAAGCGGCTCAATACGGGTGGCGCTAATTTGGCTCCTCGAGAGATTCGGAACTGCACTGCCCGCATGCTGGAGAACGGGCAGCAGTTTTACGCGTTCCTGCAGAACTGCGCCGGCTTCGGTCCCTTTCAGACCTGTTCAGACCTGCACCGACACTTTGCCCCAGGCCGAAGTTGAACGTAAGGGAAACGAAGAACTGGTTCTGAGGTTCTTCGCTGCGAAGAATGCGCGTCATTTGTTCAAGGGTAGCGTTCGGGACTGGCTCGACCGATATATGGAGGACACGATTCTAGGCAAACTCGAGTTCGAGTTCCAGAAGGAGCGGCGGGAATTCGAAGAGGTCTTTGCGTATCTGGACGGTGTGATGGGCCGGGGGGCGTTCGTCAAGTATCGCGATTCCTCGCCTTTGGGTGGCTTGGCTCCGGCTTATTTCGAGGCGGTTGCCATTGGAGTGTCGCAGGCGCCACGGGAACCCCGGATCCCAGATCATCTCGTCCGCGAGAGGATCATCGCCACCGTGCAAAGCGATGACTTTCGCGAGAATACGGGACCCGGCGCGAGTAACGGGACGAAGTTGGAGTGCCGCATTAAATTGATCCGGGAGGCCGCGACGCGGCCAACGGTGTGAGCTCCTCAGGAATCGGACTCGAGGAGGACCTGAACTGGCGAGAAGCGGAACTGGCCTCGCTCGAGCTTCTTGCTTCCGAGGTCCAGAGGGGCACCCCGGCCCATTCAGGCTTGCTTCGAGCGCTCCGCGCCCTGCTCTACGCCCACTACGAGGGCTTCTGCCGGTTCGCTTGGGAACACTATCTCGACGAGATCCGCGCCACCAACGTCATTCGGAACCAGTGCGCCGATCCGATTGCAATCTTGTCGCTGACGAAGGAGTTCAAGCGGATCGCCGGTAGCGGAAAAGCGTCCGAGCTTTGGGCGTTCTGCCGCGAGGAGTTCCAGCAGAGAATGGCCGAGTGCGTCGACTTCAAGTTCTGGTTCGAGTCGAACTCTAACTTGCCGCCGCGCATTCTGGTGGAAGAATTTCTCTTCAGCCGGCTTGAGTTGCTCGAAGGCGGACACCCACGCAGCAGAGCTCAAGTCGCTCGTCGCCCGGCGGAACGAAATCGCCCATGGGCCAAAGGCGATGGTCTCGACTCTCGATGATTACCGAGAGTTCAAGCATGCGGTGTTCGACGTGCTCCACGAACTTGCGAACGCCGTACAGGACTCTCTCGAAGCCAAATCCTACTTGCTGGCCGCTCTCAGAAAATGAGGCTGACCCCGCCGCGGACCGCGCGAGGAGACTGGATCAGCAGAATCCGCGTCCCAGCGCTCGCCACGGGCAGATAACCCTGCGCGAGCAGGTTTCGCATCTCGGCGCTCGCTTCCAACCGTCCGCCCTTTACCGACAACGCCGGGATTGGCTGCCGAAGATACACATTCAACCCCGGCTCCATCGTCGAACGCTGCGTCAGCGACAGATGCACCGGATGCAGCACCGTGTAGTCGGTGGCCTGATAGCTCGCCGTGTACTTGGTCCCCATCCCCGGCGCCCGGCCCGACACCCGCCCTGTCACCGAATGCCGCCAAGCCCGCCGGAGCGACCGCCGCAGATCCAGCGCGTTCGCTTGCGCGATTTCGGACGCCGATGCGATCGCGCCCGCGTACCCGTAGCCGATCGACGCCGTCATCTCTTCACCCAGCTTCTGCGAGAACGCCGCCGAGTAGCCCATCCGCCGGAATCGGCCCGCGTTGAAGATCGAACTGCGCGACGCCAAGTCCGGCAGCAATTCCAATCCGGCCATCGCGCCGCCGTCCGCCGACACCGTCAACGCGGTGTTCGACAGCGACTCGCGATACGCCGACAGACTCAGCACCCGCCCGCCGACCTCGCGGCGGTAGCCCATCTCGAAGTTCTCCGTTCGCTGCACTCGCGCCCGCCGGTCCGCGATCGAGATCCGTGGAAACACCGCCAGAGTGTTCAATTGGTGCTGCAGCTCCGCCTCGGGCACCCCATCGCCCGCCAGCAGGTCCGTTGGAGCGGCGCCCGAGCTGAATGCCCACTCGATCGCTCCGCCTTCCGCGGTGCCCCAGCGGAGCCGCGCGAACGGGCTGATATAGTTCAGCCGGTCCAGGAAAGAAACCGATTCCAGCGACGAGCCAAACTGCAATTCCAACTCGTCGGCTAGCCGCCGCTTCTCATTGAAGGACAGCGTCATCGTCTGCAAAGCGGGAACCCCACCCTGCGCGCCGAGCAGGTTGGCGCCCAAGCGCGAAGGCAGGTAGACCTGCCGCATCGTCACATTGATGGCTGGAATCGCCGCGTCCGCGCCCCGGGTGAGCGACGTGCGGAAGCCCGCCGTCGGGATGCCGTTGTTCGACCCGTAGCCCAGATTGCCTGCAACCTGCAGTTGGTTATCGCCGAACAGCGTGGTCGCCACGGCGAAGGCCGTGCCCAAATCCGCCTGGCTGCCTGCGTGGGCGAGCACGCCGGTCTCGCCCGAAGAGACGCGGACCAATCCGCGCGTATCGGAGAACACGCCGTCGAGCACGCTGCGCCGCTGATTCGGATCGGAGATGTCGACCCGTCCCGCGCCGGGCAGGAAGCGCAGCACCGGGCGGGTGGACTGCGCGCTTCGCAGCATCCACTTCCAGTCCTCGCTCATGATGGACGCTTGTCCCGGAGCCATGTAAACCAACTCAACCGAACTGAGGACACTGCTCAGACTGATGTTGAGCACGCTCCGCATGCCCGGCTGAACGGCGATGTTCCGCCGCAACGCGGGCACGTAGCTCTGCAGATTGACACGCACCGAATAGGAGTCGGGGAGAAGCTGATCGAAGGTGAACGCGCCCTTGTCGTCGGTGAGGGCGCGGGAAACCATTCGGTCGAAACGGTTGTAGAGCATGACCGCCGCGCCCATCTGCGGGATGCCGGCGGCGCTCATTACTTTGCCGGCTAGAGATCCGCTGAAGCGATTCTCCTCGATGGCCAAGGCCGGGGACGCAAGCATCGCCAGCGCGGCCACTGCCGCGAATCCATGAACCGGGTTGAAAAAGTCTTTCAAGCGATTGTCATTTTCGCGCGAGGGCGGCGCGCGATCCGTCAATCGGACACTAATCCCGGATGCAGCGGGTCACTGCACCTTGAACGTGGCGGTTGGCGTCAAGACCGCGTTGTTGGCATTGCGGTCCGTCACCTTCATCTTGAGAGTATACTCCCCGGGTTCCAATCCCGTCAGGGGCAGGATCTTCTCCACGGTGTATTGCTGCGCCGAGGCTCCGTCGACCTTGGACACCTCCTCGGCGAATTCGAAAATCTTCTTGTTCGTTCCGTTCTTGGTGACTTCGTACTCCACGCTGGCGTTGGGCTTCTGCGTCTTCTCGTCGGCGGCGAAGTTGTAGAGCTGGAGGTAGATGCCCATCTTCTCGTTCTGTTTGAAGGTCTCGCCGAGCCGCGGCCGCACCTTGGAAGCGCCGATCACGAATTGGCCCGTGCCGATCGATTTGGTGGGCACCTTTTCGATCAGATCCGCCAGCACCAGGCTGCTCATCGCCAGCTTCTCTTCCTCGTACCGGGGAACGTTGAGCGCCAGTTCGTAATTGGTCATGTTGCCGCCGATCACGTCCTTCACCACCAGATTCAACCGGTAGGTGCCGGGCGGCAGCGGAATCGACTTCTGATAGATGGACGCGCCCTTGATCACTTCCTGCAGCATCGACGTCGGAACCGGATCCGGGCTCACCACCTCTTCGAACACGTTCACCACGCGGCGCGACATCGACGTGATGCGGCCGTAGATGTTCACCACCGACTTCGACAGGCCATCCTTGTCCTGGAACTGGAGGTCCTTCTTGTCGATCACGGCGGTGACGTTGGTGAGGATCGTCGAGTTCGTCATCTTCATATAATCCGCGCGGACGCGAATCGGAAGCAGGTTGTACTTGATGGTCGAGCTGACGGCGGCTTCCAGATCCTTGAACTTCACGTTCGGCGCCTTTTGCAGGCGGGCGAACTGTTGCAGCCGTTCGAACTGGTTCATGCGCATCGGCAGGGGCTGGTTGCCGGTGCCCAGGCGCGTGCCGTCGGTGCGCGAGAAGCGGTCCGTCTTGGACGACATGCCCATCTGTTCGTAGAGCGTGAGACCGGCATTGGGAACGTAGAGCAGCGCGTCCTTTTCCGACGGGTCCATCGTCATCCGGTACTCGCCGGTCATGGTCGGGTCGACGAATTCGATGATGATGTCGGAGCCGATGCCTTCGATCCAGCGGTAGCGCCACTTCTCGAAGGGAAACGTCGACGTGGTGCCGCCGCCTTCCTCGATCGGCCGCTCGTAGGTGCCGCCCGACGGGTGCGACTCGTTCTCGTCCGGCGGTCCGAACGCGATGTAGATGCGGCCGCGGTCGGTCTTCCACCCGGGGATGCCCGACGCGTACCGCTCGTTGCAGTAGGCGATGCGCCGGTAGTGCTCTTCCTTGAACTCGTTCTCCGAACTGTCCGGGCTCGGATCGCGGCGCAGCCAGAACTGCTCGATGAACTGCTCGCGTTCCTCGTCGGTCTGCAGGCGCTTGAACGCGGCCCGCTCCTCGTCGGTGATGATGTAGGTGACGTCCTCGTTCAGCCACTTGCGGAACGGCGTTTCGAGTTCCTTGCGGAGCTTCTCCTCGCGCTTTCTCCGCTCTCTATCGGTGAGCGGCTTGGCGACCGTTTCGCGCGGACCGGCGGCCTGCGCCTTCTTGTCGGCGGCGGCGGCGGCCGGAGCGAGCGAGGTTCCGGCGGCCACGATACCCGCGGCGGCGAACAATGCGATGCGTCGAGACTTCATGGAATTCACCCAGCCTACACTTGACTACTTCCGATTCTAGGCTTGGCGCCGCTCCAGGTCAAGGCGGATTCGGCCCGTTACCATTCTCTCATTCCACGCGGAACTTGGCCGACGCGCTGGTTTCGGCGCCGGCGGCGCGATCCACGGCCCGCAGGTCGAGCACGTAGGAACCGGGGTCCAGGCCGTTCAGTGGCAACAGTTTCTCGATGCGAAACGTGGCCGCCGCGACAGGTTCCGCGAACTCCACGAGGGGCGTGTCCCCCCCCGTACGCGTCACCCGGTAGGTGATTTCTCCATCGATCCGCCCGGTCCGATTTGCCGGCAGGAAGTTGTAAACTTCCGCGAAGATCCCCAGCTTCTCGTCGCGGCGAAACGTCTCGCCTAGCCGGGGCCGTACTTTCACATCGCCGAAAACGAACGGTCCAGAGTCGATCGGTTGGGCCGGAACGCGCTCGATCCGGTCCGCCAGTACCAGGCTGCTGATGGCCGGCGATCCCTCGTCGTAGCGAGGCACGCTCAGGGCGAGTTCGCGATTCGTCATGGCGCCGCCCGCCGCGTCCTTGATCGCGATGCTGAGGCGGTAGGCTCCAGGCGCGAGCGGCAGGGTCTTCTGATAGAGGGATACGCCGCCGGAAGCCCGATCGAGCATCAATGGATGAGCCTCCACCGAGACCGAGTCCTCGAAGAGGGTCACTGGCCGCCGCGCCAGCGACGTGACGCGGCCATGGATGTGGACCACCGCGCGAGCGATTCCGTCGCGATGCTGGAACTGAAGGTCGCGGCGGTCGATGGCGGCGGTGATCGCGACCAGCGTCGTGCCGGGAGCCATGCGGATATACCCGGTCTGCAGCCGCACGGGGAGCATGTCGTAACGGATGTTCGAAGAGACGGCCGCCTCCAGATCCTTGTACTTGACCGCCGGCGGACGGCTGATCGCGGCGAGCAGGGCCAGGCGCTCGAACTGGCCCATCCGCGCCGGCAACGGCTGGTTCCCCGTGCCGAGGCGAGTGCCGTCGGTTCGGGAGAAGCGGTCCTGCTTGTTGGCGAGCCCCATCTGTTCGTAAAGCGTGAGTCCGGTTCCGGGCACGTACAGAAGTGCGTCCTTTTCGGAGGGGTCCATGGTGAGCCGGAACTCGCCCGTCATGGTGGGATCGACGAATTCGATGACGACATCCGAGCCCGCGCCTTCGATGAAGCGGTAGCGCCATCTTTCGAATGGAAACGCGGAGGTCTGGCCGCCGCCCTCCTCGATCGGCCGCTGGTAGCTGCCGCCCGCGTGGGAGTCCACATCGTCGGGCGGTCCGAACTTGATATAGATGCGGCCGCGATCGGACTTCCAGCCGGGGATTCCGCTGGCATAGCGTTCGTTGGCGAACGCGACCCGCCCGTAGTGTTCCTCGCGGAACTCGTTTTCCACGGTATCCGGAGTGGGATCGCGGCGAATCCAGAACTGCTCGACGAACGACTCTCGCTCTTCGTCCGTCCGAAGGTTCTTGAATGCGCGGCGCTCCTCGTCCGAGACGATATACGCCACGTCGCGGTCCAGCCACCGGTCCAGGCCGGTCTCGAGTTCGCGGCGAAGCGCGCGCTGGCGCTTTTCACGGGCTTTCCCGCCCAGGGGTGGCGCGACGGTCTCGCGCGGCGGACGCAGCGTCTGGCCGGCGGGAAAGACGGACGCACCGGGAAGCGCGGCGGCGAGCATCGGGATTGCAAGGAGGATTCGCATGATCTCTGGCCGACGCCCCCCGTGCCCGCCGGGTTCCCGCCGGGCGGGCGGCTTAATATTAAGGCGGCGCCCACCGCTTCGTAAATGATTGCTAAGCCGGGCGTGCGCGGGAAACATTCCTGCTTCACGCGCGGTCTTATCAGTATGACCACCCGAGTCCTCGGCTTGAAGTTGTCGCTGGCTGCCGGCGCGATGCTCGCCGGAGTACTGGTGATCAACTCCACCGTGAACTACCGCCGAGCCGCGGCGAGAGTCGAGGAAAACCATACCCGCCGGCAATTGACGCAGCATGCGATGCAACTGGAGGCCGCCGTCCGTAAGGAAAAATCCGCCGCGGGGCTCGCCGCGCTTATCGACGACTTTCACAAGGATCGCGCGGGGCGCATCGCCTGGATCAGGATATTCGACCGCGAGGGCAAGCTCGTAACCTCGGCCGGCGAGTCCGGCGGTCTTTCGTTTCCACTCGATAAAGTAGAGGAAAAGCTCCGCGCCCGCGCGACAATGTCCGAGGTCCGCCGTCGTGGGGACGAACGAATTCTCGTCGAAGCCCAGCCTCTCCGAGGCGCGCCTCCCATCGAGGTGGACGATCCGCGCCGCACCCTGCTGCTCGAAATGGGACTGTTCGTCGAAGTGGATGACGGTGTCCTCTGGCCCCTGCGATGGAATCTGCTGGTTACCTACCTGGGTGGTGGGGCGCTGCTCGGCGCCCTGGCTCTGATCGGACTGCGGTTCCGCGCCTACGCCAACGGCCGGAGCCTCGAACAACAGGTGGAAATTGCCAGTCAGGTGCAGCAGGATCTGTTCCCGAAGGCGTTCCGGTTGCCCGCCAACCTCGACATGGCCGCCAGTTCGGTGGCCGCGTGGCAAATCGGCGGCGATTTCTACGATGCGTTCGACATCCCCGGTGGCCGGTCCGCCGTCGTTCTGGGCGACGTGTCCGGCAAGGGCATCCCGGCCGCGCTGCTGATGGGAGTGATCCACGGCGCGGTCCGCTCCAGCCGCTGGGCGGAAGGCGAAGGCCACGCGGGCTCGCTCGCCATGCATCTGAACCGGCTCTTGTACGAACACTCCTCCGGCGAACGCTACGCCACCATGTTCTGGTGCGACTTCGATCCCGATACGCGCGAACTCGAATACGTGAACGCCGGGCACTGCCCGCCCATGCTGATCTCGAACCAGGACAGCAAGCCCCGGGTTGCCCGGCTGCGCGAGGGCGGTCCGGTGCTAGGTCTGCTGCCCCACGCTCGCTACGGGCGCGGCACGGTGCGGCTGGGACCGGACGATTGCCTGGTGCTCTATTCCGACGGCATCGAGGACGCCGTGAACGACGCCGGAGCCGAGTTCGGCCAGGACCGGCTGGAACGGATACTGGTGGCGAACGCGGGTCTGGCGGCCGAGGAGATCCGAAGCGCGGTGTTCGAAGCGGTGCGCGACTTCGCCGGTGCGGCGCGGGCGGTGGACGACCTCACGCTAGTGGTGGTGAAGCCGCTGCCGGTGGGCGCCGGGATGCCCGTAGCCGCATGACGCCGGAACGCCGGTTCCGGTATTGGCGGGCCTCGTGCCGGAAGTGATACGATTCAGGTGAAGTTTCCATGCGCTGGACGTGGCTGGTCGTCGTGTTGTCGCCCGCAGCGGCGGCGCGCGTGGAGCCGGTCGCCCTCTCGGCGAACCCCTTCACCGGCGGAAAAGGCGCGTCCTTCACCGTCGCCATCCGAGGCACGGGCATCAAGGGCGCGACCGCGATCCATACGGGGACTGCCGCTCTGCAAGCCTCCATCGTGGGCGCGGAATCCGAGGACGGATCGAAAGGCAAGACCGACGTGGTCCGCGTGCGTTTCGAGTCGGCCGCCGACGCCCGAGCCGGGCGTTACGCGATTCGCTTGATTGCCCCGGGCGGCATTTCGAACGCGCTGCCCATCGTGATCGCGGAAGAGCCGGTGGTGCACGAACCGGCCGGTTCCCACGACACTCCGGAAACCGCGGTGGTAATTGGCGGCGTTCCTGTCGTGTTCAACGCTCATATCACCAAGCGCGGCGAATCCGACTTCTTCGCAATCGACGCCAAGGCGGGACAGCAATTTACCTTCACCGCCGTGTCGGGACTGCCGGCGCCCGGATCGGCTGGAGGCAACGCCCGCGGCTTCGATCCGTCGCTCGCGATCTATGAGGCTTCGGGGAGCTGGTTCGACCCGAAGCGCATCAACCGGATCGCCGCCAACGACGAGCCGCTCTGGGTGCTGGGGCTGCCCACCGACGCGCGCCTGGTTCACCGGTTCGCCAAGGCGGGCCGCTACCTGCTGCGCGTGGAAGCGTTTTCCGGCCAGGGCGGACCCGACTACAGCTATCAATTGAAGATCCGCGAGGGCGACGCCAAGGATCCCGTCGACATCGAGGCGGCTTGGCGCGAGCGCTCCTACTCGCGCTACCTCTCGGCGAATCGCCTCAACGAACTCGCCGAACGGGGCGGCAAGGCTCTCGAGCACGAGCCCATGGAAACCTACGGCATGGGAGACGGCTCCGAGCCGCGCATCAAGATTCCCGCCAATCTGGACGGCGCGATCGCAAGGCCCGGCGAGTTCCACCGCGCGCGGTTCCAACTGGACGCCTCGCGCGACATCGCCATCGAGATCTCGACTCCGAATACCGCTCCACCCGAATTCAACCCCATCGTGCGGCTGTTGGACGACAAGGGCGAAGAGGTCGCCACCAACGTCTCGGTGGGGCGCGGCGCCTGCACCGGCGCGATGACCAAGAGTCTGCAGTCGAAGGCAATCGTGCCGCTTCGCAACCCCGGCGAGTACACGGTGGAGGTGCGCGAAGCCACGGCGGATCTGGCCGGCGCCAACTTCAGGTACCGTGTGCAGGTCCGGCAGCAGGTTCCTCACGCCGGCGACGTGGTGATCGACGCCGATCACATCAATCTCACCCCGGGCGAGTCGAAGACGATGCGCGTCACGTTCGACCGCGAAGAAGACTATCGCGGCGCCGTGGCAGTGCTGACCGGGCAGCTTCCGCCGGGCGTGCAGGCCGTCGCCAGCGCCGACTTCGAGCCGGACAAGGATCCGCCGCCCACCAAGGGCAAGCGGGAGCGCTTTTCACCGCGCACCGAACGGAGCGTGGTCGCCTTCATCGCGTCGGCGGATGCGGCCGCCACGCCGGAACCGGCGATGGTCCAGGTCACCGTACATCCGGTGGCGGACGGCAAGATCGGAGCGGCTTTGGCCGTCCGCGCGATTCCCCTCATGGTGGTGCCCAAGCAGTGAAACTCGGCGTGTTATTGATGGCGGCTTCCGCGGCGTGGGCCGCGCCCAAGCCCGTGTCTCTCCGGATTTATCCCGCGTCCATCGACCTGCGGGGAGCCGGCGCGACGCAGCGTCTGATGGCGGTGGCGGCGTACGCCGACGGCACGGAAGCCGATGTGACGGCGCGAGTCCAATGGAAGGTGTCGCAACCGGCGGCCACGCTCGATCCGGCCGAGGCGCGACTGACGGCGCGGGCGGACGGCGCGGCGAAGGTCGAGGCGGCGCTCGATGGCGCTCGCGCGCAAGCCGATGTCCGCGTATCGCGGTCGGACCTCGCGCGTGCGTTCACGTTCGCTCGCGACGTGGAAGGCATCCTCACCAAGCGCGGTTGCAACAGTGCCGCGTGCCATGGCGGCGTCAAGGGCCGCGGCGGATTCAAGCTCTCGGCGAACGCTCTTTATCCGAAAGACGACTACGATTGGATCGTCAAGGGCGGCGTCTATCAGGTGCTCACCGCCGAGGTGAAAGGCGCCCGCGTTCCGCGCATCGACGCCCAGTCGCCAGAGAAAAGCTCGCTGATCGCCAAGCCGGCGATGACGGTTCCGCACGGCGGCGGCAAGCGGCTCGAGAAGGATTCGGCCGACTACAAGGCGCTGGTGGAATGGGTCCGCTCCGGAGCTCCTTACGGCGAGGCGGAGGCCGGCAAGGAAGTGAAGCTCGCGCGGCTCGAGGCGTTCCCTTCGATGGCCGTGGTTCCGGTGGAAGGCGAACACCGCTTGCTGGTGACCGCGCGCTTCAGCGATGGCCACACCCAGGATTACACCGATCAGGTGCTGTACTCGTCGAACAACGGCGACGTCGCGACGGTCACTCCCGGAGGCATCGTTCGCGGCAAGCGCTTGGGCGAGACCGCGATTCTGATTCGCGCGGCCGGACAGGTGGCGAGCGCTGGAGCCGGCGTGATCGGACCGCCGGTGGCCTCCTATCCGAAGGCCGCCCGCAACAACTTCATCGACGATCATGTGTTCGACAAGCTGCGGCGGTTCCAGATCGCGCCCTCGGAGCTGTCCACCGACGGCGAGTTCCTGCGCCGGGTCTGCCTCGATTTGACGGGCACGCTGCCGCCCACCGGGCGCGCGCGCGAGTTCATCGCAAGCCGCGATCCGAACAAGCGCGAAAAGGTGGTGGACGCCCTCATCGCTTCGCCCGAGTTCGTCGACTACTGGACGTTCCGCTACTCCGACCTGTTCCGCGTCGCCATCTTCGCCAACGGCCTCACGCCCAAGTTCAGCGACAAGTATTGGGAATGGATTCGCGCCAACGTCGAAAGCAACCGGCCCTACGACGACGTGGCGCGCGAGCGGCTTTCGGCGCAGGGCTACGGTCCGGTCTCGCGCCACTTCACCCCGTACAACCAGATCGGAACCCCTCCAGACACGATGGCCGAAGAGGTTCGCGTCTTTTTCGGCCGACGCATGGACTGCGCGCAGTGCCACAACCATCCGTACGAGAACTGGAGCCAGGATCAGTTCTGGGGCATGGCCGCGTTCTTCGGACGCCTGTTCAAGATGGGCACGATCGTGGTGGACCACCCCACCAACATGGACCTGAGTTCGAAGGACGTGGATGGCAAAGTGGAAACGCTCCATCCCCGGACCAAGGTTCCGGTGCGGCCCGCGCTGCTCGACAATTCGCCGGTCGAGGTTCCCGCGGACGGCAATCCCCGTCGCGCGCTCGCCGGGTGGATGGTGCGGCATCCCTACTTCGCCGAAGCGGCCGTGAACCGGATCTGGGGTTACTTCTTCGCCCGCGGCATCGTCGATCCGGTGGACGACTTCCGGATCACCAACCCGCCCACCCATCCGGAACTGCTGGCGGCGCTCGCCAAGGACTTCCGCGACAACGGGCACGACCTGCGCCACTTGATGAAGCGCATCGTCACGTCGCGCACCTATCAGCTTTCCCACCGCTCCAACGCTTCCAACAAAGCGGACGTGGTCAACTATTCGCGATCGCTCCCGCGCGCCATCGACGCCGAGGTGCTGCTCGACATGGTGTCGCACGCCACCGGTCTGCCGGAGACGTTCTCGACGGCGGTGTCCGAGGGCGGATCGGTGGGACAGGCTCCGTGGGGCATGCGCGCGATCAATTTGCGCGACCCCGACATGTACTACTCGCGGTTCCTCGAACTGTACGGGCGGCCGAATCGCGGCGCGATTCCGGAGCGCAACGCCAAGCCGAACCTCGGGCAGGCGCTCCACATGCTGGCGGGCTCCACGTATCTCGACCGGTTGGACGCGAAAGGCGGACGGCTGGGCGGTCTGTTGGAGTCGGGCGCGGCGGACGAAAAGATCTTCGAGGACTTCTTCCTGGCGGCGTTCGCGCGAACGCCCGACGCGGAGGAGACCGCGGAGTTGAAGCGGGTGCTGACGGCGCGCGGCGATCGCGCTGCTGCGTTGCGCGAGTTCGTATGGGCGTTGATCGGCTCGCGCGAATTCGCGGAGAATCATTAAGGAGGCCGGTGTGAACCATCCAAGGACGCGGCGCGATTTCATCAGCGCGGGCTCGCTCGGATTCATGGGACTGAACCTGAGCGGATACTTGCGGGCGGCCAGCAAGGCTCCGGATCTGCGCCCGGGAGCCAAGGCGAACTCGGTCATCCTGTTCTGGCTCGAGGGCGGGCCCAGCCACATCGATACCTGGGATCCGAAGTCGAACAGCAACTTCAAGCCCATCTCCACCAGCCTGCCGGGCGTCCAGTTCTCCGAATTGCTGCCGAAGATGGCCAAGGACGCGCACAAGTACTCCATCATCCGTTCGATGCACACGCGCGGTAACGACCATCCGCAGGCCACCCACTACGTCATCACCGGACACGAAGTGAATCCGGCCATGCAGTTCCCGAGCGTCGGCTCCATCATCACCAAGGAGATGGGCTCGCGCAACGCCGTGCCGCCGCACATCCTGGTGCCCAAGTGGGATCGCGGCCGCCAGTACGAGGACTACTTCCGCGCGGCGTTCCTCGGCGGCGACTACGATCCGATGTGCATCCCCGATCCCGCCAAACCGGGCTTCCAGGTCACCGATCTGAGCCTGCCGAAGTCGGTGTCGCAAGCGTCGGTGGACAGCAGGTCGGCGTTCCTGCAAGCGGTGGACCGCCGCTATCGCGCGCTGAACCAGACCGCCGAGCACGCCGACATGGACGCCTTCACCGCGCAGGCGATGAAGATGATCACCACGCCCGCCGTGCGGGACGCATTCGATATGTCGAAGGAGCCGGAGAAGCTGAAGGAGCGCTACGGCAAGGATTCGATCGGCCAGTCGTGCCTGTTGGCGCGTCGTCTGGTGGAAGCCGGCGCGCGCTTCGTCACCGCGGCGGGCTATCACGGGACGTCGTGGGACACCCACTCCGACAACGACAAGAGCCACAAGGACCGCTTGTGTCCGACGCTCGACCGCACGCTCACCGCGCTGGTGGACGACCTCGCGGAGCGCGGACTGCTCGAGACCACCATCGTGATCGCGATGGGCGAGTTCGGGCGGACGCCGAACATCAACCCCAACCTCGGCCGCGACCACTGGCCCAACGCCTGGTCGCTGGCGGTGACGGGCGGCGGGATGAAGGTGGGCCAGGTGATCGGGTCTACCGACGAGCGCGGGGCGAACGTCACCAACCGCGTGATCACGATGGGCGATCTCTACGCGACGGTGTTCAAGCAACTCGGCGTGGATTGGACCAAGGAGATCATGAGTCCGATCGGGCGGCCGGTGAAGATCGCGAACTCACTCGAGGATACGACGGGTCAGCCGGTGGCCGAGCTGATCGGCTGAGGAACCACTTGTCCGGTCACGGCGCGGCGCAGAACAGTACGCTATCCGAGTAGACCGAAGTTAGCGTCAGCCGGACGTTCTCCGCCGGCCGGATTGCGTTGGCGCCTGCCAAGCAAGGCTGGGTCCCCTCCGGCAGCGGAGGCATCTGGAACTTCACTTCGTACACCCCCACCTCGCCGGGCCGGAACCGGACCGACAACGGTGCGACGCGGTCCGCGAGCGGCATGGAGCTGCCGGGGACCAGCGGCAGCCGCGGATTCGAGAAGTCGAACGCCAGCCGCAGTCCGCTGGCATCCAGCGGACGCGAAGTCTCCGGGGAGGGCGTTCCCGGCCTGCCGTCCTCGGACTCGAGGCCCAATCCGGTAACCAGGATTGTCAGGATCTCGCCCGGTTTGGCGGCATGGCCGTTTTGCACAGTCCGGCCATCGGGATGAAGCGGAGCGACGAACTGCCCCACCAGCCTCGGGCGCGAAGACGCTGGCACAGCCTCGATGGGCAGGCTCTCTTCCCCGTCGATCGTGACGGAAAACAGCAGGAACGGCAACCCTGTGAAAAACGATGCGCCGTCGATGACCGGTTTGACCTCGAACGGCAGTTGGGCGCGAACGATGATGCCTTGGCAGTCCAGAGTCCGGCAAGGCAATCCGGTCACCAAGCCGATCGGAAGATCGAAGGCTGGCTGCCCGGCGATCCGCGCGAATCGCGCCTTCACCGAGACGCCCGATAGCGTCGTCGTCCAAACGCCGTCCGTAGGCGCTTGGCCGAGCACGCTCTGAAACCTCTCGGGTGTTTCTTCGAGGCGAACAAACAGGTCCAGCACTTCGCCCGGTACCACCTGCACGCCACCTCCCAGCGGCGTGGAGTTCAACTTGAAAATCACCGGGCGTTGCGCGAAACAAGGCTGCGCTACTAAAAACGCCACGACCGATAGGCAAATGCGGAACGGGTAGCTCATCTCTGGTCCCTCCCCCGAATCAAATTGGCCTTGGTTGCCGCCAATTCCGAAGGAGACAGTCCGCCCGTTCGAGGCCCCCGCGCGAGTGGAAATAGGTTCCTTAGATCCGCGCCCGGAGCGAACCTCAGTGCGTTGGGCACTTCGCGCACGGGCCCGGGCGGATCCAGCAGCCAAGCTCCGCCGAGGTGATTTCCATTCACCGGTAGCGAGTAGTACATCATGGCTTGCTGCCCCCTCGTCGAAGCGGTCTGGCCATAATCACCTCCGTCATAGCAGGTGGTATAGAGTCCGTATGCAAGACCCGCGCACTTTGCATCTGTCGGCCACGGGCCATTGGAAATCCGCCACGAATCCATGGAGATCTCGAGAATCGGCGCCGAATAGGACTGGGCCGCGTTCTGAAGCGTATACATCGCGGGCGGCCAACCACCGCCAGGACTCTGGTAGAAGGCGCGCTTCACCAACCTCTGGGACAAGCTGGGATGCTGGGTATAATAAGCGTGCCAATAGTCTTGCCGTTGGTTCGGATCGTCGAAATTGGTCGCGGCGGATGAACTCTGAAGCAACTGATCTGTATTGGTCCGCCAATCGAGTGCACCACACGCCGGTGGCGAAGCCTCGTTGCTGCACGTCACAATGTTATTTCCCGTGCCGTTGCCGACCGGGAATGACACAACCCACCGCTCTCCCGCCGACCGCGCATCCAAGTAGGGTGCCGTGAAGACAGGTAAGCACGCTCCTCCCTGATTCTGTGGGCAATAGGCGGAGTTCGTCTGGTCCCGAGGCGTCCAGTATTGAAGGAGGTCTCCCATGTTGGTCCACGACACGCCATCGATGCTCCGGTGCCACTGTATTTTGTAGGGCAAATTGCCAATTAGGTTGCCGTATGCATCGATCTGGCCCGGCGGATGTAGAAATGGCACGAAGGCGTTGAAATGGCTAGTGGTGGCAGTCACACGGGACTGCGGACCAATGTAGTTCCAGATTCCGTGCTGGCTTGCGAGGCTGTTCGGCTCGACCGGACTCGAGAACGTTGACCCGCCGTCTGAGGAGGTTGATATGTGAAATCGGTAGAGCGTCGGGTTCGACTGCACGGCGCTTGGTTGCCGGACAGCCCCAATCACGATGTGTCCGTTCGGCTTCACTGAGATCGATGGGTAGTCCCAACGATAACCGGCCCCTTGGAAGTCCATTACTGGCGAAGACCGGACGGTGATCTGCCCGGCCGGTGAGATCGTCCCGAACCAGACCTGTGAATCGCCGGAGCCAATCGCCAGCACGACGAATATGAAGCGGCTGTTCGCGGCATCCCACGCGACGTAGGGATCACCCAAGAGCAGTTGAGACCAGGGGGCCAATGTGATGGTCTGAGCGCCATTCCATATGACGGGAGCGAGCCAACTACTTCCGGTCGTCCCCAACTTCATCCTAACGCTGGTGCTACCAGAGGAAACCTCCTGCCACATTGCGCCGATAACGCCCTGCATCGACCCGGATGTAGGGCCGAACGTCGATGACCACTCGTGCTGAGCGCCCGATGGGTTGGAGTTCACCGTATACAGCCCCGCCAAGCTGATTGTACTGCCAAGCGCCACGACCATTGCCGGAATACCTAGAAAGATCGCAAGGAGTTTCGAGCGAGACCGGCGGTCATTCGCCCGAGAGAGAGAGAGAGAGAGAGAGAGGGGATTTCATGGACATTCCTTGAACTGAACGATTCTCTGCTGAATATCTTCGCAGGTTCGGCAATTTCTGTCAATGACTACTCTGACTTGGCCGCAAATAGCGAAGAGCAGGCCTCTACTTGGCCCATGTGAGAACGTAATCTGCATCGTCGCCCCATCGCAGGATCTACGAGCCCAGCCGGCGTAACTGACACTCCAGGCGGCGAGGGCGATTGCTGTGCGTGGCGCGCGGCCAGAGAAGTGCCGGGGCGGCCCATTTTCTGGCGCGATGCGTCCTATTGGAGCGACTCCAACACTCCCACATTAATTAATTAATTAATCAACCGAGCGGCGACTCGGAGAATCCCACGCCCTTCACAATCGGGGGAACGCAGTCAATTTGCCGAATCGATCACCTCAATTCCGCCGCCAAACCGTAGATCAAGGCCACGTTAACCTCCGGAATTGCGGAACCAGAAGGATGACGGCCATGGCGAAAGCCATCTAAGGGACAAAGGGTCGCCGGTTTACAACCCGTCGCTTTTGACCGGCCGGGTTGCTGACGATCACCGGACAAAAGGAGTGACGTCGCTTCAGTCCAGCGGGAACTCCACGTTGCGCTCGACATTCAGCCGCTCGCTGATCTTCATATCCACCAGTTCCGCCGACACCTTGTTGTGCACCTGCCGCGTGGTCACGTAGTGGACCGTGTCGCCATCGCGCCAGAACGCGTAGCAGGAGTACACCGCGCCATCCTTCAACGCCAGCAGGTAGATCGTCGGCTTGTCGTCCGTCTCATGCCGGACCAGCGCCGGAACCTGTCCCCGCCGCCCTTCCGCGTTATTGGGAATCGGCGCCTGATAAGTCTGAAGACCCGCGGAAGTCTCCGGCAGACGGTCGCCGGAGTAGTCGCGCATGACCGGGCTCGGCCGTTCGGGCGTATAGTTCTGGTTGATGATCACCGTGGGCGCGGGCGATGGCGTGTTGATCACCGTCACGTTCGGCGCGGGCGCGGCCATTTGATACGGCATGCCGATCGGCACCGCGTAAGGAACCATCACGGGCGCGGCATATCCGCCGTAGCCGCCGTAGCCGCCCACCGGCGCGACGCCTCGAACCGTGGCCCCCAGCGCGGAGATGTGGCCCTGCGATCCCGGCACGCCGGTTCCCGGAAACACCACGCTGCCGAACCCGTGTCCCACCGGTCCGATGCCTGGCGCGCGCGCGCCCATGTGTCCGCCGTGTTGGCCGTGTGCGAGCGCCGCAACGCTCAGGATAGACAAGATGGAGGCGCGCATAGGGGAATCCCACTAGAAGAGTAGCGCCCGGCGGCGCGGGACGCAAGGGGGGATGCGGCGGATCAGTCCAGCCCCAGCGATACGATCGCATCGGCGGGCTCGTCTTCGAAGCGGGGCTCGTCTTCCGCGTTCGGCCCGGTGGTCCATCGAACCGCCACCGCGATCGATCCGAGCGCCGCCAAAAGGGCGGGGAGGCGATGCACCGGATCCTCGAGCGCCCGCAGTTCCCAGATGGCGCCAGTGTCCAGGAGCTTCACCAGCAGACCCGCGCACAGCCAGAACGAGACATGGATGCCCGTCTTGCCCGGAAGCCAGGACCGGGTGAACGGGATCATCGGTGGACCGGCCGCGCAAAGCTCCGCCACCATCGCGCCGAGCAGCGCCAGCACCAGTCCGTGTCCCACCGCCGCCCGCCACGGCCACATCGCCGCGCAAGCCGCGGTCAACGATAGCCAACACGGCGCCAGCGCGATGTACAGCAGGCGCCGTCGCGCACCCATCGCGCCCGTGGACACCGGCGTGACGCGGAAGATCCAGTTCGCCGCCATCTCGAAGGGGATCGCTCCCGCGATCCGAACCGCAAGCAGCCAGAAGCCCATGATCGCCACCGTGGCGGCGAGCGCCGGCGAACTGGGTTCGCGCCAGGGGTCGGCCGCGGCCATTTCGTCGATCTGGCGCCCGGTGGCCGGGCTCTTCAGAAAGAAGATCGACAACGCGAACGCCACGCCCAGAAAGAACATGAGAATCAGCCGGTGTTGGCGGCCGCGTGCCAGTGTGCGTATCCCGAAATGGGCGAGCGCGGTCTCGACGGAGCCGCCGCATCGGGGCAAGCGCCACCGGGGCTTGGCGGACGGCGCGATATCCGGCGTCTCCACGATCTGGCGCACGGCGCGAAAGTACGCCGCGATCCAGACGGCTGCCGTCACCGATCCGATCGCCGCGGACGCGATCCATGCCCGCCGCGCCAGTTCGCCCATCAACGGCGATCCTTGCCATTCCTGAAGCAGCCCCAGAAACCAGTACGACGGCGACCATCCTTGCCAGCCTCCGCTCTGCGCCGCCAGCACCGACCCCGGGTGCACCGCCACGGGCTGCGACAGATAACCCGCTATCAAAGCGCCGAACACCGCCAGTTGCAGCGCCGGCGTCACGCGCAGGAACAGCCTCCGCGGCAGTTGCAGCGCAACGCCCTGCACGCACAGCACCGCGCAAAACACGAACGCGCCGGAGCCGAGCATCGCCGCCCAGTACGCGGCCAACGTGCGAACGAATCCGGCGAGTCCGCCGCGCGCCGGAACGCGGACCTCCTCGATCGCCACCGCCGGCCGGCCCTCGATCCGCGCCATTATGTGCTCACCGATGAGATCCGCCGAAATCGCCGTGCTCGGACCCGTGTTGCATAGCACCACCACCGCCGTGTCGCGGCTGGGGCTGAGCGCCGCCAGCGCCGTGTATCCGGCCGTCGCGCCGCCGTGCGATACGCGGTCCGCCGCCGGATCGATCAGCCATGCCAGCGCGATCCGTACGCCGGCGCCCAGGCTCGCGCGCGGAATCCGGGCCAGTGTCAGAGCGCTCGTCAGAGTGGCATCGCCGCTCGACTCGGGATGAAGCTGCGCGGCCGCGTACGACAGCAGGTCGCCCGCCGTGGCATGCACCGCGCCGGCCGGGGCGATCGTGTCGAGGTCCCACGCCCGGGCGGGCCGGTGATGCCGGTCGTACCCCTGGACCAGCCGCGACCGTTGTTCCCCGGTCAACGCGACCGTCGTATCGCGCAGTCCCAACGGCGCGGCGATCCACTCCTCCACCAGCGCCGCGTAGGGCCGCCCCGCTCGATGCGCCAGAGCCTGCCCCAACAGCGCGAATCCGAGGTTGCTGTACTGAAACCTCGGGGCTCCTCTTTTGCCGTAACCGCACTTCGACAGATACGCGCGCAGGTCCGCATCGTGAAACTCCTCGAACGGATTCGGCCGGTCCGCCGGTTGGAAACCGGGCGGCATGCGCGGCAGACCGGACCGGTGCGTCGCCAGATCGAGCAGCGTGATCTCGGGGCCGAACGGTTTGCGCGCGATGTCTCCGGGCAGCAACTCCCGGACCGGCTCGTCGAGCCGCGCGCGGCCTTCCACCACCATGCGCGCAAGCAGCAGGCCCGTGAAGGTCTTCGTCACCGAGCCGGTCTCGAAGATCGAATCCGGCTTGGCGGCGCCGAACGCGAAGACCTGACGCGAGCCGCTCCGCCAGACTCCGGCCGCGATCCCCGCCTCTGGCCGCGCAGCGAGCATCGGGGCGAAGTCGCGCTCGAGGATCGAGCGTAGATCGCCCCCGGCAACCGGCGGGTCCGCGCGGAACGAGGGCGCCGCGAACTCAGGGCGCTCCGCGTTCAGCGCGATGGGCCACACCAGCCCCGCCCCGGCGTGCAGCAGCCCCACGGCCAGACCGAGCGCGGCTCCGGCGGCCGCGGCCTTCGACAGAAACAGCGTCCGCGCCGTCAAAGGGAGCGGCCCGGTGACGAAGACATCGCGCCGGTCCGGGAAGATCGACTCCTGGTTCAGCACCGCGAACAGCCCCACCACCAGCATCGTCGTCGAGATCAGCAGATGCTGCGAACTCCACTCCCAGACCAGCCGCGCCTGCGGATGCGCGTCCTTTCCCGGACCGCCGCAGGCGGGCATCGAGAATAGCAGGCCCACGAAGATCAGCAGCGCCGCGAACTGTCCGAGCAGCTTGCTCGAGTCTCCCTGGGCGTGCGCCGACAGCATCTCGACGTCGGTGAGACGGAACAGGTAGTGGCGGAACAACACACGAAATGGGGTCGTCATGTTCGAATCAAATCCGCGATATCGCGTGCGATCGCCGCCGTGTCCTGCTCCACCGCGAGTTGGGAGAAAATCTCCTCGAGGTTCGGCAGCGACATCAGTTCGCGCAGGCGCTCGATGGAGTCGTCCGCCACCACGCGGGCGCGATGCAGGATCACCACGTGGGAGCAGACCCGCTCCACGATGTCGAGGTCGTGCGAGCCGAGCAGGATCGTCTTGCCGCGGCGCGCGAGTTCCTGGAGCAGGTTTCGCAACACCAGCGCCGAACCGGGGTCGAGTCCGGAGAACGGCTCGTCGAGCAGGATCAGTTCCGGATCGTGCATCAGAGCCGCCGACAGCAGGATCTTCTGCCGCATGCCTTTCGAGTAGGCGGAGATCGCCGCGTGCCGGTCGCCGTGGAGCGCGAAGGCTCGCAACAGGCCGTCGATGCGCGCGGAGGCCTGCCGGTCCGGCAGGCGGCGAAGCTGCGCCACCATCGTCAGGTATTCGAGCCCGGACAGGTGCGTGTACAGGTGTGGCTCCTCCGGCACGTAGCCCATGCGGCGCTTGAAGGCGAGCGGATCCGCCCCGATCGCCGCTCCGGCGAAGAGGATCTCTCCCGATGTCGTCTCCATGAGGCCGGAGATCGCCTTCATGGTGGTCGACTTGCCGGAGCCGTTCGGTCCCAGGTATCCGGTGATCTCGCCGGGCCGGGCCTGGAACGAGACGTCCTCCACGGCGGAGATGCCGTGGAAGCGCTTGCAAACGCGCCGGAGTTCGAGCATGTCCGATTATGTATTAAACTACATAGGGGAGTCAATGAACTACATAGGGGAGTCAATGTAGTATTCTGAATGCCATGGCGGATCCGGCGAAGCTCTCCTACGTCGCGTCGATCATCCTCGGCATCGTCGACGGCGGCGCGGCCTATGGCTTCGCGATCATGGAAGCGACCGGATTGCCCAGCGGCACCGTCTATCCGGCGCTACGCCGCTTGGAGCGCGACGCGCTGATCCGCTCGCGCTGGGAAAAGCAGGCGATCGCCGACGAGGAGCAGCGGCCGCCGCGCACGTACTACACCGTCACCGCGGCGGGCCGCGCGGCGCTCGAAGCGTCGCGGAGCCGGTATCCACTGCTGGCCAGGATGGCGGCGGGAGAGTGAACGCGTACGGGGCGATCCTGCGCCTGGCGGCTTGCCTGGTTCCGCCGGACCTTCGCGACGAGTGGCTCGCCGAGTGGCGCGGCGAACTGGCGCACACGCGCTGGGGCCGCTGGAAGTTGCTCAGCGCCTGCCGCGGATCGTTCCAGGACGCCTACTGGCTACGCCGGAACACGCCGTCTTCGCCCCTGTTGGACTCGCCCGCCGCCTGTCTGCTGCTACTGGCCGCCGGCGTCGCGATCGCGCGAGCCGCCACCGCCGCCGCCGGACCCGCGCGAGGCTCTCCGGCGGCCGGCCTTCCGCTCGTCTTCGTCTGCGCGTCGTTGCTGGCATCGGTGAACGCGCCGCTCTCCATCGGACCGGCGGGCTCGCGCGCCTGGGCCTTCTTCCTCGCCAAGTTAGGGTTGATCGCCGCCGCCACCGTTTGCTCCCTCGGCGTCTGCGCGAATCTGTGCGCATGGGGCGGCCTCCAAGTGCTGATCGCCGCCTGCGCCCTTGCGTTCCGGTGGTCGCTCGCCGATCAGCGTCGGCGATGTCCGGTGTGCCTGCGGCGGTTGACCAAGCCGGTGTCGATGGAACGCGAGCCGTACGCGTTCCTCGGTTGGAACGGAGTCGAGACGATGTGCTCGCGAGGACACGGCCTGTTGTACGTCCCCGAGTTCCCCAGCGACCGGTTTCACGCGCCGAACTGGGTCGCGTTGGACCGTTCGTGGAGTGGCCTTTTCCGGACTCCGTTGCCGTAGTGTCACTTTCAGAATTACTTGGCGTAGTTCCGTCAACATTATTCGGCGTACGTTCCCGGCGCCGTGCGATTGAACTGGTACGGGGGCGGACCGAGTGCCGGTCTCTTCTACACTGCGCGACTTTGCGCGAGTGATCGGCGCTTGCGGAACTGTCATCATCAACGGAGCCTCGCAACTTGCTTCATCTCTTGAATTAAGGCCTGCTCACCCTCAATACCGACGATCTCCCAGGCTCTGCGATGGCCGATGCTTGTTGTTCGTCGATAGCGATCCGCTAGATACTCGAGTTCCGCCCGTTTTCCCAACGTCTTCAGGGCGACGATCTCCAGCGCCACCACGTGAAGGTGATTGAGCGTCACGGCCGATTCGGACGCATACTTCTTACGAAGTGCTGAAGTTTCGTAGGCTGCACGAGCGTAGTGATGCATGATCTCGTGATAGACAACAAACCCGAAATACCAGTCTGGTGCGGGCTGGGTAGCCGTGGAAAGGTGGGCTTTCGTGCTGATCAGGAGTGGGCTCGACATATCCCCCACGCATACAGTAAGCGTCGCCTGCATTTGCCGATAGGGGAAAGGCGCGCCTACCGCGGACAGAGCGGCCTTGACGTATGCAGGGCCCTCCGCATTCCATCGCCGCTGGAACTCCTGCGTGCGTCGCGCGGTCTCGGCAACTTCGTCCGCGTTAGCCGCGCTCTTCGTCATGGCGGCGCAATTGCGATCAAATACAGTCCCGCCCGACTGATAGACCAAGTCAATCCGCGGAACTTCCAATGACGCGGCACTCGAAGGCACAACCAGAATCACGCTCCAGAACAATCGCATAATGCCCGATTTTAGATCAACCGCACAGGGGAATACACCTTCGGACAAGATCCATGTGCCGCGGTCTGGCTTGGTGTTCGTGTAATGAGAATTGTCAGCGAGCGGCGGATCGGACAGTGGCAGGGTTTCCGGAAATTGGCGTTTCTCGGTAGGGACCGAAAAACGGCGTAGGGCAGAGTGTACCTGCCGGCCCTCCCGGCACGGTTTTGGGGCTTGCCAAAACGGACGATTTCGCAACGGCAGCGAAGGCTTCCAACGGCGGCGCTTTCGGCTTTGCGAAACTGTATTGCGCTAAGCACTGGCATGGCGACAGGTTTCCGCAACACGGGACGGCGTACGTTCCCGGCGCCGTGCGATTGCGCTGGTACGGGGGCGGACCGGGTACCGGTCTCCTCTACACTGCGCGATTTATCGCTCGTTATCACTCTCTTTTGGCCATTCGTGCTCCACTTCTGGATCGCCGCCCATCCCGGTTGTTGGCGACTGTGGTTGGCTTTGCGCCGTTGGTCAGCGAAAGCAATTTTGAGGCCCTCGTTCCCCCGTTGCCGGACGCCATGGGACCTGCCCATGCCTCCTGCGCCGTGGGGAGCCAGGATTTCGTACGGGCCGAGTTTTTCGCCGGGCTGGAGTGGCATCTCGTGGACTCCCCGTAGCTTATCAAATCACCAACTTCCAACTTTTCGGACTGCCACCATCCGGGCGTAGGCGTCCGGCCACATAGCTCCTGTGTAACGGCGCGCTCGGTATTAGACTGGTCCGGTCGGCGCGACGGTCCGGTGGCGCGACTCCCAAGGATCGCGCTGAGGCCGGTCAGCCCAGTCGCAGGACTAGTTCGCGCACCCACTCCGGCAACGAAGCCGATTTCCAGGTGATCTGGCCGCTTCGCAACATGAGCACCCGTTCGGGTTCCGGCCCCGCGTTATCGAGCACAATGGCCTCATCCGCCAATCGGATCGCTTCCGGGGCGCGGGACAGGCTCCTAAAGTATCGCCGCCGAATGTCCGCGTCAGGGATGTCATGACCGCCTTGCGCGACGCGAAGGCGCACGCGGTCGATGTGGAGATCCGGGTCCCCGAGCGCAACGTAGATCAAGAGTGTCCGGTAGCCGGCGAGTTTAGCGGTCGCCATGAGGGACATCGCCCCGTGGCCCGCCAACGTGCTTTCCACAATGAAGCTTGCTTGTTGGGTGATGAGCGTCCGGCACATCACGATCGCCCGTCGTGCCGCCGGGATCGCAGCGCGGAATGGTTCCGCGGGCGCAATCATCCTCGCGAGAGCGTCTGGATCGACGACCGTCACTCCAGCCGAAATTTCCGTGGAGAGCGTGCTCTTCCCTGAACCGTTCGGACCGGCGACCAAAATCAGTGTCGGCACTTGATTAGGCGGCGTTTGGAGTCAACTCGCGCAGGACCACGATGTGCGACTCCCGAGGACGAGCCTTCTCGAAACGGATCTCGAAGCGCTTTCCTTCGGGGCGCTCCTCAACGTACCGGCCCGCCGCATCTCTGTACACGACGGAGTGGCCCGCTCCGAGGGCTGCCGCCCGGGCGTTCGAACACGCCTTCGCAATGACTACAAAGAACTCATCATCCAGAACACTGAATTCCGCCATGTGCTTTATTATCTCGTGTTTCCAAGTCACATGCAGGATAGCCCGCGTAAAACGGCGTAGTGTAGAGTGTACCTGCCAGCCCTCCCGGCACGGTTTGGGGGCTTGCCGAAAACGGACGATTTCGCAACGGCAGCGAAGGCTTCCAGAGCTACGCCAAATAGATCTGAAGGTGACACGTAGGGAGAGAAAAAGGGGCAGGCGTGGAAGCCTGCCCCTCGTACCGTACCGAAAAGTCGGCGCATCGGAGTCCGGAGAGTTGATCGTCGCGAAGCCGATGCCGTTGGGATCGCCGAAGTACGGCGTGTTGGTCGAGTTGAACAACTCCCAGCGGTATTGGATCGAGCAGCGCTCTTTCATCTTGAAGTTCTTGTACAGCGAGAAGTCCAGGTTCATCTGCCCTGGCGCCCGCATCGTGTTGTAGCCGTTGGTGCCGTAGCGGCAGAGATCCGGCCGGTTCGGGTTATTGCAGGTCACGCGGGTGAAGGCCGTCGGGTCGAACCACAACTGGCGGGTCGGGTTGTCGAGCCGGCCATCCTTGATGCGGTCCGGATGGATCGGGCTGCCGGTGTTGAGGTCGTCGCCCTGTCCCACGTTGAACGGGAAACCCGTGCGCAGGGAGACGATGCCGTTGCTCTGCGGGTCCTGGAACGACGCGGCTTCCTGTCCGCCGTTCTCGCCGTCGCCGTGCGACTTGCTGAACGTGTAGGCGATGCCGGCCG
>SXGT01132175.1_pt1 | contig 34586 bp, 30 predicted proteins | sample 3176221 | NCBI WGS metagenome assembly SXGT01 (sample SAMN11356862, study PRJNA531348) | freshwater metagenome | isolation source: freshwater sample F1-120 | place: China: Fuxian Lake, Yuxi | collected 2017-12-25 | reverse complement strand
TGGTGCCCGCCACCTTAAAACCAGATCCCGATCATCTCGCGCGCGTCGCCGCGAAAGTTTCCGGCGTCGTTGCAGAAATGCGGGTGCGCCTTGGCGCTGATGTCCAACGCGATGAAACGATTGCGCTAATTGAATCGCGCGAAGTGGCGGACGCAAAAAGTGAATTCCTTGCCGCAAGCGTCAATCACGACTTGCAGGAGCAATTATTCCAGCGTGAAAAAGGCCTCCATGAGAAGAAGATTATTGCAGAGCAAACATTTTTACGCGCCAAAACGCTCTATGCCGATGCAACAGTAAAATTTGACCTGGCCCGTCAAAAACTTGCCGCGCTCGATCTCTCTGAAACTGAAATTTCCGATCTCGCACAACAGCCAATCAACCGCCTTCAGCAAAAGGCTATTCGCGCGCCCATTGCGGGAAGGGTCATTGAACGCTTAGTTAATATTGGCCAACCCGTTAATCCAGAAAGCCAGATCTATGTATTGGCCGATCTCTCTGTTCTAGAAGCCGATCTCGCAGCCCCAATCAGCGATTTGGCGACGATCCGTCAGGGCCAAGCTGTTACCCTAAAATTGCCTAATGGCGGCATGGTCTCAGGCGTAATCAGCGCGATCAGCTCCCTCATCACGCCAGAAACGCGTACCGGTCACGTGCTGGCGTCATTTAAAAATCCAGATTTATCCCTTAATCCCGGCAATGTGCTCACCGCAGAAATCGCCCTGACGCAAACGCCGGTAAAAATATTAATCCCCCGCACAGCGCTCCAGCTGATCCACAATCAACCAACGGTTTTTGTGCGGGTCGGAGAGGGCTTTGAAGAACGCCAAATTGAAATCGGCGCGAGCGATGAGAACGCCATTGAGGTGCGAGAGGGGCTTAAACTGGGTGAAAACATAGTTATCGCCAATAGCTTCGTCTTAAAGGCCGAAGCAGGCAAGAATGAAATGCAACAAGGGGAGTAGCGCAGCGACACATGATGCAGCGGATCATCTCCTTTTCAGTCCATCAACGCTGGCTAGTCATTTTGCTAGTCGCGCTTGTTGGCATGTTCGGAGCGTGGTCCTTGACGCACCTACCGATCGACGCTGTGCCAGATATTACAAACAATCAGGTGCAAATTAATGCGCGCGCGCCTGCGCTGTCAGCTTTTGAAATAGAAAAACAAGTTACGTTTCCGATAGAAAATTTACTCGCCGGAATTCCAGGACTTGAATATACACGCTCGCTCTCGCGCAATGGCTTCGCACAAGTCACCGCTGTTTTTAGCGATAGCTACGATATTTATTTCGCGCGACAGCAAGTTACTGAACGCTTAATGCAAGCGCGAGATGAGTTTCCACCTCAAGTAGATACGCGCCTGGGACCCATCGCGACGGGTCTGTCTGAAATCTACATGTGGACGGTCCGTTATAAGAAATTCGATCCCACAACCGCCTTGGATGGCGAGCGGGGCTGGCAACGCAATGGCGATTATCTGACGCCCGAGGGAATCATACTGCACAGTTTTGTGGAGAAAGAGGCCTATCTCCGAACGGTGCAAGATTGGATCATCCGTCCGCAACTCCGCACTGTGCCGGGCGTCGCCAGCGTCGACTCGCTCGGAGGCTTCGTCAAACAATATCATGTGCAGCCAGATCCAGCGAAATTAACCGCACTTGGCCTCTCCTTCGGGGATCTTGCCGCCGTTATCGATCGAAACAATCTCAGCCGTGGCGCGGGTTATCTCGAACGCAATGGCGAAGGCCTTGTTGTCCATAGCGGTGGACGCCTCGAATCCATTGACGATATCCGCAATGTTGTTGTGTCAACACGCAATGGGTCGCCCGTGCGGCTCGGTGAAATTGCCACTGTCGTGATCGGCAAGGAACTTCGTGTCGGCAGCGCCAGTATGAACGGCGATGAAGTCGTCATTGGCACAAGTTTTATGCTGATTGGGGCCAATAGCCGCGTTGTTTCGGCAGCAGTAGATAAAAAAATAAAACAAGTCACCAAAACCTTGCCCAGGGACATCGAAGTCCGCACGATTCTCAATCGCGCGTTATTGGTTGACGCAACGATCAAAACAGTCGCCAAAAATCTTTTGGAAGGTGCCGCGCTCGTCATTTTAGTCTTATTCTTGATGCTGGGAGATTTTCGCGCCGCTCTGGTGACAGCGACAGTTATTCCCGTGACTATGTTATGCTTGGCCATTGGCATGTATCTAGGCAAGATCAGCGCTAATCTCATGAGTCTTGGCGCATTAGATTTTGGTTTAATCGCCGATGGCGCCATCATTGTTGCAGAAAATAGCCTGCGCCGACTTTCTGAGAGTCAACACAAATTAAATCGCCCGCTCACAGTCGAAGAGCGTCTCAACACAATCGTTGACTCTGCCGTTGAGATGCGTCGACCAACAGTCTACGGACAGTCAATTATCATCCTTGTCTACCTGCCCATTCTCTCTTTCTCTGGAGTAGAGGGCAAAATGTTTCACCCCATGGCGATGACTGTCATCATCGCGCTACTATCTGAATTTGTGCTCTCTTTAACATTTTTTCCCGCCATGATCGCATTATTTGTCTCAGGACACGGCGAAGAAGGAGAAAATAAAATCGTCGGCGTGCTTAAGCGGCGCTATGAACCATTACTCATTTGGGCGATGGATCATCCCCCAAAAGTTATGGTGATTGGGCTCGGCGCATTTCTCTTTGCCGCACTCATTTATCTCAGTCTTGGACAAGAATTTACGCCGACGCTTGATGAAAAAAATATTGCCCTTACTGCAATCAGAATTCCCAGCACGTCGCTCACTCAATCTCAAGCGATGCAAATTGAAATCGAAAACGTCATCGAAACGTTTCCGCAAGTTTCACATGTATTTTCCAAAACTGGCACAGCGGAATTAGCAACCGATCCCATGCCGCCTAATAATACCGATACGTTTATCATGTTAAAACCCCAGCATGAATGGCCCGATCCTAATCTATCCAAAAATGACTTGATTGCTCAAATTGGCGCAGCAGTTGGAAAATTGCCAGGAAATGCTTATGAATTCACCCAACCTATACAATTAAGATTTAACGAACTGTTAGCCGGCGTTAAAGGCGACATCGCCGTCAAAGTCTTCGGTGAAGATTTTGATGTCATGCTTAAAGCCGCCAATCAAATCGCCTCTATTTTACGCACAACGCCCGGCGCTGCGGATGTGAAAGTCGAACAAGTCTCTGGCCTGCCGCTTCTCGATATAAAAATTGATAAATCCGCTATTGCACGACTGGGCCTCAGTATCGGCGCTGTACAAGACGCGCTGGGGGCTGCAATTGGCGGTCAACAAGCCGGCATGATTTTCGAAGGCGACCGCCGGTTTCCAATCTTTGTCCGGTTGGGAGACAATCTTCGTGAAAACGCTCAAGCATTAGAGGCTATTCCAGTTTCTCTACCCCCCGACGCCATGGGGCGCATTGCAACTGTTCAGCTCAGACAAATCGCCAAATTCACAACAATAGATGGTCAAAATCAGGTTTCGCGCGAAAATGGTAAGCGTCGCGTTGTTGTCAGCGCCAATGTTCGCGGCCGCGATATTGCCTCAGTAGTAAATGACTCGCGCGCTAAAATTGACGCTAAAGTTAGATTGCCGCCAGGCTATTGGATTATCTGGGGTGGGCAATTTGAGAACCTAGAAGCAGCGCGCGCGCGATTGATGATTGTTGTTCCCATCTGCTTCTTTATGATCTTTCTTCTTCTTTATTCAGCTCTTGGATCTGCCCTAGACGCCCTACTCGTTTTTACCGCCGTCCCACTTGCTTTATCGGGCGGCGTTCTCGCGCTTTGGCTGCGTGGCATGCCAATGTCAATTTCTGCTGCTGTTGGTTTTATTGCTCTGTCTGGCGTCGCCGTACTCAATGGTCTCGTGATGCGCACTTACATCCATCAATTAATGATGGAGGGCGAACCGGAACCCAGAGCGATTTTTGATGGCTCCATGACGCGTTTGCGGCCAGTTGCAATGACCGCGCTCGTCGCCTCTCTTGGCTTTGTCCCCATGGCGCTAGCGACAGGCACTGGGGCAGAAGTGCAGCGCCCCATCGCGACCGTCGTAATCGGCGGTCTAATCAGCGCGACATTACTCACGCTTGTAGTCCTGCCGGCGCTTTACACCTATTTCGGCGATAAGGTGCGCCTGTATGCGCCTGTAAGGGAGCGTGCATGAGGGCGCTTCCCCTTGTCATCGCCGCTTTATTGTTGGGCAAGGCTTCCCTTGCATCTGCGGAGACACTCAATGAAGCGCTGCAACGCGCCTATAGCAATAACCCGAGTTTAAATTCTGGCCGCGCCAATCTTCGCGCTGTCGATGAGGGCGTACCGATCGCAAAATCTGGCATGCGCCCACGCGTCTCGATCAATAGTTACCTTGGCGCACAACAAAATCGTTTCATTCAACGCCAAGACGATATGTCTAAACCAGATGATCCTAACGCCTATCCAATTTGGAACCGGCAACAAGGTCAAAGCATCGCCCGCTCAGCGGGCGTTACAATTGAGCAGCCCGTGTTTGATGGCTTTAAAGCGTTGAATTCTACGAATGCCGCCGAAACAGCCGTGTTTGCTGAACAACAAAGATTAAGGCTTCTCGAGCAAAAGATTCTTTTCGATACAGCTTCATCCTATATGAATGTTCTGCGCGATACTGCAGCGCTCAAACTTCAAGAAAATAACGTTGCCGTATTAACCGAACAATTACGCCAAACAAATGAACGGTTTTCTGCGGGTCAAATAACGCTAACTGACATCGCCCAAGCAGAATCGCGCCTTGCAGCAGGTAAAGCGCAAGCAAGTAACGCCCGTGCAATTTTAGAAGCCAGTATCGGCGCTTATCAACAGGCGGTTGGCGCGCTGCCAAAAAAACTTTCTCCCGCTGCACCAGTTGATAAATTATTGCCGAAGTCAAGAGAGGAAGCGGAACAAATCGCTATCAGCGAACATCCGATGATTCTTGCAGCGCTTCATGACGCAGATGCTTCTGATTTTGATATTAAGGCGATTGAGGCTGATTTTTTACCAAAACTATCTGTTGTCGCTGATGTCTTTACCCAAACAAATATGAACATCATTTATGATCGCAATATTGCCGCCATGATCGGCGGACGACTTAATGTCCCCCTTTATGATGGCGGCAGCACGTCTTCTCAACTCAGACAAGCAAAAGAACTCGCAGGGAAAAAAAAGCTAGACGCGGATGTCGCACGGGCTGAAATTCTTGCCCTGACGCGAACCACTTGGGCAAATTTACAGTCATCAAAGACGCGCATGAGCGCCGCGCAAACACAAATAGCCGCAGCAGAACGCGCGCTCTATGGCGTACGCGAAGAAGCAAAGGCGGGCCAACGTACGACATTAGATATATTAAATGCGCAGCAAGAACTCTTAAATGCGCGCATTGCGCTTATCTTCGCGCAACGCGAACGCGTTGTCGCCTCCTATGGCGTTCTCGCAACCATTGGCCGTCTCTCAACAGAGACACTCGGTCTCAACAACTATTATTACGATCCCTCTCTACACTTTGATCAGATTAAAAATTCCTGGGGCGGCTTCACCATCCCAAAGGGCCGTTAAACTGGATCCGATGCCTCGCGCACGTCGCTTCAAGAGCGTTGAATTTGATGCGGTTAAAATCACTGCTAAACTTGCTTGGACGAACCCCATATCGTTGACAAATAGCTCTCGCTAAAAACTGCGCTAAATAATAGTTCTTCGCGTTTGCCAATTGCTTGACCTCCAGGTCGGATTGGTTGCGCCCCAGTGAGGAAATGAAATGAAAAGCCAATTGTTAAAATTTGTTGCGCCTGCTGTGCTTCTTGCGTTTTTTAACGTGAACTCTGCTTTTGCTTATTGCATGTTTAGCTGTGATCCAACGGAAGCTCATGCGCGTCAAATTTTTGAAAATCTTCTTAAGCAGCGCTTCGATAAGGTGGGAAAAATATTAGAATTTAAACAAACAATGAACGAGCGATTAGAAATGCACGCCACAGGCGAGAAGGGCTATGAGATTTTTTTTAACGCCCGCGTGCAATTTCCTGAAGGCGCAAATTTAGACTGCAAGCCAGACGCCTCAGGCGCCTATAAGGAAGGCTGTTCGTCGAGCAAACATTTTGTTACCGCCCCGCGCAGCGCCGATCCAAAAGGACCGCAATATATCGCGCCTGGCGAAACAGTAACTTTTGATGAAGAATATCGTTTCTATGAAGATCCTAAGGGCTGGAAAGGCCCTGACGGCAATATCTATTCACAGTGAAAAATATAAAAAAATTAGGGCGCGCAAATTATGCGCGCCCTAAGGTGCAACAATACTTGAAACGCTGCTGAACTTACTTCAGCAGGTCTGTGTTCTGCGGGCAGCCGGCCTTCTCGTTACAAGCTTTAAAATTGGCGCGAAGTTCGTCCTTATCAGCGCCGTAATTCATCTTGCGGGAGAGATATTCGTCGTAGCATTTTGACGCAGCATGAGCCTGCTTGTCTTCGTCTGCTTTGCGTGTGTCGCAATCCGCGAACGCCGGGGTGATCATGCCGGCGAGCAACGCAACGACCGAGACAATGGCGAATTTCTTCATTCTGAGCTTTCCTTTTCTTAACGTAAAGCTTGACCGTTCCTCGTCCGAACTTCCCTCGGAGCGGAACCCCCCCCTCCCGTCGCGTTAGCCACGACAGCTTGCAAGACGCCAAGCGGGGGGACGATGTCGGAAGAACGCACCCAAGTCAATCAGCGGGCATGAATAAGAAACGCGATCAGTCGCTCTAATGCATCAAGCGCGTAGGCGCCTGGTTTCAAGTCGCCTCAAATCAAAGATCTGCGATTTCTTAAGTCGGGGAGCGCCGGCATGCTGCGTCGCAGCAAAGCGATTAGATCGTCTCATGTAAAAAAGACAGGCGCGCTCAAAAGCGCTGCCTGTCTTGTGAGATGCCTATCTCTGCGGCGTTGGAGACTTTAGAGATTTTTAGAGTTCTGCGGGCAGCCACACTTCTCGTCGCAAGCTTTGCGATCTGCTTGCAGCTTGGAATGATCGACCATCATGTCTTGCTTGTGACGGACATATTCATCCTCGCACTTTCCAGCGCGGACAGCTTGCTCATCTTCATTTCTTGTATCGCAGGTAGCAAATGATGGAGACACAGAAGCCACAAGAAGGGCGGCGGCTGTCATGATGGCGTATTTATTCATCTTGCTATTTCCTCCTTCAAATTACGTAGACATTTTTCTTATTGTCTCAGCGCAAAAGCTTATAGACTGAACTTTAGTCAATGACTAGCGCGCAACCCAATCTTGAATGTGGGACTTTCGTGACGTCATGAGAAACGGCTTTTGCTGTGTCCTTAGGAAGCAAGCTGCCGCAGGACAAAGGGCAAAATGCCGCCATTCCTGAAATATTCAAGCTCATCCAGAGTGTCGATCCGTAATAAGAGCGGCACAGAAATCACGGCGCCATCTGAAAAAGCAATATCCGCCTTGAGCATTTGCCGCGGGCTTAATTGTCCGCCTAAACCGCGGATTGCGACAGTTTCCTGCCCAGTCAAACCCAATGAAGCCCAAGACACGCCGTTTTCGAAAGTAAGGGGGAGAATACCCATGCCCACAAGATTCGAGCGATGAATACGCTCAAAACTTTGCGCGATTACAGCGCGCACGCCAAGTAACGCAGTGCCTTTCGCCGCCCAATCGCGCGAAGAGCCATTCCCATATTCCGCGCCCGCAAAAATAACTAATGGCGCCTTATCCTGCGCGTAGCGCATCGCCGCATCATAAATTGGCAGCGTTACGCCGCCAGGATAATATTTTGTCAGTCCACCTTCAGGTATGACGCCAGAGGCGTCCTTCATCATATGATTTTTGATCCGGATATTGGCGAATGTCCCTCGCATCATAACTTCATGATTGCCGCGACGGGTGCCGTATTGATTAAAGTCTGCTGGCGTTACGTTTCGTTCAATCAACCAATCTCCTGCTGGAGAGGCCGCCTTAATCGATCCTGCAGGCGAAATATGATCTGTTGTGATCTTATCGCCAAATAACGCCAAAATGCGCGCGCCAATAATATCGGTAATGGGCGGAACAGCCTTTGTCAGGCTCTCAAAATAGGGCGGATTGCGCACGTAAGTTGAGTGATCATCCCAGACATAAGTTTCACCGCTAGGCGCCGCAACGCTGCGCCAATGTTGATCTCCAGAAAACACATTTGCATAAGTGTCACGAAATAACGCGCGCGTAACATTTTCTTGAATGAATTTTTCAATTTCTGCATTCGTTGGCCAAATATCGCGCATGTAAACATCCTGACCCGATGCATCCTTGCCCAGAGGCTGCGTAGTTAAGTCAATCGCAATCGTCCCCGCCAAAGCAAAAGCGACAACAAGCGGCGGCGAGGCCAGATAATTCGCTTGCACATCAGGATTTACTCGACCTTCAAAATTGCGATTGCCGGATAAAACAGAGACAGCGACAATATCCTGCGCATTAATTGTCTTGGATACGGGCGCGGGTAACGGACCCGAATTGCCAATGCAGGTTGTGCATCCATAACCGACGAGATTAAACCCTAAAGCGTCGAGATATTTCTGTAGGCCTGATTTGTGTAAATACTGTCCAACAACCTGACTTCCTGGGGCAAGCGATGTTTTTACCCAGGGTTTTACGTTAAGACCGCGCGCCAAAGCATTTCGCGCCAAAAGTCCAGCGCCGATTAAGACGCCTGGGTTTGACGTATTCGTGCAAGAGGTAATTGCAGCAATCACAACATCGCCGTGACCAAGATTAAACGCTTCACCCTCAACCTGATGTCGCTTCGTTAGACCGTCAGATTTTTTATATTCTGAAGCTAAAACGCTTTCGAATTCTTTTGCGACCGCCTCAAGCTTAACGCGCCCTTCTGGACGTTTGGGCCCAGCTAGTGACGGCGAGACTTCCGCTAGATCAAGCTCAATCACATCTGTGAAAATCGGCGCAGCGGCAGCCTCATCGCGATACATGCCTTGAGCCTGCGCATAGGCTTCAATTAAAGCGATGCGATCTGCAGTCCGGCCTGAAGTATGCAAAAACGCCAATGTTTCCTGATCAATTGGAAAGAAACCGCAGGTTGCGCCATATTCGGGCGCCATATTCGCAATGGTGGCGCGGTCCGCTAAGGTGAGATGCGCTAATCCTGGTCCATAAAATTCAACAAATTTTCCAACGACGCCTTTCTTTCGCAACATCTGCGTAACTGTCAGCACAATATCTGTCGCCGTGACGCCTTCCTTAGGCGCGCCATTGAGTTGAAACCCGATGACCTCTGGAGCAAAAAGGGACATCGGCTGCCCAAGCATCGATGCTTCAGCTTCAATCCAGCCAACGCCCCATCCAAATACCGCTAATCAATTGACCATCGTGGTGTGAGAATCTGTGCCAACAAGCGAGTCTGGATAAGCGACATCAACCGTTGCGCCATTAAAATGTTCTTCCCGCGTCCAGACAGTTTGGGCGAGAAATTCTAAATTCACTTGATGGCAGATACCGGTGCCAGGCGGCACAACTCGAAAATTATCAAAAGCCGACTGGCCCCATTTTAAAAAACGATATCGTTCGCCATTGCGCTGATATTCAAGATCAACATTTTCAGAAAATGCTTGGTCTGAACCAAATTTATCCACAATCACCGAGTGGTCGATCACAAGATCAACTGGCACCAAAGGATTGATCTGTTGCGGATCTCCGCCAAGCGCTTTCATCGCGTCGCGCATCGCCGCCAAATCAACGACAGCCGGAACGCCTGTAAAGTCCTGCATCAAAACGCGCGCAGGCCGAAAGGCGATTTCACGCTCCACCTTGCCTTTTTCAACCAGCCATTTTGCAAAGGCGGAAATTGTTTCTTGTGTGACCCAGCGCCCATCTTCATGACGCAGAAGATTTTCTAACACCACTTTGAGTGCATAGGGCAAGCGTGAGATTCCGGCCAACCCATTGGCCTCTGCCGCCTTGAGTGAAAAATAATGATAGACCCGATCTCCGACGACAAGCTTTTGACGGGATTTGAAACTGTCGACTGAGGTCATGAGAATTCCTTAAACAACGAACTGAAAACCATTTGAGGTGGGATCTTTCTAGAAAATTCCGTGCCAGCGGCAAATAAAAAACGACCCTGGAGACAATTTAACGCAAAGGCCCTCTCAATGAGGCGCTCCGCGCAATGGGCGTTCCTCCATTTTCGCTAAAAAAACGCACGAAAACGCCAAGCAAAGCCCGATCGCAAAAAACACCCCGCGATAAGCCCCAATCATCGCGGGGATTAATGCGGCCTTATCCTGGGGAGAGTCCAGAAGATCCGCGCGTCCGCCGCCCAGGGCCAATACGCCAAAAAGCGCCACTAAGGCCGCCGTGCCCAATTGCCGAAAAAACTGCATCGCCGCTGTGGCTGTCCCCAGATCCCGCATATCAACGGCGTTTTGAACTGAAACCGTCGCAATGGGCAGCATGGCGCCAACGCCAAAAGTGCTGATGGCCAGTAAAAAATTTAAGCCCAAAAAAGACAGGGTCTCTAACCGCCACGCCAAAAAAAACGCCGCAAGCGCAGCGGATAAGAGCCCGAGCACCGGCATAATTTTATAATGTGCGCGATACGCCATGATCCGACCAGAGCACGCCGCGCCAATAACAGTGGCGATCATCAGTGGAATTAGAGCAAGACCGCAATCACGCGGATTAAGACCAATGACGCCCTCAAAATAGATAGGCATCACGACGGAAAGACCTACAAATGCCCCTAACCCCAATGCGCTCGAAATCACTGCGTCTCGCATGATGTTGAGCTTAAACAACCGTGTTGGGATCAATGGCTCGTCAAAAGTCCATGTCCGCCAGATAAAAAATCCCCAAAATACGGCCGAGAGCCCAAAAAGACCCAAAATGGGGACTGAAATCCACGGAAAACGCCCGCCAAGTCGGCCTAAAGCCAGGACTAGAGCGCCCGAGGCGATCACCAATAAGCTCGCACCGAAGTAGTCGATATGGTGAGGATGGCGACGTTGGGGCAAGAGTTTCAATCGCAGATTGATGACGTAAAGCGCTGCAAGGCCAAGTGGCGCGTTAATCCAAAAAATCAGCGACCAGTGAAGATATTGAGCAAAAAAGCCCCCTAATACTGGGCCAGCAATACTTGAGGTGGCGAAAACGGCGGCAAAATAGGTTTGATAGCGACCGCGCTCTCGGGGGGTCACCAAATCAGCAATCACTGTTTGAGCCAAGGAAATAAGACCCCCACCGCCTAATCCTTGCAGAAATCGAGCGGCGGCTAATAAACCCATTGTCGAGGCCAAGGCGCAAGCAACAGAGCCAAAGATAAAAATAATCAATCCTGCCGCTAAAACGTGACGACGACCATAAACATCGGCAAATTTTCCATAAAGCGGCGTCACTGCCGTAGCGGCGACCAAATAGGACGTGACGATTAAAGGGAGATTCTGGGGATCTCCAAGCTCCTGGCCAATGGTTGGCATCGCTGTGACAACAATTGTCTGATCCAGCGCAGATAGAAGCATCGCGAGACCCAAGCCAACCATGACCTGCCGAAATTCTGCAGGCTTGGGTGACGCCGCCTCATCCATAAAAACTACCTTTTTGGGCGCTTAAGAAGCGCAGCAAAGTTCAACAGGCTCTGGAGTCTGCACTATTCATGCGCACTTAAGCCTAGGTCAACACGTTAAACCCTGAACCCAATGTGATAAAACCATGTCGCGCTAACGCCAGAACACCCTCTTTCTGAATGCTGAGCGATAGGATATCGCTTAGTTACACAACATTTTCACAATCTCGAGCCATTCATCCGCCAAAGCTCCTTGATAAGGGTGAACCCCGGCGCGGCGATACCAATAGGCAGCGTTGATCAGATCGCCTTCCTTTCGGTGTAGATAAGCGTGGGTGCGCATTGAGGCGACGTCAGAGCGCACATCAACGCAATGGTGCGCTGCCTGCCAATCATTTTTGGCGTCAAACCAAAGCGCGCTGAGAGGCGGCGAGAAACGGCTTGGCCTTTCTCGGGTCAAGGAGAGAAGAAAATCCTCTAAACTCGGAGGCTCCGCTTTCTCCGTCATGGGGCTCGACGCTCTCTAGACTTTGGGTTTATGTGATCAGGTTTAGAGAATAACGCCCTGAAAGCCCATAATCCGAGAAGATCAAAGAGTAAAAATGGTCGAAAGTCCTTGCAAAAAGCTGTGCGCGCTCAATTCTGCGGACATATGCTCCGGTTGCGGCCGTACACGGGAAGAAATCGGTAATTGGATGACGATGTCCGATGAGGGCAGGGTTAGGGTCAAGAAATCAGCTGAGCGCCGCCTTGCCGCACTCGCGTCCCAAGCGCCAACGATTGACTCAAAAGCCGCTCACGCCTAAAGCACATAGAAATCTCGAGAGAGAAATTTATCTAGCAGCCTAGCCGTTCGTGAAACGGCGGGCCAACGCTCGGCAGCGCGATGCGCCCCCGGGCGAGTTTTGCGTTGGGATCGGCCTCATTCAAGTCCTGATCCGTGGGAGAGAAATTTATGTTTGAGAGCCTTTCCGAAAAGCTCTCTGGCGTTTTCGATCGGCTGACGCGTCGCAGCGCTCTCAGCGAAAGCGACGTTGCAGAAGCTCTGAAAGAAATCCGCCGCGCGCTTCTTGAAGCCGACGTCGCACTGGATGTTGTCCGCTCCTTTACGGATAAGGTGCGCGATCGCGCTGTTGGCGCAGGCGTAATTAAATCTGTCTCTCCCGGCCAAACGGTCGTCAAAATCGTCAATGACGTCCTCATTGAGACGTTAGGGGGCGACGCTGAGCCAATCAATCTTGCGGCAAATCCGCCCGTTGCAATTATGATGGTGGGTCTGCAAGGCGCGGGCAAAACGACAACCACTGCTAAAATCGCAAAAAGACTCAAAGAGCGTCACGGCAAACGCGTCTTGATGGCCTCATTGGATGTGAAACGTCCGGCCGCTCAGGAGCAATTGGCAATTTTAGGACGTCAGGTTGAAATCGACACCTTGCCAATCATCGCGGGTCAGACGCCGGTGCAGATTTCAAGACGCGCCATGGAGGCGGCCCGTCTTGAAGGATATGACGTTGTCTTGTTGGATACTGCCGGCCGCACGCATATCGACGAACCCTTAATGCAGGAAATGGCGGATATTAAATCCTACGCCAGTCCGCATGAAATCCTTCTCGTCGCCGACGCCTTAACCGGCCAAGACGCAGTCAATCTCGCTAAGAATTTTGATGATCGCGTCGGCATCACCGGCATTGTGTTAACTCGTATGGATGGCGATGGGCGCGGCGGCGCCGCGCTCTCTATGCGTCATGTCACCGGCAAGCCGATCAAATTGATCGGCGTTGGCGAAAAGATGGACGCGTTGGATGAATTTGCGCCAACGCGGATCGCCAATCGTATTCTTGGCATGGGCGACATCGTCGCGCTGGTTGAAAAAGCCGCTGCAGCAATTGACGCTGAACAGGCGCGCAAAGCTGCTGAGCGCATGGCGAAAGGTAAATTCGACCTGCAAGATCTATGCGATCAGCTTGCGCAGGTTGAAAAAATCGGCGGCTTAGGCGGCATTATGGGATTGCTGCCGGGCGTGGCTAAAATGAAAGATCAGATCTCAAAAGCTAATCTTGACGATGGGATGATCAAACGTCAGCGCGCGATCATTCTTTCGATGACGCCGCGCGAGCGACGTAACCCTGATCTTTTAAAGGCGTCGCGTAAAAAACGTATCGCGTCTGGATCGGGCGCAAAAGTTGAAGATGTCAATCGTCTTCTCAAACAACACCGTCAAATGGCGGATTTAATGAAATCCTTCGGCGGCGGTAAGCGTGGCGGCCTTATGGGCAAGGCCGCGCAAATGATGGGTCTTGGCGGCGGCATGCAAATGCCCTCAGAGGAAGAATTAAAAAAAATGCAGGAAAAGTTGGGCGGCGCGCCGCCCGCCGGTCTTAGCGGTGGCATCCCTGCGGCGCCCCCTGCCGACCTTCTTGCAAAAAAACCCAGCCTCCCCGGGCTTGGCGGCGGATTGCTAAGCGGGATCAACCCGTTTGGAAAGAAAAAGTAACCAGATCACACTCAACCTAAGGAAAAACCATGTCTTTGAAAATTCGACTGGCGCGCGGCGGCGCAAAGAAGCGGCCCTTTTATCGTATTGTTGTTGCAGATTCCCGCAGTCCTCGCGATGGCCGTTATATTGAAAAAATTGGCGTTTTTGATCCCTTAAAAGCCAAAGACGCAACTGATCGCGTTGTGCTCGAAGCCGAAAAAGCAAAAGCATGGCTTGGTAAAGGCGCGCAACCGACCGATCGCGTAGCTCGTATTTTAGACGCAGCAGGCTTGTTGAAGCGCGAGGCGCGCAACAATCCAGAAAAAGCCCAGCCGAAAAAGAAGGCGCAAGAACGCGCTGCTGCTGCTGCAGAAGCAGCGGCAAAAGCCGCTGAAGCCGCAGCTGAGCCAGCTGCCGAAGCCAGCGCAGAATAATTTTTTTAAAGAAGCTGTCTGACGGAATCGTCAGACAGCATTTTTTATGTCCAGCCATCACGACTATAAACTTGTGTTGTTAGGACGCTTCGGCGCGCCACATGGCGTGCGCGGCGAGATCCGGCTTCAAAGCTTCACGTCAAACGCGACATCAATCGCCGACTATGGCGTCCTCACAGACAGGACCGGCGCAAAAAGTATTGAGCTCTTGAGCGTGCATCCTCATGGCAAAGACATGTTGCTTGCACGCGTTGCAGGCGTTACATCGCGGGAGAGCGCGCAAGCCCTTACTGGCCTGGAGCTTTATCTTTCTCGCGCTAATCTTCCACCGGCCCAAGAAGATGAATTTTACTGTGCGGATTTGATTGGATTGCGCGCCATTGCAGCTAATGGCGAGACGCTGGGGCATGTCTGCGACGTGCGCAATTTCGGGGCTGGAGATATTCTTGAAATTAAACCTTTGAGTGACGCGGAAACATATTTTATTCCCTTTACCAAACTTATCGTTCCCTGCATTGACTATACCGCGGGCTATCTTGTGATTAATCCGCCAATTGAAACGCAAGCCTCGCCTGAGGACTAGCCGCCTTTCCTAACGCCATGCCATAGTCCCTTCATGTGGCGCGCAACAGTTTTAACGCTCTTTCCTGAAATCTTTCCAGGTCCGCTAGGCTGTTCTTTGGCAGGCGAGGCTTTAACGCGCGGCGTCTGGTCATTAGAAACAAAACAAATCCGCGATCATGGTTTAGGACGCCATCATACTGTGGACGATGCGCCGATGGGCGGGGGACCCGGCATGGTGATGCGCGTTGATGTGCTTGCTGCAGCGCTTGACTCACTCTCAACGCCAGATGACGCAAGGCCCCGCCTTTTGATGTCGCCAAGGGGCAGGCCTTTAACGCAAGCGCGCGTGCGTGACTTAGCGCAAGCCTCAGGCGTCATCATAATTTGCCCGCGCTTTGAAGGCGTAGACGAGCGCATTATCGCCGCTCGCCAACTCGAAGAAATTTCTATTGGCGATTATATTCTTTCAGGCGGAGAAATTCCGGCGCTTTCGTTGATGGATGCATGTGTGCGTTTATTGCCTGGCGTTATGGGCGCGACGGCGTCTGGCGTAGAGGAAAGTTTTGAAACCGGCTTGCTTGAATATCCCCATTACACGCGGCCGCGCCTCTTTGAAGGTCATGATATTCCAGAAATCCTCACCTCAGGAAATCATGCAAAAATAGCAAAATGGCGCCAAGAGCAGGCTCATAAAATCACTAAAGAAAGAAGACCGGATCTGCTCACGCGCCTGCCTCTAAAAGGATCCTAAGCATTATTCATTTGGCGCCAGCATTTTTTCAGGCCGCACAATCGCATCAAACTCCGCTTCCGTAACTTTACCGGATGCAAGCGCTTCCTCTTTCAAACTGGTTCCATTTTTATGCGCTGCGCGCGCAATTTTTGACGCAGCGTCATAGCCAATTTTTGGCGCGAGCGCTGTCACCAACATCAAAGAACGCTCAAGAAAACGTTTGATATTCGCCTCATCCGCCTCAATGCCATTCACGCACCGCGTGATGAAACTATCAACGCCAGAGGCTAATAAATCTATGGACTCAAGCATTGAGAAAGCAATTACCGGCTTCATGACATTGAGTTCGAGATGCCCTTGAGAGGAAGAAAAACTGATTGTTTGTTGATTGCCAAAGATTCTGGCGCAAAGCATGGTAACGGCTTCAACCTGCGTAGGATTGACTTTACCTGGCATAATTGATGATCCAGGTTCATTTTCTGGTAGCCTCAATTCTGCCAAGCCGGCGCGTGGACCGCAGCCCATTAAGCGAATATCGCTGGCAATTTTATAAAGTCCCGTCGCGAATGCGTTGATTGCGCCATGGGAAAACGTAATCGCATCATGCGTCGCTAAGGCTTCGAATTTATTTGGCGCTGTAACAAAAGGAAGCGCCGTTTGCTGTGCAATTTTCTCAGCAAAAGCGACGTCAAACCCTTTAGCGGTATTAACGCCTGTGCCGACTGCTGTACCGCCTTGCGCTAAAGCAAGAAGATCCGGCAGGGTTTCGCGAATGCGCCGCACGCCATTTTTTGCTTGAGCGGCATAGGCGGAGAATTCTTGCCCCAGCGTGACAGGCGTGGCGTCTTGTAAATGCGTGCGCCCAATTTTAACAATGTGATTAAATTCAGCAGACTTACGATTAAACGCCGCCTCTAAGCGCAATAATGCGGGCAATAATTTATGTGTGATCTCCAATGCGACTGCAATATGAATAGCTGTCGGAAAACTATCATTTGATGATTGACCGCAATTAACATGATCATTTGGATGCACGGGCGATTTTACGCCTCTGCCAGCGCCTAATTGTTCATTTGCGCGATTGGCGATGACTTCATTCACATTCATATTAGACTGTGTGCCAGACCCTGTCTGCCAAACGACAAGCGGGAAATGATCGTCAAACTTGCCGTCAATGACCTCTTGCGCCGCGGCTTCAATAGCCTTGGCGACATTTGGAGCGATGAGCCCTTTTTCTGCATTCACCTGGGCTGCGGCAAGTTTAACTCGCGCCAGAGCGTGCACCACTTGAATGGGCATGCGCTGACCGCCTATGGGGAAATTTTCATGAGAACGTTGTGTCTGCGCGCCCCAATAAGCCCAAGCGGGCACGGCGATATCGCCAAATGAATCGCGCTCAATACGGTGTTCTTCAGTCATGATTAGGCTCGCTCGCATGCAAACAGACATGCGCCAGCCTATGCGTCATTTCCTCAAGATGATCAATGTTAGGAATTAGGCGGCGTGCGGCCTGAAGGACGTTTTTCAGACAATTTGGTCGCGGGTAACGACATCAGCTCAGCTAGTCGGGTACGAGCGCGATTAACCCTGCTTTTCATCGTGCCCGGAGCGCAGCCGCAAATCTCTGCAGCATCTTCATACGACATGCCTGACGCACCAACGAGGATCAGCGCTTCACGTTGATCAAGCGGTAATTTTTGCATTGCTTCGCGAAAATCCAGAAACTCCATATGCGCTTCTTGAGAATCGGGCGCGATCAAGCCGGCGGCATATTCTCCATCGGGATCTGAAGCCTCACGCCGACGCTTTCGAAATTCGCTGTAATAAATGTTGCGCAAAATTGTGAAAAGCCAGGCAGTCAGATTTGTTCCTTCTGTGAAGGAGTCGAGACTGCTCCAGGCTTTCACCAATGTTTCTTGAACAAGGTCATCAGCGCGATCAGAATTGCCGCATATGGAAACGGCGAAAGCGCGCAAACTTGGTATCGACGCAATGAGATCGACTTTTGGGCCAGAAGGATTTGGAGAAACTGGTCCCTTGTCGTTCACTCTCTCTCCCTGGGCGCGCGGGAAGGCGCGCTTGAGGATAGAGCATTCTTTTCAAGCTGGTTCAAGAGAGAGAGAAAACGATCCGGCACTGGCTGGGCCACAACATCATCATAAAGATTTTGCAGTTCTTTGCCGATCACATCGCCAAAATCAACAGCATGCTCTTTTTTGGCTTTCGTCATATTTGGTGCTGCTCCAGCTATGGCCTTTCCACAAGCGCCCAGCGTCCGACGCGATGTCGTCACTGTCTCAAAAGCCGCTGTCATGGATTTTCCGCCTAATGTCTCAGAATCGAAAAAAAGGGAACGGGTTAATTCTGCTACGTCATTTTGACTTTGAGACTGCGAGAAATGACCTTCGAAATTTTTTTTTCCCATACAGCCCTCAAAGACTTCCCGACACGTTTTTTCTAGCGCGCCGATTTCCTAGCGCGTTATACTGCGCCGCATGATGTGAGGTTAAACGCCTGGCCACCGAATTGGTTCCGTAAAAAGACGGGTCCGATTGTCGCGGAGCCTGACGTGTCTGTAAACAAAAAAGCGATTTATGGGATTGGGGATAGCAAAAATATGTCGATTTCCAACGATGTTTCAGCCCAAATCCCCTATCTCCGCCGTTTTGGCCGGGCGCTGGTTGGCAGCAGAGAGGGGGGCGACGGCTATGTTCTCGCCATGCTTGAGACCCTTGTCGCCGAGCCAGAGCGCCTCAGCCAGGCCACTAACCTCAAGGTTGCCCTCTATCGTCTTTTTCTCGATGTCTGGACCGCGGCGCTAAACGCCGATCCAAGCATGGGTGCGCCCCTGAGCCAGGCTGATAGCGCCCGAAATCGGCTTGAGGCGATTTCTTTGCGTCCTCGAGTGGCGTTTTTGCTTAATGCGCTGGAAAACTTCACGCCTGCGGATGTTGCGTCGATTCTGAGCGTGTCGGAGCAAGAAGCCCAAGATCTCATCTCCCAGGCGAATGATGAAATCGCAGATCAAATCGCCACCGATGTTTTAATTATCGAAGATGAACCCTTTATCGCTCATGATCTGCGCGCCATTGTCGAGGAGTTAGGCCATCGCGTTACCGGCATGGCGCGAACGCATCGCGAGGCGGTCGACACTATTGGGAGTTCAAAGCCGGGGCTTATTTTGGCGGATATTCAGCTCGCGGATGGAAGCTCTGGATTAGACGCCGTGAATGAAATTTTGGATACGCTCTCGACGCCAGTAATTTTCATCACGGCCTATCCAGAACGGTTTTTAACCGGCGCGCCGCCTGAGCCTGCTTTTCTTGTAACAAAACCCTTCAGCGTGGAAAGCCTCAAAGCCGTGATTAGTCAGGCTCTGTTCTTTGATAAGCGGTCGCATAAACGCGACGCTTAAATTATCCCGCTTTAGGCTGCGTGCGGCGTCGACCGCTGTTCAATCAAAGAATAAAGCGCAGCATTATCTCGCGTCGCGCGCACCGCTGAAACCAAAGGCGCGTCCCGCAAGACGCGCGCAACACAAGCCAGAGCTTTCAAATGATCCGCCCCGGATGCTTCGGGCGCAATCAGCAAAATAACAAGATCAACCGGCGCACCATCAAGAGAGTCAAAATCTATTGGACGCTCTAGGCGGGCAAATATGCCAAAGATAGATTTTACTTTCGCTAATTTGCCATGTGGAATTGCGACGCCCTCGCCAATGCCTGTTGATCCTAATCGCTCACGATGAAGCAAGGCGTCGAAGATTTCGCGCGCAGGCACGTCAGACAATTGCGCGGCGCGCTCGCTTAACTCCATGAGGAGTTGTTTTTTCGTTGTCGCCTTAACATTGGCGATAACTGCTTCCGGCGAGATAAAATCCGTGAGCCGCATGCGAAGCCCTGTCTGTCAAAAGTTTATGATCGGCTTTCTGCCGGCTGCTTGCGCTCCATGGGAGGTCAAAACGCAATTTATATGCCGGGAAAGTCAAGATTATGGCTTAATTTTCACTCTGCTGTTGGCGGGTCAATCCAGCCGATATTGTCGTCCGCGCGGCGATAAACAATGTTCACCCGTCCTGATTGGGCGTGGCGGAAGATAACAACCGGGGCGCCGGTCAGATCGAGATCTAAAACAGCGTCAGAGACAGCCATGCGGCGTAATTTTGTGGTCGATTCTGCGATAATTGCAGGGCTAAATTCGCTCGGCGCATCCTTCTCTTGATCTGGCGCCTCGATGACGTAGCTAGGCGCTAATTCATGCGCATGCCCATCATGATGGCTTTTGAGACGGCTATGATAGCGCCTCAAGCGTTTCTCAATACGCTCGGCAGCCTGATCAAACGTGGCGTAAGGCTCTTGCGCGCGGCCATCCGCCTGCAACACCACGCCTGAAGTGAGATGCAAGCTACAATCCGCCCGATAGCCAGATCCCTCGGGCGTGAGCGTGACATGGCCCGATACGCCGCCGTCGAAATATTTAGCGGCGGCCTGCTCTAAGCGCTGCGTAATATGCGTGCGCAACGCTTCGCCAATACTCATGTTTTTGCCCGACACTCTGAGCGTCATCGTCATCTAACCTTTTTTTGCGCGCCAGGCGCATTGCCGCGAAGAGCGAAACCCTTCGAGCCGTTGAGGCCGCCAGTGTTATGAAGAAGGTCTACTCGAGCGGTGAAAACGCCCGTAATTTTACTTTCGTTGCGGCAGTCTCGGCCGTTTGGACTGCACGAAGGCAGTCAATTGAAATTCGCCGAACGGTTAAAAGGCTCTGTCGCTTAAGTCAATGGGCCGTGTTGACAAATCAGCTCCGCGTCTAACCGTTTGCCGTTCGGCGCTGTTCTAACTGCTTGCTGCGGCGTCGATCGACGGAGGATGGAATATGTAGGCTATCCCGGTATTTCGCCACGGTTCTGCGGGCGATATCAATATCCACCGCCTTCAAACGCGCCACGATCGCGTCGTCAGACAAGATATTTTCTGGCGTTTCTCGATCGATCATTTGCCGGATACGAAACCGCACGGCTTCCGCTGAATGAGCTTCGCGTCCCGTTGTGGTCGCGATGGAGGCGGAGAAGAAATATTTAAGTTCAAACAGGCCCCGCGGCGTCATCATATATTTGTTGGACGTCACGCGCGAAACCGTTGATTCATGCATTCCAATCGCGTCGGCGATGGTGCGCAAATTAAGCGGCCGCAAATGCTGAACGCCGCTGGTGAGAAAAGCATCTTGTAGGCGCACGATCTCTGAGGCGACCTTCAAAATCGTGCGACCGCGTTGTTCAAGGCTTTTCGTCAGCCAATTGGCGTTTTGCAAGCAAGTCGAAATAAAAGTTTTATCAACGCCGCGCGCGCCAACGCTGACTTGCGCCGCATAATTATGATTGACCAAGACGCGCGGTAAGGCTTCTGAATTAAGCTCAACGAGCCAAGAGCCGTCCTTTGCAGCGCGAACCAGAACATCTGGAATGATCGGCTGCACGGGCGCATTAGAAAAAGCTCGGCCAGGCTTAGGATCTAATCGACGGATTTCCGCCGCCATATCGGCGATATCTTCCTCATCAACACCGCACAAACGGGAAAGACGCGCATAATCGCGCCGGGCGACGAGGGGTAAATTAGCAATAAAGATTTGCATCGCCGGGTCAAAACGATCGCCTTCGCGAAGCTGAATGGCTAGACACTCTGCGAGATCGCGCGCGCCAACGCCACAAGGTTCAAAACCCTGAATGGTCTTTAACATTTCTGCAACTCGGCTTTCAGGCGCATCAAGCCGTTGTGCAATTTCCTCAACACTCTCACGCAAATAGCCCGTTTCATCGATGGCGTCGATGATCATCGCGCCAATGATGCGATTGTCTGGCTCACAGCGGGTCATCGACAATTGATCATTCAGATGCGCCTGCAAGCTTGGACGCTCGGAGACATAGGCCTCAAGATTGGCGTCCTCTCCCCTCTCGCCGCCCCCTGTGCCCGTTCCCGACCAGGCGCTGGTTGAGAGCCCGGATAATTCCGCTTCTTGCACATCAATTCTGGTGGGCTCAGGGGATTCATAAGGGTTGCCAAGATCGAGGCCCAGGTCAGCAATTGGTCCTTGCTCGCTGGCGAGAAAATCAGCGCGCGCCCAATCCCCGGCCTCCGGCTCAGGAATTGTTTCTCTCACGGGCGCGGGACTGGCCTCGGCCATCTCCACCGCTTCTTCTTTTTGCAGCAGCGGATTACGCTCCATCTCCTCGTCAAGAAAAGCGGATAATTCCGCATTCGAAAATTGTAGGAGCTTAATTGCTTGCAACAGCTGTGGGGTCATCACGAGCGACTGACCCTGACGAATCATGAGCTTAGTTGAGAGCGCCACAAACCCCTCCTCACAGCATGAGCGGGCCAACCGGCCCAAAATTTGCTTGTGAGAAAAAGCTAGCATGCGCCATCATCTTCCCAAGGGCCAAATATTTGGCGACCTTGCAGATATTTGTCTATAATTTGGGCAAGCGTAATTTTTAGGCGAACTACATTTTAAAGTCTTCGCCCAGATAAATGCGCCGCACATCTGGATTGGCGACGATCTCCTCAGGCGGGCCCTCGGTGAGCACATGGCCGCTGTAAATGATGTAAGCGCGATCCGTTAGGCCTAGCGTCTCGCGAACGCTGTGATCTGTGATCAAAACCCCAATGCCGCGCGCCTTTAAATGGCGCACCAGATCTTGAATATCGCCGACTGCGATTGGATCAATACCGGCAAAGGGCTCATCTAACAGCATGAAGGAAGGATGGCCGGCCAGCGCGCGGGCGATCTCGCAGCGCCGTCTTTCGCCACCCGAGAGCGCAATCGCCGGCGATTGACGCAATCGAGTCAAGCGAAATTCATCCAGCAACGCATCAAGCTCTTCTTGGCGTTTTGTTTCATCTGGCTGGGTGATCTCTAAAACCGCCCGAATATTTTCCTCAACCGTCAACCCTCGAAAAATTGAGGCTTCTTGCGGTAGATAGCCAATTCCCAGTCGTGCGCGACGATACATGGGTAAGGGCGTCACATCATAGCCATCAAGCGAAATGATGCCCTTATCTGGCTTCACCAGACCCGTGATCATGTAAAAAACAGTTGTTTTTCCGGCGCCATTTGGACCGAGCAATCCCACCGCTTCGCCGCGTTTGACGTGGAGGCTGACATCTTCAACTACCCGTCGGGCCTTATAGGATTTGGCGAGATTATGGATGGAAAGCATTCCTTGCCCATCCTCGCCTGTCACTTCTGAGAGGTAGCTCGAGACGGTCAAAGGAGGCTGCGCGCCAGAAGCGGAATCGGCGCCTAAAATTTCACCATTATTCTCGCGCCACTGCGCTTCCGCTTGCTCATCTTGCTTTGTTGACGACTTGCCCGCACGAAAACGCGCCTCCAACGCCTGATAGGCGCTGGTCAATGGCGTCGCGACAGCGCGCAAACGCTCTGAGAAATCAGCAAGTGGCTTCAATTTCCCCTATCCGTCGCGGCTCAGGCCCATGGCCGCGTTTTTGCGGCGCGCGCCTCATAAGCGTCAATCTTATCCGCCTTTTCCAGCGTCAAGCCAATGTCATCGAGACCATTGAGTAAACAATGCTTGCGAAAGGGGTCTATGTCGAATGTAATTTTAATCCCGTCAGATCCCTGAATTTCTTGCGTCACGAGATCAACCGTCAAGGTTTCGCCTCGCTGGGCGGCCTTCATCAATTTATCCAATTCGTCTTGGCGCACCGTCACCGGCAAAATGCCGTTTTTGAAGCAATTATTGTAGAAAATATCTGCAAAACTCGTGGAAATGATACAGCGCAATCCATAGTCTAACAGCGCCCAGGGCGCATGTTCGCGCGAAGAGCCGCAGCCAAAATTATCGCCCGCCACCAAAATAGAAGCCCCGCGATAAACGGGCTGATTCAGCACGAAATCAGGATTTTCGCCGCCTGATTCCAAATAACGCATTTCAGAAAACAGACCCCGGCTCAGCCCCGTGCGTGCAATGGTTTTGAGATATTGCTTGGGAATAATCATGTCCGTATCGACGTTCATGATGGGCAGCGGCGCGGCGATCCCGGTGAGTGAGGTGAATTTTTGCATTTTTCTGCCTTGAAAAGGGCGAGGCGCGAGGGCTGCGCTCCAGATTGCGCCGTTTAACAAATTGGTCGGCCGCACGCAAAGGGCGCAAAGCCCCCACAACGCATGCCAACTATGCCGGGGACGCAGAATCTGCTTTAAAGCGCGCATTCCTCCAGCGGCGTTCGAGATCAGCGCATGAATTTAATCTACGTCGAAGCGGTCGGTTATTTTGCCGCGGCGGCGAATGTGTTCGTCTTTGTTTCGAACACAATGATCCCGCTCCGGATAGCCGCAATCATTTCCAACGGTCTCTTTGGCGTCTATTTTTTTCATACTGGCATTTACTCGCTTTGCGCCCTCCACGCCTTTCTCTTGCCCGTGAATGTTGTGCGGCTTGTGCAAATACGCCGGCTTGTCAGCGATATCCGTCATGCTTTTCAGCAAGCCAATGAAGGCGTTTTCGATTACGAATGGCTGCGGCCCTATATGCGACCGCTCAAACTCTCAAAGGGATTTCGACTGCATTACAAGGGCGATCTCGCAGATGAGGCCTATGTATTATTGCGCGGCGAAGTGAAACTCGTCGAGCCAGATGTCACGCTCAAACCCGGGGCTTTTTTTGGCGAGATGGGCATGTTCACCGAAGAAAATCGGCGAACAGCCTCCGCCATCGCCCATACCGATGTTGAATTGCTCTGCTTGCGCTACGATGATTTACTTCAGCTTGCCGCACAAGATCCAGAATTTAGCTTCTATCTCATGCGGCTCATGATGCGTCGCACGCAACATAACCTTGACCTCGCGCTTGAAGCGCAAACAAAAAATGAAACGCCGTCATCATGACACAAACAATTTATCCTGTGCCGGGAGAGTGGAAAAAAACTGCGCATATTAATGCGGAAATTTTTGAAAAATTATCTCAACGCGCCCAAAATGAACCAGAAAAATTTTGGGCGGAGCAAGCGCAGAGAATCAGCTGGATCAAACCTTTTACAAAAGTAAAAGAAACAAGTTTTGATCTCCATAATGTCTCCATCAATTGGTTTGCGGATGGATCTACAAATGTCTCAATGAATTGCGTTGATCGGCATTTGCCACAACGGGCGCATCAGCCTGCGATCATTTGGGAGAGCGATGACCCTGCGCTTTCTTGCACATTCACTTACGCACAACTTCATGAAGAAGTCTGTCGTTTCGCCAATGTATTGAAACGCCATGGCGTTTCTAAAGGCGACCGGGTGACAATTTATTTGCCCATGATTCCCCAAGCCGCTTTCGCCATGCTGGCCTGTGCGCGAATTGGCGCGATTCATTCTGTTGTTTTTGGCGGCTTCTCTGCAGAAGCGCTAGCGGGCAGAATTGAAGATGCGGCAAGCGCCCTGATTATTACGGCGGATGAAGGCGTGCGCGCCGGACGTAGAATCCCACTCAAAGCCAACGTCGACGCAGCGATCGATAAGCTCTCCTCAAGCCAAAGCTTAACGCAAAAGGTAATTGTCGTTCATCGCACCGGCGCGCCCGTTGAAATGATCAAGGGCCGCGATTTTTATTACGAAGAAGAGAAAACTAAAGTCTCGAGCGATTGTCCCTATTCAGAGATGTCTGCAGAGGATCCCTTATTTATCCTCTATACTTCAGGGTCGACTGGAAAACCTAAAGGCGTTTTACACACAACCGCTGGTTATCTTGTCCATGTCTCGCTCACCCATGAACTGATTTTTGATTATCGCGCGGGCGATATTTATTGGTGCACCGCTGACGTTGGTTGGGTAACGGGTCATAGCTACATCCTCTATGGCCCGCTGGCCAATGGCGCCACAACGCTGCTATTTGAGGGCGCGCCAAATTACCCAACTCAATCGCGTTTTTGGGAGGTGATTGATAAGCATGGCGTAACGATTTTTTATACAGCTCCCACCGCTATACGCGCATTAATGGCGGCGGGAGACGCTCCCGTGAAAGCCACAAGTCGTCGCTCCCTGCGCTTGTTGGGCTCTGTCGGCGAGCCCATTAATCCTGAAGCCTGGCAGTGGTATTATCATGTCGTGGGCGAAGATCGTTGTCCGATCGTTGACACCTGGTGGCAAACAGAAACAGGGGGGATTTTAATTTCACCCTTGCCTGGCGCCACAGACCTCAAACCTGGATCGGCGACGCGACCTTTCTTTGGTGTTGCAGCGGAAATCGTTGATGCGAATGGGGTTGTTTTGCAAGGGGCCTGTGAAGGCAATCTTGTCATCGCCGACTCCTGGCCAGGACAAATGCGCTCGGTTTACGGCGATCATGAACGCTTCGCCCAAACCTATTTTAGCGCCTATCCAGGCAAATATTTTACCGGCGATGGCGCCCGACGGGATGAAGACGGCTATTATTGGATTACAGGCCGCGTTGACGATGTAATCAATGTTTCCGGTCATCGCCTAGGCACAGCCGAAATTGAAAGCGCATTGGTTGCGCATGAAAAAGTTTGTGAAGCCGCCGTTGTTGGCTTTCCGCATGCCTTAAAAGGACAAGGCGTTTATGCCTATGTCACCCTGATGACTGATGTTGCGCCAAGCGAGCATTTACGCGCGGAACTTATTTCCTGGGTGCGAAAAGAAATCGGGCCCATTGCAACGCCTGACGTTATTCAATTCGCGCCTGCGCTGCCAAAAACGCGTTCAGGTAAAATTATGCGCCGCATTTTACGTAAAATCGCCGAGGGCGATTATGACGCCTTAGGAGACACATCAACCTTAGCTGACCCAAGCGTTGTTGCGGAACTTAAGCCTAATTGAGACGCGCGTTGATTGGCGAGGAATGACGGGATTTTCATCTCCAGTCGCTGCAGGGAATAATACTGTTATAATTTTACGCTCAGGAGAGGACTCCATGCGATGCGTTTTAGCTGCGCTATTTATTTTATTTGCAGGCGCGCAAGTGAAAGCTGACTCGGATGTCGAACATGCCCGCTATAGCGTCATCACTAGCACAGGCGAAATTGAGATCCGGGATTACGCCGCTCAGATCATCGCTGAGACAACCGTCTCCGGAGAACGCAGCAGCGCTATCAGAGAAGGGTTCCGTCGTCTTGCAGGCTATATTTTCGGCGCCAATCAACCAGGCGAAAAAATTGCAATGACAGCGCCAGTTGGACAAATGTCTGCTGGCGAAAATTGGCGCGTCACCTTCACAATGCCAGCAAGCTATTCGATGAAGGCCTTGCCAAAACCCAATGACCAGTCAGTTGAGCTCATCGAACTCCCGCCTCAGCGCTTTGCGGCGATCCGATTTTCCGGCCTCGTTGATGAGGGCGATCTTGCCCAAAACCAAGCTAAGTTGATGCGCTATTTGGAACAACAGAAGTTAAAACCGATTGGAGCGCCTAGATACGCTTTTTACGACCCCCCCTGGACGCTGCCCTTTAATCGACGCAATGAGGTCCTGATCGAAATCGCCAGACCCTAAAGCCTGGCCTTGACAGGCCCGCCCCCGCAGTTCAATCGCGGCGCAAGCAAAGCAACAGGGGACGAGGAATGTCGCGGGCCTTTATCTTTCCAGGACAAGGATCTCAAGCTGTGGGCATGGGCAAGGCCCTGGCTGATAATTTCACACAAGCGCGCGCCGTTTTCGAAGAGGTCAATGAAGCGCTGCTGCAGCCACTCTCAACATTGATGTTTGAAGGCCCAGAGGCTGACCTCACCCTGACCGCAAACGCCCAGCCCGCGCTTATGGCCGTATCGTTGGCGACAATTCGAGTTTTGCAAGCTGAGGCAGGACTTGATCTGGGCCGCGAGGCTGCATTTGTCGCCGGACATTCGCTTGGGGAATATTCCGCGCTCGCGGCCTCGGGCGCCCTGTCTATCTGGGACACGGCGCGTTTGTTGCAGAAACGCGGTCAGGCGATGCAGGCCGCCGTTCCAGTTGGTCAAGGCGCAATGGCGGCGTTGCTTGGAGCCGATCTTGATCAAGCCCGTGAAATTGCGAGCCTCGCCCAGCAAGCTGTCTCAGGCGTCTGCGAAGTCGCCAATGATAATGGCGGCGGCCAGGTTGTGCTCTCCGGCGCAAAAGCGACTGTTGAGCGCGCCATCGACATCTCAAAAGAAAAAGGCATTAAACGCGCCGTTCTATTGCCTGTTTCCGCGCCGTTTCATTGCGCGCTGATGGAGCCCGCCGCGCATACCATGGCGGACGCGCTATCGAAAACCGCAATCAACACGCCGCACCCCCCCGTGGTGGCCAATGTCACGGCCGCGCCGGTAACAGACCCCGAGACCATCCGAGAGCTGCTTGTTCAACAAGTCACCGGCTCCGTGCGATGGCGCGAATCTATCAGCTTCATGGCTGCGCAAGGCGTCCGTCAATTCATCGAATGCGGTTCCGGCAAAGTGCTCACAGGCCTGCTGAAACGCATCGCTCCCGAGGCGCGGGGCGTCAGCGTCGGGGGACCGGCGGATCTTGAGGCCTATCACGCGTTTCTCAGCAGCGCCGACTGATCGCCGCAAAACATAAACATGAGTGGGAGCGAAATTGATGTTTGATTTAACGGGAAAAACCGCTCTGGTCACCGGCGCAAGCGGGGGCATCGGCAAAGATATCGCCAAGGGCCTCCATGCCGCTGGGGCCACAGTCGGGCTTTCCGGCACAAGACGGGACGCATTGGAGGCGCTTGCAAAAGAATTGGGCGCGCGCGCCCATGTATTGCCCTGCAATCTGGCGCAGCGCGCAGAAACGGATTTGCTTTTGCCTGCCGCGGAAGCGGCGATGGGCGGCGTGGATATTTTGATCAACAATGCCGGCGTGACCCGGGACATGCTCTTTATGCGCCTGAAGGATGAAGATTGGGACACGGTGCTTGAAATCAACCTGACGTCGGCCTTTCGTCTATCGCGCGCCGCTTTGCGCGGGATGATGAAAAAACGCTTCGGCCGCATCATCGGCATCACTTCAATCGTTGGCGTTACCGGCAATCCCGGACAAGGGAATTACGCCGCGGCAAAAGCCGGCATGATCGGCATGTCCAAATCATTAGCTGGAGAAGTGGCCGCCCGCGGCATCACCGTTAATTGCGTAGCGCCTGGCTTTATCGAAAGCCCGATGACCGACGTGCTGAATGAGACGCAGAAAGAACGCATCCTCAGCGCAGTTCCCGCAAGCCGTCTTGGAACCGGGGCCGATGTGGCGGCGGCTGTCGTTTATCTGTCGAGCGAGGAGGCTGGCTACGTCACGGGCCAGACGCTTCATGTCAATGGCGGCATGGCGATGATTTAGCCCTCTGCGCAACAATGAGGGCATTCCCACCGCTTGGCTCCTTGACGTCGCCGTTAATCCGCGAGATAGGAGCGCGCCGCACCCCGCGACGCTCGCTATCAAAGCCTAACTATGCTAACTGGTCCGCACCGGAAAGCGGGTGGCTTTTTTGAGCGTCCCGTTGCAAGGCTAGTCTGAGATTTCAGCGTCTTGGGCCAGTCAACCATCCGGGCGGCATAATTACTTGGGAGATCGCGGCTTCAAAAAGCACTCCACGCTTTTGAAGCGGCGTCGGCGCGAGGGGCGCCATAGCAACAGGGATTGAATCAAATGAGCGATGTCGCCGAGCGCGTGAAAAAGATCGTTGTTGAACACCTCGGCGTTGAGCCTGGACAGGTCGTCGAGAAAGCTAATTTTATCGACGATCTTGGCGCAGATTCGCTCGACACCGTCGAACTAGTTATGGCTTTTGAAGAAGAATTCGGCGTTGAAATTCCTGATGACGCCGCAGAGACAATTCTGACTGTTGGCGACGCCGTCAAATTCCTTGAGAAGGCGAAGTCGGCTTAAAGGCTTCATGAAAAACGCGCGTCTTAATTGACGCGCGTTTTATTTTGACAGTCTCTCTTTGATCCTGTCAGAAAATTGCGCATCATTAATCGTTCTTTCAAGAAATAGAGAGCCAGGCATGCACAGGGTCGTCGTTACCGGTCTTGGCGTCGTGTCGCCGCTGGGTTGCGGCGTTGAAACAAACTGGCGCCGCCTTATTGCTGGCGAACATGGGTTTCGTCGCATTGATACTTTTGAAACGGATGATCTTGCCTGTCAGATCGCAGCGATCATTCCACGCGGCGACACCGCCAACGGCGCCTTTAATCCTGACGATTGGTTTGATCCAAAAGAGCAGCGCAAAGTAGATGATTTCATCATTTACGGCGTAAGCGCCGCGACTCAAGCGCTGAAAGACGCAAATTGGGTCGCCGACACGCCTGAAAAGCAAGAAGGCACGGGCGTTCTGATTGGCTCTGGCATCGGTGGCTTGGGAGGTATTTACGAAACCTCCGTTACCTTGAAAGAAAAAGGTCCGCGACGCGTATCGCCCTTCTTCGTCTCCGGCCGCATTATCAATCTTGTCGCTGGCTATGTATCGATCCTTCACGGACTTAAAGGTCCAAACCATGCCGTCGTCACCGCTTGCGCGACAGGAACGCACGCCATTGGCGACGCCGCGCGCATCATCGCTCTTGGCGAAGCCGACGTAATGGTGGCTGGCGGCGCAGAATCGCCGGTAAATCGAATTGGCGTTGCCGGTTTTGCCGCCTGCCGCGCGTTAACAACCGGATTTAATGATCGCCCTGAAGCCGCCTCGCGTCCTTATGACAAGGATCGCGATGGATTTGTCTTGGGCGAAGGCGCCGCTTGCGTTGTGCTTGAGTCTTACGAACATGCTAAGGCGCGCGGCGCAAAAATATATGCAGAGCTTATCGGCTATGGCATGTCGGGCGACGCCGCTCACATTACGGCGCCTTCGCCAGACGGCGATGGCGCTTATCGTTGCATGAAAGCCGCCCTGAAACGCGCCGATATTTCTGTTGCAGATATTGATTACGTCAATGCGCATGGTACATCGACGCCGCTTGGCGATGAGATTGAACTGCGCGCCGTCGAACGCTTACTTGGCAATATTGACTCAAAATTATCGATGTCTTCCACGAAATCCGCCATCGGCCATCTGCTTGGCGCAGCGGGAGCCGTTGAAGCCGTCTACACAATTTTGGCAATGAACCACGGCGTTGCGCCGCCCACGCGCAATCTTGATCATCCTTCTGTTGAAACCGCAATTGACCTTGTTCCGCATCAAGCGCGCAAGCGCGAGATATCAATTGCGCTCTCAAACTCCTTTGGTTTTGGGGGAACGAATGCTTCGCTGGTGTTTCGCAAAGCCTCTTAATAAATTTGCGCTGAATTGATCGGGCTCATGAGCGCTGCGCAACATAGCAAAGCGCCATGAACGCGCGCATCAAAATCCTGAATTGGCGTAAACGATGACTGAGCCTGAAGAAAAAAAAGATCCTGTGATGCACGCTGGCGAGGCGCAACAAGCGCCGGCGTCACTAGAAGAGGATCATGCGCTCAAACAAGAAGCGGCGCCGCCATCGCTTCCCCAAGAAACGCCTCGCGAAAAAATAACGCAAGAATTAGCGCCGGAAACTAACATAGTTCAACACGTCGCCGCGCCGTCTGAAACTAAGCCGGAAATCCCCGACGCAACAAAAGAAGAAACTGCGGCGGCGCCACGCTGGCGAAAAACGTCGAGTGGGCCAAAAACGCCGCGCGCTAAAAAATTACCGCCAGGCTCTTTCCCGAAAAAGAAAAGAAAAAAACGTGACGGCTTACTCTCAGCCGCGAGCGGTTTTTTAAGTTTTCTGCTTGTCGCGATTGTCGCCGGCGCTTTCGGCGTCATCGCCGTAAGACATAAAAGCAGAGAGCCTGGGCCTCTGAGCGCCGAAAAAACGATTTATTTTCCGCCTCGCAGCGATACGCCAGAAATGATTGCGCTCCTTCAACGCGAGGGCGTGATTGAAAGTCCGATGTTGATGAATGTCGCCTTATTGCTTGAAGGCGTGCGCACGAAATTAAAACAAGGCGAATATCTCTTCAAAGCTCGAGCCAGTCTGCATGATGTGATTGATGAAATGGCGAACGGCCGCCAAGTCATGCATAGTTTGACGATTCCTGAGGGCCTCACGACAGACCAAATCCTTCAGCGTCTGCGCGAAAATGACATGCTCGCAGGCACAATTGTCGATAAGCCAAAAGAAGGCGCTTTATTGCCTGAAACTTATAAATTCCCGCGCGACTATCCCCGCACGCGGCTTATGACAAAAATGCAGGACGACCAGCGAAAACTGCTTGAGCAAATATGGGCCAAGAGAAATAAGGATTTGCCGCTTCAAACGCCTTATGACTTGCTGACCCTCGCCTCTATTGTCGAAAATGAAACTGGTAAAAACGAAGAACGTCCCCGCGTAGCGGCCGTGTTTATTAATCGCTTGCGCAAGCACATGCGATTGCAATCCGATCCAACAATTATTTACGGTCTTGTTGGCGGCAAGGCGACTTTAGGACGCGGGATTTTGCGTTCTGAAATTGAAAAATGGACGCCCTACAACACCTACGCAATTGATGGCCTGCCGCCAGGACCAATCGCTAATCCTGGACGCGCCGCGCTTGAGGCGACAGCTAATCCCGCCGCAACTCAGGATCTCTATTTTGTCGCAGATGGAACAGGGGGCCATGTTTTTGCTGAGACGCTCGAACAACATGCGCGTAATGTTCAACAGTGGCGACGGATTGAACAGGAACAAAAGCAAAAACCTGAAGAGATGATTGATCATGCGCTGCCGGATGCTGCGCCGCCTGTCGCGCCTAAAAATGATAAACGCACGCAAGCCCCCATCGGCCGTTTGGTCAATCTCTCGGCGTTGATTGAAGATTTTCCACTTGGCGCGGGGATGGCGCAGGATAATGGCGCAACGCATCGGCTAGGAAAATATAGTCCCCAGGGCGCAGCTTTTTTTCTTGGCGGCTATAGCGATCCAACCGAACCTGCCGCCCGCGATCTCATTCGTTACCGGCGCGTGCGCGCCTATTTCACAGAAGACATCGCTCAACGCCGGAGCCAAGATCAATTTGATCCAACGCTGCTTGCCGCACAAAGCCAGCCCGTTGAGGCAAATGATGATGAAACGCTTGCTTTAGGCCCTGATATGGTTGCGCGCGAAAGTTCTGACGGCCGCGCTTTAGCTGATAATGATCCAGATATGGGCGCTTATCCTATTTCCCCCGAACAACGCGCAGATCAACTGGGTCGCGCGGCTCGGCTGGGGCTTGGCGGCGAGACGTCGCAACAAAAAGGTCTTGGCGTGAAGGGAGAGACTAATGCGCTCCCGCAAACCGTTACAGCGCTAGCGGCGCCGCAACAAACGCTCCGCCCGCGCGCCTTTGATGCTTCTGAAGGCACAGTTCTGGATCCGCTGCGCGACAAGAGTTGGGATCTAACCTCAGCCAAAACAGTGCCCACAGGCGCCAATCTCCATTAGCGTCGAAATAAAATCTCAAAACTGTTTTTGCTAAGGGTGAAGGAGTAGCGATGCGCGTCGCCAGCATGACCGGTTTTTCAAGAACGCAAGGCGCTGTTGGACCCTGGAGCTACGCTTGGGAGCTCAAGAGCGTCAATTCAAAAGGGCTTGATATACGCCTACGCCTGCCGCCCGTTTTTGACTCGCTAGAAATTAAAGCCCGTCAAGCGATTGCGGCGCGCCTCACCCGCGGCGCCATTACCATTAATCTCACTGCAAAACGCGTCGATGAGGCCGCGTCAGTTCAAATTAATCGCCTCATCTTAGATCGATTGCTTTCCGCCCTTGCCCAAACGCCCTTGCCGGAAAATCTGCGCCCAGCCTCACTGGACGGTCTCCTTGCCCTGCCTGGGGTTATTGAAGTCATCCAACCTCAGGAAGATGAAACGCTCCGCAATCAAGTTGAAGCGGATATTCTCTCAGCGCTTGAACAGGCGCTTGATGCGCTCGTTGCGGCGCGACATGCGGAGGGCGAGGCATTAAGGCAAATTTTATCCCTGCGGCTGGCGCATATCCGCCAGCTGACACAAAACGCAGATGCCCACCCTGCGCGTCAGACTGACGCGATCCGCGCGCGATTGATTCAAAATCTTGCGAAATTAGTTGAAAATGTTGAAGGCCTAGATCAAGCCCGCCTGCATCAGGAAGCCGTTTTGCTCGCTGTTAAAAGCGATATTCGAGAAGAACTAGATCGACTGAAAGCCCATGTCGACAGCGTCAACGAACTTTTAGCAACAGGCGGCCCGATCGGTCGGCGTCTTGATTTTCTTGCGCAGGAATTAGGTCGCGAGAGCAATACGCTTTGCGCAAAATCCAATGATCCCGCTTTGACCGCCATTGGTCTTGACCTCAAAATTGAGGTTGAACAATTCAGAGAACAAGTTCAAAACATAGAATAAATTTCTTGATGCTTTAGGCTTTGAGAAAAAACTCTTGTTTCTCCTATAAATATTCACAAATGATTGCTCCTGTAGAACCCTCACTCCCTCTCCGCCGGGGCGTTGTTTTTATTCTTTCCTCTCCTTCGGGAGCGGGTAAAACCACTCTCACGCGCATGATGCTGCAAAATCGCGATCTTGATTTAAACTTATCAATTTCTGTCACGACGCGATCGCGCCGCAGTAGCGAAGTTGACGGCATTCATTATCGCTTCATCAGCGAGCGTCAATTTATGGCCATGCGGGACGCGGGAGAATTGCTCGAATGGGCCGAAGTGCATGGAAATTATTACGGCACGCCGCGCGCCGCCGTTGAAATAATCCTAGGCCAGGGACGCGATTGCCTCTTTGATATTGATTACCAAGGAACGCGCCAGGTTCGCGAAAAATTGCCGCTGGATACAGTAAGCGTCTTTATTCTTCC